>ENA-OZXJ01000345-OZXJ01000345.1-human-gut-metagenome-genome-assembly--contig:-NODE-345-length-16138-cov-3.612075_pt1 | contig 16138 bp, 10 predicted proteins | sample MGYA00244854_ERZ654092 | MGnify/ENA primary metagenome ERZ654092 (study PRJEB26926, sample SAMN06165064) | human gut metagenome | biome: ENVO:00009003; feature: ENVO:2100002; material: ENVO:00002003... | reverse complement strand
GTGTATAAGAGACAGGGCGAATCGCGCACCGTGCGCAAGAACGAAGGCGACGACATCTATTCCGGATCCACCGCGGTCTCCGGCATGGCCTTGGTCAAGGTCAACGCGGTCGGCGCGCACAGCTATGCCGCCACCTTGACCGCGCAGGCGAAGGTCTACAAAAAGACCGTGTCCGACCTCAACAAGGGCATCAACACCATCCTCAAATTCATGACCTTCCTCGTCGTACCGCTGTGCGTGCTGCTCATCTGGTCGCAGGTGCACGCGGTCGGCGGTTGGGATGTAGCCATCTCCACCGGCCAATGGCGTTCCGCCGTGGTGTCCGCCGTGGCTGGCGTGGTCGGCATGATCCCCGAAGGCCTCGTACTGCTCACCTCGCTCAACTTCGCGCTCGCCGCCATCCGTTTGGCACGCAAGAACACGCTCGTGCAGGAGCTCGAATCCGTGGAGACCCTCGCACGCGTGGACTGCCTGAACCTCGACAAAACCGGCACCGTCACCGACGGCGGCATCATGCTCAACGAAATACGCATGCTGGATGGCATCGGAGCCAATACCGTTGACGAACATGCCGTGAAACAGGCGTTGTACGACCTGTCGAACGAAGGACAGCCGAACGGCACCGGATTGGCGATTCTCAACGGACTGGGCAAGCAGGGATTCTCCGCCGGTCCCGTTGCGGCGCGCGTTCCGTTCTCGTCGGCACGCAAATGGAGCTCGATTGCCGATGACGGCGCGGTATGGACGATGGGCGCGCCGGAAGTCGTGCTGTCCCACTTGGATGGCGATTACGCCGACGTTCTTCGACTGGTCAACGATTCCGCACACGACGGCAACCGCGTGCTGCTGATCGCACGGCATGACGGCAAGGCGCCCGCCGATTACGAAAGCGATCCCGCCATCGACCCCGCATCGCGGCCCGTCGCGCTGGTATTATGCTCCGAGCACATTCGCGACGACGCCGAAGCCACACTCGCCTGGTTCCGCGAGCAGGGCGTGCGCTGCCGCATCATCTCCGGCGACAATCCCGTCACCGTCGGTGCGATCGCAAGAAAAGTACGGCTCACCGGAGACGCGGAGCCACGCTTCATGGACGCGCGCGAACTGCCCGCCGACATCACGGAACTGGCGAAAGTACTGGAGAACGTGGACGTGCTCGGCCGTGTCCTGCCCGACCAGAAGAAGGCGATCGTCCAGGCGCTGCACCTAGGCGATCATGTCGTGGCGATGACCGGCGACGGCGTGAACGACGCGCTCGCCATCAAGGAGGCCGACCTGGGCATCGCGATGGGCAACGCGGCACCCGCCACCAAGGCCGTGGCGCAGGTGGTGCTCGTCGATTCGAAATTCTCGCATCTGCCCGATGTGGTGGCACGTGGACGCCAGGTCATGGCCAACATGGAACGCGTGGCCAGCCTGTTCCTCGTCAAAACCGTATATTCCGCGCTGATCTCGCTCGGCGTGGTGCTGACGCAGATCCCATTCCCATACCTGCCCCGCCATATCACCTACATCGGCGCACTCACCATCGGCATGCCGGCGTTCATCCTCGCGCTTGCGCCGAACACGCGCCGCTACATTCCGGGCTTCCTCAGGCGCGTGGTGCACTTCGCATTGCCGGGAGGCATCGCCACGGCTCTGTCGATTCTCGCCGATTCGTGGCTGTTGCCGAAGTTCATGGGCTGGGACGCACAGCATTCCGCCGCGCAGCTGGGCATGCTTCGTGGCGTCAACGCGATTATCCTGCTGATGATGGGCATCTTCGTACTGGCGCGCGTGGCCCGGCCGCTCAACTCGTGGAGAGGCGGTCTGGTATTGGCGTTCGCCGTGGCGGGCGTGGCCGGCATGTTCATTCCGCCCGTCGCGCGTTTCTTCGCGCTCGTGATACCGTCCGGCGAAATGCTCGCGGCGACGGGCGTCGCGCTTGTGGTGTCCGCCATCGTTTTCGTGCTGTGCCTGTGGTGCGTGCCGAAAATGGTCGCCATTTTCTCACGTTTCAAGAAGACACGCCAGTGCTGAAGTAACGTGGCTGTATCGTTGGCAACGGATAATCGGCTGCTGGAAAGCAGTTTCAACCAGCCACAAAAGCTCGGAGGTAGCATGTCTGTGCGCGACGACCAGCTCGACACCCTGAAGGTGGGCGGCAAGGATTACGACTTTTACCGCATCGCGGATTTGCCGGGCATCGATCATCTCCCGTATTCGTTGAAGGTTCTCGTTGAGAACCTGGTGCGCAACATCGATGGCGCCAACATCACGGATGATCATGTCAAGGCCCTGTTGGATTGGGATCCGGCCGCACAGCCGAGCCACGAGATCCAGTTCACCCCGTCCCGCGTGGTCATGCAGGACTTCACCGGCGTGCCGTGCATCGTCGACCTCGCCACCATGCGTGACGCCGTCAAGGAGCTTGGCGGAGATCCGGAGGTCATCAACCCGCAGGTCCAGTCCGACATGGTCATCGACCATTCCGTGCAGATCGACAAGTACGGCGTGGCCGACGCGGTCGAACAGAACATGGACATCGAATACCAGCGCAACGGCGAACGCTACCAGTTCCTGCGCTGGGGCCAGCAGGCGTTCCGCAACTTCCGCGTGGTGCCGCCGGGAACCGGCATCATTCACCAGGTCAACATCGAATACCTGGCGAAGGTCGTCATGACGAAGACCTCCGGCTTGGATGATGGCCGCGAGCTCGCCTACCTCGACTCCTGCGTGGGCACCGATTCGCACACCACCACCGTCAACGGTCTGGGCGTGCTCGGCTGGGGCGTCGGCGGCATCGAAGCCGAAGCCGCCATGCTCGGCCAGCCGATCTCCATGCTCGTGCCGCGCGTCGTCGGCTTCAAGCTCACCGGTTCCATTCCGGAAGGCGTCACCGCCACCGACGTGGTCCTCACCATCACCGACATGCTCCGCCAGCACGGTGTGGTCGGCAAATTCGTGGAATTCTACGGCGAAGGCATCGCTTCCGTGCCGCTGGCCAACCGCGCCACCATCGGCAACATGGGACCGGAATTCGGCTCCACCTGCGGCATCTTCCCGATCGACAACGTCACCCTCGACTATCTGCGTCTGACCGGTCGTTCCGAAGAACAGATCGCTCTCGTCGAAGCCTACGCGAAAGCCAACAAGCTCTGGGGCGACGCCACCGATCCGGACTACGTAGAACCGCAGTACTCCGAATACCTGGAACTCGACCTCGGAACCGTTGTGCCGTCCATCGCGGGACCGAAGCGTCCGCAGGACCGCATCAGGCTGTCCGAATCGAAAGAGAAGTTCGAAGCCACGCTGCCGGCGTACGAAACCGACAAGACCGTGCAGGATCCGATCGCGGTGTCCACTGACTTCCGCGGCGACTTCGATATCAAGAACGGCGACGTGGCGATCGCGTCCATCACGTCGTGCACCAACACCTCCAACCCGTCCGTCATGATCGCCGCCGGCCTGATCGCCCGCAACGCGCATGCCAAGGGACTGAAGCCCAAGCCGTGGGTCAAGACGTCTCTCGCCCCGGGCTCCCAGGTCGTCGCCGACTATCTGAAGGCCGCCGGCCTGCAGGATGATCTCGACGCGCTCGGCTACCAGCTGGTCGGCTTCGGCTGCGCCACCTGCATCGGCAACTCCGGCCCGCTGCTGCCGGAAATCTCCGAGGCCATCAACGCCAACGACCTGACCGTCACCTCCGTGCTGTCCGGCAACCGTAACTTCGAAGGCCGCATCAGCCCGGACGTCAAGATGAACTACCTCGCGTCCCCGCCGCTTGTCATCGCCTACGCGCTCGCCGGCACTATGGATTTCGATTTCGAAACCCAGCCGCTCGGCAAGGACCAGGACGGCAACGACGTGTACCTGAAGGACATCTGGCCTACCAATGAGGAAGTCGCCGCAGTGGTGGATGGCACCGTCAGCCGCGAGATGTTCCTCAAGGATTACGCCTCCGTGTTCGAAGGCGACCGCCGTTGGAAGGGCCTTGACGTGCCGGAAGGCGAACTGTTCGCATGGGATGAGAACTCCACCTACGTGCGCAAGCAGACCTTCTTCGACGGCATGAAGGCCACCCCGGATCCGGTCAAGGACATCCACGGCGCCCGCGTGCTCGCACTGCTCGGCGACTCCGTGACCACCGACCACATCTCCCCGGCAGGCGCGTTCAAGGCCTCCAGCCCGGCAGGCAAATACCTGACCGACCGTGGCGTCGAACCGAAGAACTTCAACTCCTACGGTTCCCGTCGAGGCAACCATGAGGTCATGGTCCGCGGCACGTTTGGCAACATCCGCCTGCGCAACCAGTTGCTCGCCTCCGTCGGCGAGGAAATCACCCCTGGTGGCTACACCTACGACTTCCTCGACAAGAAGCCGACCACGATCTTCGAAGCGTCTCGCGACTATATCGACCATGGTGTGCCGCTCGTCGTGCTCGCAGGCAAGGAATACGGTACCGGCTCCTCCCGTGACTGGGCCGCCAAGGGCACCGTCATGCTGGGTGTCAAAGCCGTCATCACCGAAAGCTTCGAACGCATCCACCGTTCCAACCTCATCGGCATGGGCGTGCTGCCATTGCAGTTCCCCGAAGGCGAATCGTATGAGAGCCTCGGCCTGAACGGCACCGAAACCTACGACATCTCCGGTGTCGAGGAACTCAACAAGTGCGTCACCCCGAAGACGGTCCACGTCACCGCCACCCACGCGGACGGTTCCACGACCGAATTCGATGCCGTCGTTCGCATCGATACGCCAGGCGAAGCGGACTACTACCGCAACGGAGGTATTCTCCAGTACGTCCTGCGCAACCTGATGCGCTAGGCGTCGGACGGGGCTGATACGCGGGCATGGCGAAAGTGACATTGCGGGACGTGGCCGAAGCGGCTGGTGTCTCCATCGCAACCGCCTCATGGGCGGTGAACGACAACCGGGACATGCAGATCACGGAATCCACACGCCGCAAGGTGCGCAGGGCCGCTGACGAACTCGGCTACCATCACAACGCGCTCGCCCGCGGATTGGCCCGAGGCCGCTCCGACATCATCGGCTTCATCAGCGACGGAGTGGCCACATCGCCCTTCGCCGGCCAGGTGATCCAAGGCGCGCAGGATGAAGCCTGGCGTAATGGGAAAATTCTGCTGGTGGTGGATACCGACGGCAGAAAAGACGTGGAGCGCAGAACCTTCTCGTTCATGTTCGAACACCAGGTCGAGGGCATCATTGGATTGGCTACAATGTATTAGACAGTCCGATGAGGGACGAATGGCATGAGATTGGAGGCCGACGATGGCCGACCCGAAACATCCCCGCCACTACGACGAGGCGTTCAAACGGCAGATCGTGCAGTCGTGCGAGAGCGGCAAGCCATCCCGGGAGATCAGGGCCGAGTACGACATCGCGCGATCGACCCCGCGGCGCTGGGTCCAAGGCATCCGCGACAGCGGCTCCGCCCGGGCCGCGGACAACCGCACGCCCGGGCGGAACGAGCTGATCGAGCCGGGGAGGCGCAACAGGCAGTTGGAGATGGAGGCGGACGTTTCAGAACAAGCGGCGCCGGTATTCGCACGAAGGCAGGCGTGATACGGGCCAACGCCGCCCGCTGCCCGATATCGGCGCGATGCGGGATACCGGGCGTTCCCCGCCCCACCTGCTACTGGATGACCGGGCGTCCCGGGACGGAGCGTGCGGATCCGATCGCCGGCGACGTGCGCGCGGTCCGGCGCGACGGCCGCGAACGCCACGGCGCCAGGAAGATCAAGGCCGCCCTGGAAAGGAGGGGCGTCACCGCGTCCAGGAGACGCATCGGCGGCATCATGCGCGAACAGGGCATGACGGGCGCGTACGCGCGCGGACGGTCCGAACCGCACGGGACGCGGGCCGACGAGGCCGGGCTCGCGAACCTGCCGGACCCGCGGGTCCGACGGCTACGCCCCGCACACGCATCCGGCGGGCGATCTTACCTATGTCCGCGTCGGCGGAGACTGGGCGTACGTGTGCCTGCCGGTCGGCCTGGCGAACAGGGGCATCGTCGGCCATTCCGCCGGGCGGACCCGGGACGCGAGCCTGGTATTGGGCGCGTTCGCCACCCTCGACTTCCCGCTGACGGACGTCCAGGAAACAGGGGTTTGCCGGCCGGAAGGGTCCGCAGGCCCCTCTTCCCGTATTCTGACGTTAGGAGACAACAGCATGCAGGCGGATCGTGTGAGAGAGACGGAACGAATCAACGACGCGTTCCTCGAGGAGGTCGTGCCATTCGCGGTGCACGGCGCCACAATCGTCGACGCGCGTGGAATGACGAAAAACGGTTGGCTCGTTTCCGACGGACGGTCGATAGTCGAAACGGGATGCGCCGAAACGGACTTCGAAACGGCCTGCCGGCTGGTCCACGTCGAGCAAGATCATATTGTTAACGCTAACGGAATGGTGATGACGCCCGGATACGTCGACATCCACTCGCACGGCGCATGGGGAAGCTCGTTCGATGACGGCGAGAAGGGGATCACGACCGCCCGAGCCGGACACATGGCGCACGGAACGACGAGACAGGTCCTGAGCCTCATCACCAATCCCATCGACGTCATCTGCGGTAACTTGAAGACGGTCCACGACATGATGCCGGACCGCCCGGATATTCTGGGCGCGCACCTCGAAGGACCGTTCCTCGCCATGTCCCGGAAAGGCGCCCATGATCCCAATTGCCTAGTCGATCCCACTCCGGATCTCGTATCCAGAATGCTGGACGCCGCCGATGGGTGTCTCAGACAGATCACCATCGCGCCGGAACTTCCGCATGGAATCGACGCAATCCGCCGTTTCTTCCTGGCCGGAGTGGTTCCGGCGGTCGGCCACTGCGATGCCGACTACCAGACTGCCAGAAAAGGATTCGACGCCGGAGCCGGAATCATGACCCATATGTTCAATGCCATGAACGGGCTGCACCACCGCGACCCCGGCCCGATTCCGGCGGCAGTGGAGGATCCGAGGGTCACCATCGAGCTTATCAACGACGGATTCCACGTGCAGGATCCCATGGTCAAGCTCGGATTCGGGCTTGCGCCCCATAGAATCGCCTTCGTCACCGACGCCATGGCCGCGACCGACTGTCCGGACGGGCATTACCTCCTCGGGGCTCTGGATGTAGATGTGCGGGACGGTCATGCCAGACTCGCCTCCAATGGAGCCATCGCCGGTTCTACACTGCTATTGGAAAAGGCCGTGTCTCGCGCGGTGCTGGAGCTCGGCATCAGTCCGGTCGACGCGGTGGAAGCGGCGACGCTGACCCCTGCGCGGGCATTTGGCTTCGACCGTCGAAATGACGTGACAGGCTTCCCGATCGGTCTGCTCGCTCCGGGATTCGCGGCCGACGTGCTGCTCCTTGATCAGGAAACCTGGACGGTGCGACGCGTCTGGTGCAACGGGCATCCGGTGAGATAATTGATTTCAAGGTTCAATGACGAACGAAAGGAACAATGACAATGAACCAACGTAGAGAACATCGTTGGCCTCGGCCGTTGGAGGGCCGGCGGGCCCGTATCTGGTACGGCGGCGACTACAATCCCGACCAGTGGCCCGAGGAGGTCTGGGACGAGGACGTGCGCCTCATGGTCAAGGCGGGAGTGAACCTCGTATCCGTGGGCATCTTCTCCTGGGCGAAAATCGAACCCCGCGAGGACGTGTACGATTTCGGCTGGCTCGACCGAATCATCGACAATCTCGGCAAGGCCGGCATCGCCGTAGATCTCGCTTCCGCGACCGCATCCCCGCCGATGTGGCTGACCCAGGCGCATCCCGAGGTGCTGTGGAAGGACTACCGCGGTGACGTGTGCCAGCCGGGCGCGCGCCAGCACTGGCGTCCCACCAGTCCTGTGTTCTGTGAGTACGCATTGAAGCTCTGCCGGGCGATGGCGGAGCATTACAAGGACAATCCCTATGTGGTCGCTTGGCACGTTGGTAACGAGTACGGATGCCACAACCGCTTCGACTATTCCGAGGACGCCGAACGCGCGTTCCAAGACTGGTGCGAGGAACGGTACGGCACGATCGAAGCGGTGAACGACGCATGGGGTACTGCGTTCTGGGCCCAGCATCTGAACGATTTCAGCGAAATCGTTCCGCCTCGATTCATCGGCGACGGCAATTTCATGAACCCCGGCAAGCTGCTCGACTTCAAACGCTTCAGCTCCGACGCGCTGAAGTCATTCTATGTGGCCGAACGTGACGCATTGGCCGAAATCACACCAGAAAAGCCGTTGACCACGAATTTCATGGTCTCCGCCGGCGGTTCCGTACTGGATTACGACGATTGGGGCGGCGAGGTCGATTTCGTGTCGAACGACCATTACTTCATTCCGGGCGAGGTGCATCTGGACGAGCTCGCGTTCTCGGCTTCGTTGGTGGACGGCATCTCCCGCAAGGATCCGTGGTTCCTGATGGAGCATTCCACCTCGGCCGTGAACTGGAGACCGATCAACTATCGCAAGGAACCCGGCCAGCTGGTGCGCGATTCCTTGGCGCACGTGGCCATGGGAGCCGATGCCGTGTGCTACTTCCAGTGGCGCCAATCCAGGTCCGGCGCGGAGAAGTTCCATTCCGCGATGCTGCCGCATGCGGGGGAGGATTCCCAGACGTTCCGGGACGTGTGCGAACTGGGCCGTGATCTGGGCACGCTTGCGGATGAGGGACTGCTCGGCACCAAGCTGGCGAAATCCAGCGTGGCCATCGTGTTCGATTACGAGTCCGAATGGGCGAGCGAGCACACCGCGACCCCGACGCAGAACGTCCATCATATCGACGAGCCGCTCGCATGGTTCCGCGCTCTGGCGGACGTCGGCGTGACCGCGGACGTCGTTCCAATCCGTTCGAACTGGGACGAGTACGATGTCGCGATACTGCCGAGCGTGTACATCCTCTCCGAGGAGAACACCCGTAGGGTGAGGGACTACGTCGCGAACGGCGGCAAGCTCATCGCCACGTACTATACAGGCATCAGCGACGAACGGGACCATGTGTGGCTCGGCGGTTACCCAGGTTCCATCCGGGACGTCGTCGGTGTGAGGATCGAGGAGTTCGCCCCTATGGGATCCGATTGGCCCGGAGTTCCGGACCACCTCGATCTCGACAACGGAGCCGTCGCACACGACATCGTCGACGTGATCGGCTCAATCGGGAAGGACGCGAAGGTGCTCGCCTCGTTCAAGGATGACCCATGGACCGGCATGGACGGACGCCCGGCCATCGTGTCCAATCCATATGGCGAAGGGCGTAGCGTCTACGTCGGAGCCCGGCTGGGACGTGATGGCATCGCCAGAAGCCTGCCGATGATCCTCGAGACCCTTGGTGTGGAAGTCAAAGACTCCTCGGATCCGGACTTGCTTCGCATCGAGCGCGTCGATGAGTCGACGGGGGCTCGGTTCACGTTCCTGTTCAACCGGACCAAAGAACCTGTCAGCATGCTGGTGGAGGGACGCCCGGTCGTCATGTCACTGGCCGACTGTGCTGGCGCGACGGTTACCATCAATCCCAATGGCGTACTCGTCGTCAAACAATAATGGCTCATTAATGAGGCGATATGCCATGTGAACGTTCACACGGCATATCGCCTTTCTTACGACAGATGGCATCGTCGTTTTTGATGATATGTTCACAATATGTTGTGTTATATCGTATGACAACACTTAAGTTAAGTCAGGCATGTCTTTTGCCCTACCAGCTTCTCTGCGTGTGGCATTCTCCTCGCCTCTACAGACGTGGAGAATGCCACAAAAGGATAATATCCAGTAGACCGCTAACGATAAATATGGCCGAGCTGTTCTTCGTTGTCGAATAACGGTTGTGATTGTTGCTTAATGTTCGGCTGTGGGATTGGCGGTTCGTGCTCTATGGCTTTTTTCTTGCGTGGCTTTGGTTGTTTGTCATCATCATAACGATCATCACTCCCCAGCACGTTCGCTTCTCGTCAATGTATTTGTATGCGATTGCATGGAATTTAGATGGGATTCCATCGATAGTGATAGTGCGAGACCTTTTTTTTGGCGGTTGCCTTTGCCTTGATTTGGCCAATGTTGCCGACTGGGACGATCCACCACGTATTATGCATTTCGGATTTCGATTTGATGAGGCGTGTCATTCTTTCAAGATTTTTTAGGCGAGGATTCCCCGCCTAAAAAATCTTGAAATCGCAGGAGATCTGCATGTAGGTGCCAGGAAAACGCTCATCCTCGCGCAGATGCTATGCGAACAGCTGATTCCCACGTTCATAGGACTCGTCATGGCATATTCGGCACTGTTCATTCTCATCGGCACGATGAATCCAACCCCGTCCGACTCACTTGCCATTTTCCTCCTGGAGCTGCATGACGGTCTGCCGTTGCCGTGCGCCACGGCCATGGGAACGGCGATCGCAGTCATACTGATTCGTGAAAAAGACCTGTTCCGCTTGTTCAAGACCAGATGAATCGGACATATACCGGTGGAACGAATCGCCATTGGAGGATCAAGTTCGTGTGATGTCGTAGACCATAAGTCATCAGTTAAGCGTTGTGTGACAATTCCATACAACGCTTTCTTCATCGCCGTACACCCTTTATGGCGAAGTCGAAGGATAGCCACGGGAAGACGAGGACACGTGAACCGGTCCGCATAAGCAAAGCCCAGAGGCAAAGCATCCGCCCATCTGTCCCATCGAAACCGGCTAGTTTGATTCTGTCGTGTCCGCCGACGAATCATCGGCGCAATGCGCATCGAAACATATCCCGTCAGGACCTTCTGCTGTGAGGAACACGAAGGTCTGACGGGATATGCCGGATCCGTTAAGGTTGGATCCGACGGAGCAATCGCTGGCGTTCATTCCGGTCGCTTCATCCGGGATACGCCTGGCGTCCTCCATCTTGCGATGCACCATTCGATGCGTTTTGGCTCCAATCAGGAACGAATCGAGATCTGCCCTACAGACAATTTCCGTGGATTGACTCCACCTAATGTGACGACGCACGCGTTCGACTTCAAACCGATGGGAAACGTGCGATGCGGACATCGCGCACTTTCCCGATCTCGTCCGGAACCCGAAGGCGCACAGCTTTCTTAAGTGAAAATCGCTCCTGAAATGGAGCCAAAGGAGTTCCCCTTTAAACTGCCTTGACCATTATCTCTCTTTTGATTGTTTGTAAAACTCGTATTGTGGAAGTGGCGAAGGCCATGCTTCCTTGCCCGTCTCCATTGCGGGAGAAGATATAAGATCCCGATAAGGTCCTTTTATAGACAAAAACCGGTTCTTTCGTCAATCCCGAAGCGCATCCATTGGAATGCCGTTGTAGGCCAAGTCAAAACGCCGGGGTTGAAAAGAAAAAAGGTGCCGCACCATTATTCCCACGGAATCTGGTGCGGCACCTTTTCTTTTGAAAGGAAACAGAAGAAGTCTTTGCGCCTTACTTGTTGATGACCTTCTTGAACAGGTCGGAGGATGCCTTGGCGAGGGCGAACTGGCCGAAGCCCGGATCCATGGAGGCGAGGTTGGAGTTGAGGATCTGGTTGAAAGTGTCGTTCTGCATGTTCATTCCTTTTCCGCGGCGCTTTGTCTTCCGTTCGCCGCTATTCTTTTTTCTCTTGTTTCGTTATGCCTTGATTGTAGGCATGTCATCCCCGTCGCCGCATGTCATTCCAATTGATTCTTTTGTATATTCATCGGTTTGCCAGAAGATTTTTGAAATAACTTACCGCACCATTACCATCACATAAACCAAGAAGGCCCCGACATGGTCGGGGCCTTCTTGGTGAAAAAGGGAAGGAGTGGCAAGTATTGGTCTTTATTCGGTCAGGGTTTTGGCCTCCTCATCGATGGCTTCGACGGTCTCGGCGGTCTGAGCTTCGTCATCGACGATTTCGCCGGAGGCAAGCTTGGCTTCGAGCTCTTTGACAATCTTAGCATGCATCTTCTCGTCGATCTTGACCTTGAACATGAACACCAGCAGGCTGAGCACGATCAGAATAAGCGGCACATAGAAGGCGCAGATTTCGAAGGTGTGGATGTTGGAGGGGGTCATATCGGCTGCGGTGGCGTTGCCGATCATGCCGGCGGCGATGGCCACGGCTCCGACGATGCCGTTCGAGCACGCGCCCGCGATCTTGTCGAGCATCGGACGGACGGACAGGGTGACGGCCTCGTTGCGCTTGCCGTTCTTCAGCTGGCCGTATTCGATGGAGTCGGTCAGGGAGAGGATGGCGGTCATCTGGATGAGGGTGCCCGGGATGTAGAAGAGCACGAGGGCGATGAACACCACGGTCATGTTGGTGGAGAAGAGACCCAGCAGGATGTAGGCCACGATCATGGAGGTCATGCCGACGATGTACAGGACTCGGCGTGGGATGCGCTTGTTCAGGATCGGGTACAGCGGAGCCATGATGAGGCCTGCCACCAAGGCGATGACGCCGGTCATGGAGTAGGCGGCCTGGTTGTCGAGCACGAACTTGAACAGGAAGAGGAGTACGCCGGTGGTGGCCACGTTGGCGATGGCGTACAGCAGGTAGGACAGGGCGACCCACAGGAGCTGGTCGTTCTGGAACAGGGCCTTGAATGCCTCGAGCGGGTTGCCGTTCTTCTGGGCCTTGGCGCGCAGTGCGTTGGTGCTTTCCTTGGTGCCGAACGCGACGGTCCATGCGGTCAGGATGCCGAGGAGTCCGACGATGATGCCGAAGGAGGTCCAGCCGGCCTGTCCTTCGCCCTTGGCACCGGTGAGCGTCCAAGTGAAGTAGCTGACGATCGGGATGACCACGACGGTGATGCCGTTGTAGCCGATGGAGCCGGTGAAGGAGCCGAGGGCGGTGTAGGTGGAGCGCTCGTGGGAGTCGGAGGACAGCGCCGGGATCATGCCCCAGTAGGAGATGTCACGCAGGGAGTAGAACACGTCGAGCACGACGAAGGTGATGACGAACAGCACGATGAACAGCGTGGTGTTGACGTTCACCAGGCCGAACATGCCGCTGAAGATCACGGCGAGCAGGACGGCGGAGATCAGGCCGCCGAAGAACTGCCATGGGCGGAAGCGTCCCCACTTGGTGTTGGTGTTGTCGATGAGGTTGCCCAGCAGCGGGTCGATGAAGATCTCGGCGATACGGATAATCACCACGAGGCTGGTGATGACACCGATAAGCTTGGCCGCAAGCGCCTTGTCAACGCCCGAGAACAGGCAGCCGGTGACATAGACGATGAAATATGTGCTCATCGCGTTGTAGAAGGCGGACTGACCGAGGTTGCCGCAGGCGTAGGCGATACGCTGGCCGAGCTTGCCCTTCTTGCGGACGCCACCGTCCGCGGTTGTCGTTTCGTTGCTCATTTTTTCTTCTCCTTAAGATTCCGGAGTTGAAGATCACCCATTGATCTTGCATGTCGAGTATACGCTCTTTACAAGAAAAAGTAAAAACCATTAGCAAAATATAGGGTTTGGCGGCGTGTTGAATTAGGTAAACCGTGTACCAGCACTGTCATATCGGTATCAATCAGATGCCTGATACGTTACAACATATACCGCTGACACGAAGGAATTAAGACGTCAAGTAAAACCGATTTGCCTTTTTTGTAAACAATGTTTATTATCTGGTAAAGGAAGTTCATCTTCCCTCCATCATTCACAAAGATGTAATGAACGAAAGCAGGAAAACATGGCAAACGAAACCCGCATCGAACACGCATCCGAGACCTGGCTCGCCGATTCGACCGTATTCGAGGTCAACCGCATCCCGGCGCATTCCGACCACAAATGCTACGCGCACGATCCGCAGACCAACGAATGGTCCGATCTGAGGCAGAGCCTCGACGGCGAATGGAGGGTCGAGGTCGTTCAGGCATCCGACATCGAATTCAACGAGGAGCCCTTCGTAAGGGAGAACTTCGACGATTCCGCCTTCGAACGCATCCAGGTTCCCGGACACCTGCAGATGGCGGGATTGATGAACAACAAGTACGTGAACATTCAATACCCGTGGGATGGCCACGAGAATCCGACGGAACCGAATATTCCGGAGAACAACCATGTCGCCCTCTACCGTAAGACCTTCACGATGGCGAACCGTCTGGCCGACACCAAGAACGCCGGCGGAACCGTCTCCATCGTGTTCCACGGCATGGCCACCGCAATCTACGTGTGGGTCAACGGCATGTTCGTCGGCTATGGCGAGGACGGCTTCACCCCCAACGAATTCGACATCACCGAGATGCTGCACGACGGCGAGAACGTCGTTGCCGTCGCATGCTACGAATACTCCAGCGCCTCATGGCTCGAGGACCAGGACTTCTGGCGTCTGCACGGACTGTTCCGCTCGGTCGAGCTGGCCGCGCAGCCGCATGTGCATATCGAGAACATGCAGATCGAATCCGATTGGGATCCGGAGTCCGGCAGCGCCTCTTTGGACGCGGCGCTCACCGTGCGCAACGCAGCCGACGCGGCCACGATCTCGGCGACGTTGAAGAATTCCGATGGTAACGTCGTCTGGGAGACCGCGAACTGCGCTGACCCCGATACCTCCATCTCCACCGGATCGTTGAACGGCATCCACCCGTGGAGCGCGGAGGATCCGGTCCTCTACGAGTTCGAGGTCACGGTCATCGACCATGCCGGCAACATCGCCGAGGTCGCCGTCCAGAAGGTCGGATTCCGCCGCTTCCGCATCGAGGACGGCATCATGACGATTAATGGCAAGCGCATCGTATTCAAGGGCGCCGACCGCCACGAGTTCGATCCCAAGCGCGGCCGCGCGATCACCGAGCAGGACATGATCGACGATGTGGTCTTCTGCAAGAGGCACAACCTCAACGCCATCAGGACCTCCCACTATCCGAACCAGGAGCGCTGGTACGAGCTGTGCGACGAGTACGGCATCTACCTGATCGACGAGACCAACCTCGAAACCCATGGCAGCTGGTGCCTGCCCGGTGACGTCCTCACCGAGGAGACCGCCGTCCCGGGAAGCAAGGCGCATTGGGAGGGCGCGTGCGTCGACCGTGTCAACAGCATGGTGCGCCGCGACTACAACCATCCGAGCGTCCTGATCTGGTCTCTCGGCAACGAATCCTACACGGGCGACGTGTTCCGCGCCATGTACAAGCGCGTGCACGACATCGACCCGAACCGTCCCGTGCACTATGAGGGCGTGACCCACAACCGCGACTACGACGACGTGACCGACATCGAGACCCGCATGTATGCGCACGCCGACGCCATCGAGGAATACCTGAAGAATGATCCGCAGAAGCCTTACATCTCCTGCGAGTACATGCACGCCATGGGCAATTCGTGCGGCAACATGGACGAATACACCGCGCTCGAACGCTATCCGAAGTACCAGGGCGGCTTCATCTGGGACTTCATCGACCAGGCCATCTACGCCACCCAGCCCGATGGAACCACGAGCCTTCGCTATGGCGGCGACTTCGGCGACAGGCCGAGCGACTACGAGTTCTCCGGCAACGGCCTGGTGTTTGCGGACCGTAAGCCCACGCCGAAGGCCCAGGAGGTCAAGCAGCTGTATTCCAACGTGCATATCGATGTCGCCGAGGATTCCGTGACCATCAAGAACGATAATCTGTTCACCTCCACTGGCGAATACACGTTCGTGTTGCGTGTCCTTGCGGATGGCGAACCGGTATGGCAGTCCGAACGCCGTTTCGACGTGCCGGCCGGTTCGACGGAGAAGCTCGATGTCGACTGGCCGTTGGATCTGTACCGCGACGGCGCGTCCGAACTGGTGCTGGAGGTATCCCAGCGTCTCGCCAAGGCGACCAATTGGGCGGTAGCCGGCTATGAGCTGGCATTCGGCCAGACCGTCGTCGCCGGCTCCAAGAAGGCCTCTGCTCCGGTGAAGCCGGTCGACGGCATCGTCACCGTTGGCCGTTGGAACGTCGGCGTGCAGGGATCCGGCCGCGAGGTACTGCTTTCCCGCACCCAAGGCGGACTGGTCTCCTACACGTTCAACAATCGAGAATTCGTGCTGCGCCGTCCGGCGGTCACCACGTTCCGCGCGCTGACCGACAACGATCGCGGCGCAGGCCACGGCTTCGAACGCGCCCAGTGGCTGGGAGCAGGCCGTTACGCCCGCTGCATCGGCAACGAGATCGAACAGATCGACGAGGACACCGTCTGTCTCTTATACACATCTCCGAGCC
>ENA-OZXJ01000305-OZXJ01000305.1-human-gut-metagenome-genome-assembly--contig:-NODE-305-length-17189-cov-11.108848_pt1 | contig 17189 bp, 8 predicted proteins | sample MGYA00244854_ERZ654092 | MGnify/ENA primary metagenome ERZ654092 (study PRJEB26926, sample SAMN06165064) | human gut metagenome | biome: ENVO:00009003; feature: ENVO:2100002; material: ENVO:00002003... | reverse complement strand
TGGCGGTGGCTGAAAACGGCATTTTTGAAGTAAGCAAAAATAAGTATTCCAAATGCTACCGCTTTCAGGACATCAATTACACGACAGCAACCGAGGATGAGCAGATCGGTATTTTCGAGAGATACTGTAAGTTCTTAAATTCGCTGGACTGTAATTATAAGATTACGATCAACAATAAGAACAAAAACATGGATGAACTCCGTGACAAGGTTCTGATTGCTGAGAAAAACGATGGCTTCAATAATTATAGAAGTATCTACAATGACATCATTGAGGAGAAGATTATTGAGGGCAGACAGGGGATTGAGCAGGAGAGATACCTGACAATCACGATTGAGAGAAAGAACTTCGAGGAGGCAAAGGCACAGTTTGCAACCCTTGAGGCAACGATACACAAGGCTTTCATTGAGCTTGGTGCGGAGATTGTACCACTTAATGGCAATGAGAGACTGAAAGTGCTCTATGACTATTATCATCTTGGAGATGAGGGCAGCTTTGATTTTGATATCAAAAAGGCAAAGAAGGTCGGGGCAGATTTTAGAAATGATCTGTGCAATGGGATGGTGAAATATTTCCCAGACCATTTTGAGGATGAGAGTAAATTCTGCAAGGCACTTTTCATCAAAAAGTATCCGAGCAGTTTGTCAGACAGATTCATCAATGAGATTACTTCCCTTCCGGTTCATTCCATCACGAGCATTGATGTGGTGCCCGTACCAAAGGATCTGACCACAAAGGTGCTTCAGAAGAAATACCTTGGTATTGAGTCGGATATCATTAAGCAGCAGAGAGTCCGTAATAAGAATAACGATTTTTCTACGGAAATCTCATATGCCAAGAGAACGGAGAAAAAGGAGATTGAGGAAATCATGGATGATGTCCGTGAGAATGACCAGTGCCTTTTCTTCGTGGGAGTAACCATTATTCTTATGGCAGAAAGCAAGAAGGAGCTTGAGAGTGTATGTGAGACAGTAGAGACTATCGGAAAACGTAACAGCTGCACAATTGATACACACTACTTAAAGCAGAGGGAAGCACTCAACACAGCACTTCCGATTGGAGTAAGACAGGTGGAGACTATGCGTACCCTTCTTACCCAGTCACTTGCGGTGCTTATGCCATTCAATGTGCAGGAATTAAATGACAGCACCGGCAACTATTATGGTATCAACCAGATCAGCAAGAATGTGAATATCGGCAATAGAAAGAAGCTCATCAATGGAAATGGCTTTGTATTTGGTGTGCCGGGTTCCGGTAAATCCTTCTTCTGTAAGATGGAGATGGGCAGCGTATTCTTGTCGGGAGATGATGAAATAATCGTCATAGATCCAATGAACGAATACTTTGATATTGCCGAGACTTATGGCGGAACTGTAGTAAATATGTCTAACTATACGGATAACTATGTGAATCCGCTGGAGATGGATGTGTGGAGCCTTGATTCGAATGATTCCAAGGGAATGGTAAGAGAAAAAGGCGAGTTCATGCTAGGTCTATGTGAGCAGTGTATCGGGGACAGCTTAAATTCAAGACAGAAGTCAATCATTGATCGTTGTGTGAGAAAGCTGTATATCGACATTGCAAGGAGCAAAGAGAAGTATATCCCGGTGATGAGTGATTTTTACGATATCCTTATGGCACAGCCGGAGGATGAGGCAAAGGACATTGCATTGTCTTTGGAGCTTTTCGTAAATGGTTCACTTAATATCTTCAATCATCAGACAAATGTGGATGTGGATAACAGATTCACAGTATATGGCATCAGGGACTTAGGTACGGAGCTTAGTCCTATCACAATGCTTGTCATGATGGAGTCTATTCAGAACAGGATTGTTGAGAATGGCAAGAGAGGCAAGGCAACATGGCTCTATATTGATGAGTTTCACGTCCTGCTTAATTCCGAGTATTCTGCAAAATATCTGCAGCAGCTCTGGAAGAAAGTAAGAAAGCAGGGAGGTCTTTGTACCGGTATCACGCAGAATGTCATCGATCTGTTGCAGAATTACACAGCAACCACAATGCTTGCAAACTCTGAGTTTGTGGCACTCTTAAAACAGGCGAATACAGACAGTTCCAAGATGGCGGAAGTTATCGGGGTATCAGAGGCACAGCTAAGATTCGTAACCAATACTGCATCGGGAATGGGACTTATCAAGTGTGGTTCTGTGGTGATTCCATTTGATAATCAGATTAGTAAGGATACAGATTTGTACAGGCTGTATAATACCAACATTCATGAGAAGATTGCGGAACAGAAGAAAAAAGAAGCAATGCTGCAGTGATAACAGATGAATTTTTATAGAATCTATAGTATAATCAAGAGGTCGGATGAATGTCCGACCTTGATGATAATAAATTAGATATTCCCTATTTTAAAGAAAAAAGCATATAAGATTCGATATGAAAAATAAATAAGGAAGCAGTTCTAAAATGTATCATTTGTACCGGAGAACATGTGGCTGGATTTTAAGATATGCATATCGTACACTTTGACGAGAATATGTTGATTGGGGATGCAGCGGACCTGGATGCATTTATGGAAATGTATGGTGTGGAAGCAATTTCCAAGGAATATTTGTAATTATTAGGGAAAAGAAAATTTGAATTTCACGAAGCAAATGGAGAAAATATGAAGATAGTAATTATACATGGTCAAAGTCATAAAGGCTCAACATATCATATAGCTCATATGTTGGCAGAGAAAATAAGTAGCGATATAAAAGAATTTTTTCTTCCAAAAGATTTTGGAGAATTTTGTGTAGGCTGTACAAAGTGTTTCACTGAATCCGAGACAAAATGTCCGCATTATGAAAAACTAAAGCCTCTTACTGATGCAATGGATGAAGCAAATGTTATTATCTTAGCCAGTCCGGTTTATGTATTTCATGCGACTGGGGCGATGAAAGCTTTTTTAGACCATTACGGATACAGATGGATGGTGCATAGTCCAGAAGAATCTATGTTTAAGAAACAAGGAGTATGCATATCCACAGCTGCCGGAGCTGGTATGAAATCGGCAAATAAAGATATGATGGACAGCTTGTTTTTCTGGGGAGTAGCTAAAAGATATAAATATGGAGTTGGTGTTGCGGCGGTCGATTGGAACGGCGTAAGCGAAAAGAAAAAGAGAGTAATTGACAAAACAACATCAAGTATTGCGAAGAAAATTATACATAATTCGGGAAATGTTAAACCAGGGATAAAAACCAAGGGAATGTTTTGGGTTATGCATATAATGCAGAAGAATGGTTTTAATCCTCGTGATGTTGAACATTGGAAATCAAAGGGATGGACAGAGAAAAAGAGACCTTGGAAATAGAATTTGAATTTGTGGAGAGATTTCCTGAACTTTCCTTATTTTACAGGCTTTTCAGCCCCCTTAGATAGTGAAATGATATGTATATTGAGATTATACCCGAATGGGATTATTATAATGGATATGAATATAGTTGGAGGGCATATGAATATACAAAATGAGAAAGTAAATACAAAACTGCTGTATAGTGTTGGATATGTTCCGGAAGTGGATAAATATATTCTAAGTTGTGTGGTTACATGGGTTGCCTGGTATAATCGGTACTATGAAATTACTAAGGAAGAATATGAGGCATTTGGCACAGAACGGCTCGACCAGCTAGCCAGCCGTTTTCGGGAACTGGAATGTAAATCAGATAGATTTCTATTTTCGGATAGGGATGAAGAAAATACAACGGAGCAGAATGCATTGAGGACAGGTATGAAACAGAAAGAAATATTTTATAATGTGCATAAATTGCTTGATAAGGCGCAAATTCCGGTAAGTTATCAGATTGAAAGTTTTAAAAGAATGATTGACAATTCAAAATTTGATATGGAACTTAAAATTGATATTATGGAATACCGGACAAGGGTGTTTTGTTATGAGAGGGGCACCCTTGTATTTGAAAAATATGTGGATGACAGGACACTTCTGGAGTATCTGATTTTAAATGAAGTTGTGTGCAGCTATTTTTGTGTGCTTGCGGGAAAACATCATGTAAAAACCGATGGGTATATAGATATGGATTGGGAACGAAAAAGTGAAAAAGATGCTTTCGCGGCGATTGGAGATCCTTATAAAACAATGTATGAAGAGGGCATATCTATATTTAAAATCTGACTGGGAGCAGGTAAAATCTCAATCGAAATTTGTGGAGAAAATCAAACAGCTAGGAGAGAATTGAATTATGAATCGTTTTACATATGCATTGAAGCAAAGAAATCTGGAAGAATTAAGAAAGTATCCTAAGGCAGACCTGCACAATCATTTTGTGCTTGGTGGGAGCAGAAGTTTCTTATATCAGGCAGCCGGTAAAAAAATCGAGCCATTAAAGAATTCTTTGTCATCGATGGGGGAAATGGATCAATGGAGTCAAAAATACATTGGTCAGGATTTTAACAGCACTGAGATGAGAAAACTTTTAATCAAAGCCACCTTTCAACAGGCCAAAGAAGACGGAGTAACTGTGCTTGAAATTGGTGAGGATGTCTGGGGGTTAAATGAATTTTTTCATAATGATATTGATGAGCTGGTTGATGCTTTTACAAGTGCGCAAAAGGAAATCGCTCCTGATATAGAATTAAGGCTTCAAATCGGATTATCAAGACATTGTCCTATCGATTATTTAGAAGAATGTTTATCTCACTTTTGGGGAAATAAAAATTTTTATTCGATTGATCTGTATGGTGACGAATTAGCACAACCAATCGAAAATTTTAAAGGAATTTATCGTCGGGCAAGAAAAGAAGGATTAAGGTTAAAAGCACACGTTGGAGAATGGGGGACTGCGAAAGACGTAAGAACAGCAGTAGAAGAATTAGAACTTGATGAGGTGCAGCATGGTATCGCGGCAGCCGATGATGAATCCGTGATCCGCTTTCTGGCAGATAATAAAATCAGATTAAATATCACACCGACAAGTAATATTTTGCTTGGAAGGGTTGCGGATATGTCCGTGCATCCAATTGGAAAACTGTATCGCAGTGGTGTCGATGTCACGATAAATTCGGATGATGTTTTGATCTTTGACTCAGACGTATCCAAAGAATATCTGCGTCTTTATGAGTCGCAGTGTTTAATGGCAGAAGAATTAGAAAACATAAGAAAAAACGGACTAAAACCTATCGCAGTATAGATAACTTTCAGTTTCATGTTGCTTTTAATAATTGAATATTGAATGATTTTACATAGCCGTTAAGGAGTAATTTTTGCTCCCTAGCGGCTTATTTTATTTTTCAAAGTAGGAGGTGAGAAAATTGAAAATTAGAAAGGTTGATGACAAGCCAATGGTCATTCACACCAAGGAGAAAGCCAAGATTCATGCCCACGAACCAAAGGGAGCCAAGATTAAAGGCAGCAACATCTATACAGTAGAGAGAGGTCCTAAGACTATCGGTGCAAAGGTATCTGATGATAAAAAGAAGTCCTATCGCAAGAGTACCATTCATCAGTCGGAGCCGAAGAATAAGGGATTATCAAGATTCAAGCGAAACCTTAAAGAATCCAACACTTCCATCAAGACCAAGAACACGAATCTTCACATTGCAGGAAGAACTGGAGCACTTGCAGCCGGGGCAGTAACAGAGCAGGTAGAAGGTGGGCATGAGGTATCGCAGGCAGCATATCTTGCATATGAATCAAGCCGACCTGTTACCGGAACTGCTTCTAAGGGTGCAGCACTTTTCAGGAAAAAGGCGGCAGCCGAGGCAAAGAAGCGTATCAAAAAGGTAGAGACAGGAAAGAAGCTGGCAAAAAAAACAGCAAAGAAAGCTGCCAAAGATACAGCTAAGGCGGTAGCTAAAGAGACGGCAAAAGAAACAGCAAAGACTACTGCCAAGGTTGCAACGAAAACTGCGACAAAGGCAGCTGCTACGGCGGCAGGAACAGCGGTTGCACCGGGAGTTGGCACGGCAATCGGCATGGCAGCCGGATATGCTGCAGGTGTGTCCATAGAGGTCAAGGATGAAAAGATGACCAACCGGAGCAGGAAGATAAAGTTCTTTCTGGATAAGATGAGAGCACAGGAGAATCAGACGGACAGCGTGGCAAAGCTGGTAAAGGATCTGATTGTGCGAAAAGCGATTACCTGGGTAAAGGCAGCTGCACCGATTATCGGATTGGTGCTTTTATTACTTGTTCTTGTAGTTGCCATGATTGCGGTTCCGGTTATAGCGGTGATAGCAATCCTTTACAATTCACCATTTGCTTTATTTCTGCCACCACTTGAATCAGGAGATACCGTGCAGACAGTAACGAGTGCTTATGTGCAGGAGTTTAACCGGGATGTGAACACGAAAGTGAATGAGCATACCGGATATGATCTTGGAGAGCTTGTATATGTGGACTATGAAGGTATGGAAGAAAACCCAAGCAATTACTATGACATCATGGCAGTCTATATGGTCAAGCATGGTGTCGGAGATACTGCAACAGTCATGAATGATACTTCTAAAGGCTGGCTGCAGGCAGTTGTAAATGATATGTGTTCATACACCACAAGCACCGGAACAAAGGATGTGGAAGAAACGGATGCAGACGGCAATGTGACTACTGTCACGAAGTCTGTTCTGTATGTGAATGTAACGCTGAAATCGTACAGGGATATGATTTCAGTCTATGGGTTTAACTCTGATCATGTGGAAATGCTTGAGCAGATCATGAGTCCGGAGTTTATGGGACAGCTTGGATATGCCGGAAGCGGAAGTGGCGGCGGAGGCGGAAGTCCGGGAGTAAGCTCCATGACTGAGGATGAAATCAATGCCATCCTAAACGGAATTACAGACAGCAGGCAGAAAACAGTCTGCTCCTATGCACTTCACAGAGTTGGATTTCCTTATAGTCAGGATTTAAGAGACAGCGGTAACTATTATGACTGCAGTTCCTTAGCCTATTATTCATGGAAAGATGCAGGCGTGGATATTAGTTATGGCGGTGCAACCACAGCGGCAGCGGAGGCACAGGGACTGGATGAAGCCGGAAAGACTGTCTCCTTTGATGAGTTACAGCCGGGAGACCTTATCTTCTACAGTTTTACATGCAATGGAAGATATAAGAACATCAGCCATGTGGCAGTATATGTCGGAAATGGCAAAGTGGTAGAGGCACTTAATGAAAGTCTTGGTGTGGTTTACCGGGATGTGGCAAGCACAGGAAAGATTGTTGTGATAGGAAGACCATAACAGGAAATTTGCAGAGAGGGCATAGTCCCTCTCTGAGACTGGAGGTAAGAATGGATTTAAAAGATATGATACTGGTAACAGAAAACGACAGGGGAACAGAGACAAATATGCTGATGACTCTGGATGATTATAAGAGTTTTATAGCAGTTGATGACATGTCAGAGCTTGCAGACAATTTGTTGCAGCTTGGAAGGACGCTTGGTAAAGCAGATAACTTCACAGAGTATTACAGGGCAGCAAATGTAACGGTATCTGCGAGATTCTGTCTGGATGATATTCAGCTGGGACACTTTCTTCAGGGATTTTATAACGATTCCAAGGAATTCCGGTTTGATAAAGAAGCCAGTTCTTCTGAATGTGTTGCAAAGCTTAAGGAGATTGGAATGACCGATAAGGGCTGGGTAGATGATTTTAACCTGCATTATGAAAGTGTGGACAGATTATTTGAAAGGGGACAGACATTCCATAACTTCAATGACCATGATTACATGGTGCTTGAAGCATTATCACCAAGAAATCTTGTGGTGATGGATATGAAGTCAGGTTCTCTTACAATCGCCCTTGGTGCGACAGAGTATAAGCGTTATCCCAAGGATGAGAAGCCTACAAAGGACAATACCACAATCGGGGTATCGTGGGAGCATGGCATTTATCTAGGTTCCACACTCTCAACCACGAATTTCAAGGCATACAAGAGGGAGTATGGCACACCGGAAAAGATAGAGGATATCTATGATTACAGGGCAAAGCTAAAGCAGAAGTTCTATTTTTATCAGGATATGTCAAAGGATGATGATGTGCCAAAGAAACTGCAGAATGATTTCCTTCACCAGATGTATGAGGATTTCGGAACGATTGAAGAGGACTGTTTTTACGACAGGCTGGAAGATGGAAAGTACGATGAGGGCTTTAAGGAAAGACAGGTAAAGGAAGAAAAGTGCCGGTGATGAGATTTTTACAGGAGGCGATATCATATGGAACAGGAATTTGATGTTGAGATAAAAGAAGTGCTTTCACGAGTACAGAAAGTAAAGGCAGAGTCGCTTGACGATGCCATCAATAAGGCAATGGATATGTATTATGCAGAGCAGATAGTCCTTGGAGCAGAGGACATGAAGGGAGTTGATTTTGCGCCTATCAGCGAAGGTCAGCTCCCTTCTTCATTAAAAGAAAACGGAGGAAAAGCAAGATGAAAAGTGATTCAACAACAGTAATTAAGAACATGGAGTTTTTAGTAAAGGAACTTCATAAGGAGTGGGACAGATCGGGTGCTTCTAAGGCATCCGTTATTATTTCCCTTGAGGAAGTAGATGGTATCAATGATAAGTTAAAAGAGATTATCTATCAGACACAGAAGTCAGTCGATGAGGATGAGCTGACCTTTAAACAGAGCATTGCAAAGTCCAAGGAGTGCTATGTGCTTCTTCGTGTGGTGCGTAAGATTGCAAAGAAAAAGGATAAATGCGAAAAACAGGCAATCGACAATGAATTTGCAATCGAGCTGGATAAGGATGAGTTAAAGCTATTTAAAGGATTGTTTGCAGAGATGTTTAAGTAGAGGAGGACAAAGGTATGGGCGTTGATATGAAGGTCAAAGCGATATACGATTCTGAAATTGGTAACATCACCAGATCAGAAAAGAACTGGAAGGATGTGTTAAAGGTCGCAGGTCAGTTATACCGCTATGAATTTGACAATATCGTTATGGTAACAGCTCAGAGACCTCCGGAAAAAAGCACACTCATGGCAGATTATGATACCTGGAAAAAGGTGGGAAGATATGTAAAGCGTGGTGCGAAAGGCTGCGCTATCTTCCCGTCGAGGGCACTGAATCCACGCATGAGGTATATCTTTGATATCAGTGATACCGGAGGGAAAAATGTCAAACTGACATGGGACCTTGAGGGAGAAAATCTTAAGGATTATCTGGATTTTCTTGTGTCAGAAGGTCAGATTGAGCAGTACGATAACAGCGACAGGGAGTCTCTAAAAAATATATTAAAACAGTTTACAGGAACAGATGTTTGGCTTATAATAAAAGAAGAGTTCGGAGACCGAATGACCGAGCTTATGCAGCTATCAGGTAGTGTGATAAAGGAAGAAAGTAAGAAACGCAATGGCTTACAGCAGGAAATGGACATGGAGCAGCTTGTATATACAAGTGTCATGTATGCTGTAGGGACGAGATGCGGATTTGACTTATCTGTGCAAGAACAGGATTTTAGTCAGATCGTAAATATCAAAGACGAAGAGATCATTTACCGTCTTGGTTCCATTGTATGCGATGTCTCCTGTAGTGTTCTTAGAGAATTTAGTCGTAACTTAAAGGCAATCGAGAGCGAAAGGAGAATTGGATATGTTAGAAGAAATGACTTACAAGGAAGTGGACGGACTGCTTTATCCGCAGATAGAGATGCCGGACGAGACGGAGGATCTCACGAAGCTGGGCAAATACGGAAGGATGGCGATGAACTATCTAAAGGAGAACGAGCCGGCAAGATACAAGACGCTGATGAGATTCGGGAAGATGTACGAGAAGATGTCAGCGGTAGAGGAGGAAGCGAACCAGCTGTACGACCAGCTGGAGATGCAGTATCTGGCGAAGCACAAGCCACAGAATCCGTCATCGACAATGGAGATGTGGAAGATAAGAGAGCAGGCGAAGATGCAGGCAGAGGAAGTGGTACTGAATCAGATAGTGATGCGATTCCACTAGAATCAGATGATACAGAACTGAATAGGGAACTTGATGAAATCAATTCATTGGGTGTTAGTAAGGAAGCCGAATATACACAGGCTTCCTTTTTTTTCGACCAGAACGGGCAGGCAAGCATTGGCACCATTCATACTGAGGACGAAAACAATAATCAGTTTATGCGTCAGTTCGAGCAGGACAGAAAAGCTGCATTAGCAGGTAAATACAATTATCTGAATCCCAAAAAGTCTGCAACAGTACCAGGTGAGTATATCAAACAGGTGCTTATGAGAGGTACAGGTTTTATCGGTGGCAAGGGCAGGGTATGCAAGATTTTTGAAACAGAGATTGATGCAGGAACCAGGGCAAAGCGTATCAAAGCAGAGTATGGTCAGGGAGGTGCAGGCTGGCCGGTTGACGGACTAGGACTGCACGGATATGACACATTTCATGGGAACGGACTGCGTTTTCAGTGGCGAGATGAGGATGGAGAGGTTGAAGGATATGTTTCGTGGAAAGATATCGAAAAAGAGCTTGGTGTCCTTATTCTTACAGGGGAATACCAGTCTGAGACACCTCGTATTGATGAGCTTGCGATGGACGGACTCCGTGAGGATGATGAGGTCATTGATGCCGAATACCGGGAAGTGGAACCGGAGGAGGCAGAATCAGAGATTGATGATTATGCAATACCGGATGAGCCGGAGAGCTATGCTTCTAACAGAGATTATGTAAGTGTAAAAGGCATGACACCACAGGAAACTGCCGATGAAGACCGCATGGTAACACAGGCAGAATATGGTGCAGAGATAGAAGCTGAAACAACTGAAAAAGATCCATCAGAGCTTAAGTATATTACACCGATTGATTATGCCAAGCGTATTGCAGAGCTTGATGAAGACCTGCGTGATGCGGCGGAGATTCTTGTAACAGATTGCAGCTGCTACACTCCGTTTAGGGCATTCCTTATGGATGTGGTGCAGTCTGATTTTGCATTTATGCCCAATAAACTTGACCTTATCAGGGATATTGCATTAGGGACAGATATTGCATTAGGGACAGATAATGCAGAAAGAAAGGCATATTCCAACAATAAGTATGGTCTTGTGGAGTACTCAATCAGAAGCGGATATGTGAAGATCAGCTATAAGAACAGGAATGGTGTGCGTAAAGAAGGTGCTCTCGATTGGCGTGAGTTATATGAAATCTTATCTTATATGGTAAAACAGCCATTTTACTGCGGAGAAGACCAGAAGAAGTATTATCAGGAGACAAAGCAGAAGGCTGACAGGGATAAGATGAATCCGGTCTATAAGAGATTCTTTGATATCGAGGATAGTGTAAAAGCCAATCGTCTTGAAACCAGGGAAAGAGCAATAGCGAATGGCTGGGAAACCAAGATTGATGAGAATGGACATGTGGTTTCAGATGATGCAGCACAGAAAAAATACAACTTCCACTATAATCTCTGGGAAATGGAAAAAGGCGGTGCTAAGACCAGATATCAGTGGAATATTGATGCAATCCGCACTTTAAAGCAGATTGAATCAGAGAACAGGCTTGCCACACCTGAGGAACAGAAAACTCTGTCGAAGTTTGTCGGATGGGGCGGACTGTCACGCGCATTTGATGAGAATAATGAAAGCTGGAGCAAAGAGTACAAAGAACTCAAAGAGATGTTATCGGATGAAGAGTATGCTGCAGCTAGGGCAACAGTAAACAATGCCTTTTACACTTCACCGGAGATTGCCATGTGCATGAACTCGGCACTTGTCCAGTTTGGTTTCAGAGGCGGCAATGTATTAGAGCCATCTATGGGTATCGGTAACTTCTTTGGAAGTATGCCGGCACCAATGCAGAGAAGCAAGCTGTATGGGGTGGAGCTTGACAGCATTTCAGGAAGAATTGCAAAGCAGCTTTATCAGAATGCCAATATCAGTATCACAGGATTTGAGAATACCACATATCCGGATAACTTCTTTGATGTGGTTGTCGGAAATGTGCCATTTGGTGATTACAAGGTATTTGATCCAAAGTACAACAAGTATAACTTCCGTATCCACGATTATTTTCTGGCAAAAGCACTTGACCAGGTAAGACCGGGAGGCATGGTTGCTGTAATTACCACAAAGGGAACACTTGATAAGGCAAATCCTACTATCCGAAAGTATCTGGCTGAAAGGGCAGAGCTTGTGGGAGCAGTAAGACTTCCGAATACTGCATTTAAAGATAATGCAGGAACCGAAGTGACAGCAGATATCCTGTTTTTGCAGAAGAGGGAGAGAAAGATTGATATTGAACCTGACTGGGTACACCTTGGTGTAACTGAGAATGGCATTGCAGTCAACTCTTATTTTGCAGAGCATCCGGAGATGATGCTTGGATCTATGGAATATGATACAAGGATTTATGGACAGGACAGCAGATATACAGTCTGTGTGAATAATGATGAGAACTTCAATATGTATGAAACTCTCAATAAGGCTATCGGTAATATCAAAGCCCAGATGACAGATTTTGAGAGAGTGGCAGATGAGGCGGAGCAGACGGAGGAAGTTATCCCGGCTGATCCGGATGTGAGAAACTACACTTACACATTTTTTGAAGGAAAGCTCTATTACAGGGAAAATTCCGAGATGGTAAGAAAAGAAGTATCACAGACTGCCGAGGAGCGAATCCGAAGCCTTGATGAAATCAGACAGATAACAAGAGAGCTGATTGATATCCAGATGGATGGCTGCAGCGAGGAGGAGCTTTCTGATAAGCAGAGACTTCTTAATGTAAAATATGATGCCTTCGTAAAGCAGTATGGAGCCATTACTTCAAAAGCAAACAGAATAGCATTTCGAGATGACAGCGATTACCCACTTCTTTGTAGTCTTGAAGAAGTAAATGAAGACGGGGAGGTGAAAAAAGCGGATATGTTTTATAAGCAGACGATTAAGGCAAAGACTGTCATAGACAGGGTTGAGACTGCTGTGGAAGCATTAAATGTATCCGTCAATGAATTTGGATATGTAAATCTTGCCTATATGCTTTCTATCTATGAGCCGGATATTACAAATGCAAAGGAAGAACTTGCAGAAAAGTCTGGACAGACAGTGGATGAGATAACTCTAAGTGACGATGCTTTGGCAGAGCTTAGAAGGGCAGTTCTTGTGGAAGAACTGGATGGACTGATTTTCCTTAATCCCGACCGCTACAACGAGAACAATCCCGATATCGGCTGGGAGACAGCAGACGAGTATCTTTCCGGAAATGTGAGAGACAAGCTTCGTGTAGCAAAGGCTATGGCGGCTGATACAGACAATCCGCAGGCAGAAAGATTTGCAGGAAATGTGGCAGCACTTGAAAAGGTGCAGCCGGAATGGATTGAAGCCTCGGATATTGATGTAAAGATTGGTACGACATGGATTGAGCCGCTTGATTATGAGCAGTTTATCTATGAGCTTCTCAATACACCAAGAAGAGCAAGGGCAGTCAGAAGCCAGTTTTACAATACAGGCATTCAGGTACACTTAAATAAGATGAGCATGGAATGGTTCATCGAGAATAAGAGCATGGATAAGCATTCAGTGGCAGCTACTAAGACTTATGGTACAAGCCGCATGGATGCTTATTCTATTTTTGAGGATACGCTGAATCTTAAAACTGTAACAGTAAGGGACAGGATTGATGACGGTGATGGCAAATATCATTACGAAGTCAATAAGAACGAGACAATGCTTGCAAGGGAAAAGCAGAACATGATCAAGGAGAAGTTCAAGGAATGGCTGTTTGCAGAGCCGGAGCGAAGACAGAAATATGTGGAGTATTACAACGAGACATTCAATAACATCCGTCTGCGTGAGTATGACGGAAGTCACTTACAGTTTCCGGGAATGAATCCGGCGATTGAGTTAAAGCCACATCAGAAGAATGCGGTGGCAAGAATCCTTCTTGGAGGAAACACCCTGTTGGCACACTGCGTTGGTGCCGGAAAGTCCTTTGAGATGATGGCTGCCTGTATGGAGCAGAAGAGACTCGGACTTGCCAATAAGACGATCATGGTTGTTCCAAAGCCACTTATCGGTCAGACGGCATCAGAGTTTTTAAGGCTTTATCCGTCAGCAAATATCCTGGTTGCCACAGAGCGTGATTTTGAAAAGAGCCGCAGGAAGCAGTTCGTATCAAGGATTGCAACAGGTGACTATGACTGTATCATCATGTCGCACTCGCAGTTTGAAAAAATCCCGATCTCAGCAGAGAGAAAGGAAAGAATGCTCAATGAGCAGATTGATGAAATCAGCTATGCGATTGATGAGATGAAGGAGCGTAATGGAGAAAGATGGACTGTAAAACAGATGGAAAGCCAGAAGAAAAAGCTGGAGGAACAGCTGAAATCTCTATCTGATGAGAGCAGGAAGGATGACCTCATTACCTTTGAGGAGCTTGGTGTAGATTCTATCATGGTAGACGAGGCACATAATTTTAAGAACCTTGCGATTTTTTCAAAGATGAATAATGTGTCAGGTATCAGCAGCAGTGGAGCGAAAAAGTCAACAGATATGCAGCTTAAATGCCAATACCTATCAGAGATAAATGATGGCAGGGGCATTGTGTTTGCAACTGGTACACCGATATCCAATACCATGTGTGAGATGTATGTCATGCAGCTTTACTTACAGAAAGCGGCACTTGAAGAGATGGGGATTTATCACTTTGATTCATGGGCAGCGAACTTTGGTGAAGTGACAACAGCACTGGAGCTTACTGTAGAGGGAAGCGGTTTCCGTTTTAAGAGCAGATTCAATAAATTTACAAATCTGCCGGAGCTTATGAATATCTTCCGTGAGGTAGCAGATGTGCAGACCGCAGACATGCTTGACCTTGATGTGCCGGCTCTCCGTGGCGGCAAGCCTATTATAGTGGAGTCAGAGCCTGACTGGTATGTAAAACAGGTCATGGAAGACTTTGTTGTGAGGGCAGAACGTATCAGAGGTGGTGGAGTTGATCCAAGTGTGGACAACTTCCTAAAGATTACCCATGAGGCAAGATTACTCGGAACAGATGCAAGGCTGATTGATAAGGACGCACCAAATAATCCGGATGGAAAGCTCAATAAGGTAGCGGAGAATGTCTGGAAGGAATATGAGAAAGGAAATGCTGACGGTCATATAGGCTGTCAGCTTATTTTTTCGGACATCGGCACACCGGGACCGGATAAGGACTTTACCATCTATGATTATCTGAAGGAAACACTTATCCAGTATGGTATTCCGGCAGATGAGATAGCATTTATCCATGATGCCAAGACAGATGCACAGAGGGATGCACTTTTTAAGGAGATGAGGACAGGTAAGAAGAAGGTTCTTATCGGTTCAACGGACAAGTGTGGAACAGGTGTCAATGTGCAGACGCACCTTGTTGCAATGCATCATGTGGACTGCCCTTGGAAGCCAAGCTCAATAGAACAGCGAGAGGGACGAGGCATCAGGCAGGGCAACGAAAATGAAGAAGTAGCAATCTACAGATATGTCACCAAAGGAACCTTTGATGCATATAACTGGTCGCTCGTTGAAAATAAGCAGCGTTTCATCAGTCAGGTAATGACAAGCAAGGCAGTAAGCCGAAGCTGCGAGGATATCGACGAGGCAACACTTTCCTATGCAGAGATCAAGGCGGTTGCTACAGGTAATCCTTTGATCAAGGAAAAGATGGAGATTGACAATGATGTCCAGAGATTAAAGCTCTTAAAGGCATCCTATGACAATCAGAGATATGGACTTCAGGACAACTTTATGATTAAGTACCCGAAGCTCATTAAGACAGCAACAGAAAAGCTTGCCAATGTCCGTGAGGATGTAAAGGCAAGGGATAAGGAGCTGATTGATAATCCGGAATTTGCCATTACCATAGGCAAAGCAACCTACACAGAGCGTGTGGATGGTGGAACCATGATGCTTGAAGCAATCAGCAAGTGTAAGACCGGAGAGACAACTGCAATCGGTAAATTCCATGGATTTGAGCTGCTTGTGGAAAAGAACTTCCTTGACATCAATTATATGGTGCTTCGAGGAAAGACAGAGTACAAAGCAGAGCTTTCCACAAGTCCTGTCGGCAGCATGGTGAAGCTTGAAAACCTGTTCAATGGACTTCATGAGAACATTGATTTTTTAGAAAAGAAGATTGAGCAGTACCAGAATGACCTTGAAGCATCAAAGACTGAGTATGACAAGCCATTTGCGTACAGCAAGGAACTGGAAGAAAAGCTGGCAAGACAGTGTGAACTGAATGCCCAGCTAGATCTTGAGAACGCAAAGGCTGTGGATGCAGACCTGAGTGGACCGGAGGAAGAAAGAGAAGCTGATGACAGAATTGAATCTGCAGCAATTGTAGCAGAGGATAAAGGTGCTTATCCAGCCGACAGAGAGGGCAGAACACGATAGGAGAGTGAATAATATGAGCATAAGAAAAGTGGTCGCAGGACTACTGATTACAGCAGGGATTGCCATTATGGCAGTCCCTTTTTTCTGGAGGGCAACCGGAGAAAAACAGACAGAACAACTCATATGTGAATTTGAGCAGACATTGGAGGAAGATTACGATGAAGAAACAGATGTGGAGGAAGAGCAAACCTCCATTAGTAAAGAGGATGAAGCCATTCTTAAAGAAGGCGGTGTTATCGGCATCATTGAGATACCGGGGTTAGATATCAGGTATCCGGTAATGGAGGGAACCGGCAAGGGAGTCCTTAATGCCGGGATTGGTCATATACCGGAGACAGCAGGAATCGGAGAAAGTGGAAACTGCGTGCTTTGCGGTCATAACGGCAGCAGATATGGCACATTTTTTACACCACTAAGTCAGATATCCATAGGTGATGAAGTAATGATAACCGACAAAAATGGGCTGAAGCATATCTATGAGGTAACAGAGACAGAGGTAGTAAATCCATATGATAACAGCATCAAGACACAGGGTACAGAAAAAGAATTAACTCTTTTTACCTGTTCCCAGAAAGGAACCATGCGTTTTGTGGTCAGGTGCATTTATAAGGAGGCGGTGATGGATGAATAAGAGATACCGGTTAGGTGAGATAGAAGAGGCAGTATCGGAAATGGAAGAGCTAATCGACATCGAGGATGATATTGCGGAAATTGATGATGACTTTCAGATAGTCGTAAGCGGCTGGTCTGTATATGTCGAAAGCATGAATCTGACACTCAGACAGGGAATAGCCTGTGTATGGGATGCGGAGGAAGGATTATTTATGCCCTGTCTCTTATACACATCTCCGAGCCCACGAGACGGACTC
>ENA-OZXJ01000298-OZXJ01000298.1-human-gut-metagenome-genome-assembly--contig:-NODE-298-length-17470-cov-8.475050_pt1 | contig 17470 bp, 15 predicted proteins | sample MGYA00244854_ERZ654092 | MGnify/ENA primary metagenome ERZ654092 (study PRJEB26926, sample SAMN06165064) | human gut metagenome | biome: ENVO:00009003; feature: ENVO:2100002; material: ENVO:00002003... | reverse complement strand
CCACGATGGAAGAGAACATCATAACGGCAGCACCGCCCAGAACGGCCTGCGGCATGATGGAAATCAGCGCGCCCAGCTTGGGGATCAGGCCGCAGAGGATCAGGAACACGGCACCGGAGGCCAGTGCCATACGGTTAACCACCTTGGTCATGGCCACCAGACCCACGTTCTGGCTGAAGGAGGTATTGGGCAGCACGCCGAACAGTGCGGCAAAGGTAGAGCCGAGGCCATCGCAGATGACGCCGCCGGACAGCTCCTTATCAGAGGGCTCACGGTTCATGCCGCCCTCCATCACGCCGGAGATATCGCCCACAGTCTCCACTGCGGTAACGATGAACATGATCAGCACCGGCAGGATCGCACGGGCATCGAATACCACCTTGACCGGCATCAGCTTGGGTACTGCGAACCAGGAGGCCTGTGCCACCTTGTTCCAGTTGAGCACCCATGCCTTGGTGAACTCTACACCATCAGCAGTCACGCCGGTGGTGGGCAGCACCAGACCCATAATGAAAGCAACCACATAACCGGCCAGAATGCCGATGAGGATGGCAGAGGAGCTAAGGAAGCCGGTAGTCCAGTGTTTGAAGAACAGGATGACCACCAGCACGAACAGTGCCAGAAGCAGGTTCTCCACAGAGCCGAAGTCCTTGGCCTTGTTGCCGCCGCCGAAGGAGTTGATGCCCACCGAGATCAGCGAAAGACCGATGGAAAGCACCACCGTGCCGGTGACCACCGGCGGGAAGAACCTGCGCAGCGGCTTCAGGAAGAAGCCCAGCACGCTTTCAAAAATACCGCCGATGATGGATGCGCCCATGATCGCGCCATAGGCCAGCACACCGCCGCCCATCGTGCCCACAACGCTGTTGAACACGCCGATAAAGCCGGAACTGGTACCCATGATGATAGGCACTGCGCCGCCCACGGGTCCGATGGTGAACAACTGCACCAGCGTAACGATGCCTGCCACGAACATGGCGCTCTGCAGCAGGGTGACCTGCAGGTCTGCAAACTCGCCGCCTGCAATGCCGCAGGCGCTGGTAATGATCAGCAGCGGGGTCAGGTTGCCCACGAACATGGCGCAGACATGCTGCAAGCCCAGCGGGATGGCCTGCCGCAGGGACATTTTGGCTTCAAACTGATAAGCCGCTTCTTCAAGCTTGACTTCCTTCAAAAATTCCACTCTCCTCAAGGTTTTAAAGGTTTATGCGGTTCGGATGCTTTGCAAAAAAGCGAAAATATTATAGCAAAATGCAGATAAGATGTAAAATAAGTATGACTTTTTATATGAAGAAATGCTGCATCCTTTAAGCGAACTTTTCTTCGGCAGACAAGCAAAAAAGCAGGGCTTCCGCATGATTTGTCCAGCCTGATTCGCCTGGCATCATACAGAATCCCCTGCTTTTTTCGTGCTTTTCTCTGCTTTTTGTGCGATACGGAAAAATTTTTGTTTCTGCAGTCAGAGCAGTCCATAATCCCGCAAACAGCGCGTCAGCCCTGCCTGTGTGGTGTCAAATACGATGCCCTGCGCCCGCAGCTTGCTGCAATCCATCGCAAGATTCCGTGCCCAGTCAGCTTCCTGAATATCGACCGTGATCCCCAGTGTCTCAGCAAACTGCCGGGCGGTCAGTACCATGTTTTCAGCGTTTTCACTGCCAAAGTTATAGACCCCGCCGGGCAGGGTCAGGGCAGCTTCCAGCAGTGCTACCGCCTGCCGGACATAGGTGATGCCCCGGAAGTCCCAGACAGAAAAGCGGACAGATTCTCCCCGCTGCGCCGCACGCAGAAGGTTCAGCGGCAGGTTGCCCCGGATGGGCAGCCGGTAGCCCGGCAGGTCGTACATCCATGTGGCGCGCAGCAATACGGCACCCGGGCAGAGCGCCTGCACCCGCTGCTCCATTTCCAGCTTGCCCTGCCCGTACACATTGGCAGGCTTTAACGGAATTGTTTCCGGCAGCGGGCCGGACTGCTCCACACCGGCATAGACCTGATCCGAGCTGAAAGCCACCAGCTTTGCGCCGATCTCCGCTGCCGCCCGGGCAAGCCAGACCGACAGTTCCACATTGGCGCGGTAAGCCTGCTCCGGGTGGCCGGCGCAGTAGCCGGTATCCGAAATGGCGGCAGTGTGCAGAATGACATCCGGGCGCTGCTGCAAAACAGCCTGCCGCACGGCGTCCTCCCCTGCTGTTGCCAGAAAGCCTTTAGGAAAGGTGCACAGTTCGTAATGCCCCGCCCATTGCTGCATCACGCGGGAACCTACAAAGCCGCCTGCACCGGTTACAAGGATCTTCTTCATTTTGTTCTCCCGCAATAAGGCATCAGATAAAAAATTCCAGCACGAACACCACGGCGCAGCAGCCCGCAGCCACCTGAAACAGGCTTGCGCCAAACCATGCGGCGGCAATGCCGACTACCAGTGCAGCAGCACCTGCTGCCGGGCTCTGCGTTGCCTGAATGATGGCCGGAAAGGTCATCACAGCCAGCGTTACATAGGGCACATAGTACAAAAACGACTGGATGAAGCGGTTTTTGATCGGTTTGCGGATCAGCGTCAGCGGCAGGATGCGGATGGCATAGGACACCAGCGCCATGACCGCAATATAGATATAATTGTTATGCGTCATCTTCGTTTTCCTCCTGCCTGACCGGGAACAGCACCGCTGCTGCACCGGAGATCGCCACTGTCAAAAGGATGGTGCGGGTGCCTTCGGAGAGTGCCGAGATGCCCGGCAGATAGCTGCACAGAAAACTCAGCGCAAAGCTGATGACGACCAGCACCGCAACGATCCGATCCTTGCGGGCCGGCGGGATGATGATGGCCAGAAACATTCCGTAAAGTGCCACGCTCAGGGCGCTGACTACCCGCAGCGGCAGCAGGTTGCCCGCTATAATGCCCAGCGCCGTACCACAAGCCCAAGCCGGCGCTGCCAGCAGGATAGCGCCATAGGTATAGTACGGGTTCAGGCTGCCCGGGCGGGCGATAGTAATGCCGAACAGTTCGTCCGTGACATCATAGCCGATGAGCAGCCGATGCCAGAAGGGCGTTTCCGGAGCAAAGCGCTGTGCCAGTGCACAGCTCATCAGCAGATACCGCGCATTGGCGATTAAAGTAATGACCGCCACCTCAAAATAGGTGGCGTTTGCCATGATCAACGCAAATGCGGCATATTCTCCTGCGGAGGCATTGTTCAGCAGGCTGACAAGAAACCCCTGAAACGGCGTAAAACCCGCCTTGCGCGCCGCGATGCCCAACGAAAACGATACCGCAAAATAGCCCAGTGCAATGGGCACACCGTCCCGCATTCCGTCACAGAACACCTTGCGGCTGAACTGATCTGCCCTTCCTGTTTGGACGAGCTGCGGCTCCAAAAGCCTCTGCTTCGATTCCATAGTTGATACTTCCCCTTTCCTATTTTGCAAACAACAGAATCTATTATACTCCCCTGCAGGCAGAGAAGAAAGAGGTTTCGGACTTTTTGTGTAAAATACTGCGTTCAAAAGACTTCGGGGGAGCGCTGATATAGGAGAAGCTTTGAACGTTATGGCTTGTTTGATCGTGCCGAAAGATAAAAACACCCCGGAGGTTCCGTTTTCACGGACCCCTCCGGGGTGATGGCGCTATTGGGAATTACTCGAGCTCGGTAGGTTTATTCCTTTACTAAACAAATTTGTTTAGTAAAGGAATTCTTGGATGTTCACTTTTCCATGAGATTGCTGTGCTAGATGTGCCTTGATGATTTTTTAGTATCAGGATAGTATCACACAACCAGCGGGATCTCTGTGAATATTATAGCAGATATTTTTCCTAATATCAAATATTATTTGCTATCATCCCCTGCCATTGAACTTCCACCAATCCCAAAGAACTTATCAAAGAAGCTCTTCAACTTATCGATTACACCCTGTTTTTTCTGTGCACGGCCACCGCCGCCAAAGCGAGAAACAGGCGGCATCAGCTTGTCAATATCGGTGCCCACGGTCTTGATCTCGCCATCACGGAACGCATTGGCCAGATACTTGCGTGTCTCCGGCTCCTTCAGTTTTTCCTCTTGGATGATTTTTACAAGCTCTTTCTCCCGCTGTTCGGACACAAAGGTGTTCCACTCTGCCATCACGTCATCCACATCGTTGACACCTGCAATAAAGGTTTCAATCAGTTGCTTTTTGCTGCGCAGTTCCGGGCTGGCATCAATCGCCTTGCGAATCGTGATGAGCACTTCCTTATCATCGCAATGGGTGTCATGGTATTTTTTGACCAGCATCAGAATGTAGTCAATGTTAATTTCGACCTGCCGAATCAGCTCCACCTCGAACACCACATCATCCGTGATATCCTCTTTGGTTTCATCGTGCTTCTTGTTGCGCCATTCATCTCGCAAGTCCTGATAGCGGCCCAAGTAATCCTGCAAATCCCGTTCCGAGATCAGCTCGTTGCCCTTGAAATCATCAAAGGAAGATAGCAAGTTCCGCATCCGTAGCAGTGCGCCAAACAGCACGATAAAGTCTTTCTGGTTCTGCTCCCCGATGATTTGCGGCTTTGTCAGCGGGAACTTCTGCGTCAGGTCATCGATCATGTCCGTATAGCCCTGATGGTATTTTCCCTGCTCGTCCATATAACCGTGGTAATAGTCCGCATATTTGCGCAGCAGAACGATGCCACCCGCATTTTTATCTCCGAACAGCGAGATAGCCGCATCTACCCGCTTCTGCAGATTGCGGAAGCAGACGATATTGCCAAAGGTCTTGATGCTGTTCAGGATACGGTTTGTCCGGCTGAACGCCTGAATCAGACCGTGCATCTTCAGGTTTTTGTCCACCCAAAGGGTATTCAGGGTCGTGGCATCAAAGCCCGTCAGGAACATATTGACCACGATCAGCAGGTCAAGCTCTTTATTTTTCATGCGGAGCGATACATCTTTGTAGTAATTCTGGAACCGTTCGCCATCAGTGGAGTAGTTCGTCTGAAACATCTCGTTGTAATCCTGAATGGCGGCATCCAGAAAATCCCGGCTGCTCTGGTCGAGGTTGGAGGTATCTTCCGGGTTTTCCTCGTCCAGAATGCCATCCGTTTCCGCTTCATTGGCTCCATAGCTGTAAATGGTAGCAATGCGCAGCCGCTTGGTTGGGTCTGCCGCCATCTGTTTTTTGAACTCCTGATAATACAGCTTTGCCATCGGCACAGATGCCACGCAGAAAATCGAATTAAAACCGCTGACGCGCTGTTTTTGCTTAATTTCCTCCACCGCACCACGCTGGGCAGAGGCCACCTCTGCCACATTCGTCAGCAGATTAAACTCATACGATTTGTCTCCCCGATAGGTTTTCTGGTCGAAGTGGTCGAGGATGTACTTTGTCACCAGAGAAATACGCTTGGGTGCCATAAACGCCTTTTCCCGGTCGATATCCCAAACCTGTTTATCGTCCATGTCTGGCTCTGCATTCATCGTTTTGATGTAATCCACACGGAACGGCAGCACATTCTTGTCGTTGATGGCATCCACGATGGTGTAGGTGTGCAGTTGGTCGCCGAACGTCTGCGCCGTGGTGAAATAGCGCGGATCGGTGGAGCTTCCTGCATTGACTGCAAAAATCGGCGTTCCGGTAAAGCCGAACAGGTGGTACTTTTTGAAATTGTGGACAATGGCTTTATGCATATCACCAAATTGGCTGCGGTGGCACTCGTCAAAGATAATCACAACGTGCTTCTGGTAGACCTCATGCCCCGGATTTTTCTTGATGAAGGTCGCCAGCTTCTGGATGGTGGTAATGATGATATGTGCTTCCGGGTTTTCCAACTGGCGTTTCAGAATCGTGGTGCTGGTGTTGGAGTTTGCCGCGCCCTTCTCGAAGCGGTCATACTCTTTCATAGTTTGGTAGTCCAAATCCTTGCGGTCTACCACAAACAACACCTTGTCGATGTAGGGCAACTGCGATGCCAGCCGTGCCGTTTTGAAAGAGGTCAACGTCTTGCCGGAGCCAGTGGTGTGCCAGATGTAGCCACCGCCCTCGATGGTGCCATACTTTTTGTAGTTGTTGGCGATCTCGATGCGGTTCAATATCCTCTCGGTTGCCGTGATCTGATATGGGCGCATCACCATCAGCATCTTTTCTGAGGTAAAGATGCAGTACCGGGTCAGCACACTCAAGATCGTGTGCTTTGCAAAGAATGTCCGGGTAAAGTCGATCAGATCCGTCAGCACGCGGTTGTTCGCATCGGCCCAGTAGGAGGTAAATTCAAAGCTATTGCTGGTCTTTTCCTTTTTCGTCTTGCCGTGTTTGGCGTCCTTGATGGCATTGTAGCGGGTGCTGTTGGAGTAGTACTTGGTATTTGTGCCGTTGGAGATCACAAAAATCTGCACATACTCATACAAGCCGCAGCCCGCCCAGAACGAATCCCGCTGATAGCGGTTGATCTGGTTGAACGCCTCCCGGATGGCCACCCCGCGCCGCTTCAGTTCCACATGAACCAGTGGAAAGCCGTTGACCAGAATCGTCACATCATAGCGGTTATCATGCCGTGCGCCGTCTGCTTGTTTTACCTCATACTGGTTGATGACCTGCAGGCGGTTGTTATGGATGTTCTTTTTGTCGATCAGTGTGATATTTTTGGAACTGCCATCATCCCGGTGCAGCACCTGCACATTGTCTTCCTGAATCTTCCGGGTCTTTTCGGGAATGTGCTCGTTGGGGTTGGCAATCACATCACTAAAGAACTGCCGCCACTCCGTATCGGAAAACTGGTAGTGGTTCAGCTCTTCCAACTGACTGCGGAGGTTGGCAATCAGTTCATCCTCGGTATGTAGCGGCAGATAGGTATAGCCCTGCTCACACAACAGCCGGATAAATTCTTTCTCCAGTTCTGCCTCACTCTGGTAGCTGTCAGAGCGCACCTTGGAGGGTTCATAGGCAGCAACAACGGTATCTTCATTGGTAGCCGCAACGATATTGAAAAAGGACATTTTCACACCCGCCTTTTACTCATACAAACCTGCTTCTTCTCGTTCTACTCGAATATCTCGCAGTTTTCTTCCCTGATAAAGCCAATGCACCGGCCCTTGTAGCGGATAGGTCGTCTGCATGATTTTTTGAGCCAACGCAGAAAGCGAATAGGCTTTACCCTGATACTCAATTTGCCTATCATCTTTTACTACGGCTACAACCTCAGGATGATTTTGCAGCACGATCTCTGCCCCCATCGGAATACCACATTTAATAAATGAGAAAGGGGCCTTGCGTTCTTTTGCTTCTTCCTGAATTTCAGCCGCAACTTCTTCGTCTGCAATCTCATGGCCTTCCGGGGTAAGGCGCTGCAGTTTGTCCATTGTGCCGCTTAGTTTTGCAATGCTCTCCAAAAGCGCATAAGCATCCTCTTTTGTCATTGCATAAAACTCTTTTGTTCTTGTCTTGCCATCGAACGTATCAATAGCGCGCAAATCAGGATTCAAACGGTCAATCAGGCTATGCAGTTCTTTATCTTGTAGCGGAGTCGAAACATCATAAGTAGCATATACCCGAAACGCAAATGGGATGCACTCGCTTCGATTTAACTGTTTCAGTCGATTCTCGATATTGGTGGCATAGCCGATTTTTACATAATCGGGGAAAGAGGGATTTGTCAGGATATAAATTACACCAGCCTTTTTTGCTGCACTCACGTTGCAGCCACCTCCTTAAACGTCAACAATTTATCTCGATAATATTCATACTGCTTTTGGCGTGCTTCAATTTCTGCAGGCAAACCAATGTTGAGGTCGGAGCAAATCTTCTCAAAGTTGTCCAGCACATTTACAATGCGGTTCTGGACATCAAGAGGTGGAACAGGAATTTTATAGGCCAATACTTTCTGAAAATCCAGAGAATCAACTGTTCCTCCCTGCTTTTTAGTCGTTCTGCGAATACTCTCTCCATAGGCTTGCAACGCATGGGAAACATACCGAGAAGATATTCCTTCTTTTGTCACCAGAATTTTAATATCCTGATTTACCGTCGTTTCAAACGGAATATAAGTAACCGGGAATGTGTGCCGCAAAATCCCTGACCGTGTAACGATCGCCACACTCCCAGCGGGATATACCGTCATAGATGCTTCATCAACCGCTGCATTCGTGATATGGTCAATCGTATCTGACAAGATCGGCTGCTTAACATCTTTTGAAGATACCCACGGAATCGTGCCACTCTCCCAATATTTCTTCTCAGCCATCGAAGGAGTTTTTCCGCCAGACCACTTTCCAAGGTCAGCAATTCTACACAATATCTCTCGATCAAAATCAATTGTCCCCCCCTGAGGACATCGAAAGTCAGCAACTTATCCCGATAGAATTCATACTGCTTTTGGCGAGCTGTAATCTCAGCCGTAAGCTGATTTTGTAATTCCACAATATTTTCCGTATAATCATCTAAAATGCGAACAATCTCGCGCTGAATTTCTATCGGTGGAATCGGCACTTTAATTTCGCGAATAGCAGGAACACTTGAATGAACAACTTTGCTTTTAACTTTTCCCTTACTCTTTTGTTGCCGTGCATCTGTTGTTGCTAATACGTAGCTCAAATATTTAGGGTCCTGATTATGCTTCAATACAACAATATCTCCACCTGCCAAACATTTCTCATGCCCTATGTACGCGCAACATTTCGCAATATCGTCTACGCTTTCTCCTGTAATTGCAAACAGAACATCTCCATATTCAAAGTATTTCTTGCTTGTCAATTTTGCTTCATCTGTATGTGATACACATTTATCAAACCATACACCATAGGTCGTATATATTTCACCATATCGCACACAAGGCGTTCCATCAACAGTTACTTGGTCACGTGTTATTCCCGCGCCTCTATAAATATCGACTGCAATTTCACCCAATGTTTTGTATTCCACACCATCCGGGCAAAGCTCGCGAATCAATTCATCCAGTTTACTCATTCTTCAACTTCATCTCCCCAACGCATCATGTATTCTTCGGCACGTTTTTTAAGGAATGTCGGACTACCATCTATTACTATCGGATAAAACCACTTTTCCCCTTCTATGCACGATTTTCTCCATCGTTTCACGTTATCTCTTAAAAGGGTCATTGTAAAAAGCGTTCCACCTGTCAATGCATAATCCTTGCTTGTTTCCTCGCATTCTAATGCACATTTACTTGAAAGCAAGAAGCGTTTCATTTTATCATCTCGTGGTGTTTCTTTTACTGATAGCTCCACAGAGAACTTCTCTTCGTCCTCTTCTCGACAAACAACGTGTGCCACCGATTCTTTGTGATTCAATTCAAAAGGTTCCAAATCCATATCATCGCCAACATAGCTGAATATTTTTTGTCTCTGTCTTTGCAGATTTGCTCTAAAGTTTTTAGTTGGCACATAAACAACTTCATGGATTCCTTTTTCCAATGTTTCTGACAAATAGAATACAATAAAATTCACCTTTCGGGCATCGCAGTTTTCTTCTATCCATTGAACTATCTCCTCAAAGAATGGCATCAGTCCGTTTTTTGCTTTCTCCGTCTTGCCATCATGTGATAAATACAAATGCCCAAAATCACTATGAACTTCCACTAAGAAACCCATTTGAATATTATATTTTCCAGTGCTCTTTTTATTGAGCTCCTGCAAATAGTCGTCCACATTACTCAAATGCCTTTCCATTGAGTAAACAAACGATTCCATGAAGTTTCTATACGTTGCCCTTTGAATATTGTTTGCCATGTTCTCTAACAGTTTTGCCATTCCATCAAAAAGTCCATCTGGAATTTCTGGCGACGCCATAACCTTTTCATGGTATTTATCATAAAACGCATTAACATTTTTTTGTTCTACTATGCCAATAGAAGCAACCTGTTTACTATCATTTCCTTTTTTGTACTGTTTCTGTGTCACTAAATGGTCAACTCGAAAATGCTCGATTCCCAAAAGCGTTCTCTTACCATTTTGCTCTTGCGGAGTTAATATCACAAAATCAGGCCGTTCACCATCAAATATCGATTCTTTGTCTTTTAACCCTGCTTCTACAGCCTTAAAAAACGTTTTTGTTCGTCCTCTTTTCCGAAGCCCCAATGTTACCGCCTGTCGCAAACAATCCAGCTCCTTGCTTTTCTTTTCCATTGTGGCCTCCCTCCTATGGACATCTTACAAATTCTCTTCCAAATACCTGTCAAAATCGCTCTGGTACAACCGATCCTGCACCACACGGTACTTTTCAAACTCCGTTTCGGCGTGCATTTTTGCAAGCTGTGCCGAGATTTTGCCTGCATCCTTCAGCACTTCCAGATCATCTGCCTGCAAATAGATGTCCAGCCGCTTGGCCCAGTCCTCCATGGTCATGGGGACTTCAAAGTATTTCTTGGTCAGGACTGTGCCGCCGTTTTTCAGGCGTTCTTCGTCCATTGCCCACCCCTTGATGGTGTACTGCTCCACGATCTGATTTGCCCAAACACGGAACCGCACCGCCCGCTGGTTGTTCACCTTGAAGCCGACCGCAATAATCATTTGCAGATTATAGTGGTTCACGCTGCGAGTAACCTGTCGGCCACCCTCATTTTGAACTATTCGGAATTTCCGAATAGTTGCCGCTTCGTCCTGCTCATGGTCAGCATAAATCTTCTTGATATGCTCATTGATGGTCGGAAGCCCCACATCGTAAAGAGTCGCCATCATCTTTTGCGTCAGCCAGATGTTTTCATCCTCGTAGCGCATCTCGATGCTGTCCTTGTCCTCCCCTGTGGAGGCAACAAAAGTCAAATATTCCGCCGCAGAAGAACGTACCAATGCAGAATCTTTCTTTTCGCTTTCCATCTCAGCCCTCGATTTCTGCCACGATCTGGTCAATGGCGGCCCGCAGTTCGTTTTCTCGTGCTACGATTTGCGCAATTTCAGCGTTCAGCTTCACAATATCGATCTTCTCGCGGGTATCCTTGGCTTCCACATAAGTGGAAACCGACAGGTTATAGTCATTTTCCTGCACCTCGGAATACTCTGCCAGATGGGAGAAGTGTGCTTCTTCTGTCCGCTGTGCAAAGGTGTCCACTATTTTGTTAATGTTCTCCGGGGTGAGTTTGTTGTTGTTCGTCACCTTGACGCACTCGGAAGAAGCATCAATGAACAGCACCTTATTGTCCGTTTTACCCTTTTTCAGCACCATGATGCAGGTGGCAATACTGGTACCAAAGAACAGGTTGCTCGGCAACTGGATGATGCAGTCAATGAAGTTGTTGTCCACCAGATACTTGCGAATTTTCTGCTCTGCGCCGCCACGGTACATGATGCCAGGGAAACAGACGATTGCAGCCGTACCGTTGGAAGCCAGCCATGCCAGCGAGTGCATGATAAAAGCCAAATCCGCTTTGCTCTTCGGAGCCAGCACACCCGCCGGAGCAAAACGCGGGTCATTGATGAGCAATGGATTTTCGTCACCGGCCCACTTGATGGAGTACGGCGGATTCGATACGATCAGCTCAAAGGGTTCATCATCCCAGTGCTGCGGATTTGTCAGCGTGTCCTCACAGGCAATGTCGAATTTGTCAAATTCAATGTCGTGCAGGAACATATTGATGCGGCACAGGTTGTACGTTGTGATGTTGATTTCTTGTCCAAAGAAGCCATTGCGCACGGCATCCCGTCCCAGCACCTTTTCTGCCTTCAGCAGCAGCGAACCGGAACCGCAGGCAGGATCATAGACCTTGTTGATTTCCTTCTTGCCTACCGTACCCAGCCGGGTCAGCAGCTCCGAAACATCGGCAGGCGTAAAGAACTCGCCGCCGGACTTGCCCGCATTGCTGGCGTACATGGTCATCAGGTATTCGTAGGCATCGCCAAAAGCATCAATGTCATGCTCTTTCACATCGCCAAGGTTCATATCTGCCACGCCGTTCAGCAGTTTCACGAGCTTCTCATTGCGCTTGGCAACAGTCGCACCCAGCTTATTGCTGTTGACATCGTAATCATCGAACAACCCTGCAAACTGCCCCTCGGAGGAGCTGCCCTTTGCGGATTCCTCAATGTGCCGGAAGACTGTTTCCAGCGTTTCGTTGAGGTTTTCGTCGCTGGCCGCTTTTGCCCGTACATTGCAGAACAGCTCACTGGGCAGGATGAAGAACCCTTTTTCCTGTACCAGCCCTTCCCGTGCCTGCTCTGCCTCTGCATCAGACATATCCTCATAGCGGAAGTCCGGGTTGCCTGCATCAATTTCGCCCTGATTGATATAGCTGGCAATGTTCTCCGAAATATAACGGTAGAACATCGTACCGAGAACGTAGCTCTTGAAATCCCATCCGTCCACTGCGCCGCGCAGATCATCCGCAATCGCCCAGATTGCACGGTGCAGCTCTTCGCGTTCTTGCTCTTTTTTGGTGTCTACCATTTTTATTTCCTCCATCAAATGCGGATTTCCGCATTGTTTTCTTTCATTTTAACATAGTAAATGTACCACTATTGGTACACCATGGTGTTTTTCCCAGAAAGGATATACTTTCCCTTTATACTATCCTAGTAAAGCGTACCACAGCTTTTCCGTGATTGCAAGCCGATAAAAATTTCTATTGCTTTTTCGGGGTCGAATTATCACTTATATGTACAGACCCCCGCCAACATCCGCTAGCGGGGGTCTACTACGCTTACAGTTCTACGCTGTTCTGCCTGTTCTTCTTCTGGCTCTTATCTGCGGTCTGCTCCTGCTCCCTCATAAGCCCAATGACCTGCTGCATCTTTTCGGCACCGAAATAGTTCCATACTCGCCTGAAATCACGTTTCATCGCATAGAGCTGCGAATTCTCAGCTTTCACCTGTTCCAGCTGCTGGCTCAAATGACGGGTAGCCTTCATCTCGTCCTGATAGAAATACTGGTACTTATCCCTCTCGTTCTTAACCTCCCAGTACTTCCGATGGAGGGCAAAGAGTACCTTCACCAACTTCTGGATCAGCGGCATGGCCTTCTTCTCCTGATAGCTCTTGGCGGTCTCAAATGTGGCTGCTTCTGGCACCCATTCTTCTGGCCGCCGGGAGTACTGCGCTGACAGGTTTTCCAGCCCCTCCATGATGGGAGCCAGCTTGTTCAGCTTCTGGCTCTGCTTCTGGTAGGTCAGCTCTGCTTTCTGTACCCGCTGTTCAGCGGCTTCTACGGCTGTCTGCGCTGTTTCCAGCTGTTCCTGCATCTCGGTCAGGTCGGTCTGGCACTCCTGCTTGGCAGCTTCCAGAGCCGCTACCTCTTTACTACGCTCCTGCTTTTTGAAGTCCAGCACAGACAGGTGCTCTTCGTGGGTGCCTTTCTGTTCCCACTCGATGCCGTGCCGCTCCATCACGGCAGCAAGCTGCTCTTTTTCGGCGTTGATCCACTGGTTCAACTCGGATTCCCGTTTGGAGCCGCCTGCAAAGCCCAAGGCCTTCAGAGCCTGCTTCAGGGAGACCTTGGTGTCCAGTCCTTTGCCTTTCCAGCCGGACACATACGGCACGAAGTCGATGTGCAGATGGGGCGTAGCTTCATCCATGTGGAGGAATGCTCCGAACACCCGCAGTGTCGGGTTACGTTCTTGGAAGCCCTGCATATACTCGTCCAGCAGTTCCTTTGCCAGTGCGCCGTTCTCGGTCAAGACACCCATATCATCTTTGTTGCCGATCTGGACGATCAACTCATGGAAGAGCTTTTCCTGCTTGCCTGTCCGCAGGTGCTCATAGTAGTCGTTGATACAGCGGTCCTTGCGCTTCTGCTTGGCGTTGTAGCGGTTCACTGCCTCGTCAAAAAGTTCGTGGTACACCTTCTGAATCGGTTCATCCCGGTACATAACATTCAGGCTGCTGCGCTTCGGGTCTACGTTTTCAGCGGTGAAACATCTCCGGTTATGGTTGAGGGAGCCGGGGCCCCGCATTGCGGAAATGGTTCTTTTCAATCGCACGTCCTTTCTCTGTGGAAGTAACTGGTGCCGGACACGGCAAAGGCTTTGTTACTTTCGTCGAAAGTAACGCAAAAGCACTTTTGACAGACGTTTCGTCCATCAAAAGATGTCTTTGCGCCCTGCCGGGGGCCTCCGTCTGCGGACGAGGTTTCGCTGCACCCAACAGACCGTTGGTGCCGGAGATCATATCAAAGCTGTCCTCGGCTTCCATCTTCCGGGTGTGATGAACCACCAGCAGGCAAATGCCGTACCTGTCGCTGAAAGTTTTCAGTTTGGTCACGATCTCGTAGTCGCTGGCATAGCTGTATCGGTCACCGCCGATCTCCCGCACCTTCTGCAGGGTGTCGATGATGATGAGCCGTACATCCGGGTGCTCCCGGATGAATCCTTCCAACTGCTGGTCAAGTCCCTCGCTCACGGACTTAGCTTGCGTTGCGAAGTAGAGATTGTTGGTCTCCTCTACCCCGAACATCCGGGAGAGCCGCCGCTGCAACCGGGCGTAATCGTCCTCCAACGCCAGATAGAGGACGGTGCCTTGATGCACCTCGTACTCCCACAGCGGAAGCCCCATCGCCACATGGTAGGCAAGCTGCCCCATGAAGAAGGACTTGCCCACCTTGGGTGCTCCTACAAAGAGGTAGGTGCCACTGTACAGCAGGTCGTTCACGATGGGCTTCCGGGGTGGATACACCGTGTCGTACAGCTCGGTCATTGATACCGTGTTCAGTCCGAAATTGTTTGACTTTTTCGCGGCTTGCAGATTGATTTGCTTGCCCGAATTTGTTATAATATTGGTGGTAATTTTATCAGACGACTGTACCGCATCTGCGCCAACAGATGCACCCGGTACGGTCGTTTTTCTATTGTCCGTCATTCGCATTCCTCCTTAAGTCCGTTCAACGTCAGGGCTGCCATTTGCAGGGTCTCCAGCAAGTCCGGCGGGACTTCTTCATCCACGGCCAGCCGCTGCAATTCCTGATAGATCAGCTCCATCTGGCCTCGTAGGGCTTTGTAGACCCTTGGGTTGCCTACCACGGTGATCTCCCGGTCAGTCAGGCGGCGGATGATATACTCCTGTTTGGTCAACCCGGAGAGCTTTACTTTGGCTTCCAGAACCTCGTCCTCTTCCGGGGACATTCGGAAGGCCACCACCTTGTTCCGCCAGCGGCCTTGCTGGTCGAGTACTCGTTCCATCTTCATCCCTCCCTTCGCTCCATGTCCAGCTTCTGCGCCATCTCCTGCTGCTTTGAGGGAAAGAGGTAGGCGTACTTATAGGTGATGTCCACGCTCTCATGCCCCACCCGGTCTGCGATTGCCAGAGCCGAGAAGCCCATCTCGATCAGCAGCGACACATGGGAGTGCCGCAGGTCGTGGATTCGTATCCGCTTCACCCCGGCTGCCTTGGCTCCCCTGTCCATCTCGTGGTGCAGGTAGCTCTTGGTCACCTCAAAGATCCGCTGGTCTGGCTGGACTTTGTAGAGGGATTTCAGATAGTCCCTGATCTCGTCCGTCAGAAACTGCGGCATCTGGATGACCCGGACGCTCTTGGGTGTTTTCGGGTCGGTGATCACATCCCGGCCTTTCAGCCTTTGATAGGATTTGGTGATGGAGAGCAGCCCCTTGTCCAAGTCGAAGTCTGCCGGGGTCAGAGCCAGCAGCTCGCCCTCCCGGATGCCACACCAGTAGAGGACCTCAAAAGCGTAATAGGACTGCGGCTTGTCCATCATCGCTTCCGCGAACTTGAGGTACTCCTCCTTCGTCCAGAAGAGCATCTCCTTGTGCTTTTCCGACCCCATGCACCCGGCTGTGGCCGCTGCGTTTGATTTCAGCCCGTAGAACCGGACGGCGTGGTTCAGAATGGCACTGAGCTGTCCATGGAGCGTCTTGAGGTAGGTCGGCGAGTAGGCCTTGCCGTTTTTGTCCCGGTAGTTCAGCATCTCGTTCTGCCATGCGATCACATCCCGTGGCTTTATCTCGCTGAGCCGTTTTTCTTTGAAATACGGTAAGATTTTCGTTCGGATGATGTGCTCTTTGGTAGACCAGGTGTTTTCCCGGAGCCGCTTTTTCTTGTCCGTGATATAAATTTCCACAAAGGCTTCAAAGGTCATGGTCAGGTCTGCTGCCTGCTGAAGAAGAAACTCACGCTCCCACGCCAGAGCGTCTTTCTTGGTGGCAAACCCCCGTTTCAGCTTCTTCTGCTTCACACCTTGCCAGTTCTCGAAGTAGAAGGAAGCGTACCATGTGCCCTGTTTGCTGTCCTTGTAGGCTGGCATCCTATCACTCCTCCCCTGCCCCGTAGATTTTCTCCTGATAGTACCTCCTGCTTACCCGGCCTCCTACGGTCGTGTAGCCTTTGGCCTTCACACCGACCCGGACCTCCCGGAAAAGCATATGGCAGTCAGCTTCCGCTATCGCCTGCTGGATGAGTTCTTAAAGGAGTGGCAGCTCCGCAAGAAGCAGCTCCGGGAGGGCGAGATCACCAAGGAAGAGTATCTGGAATGGAAGCTCAACTGGCCACAAACCGCCGACGGCTGCGGCCGGTACGAGCCGAAGAAAAAGTGGCGTAAAGAATAAAAGACACAAAAATGCCCTCTGAAAAACTTACCGTTTCTCAGAGGGCATTTTCATGTCTCTCTTTATGAATAATCGTCTGATAGTATCAAAGCAGTATCACAGAGCCTTTTGACTCTCAAAATATTGCATTGCATCAATACTTTTCAGGGTTTGCAGATTACTCGAGCTCGATAGTTGCAGGCGGCTTACCGGTGCAATCGTAGAACACGCGGTTGACGTGCTTGACCTCGTTAACGATGCGGCTGGTGACAGTGCCCAGAACATCCCACGGCATATCGTAGCTTTCTGCGGTCATGAAGTCGGTGGTGGTCACGGCGCGCAGCGCAACGGCGTAGTCGTAGGTGCGCTCGTCGCCCATAACGCCGACGCTGTGCATATTGGTCAGTGCAGCGTAATACTGGCTAATCTCCTTATCCAGACCAGCCTTGGCAATCTCCTCGCGCCAGATGGCGTCAGCGTCCTGCACGATAGCGACCTTCTCGGGGGTCACCTCGCCGATGATGCGGATGCCCAGACCGGGGCCGGGGAACGGCTGACGGCTGACCAGATACTCAGGCAGACCCAGCTCACGGCCGGCCTGACGAACCTCGTCCTTGAACAGGTTACGCAGAGGCTCCACCAGTTCCTTGAAGTCCACGGTATCGGGCAGACCGCCCACGTTATGGTGACTCTTGATGACGGTGGACTCACCGCCCAGACCGCTTTCCACCACATCGGGGTAGATGGTGCCCTGTGCAAGGAAATCCACCTTTCCGATCTTCTTGGCCTCTTCCTCGAACACGCGGATGAACTCCTCGCCGATGATCTTGCGCTTGCGCTCCGGCTCGGTGATGCCCTTCAGCTTGCTGAAGTAGCGGTCGCGAGCATCTACGCAGATGAAGTTGATGTCGAAGCCGTTGGCATTGCCCGGGCCAAAGACAGAGCAGACCTCTTCCTTTTCATTCTTGCGCAGCAGGCCGTGATCCACGAACACGCAGGTCAGCTGCTTGCCGATGGCCTTAGCCAGCATAG
>ENA-OZXJ01000288-OZXJ01000288.1-human-gut-metagenome-genome-assembly--contig:-NODE-288-length-17691-cov-10.027671_pt1 | contig 17691 bp, 9 predicted proteins | sample MGYA00244854_ERZ654092 | MGnify/ENA primary metagenome ERZ654092 (study PRJEB26926, sample SAMN06165064) | human gut metagenome | biome: ENVO:00009003; feature: ENVO:2100002; material: ENVO:00002003... | reverse complement strand
ACCGAGATCTACACAAGGCTATTCGTCGGCAGCGTCAGATGTGTATAAGAGACAGATATATATGTTATATTCTGCACTAAAATCAATGTTGTATTTGCATATAGTGCACAATTTTAAAACTTGCTTTATATATTTTCAACAATTTTTAGTGTGATTATTTGTGAATATAAATGACGGATTATGATTGACAATGACGGATTATGAAAATATAATTATACTACAAGTTAAATGAATGTTGAAATGTTTAATACAGTAATTTGAAAATAAGCATTGAATAAATGGCTTATAAAATAAGTCTTTGAATAATTTGATAAACTGGGGTGATTAGATGCTGGCAGAAGATAGATGCAAAAAAATACTCGATATATTAGATTCGATGGGAAGTGTGACTGTTCAGCAGCTTATGGATGAGCTTGATACATCCGAGTCAACAATCAGACGTGATCTGGTTGCAATGGACAAGAAGGGTTATCTCACCAAGGTACATGGTGGTGCGATTGTAAATAATACGAATATCCATACTCAGGATGAGAAGGTTATCAACAGGCTTAAGCAGAATCGCAACGAAAAGGAACAGATTGCCAGATATGCGGCATCACTTATTGTGGATAATGATTTTGTTTATATAGATGCCGGTACTACAACAGCAGTCATGATTGATTATATTACTGCAAAGAATGTGGTTTTTGTTACAAACTCTCTGACTAATGCCAAGAGAATTTCCGATAGGGGATATACAGTATATATTCTGGGTGGCGAGTTCAAGTCTACTACCGAGGCTATTGTCGGAGATGAGGCCGTTGTGACGCTCGATAAATATAATTTTACGAAGGGCTTCTGGGGAACCAACGGAATTACTGTGAAGAATGGATTTACGACTCCGGAGATAAAGGAGGCCATGGTTAAAAAGAAATCCATGGAGAATAGCAAGGAGAAATACATTCTTGCGGATGACAGTAAGTTTTCACAGGTATCAAGCATCAAGTTTGCTGATTTTGAAGATGCTGTAATTATTACAAATGCACTAAGTAATGACAACTATAAGAAATACAAAAATATTAAGGAGGTCTAACATGATTTACACAGTTACTTTTAATCCATCATTAGATTATATTGTTGATGTAACAGATTTTAAGACAGGAGTAGTCAATAGAACGACTGGAGAGAAGATTTTTGCAGGTGGTAAAGGCATCAATGTTTCCATGGTTCTTAAGAATCTTGGAATGAGCAATACTTCACTTGGTTTTACAGCGGGTTTTACAGGAAATGAAATTAAAAGACTTCTAGCAAAAAAAGGTGTTGATACTGATTTTATAGAGGTGGAGGATGGTATTTCACGTATCAACGTGAAGCTTCGCTCAAATGAGGAATCTGAGATTAATGGTCAGGGACCGGTAATCACTGAGGACAACATTAAAAAGCTTTATGAGAAGCTTGACTGCTTAAAGGAGTCTGATGTGCTTGTGCTCGCAGGAAGTATTCCTGATGTTATGCCTTCATCAATGTATATGGATATCATGAAGCATCTTGAGGGACGCGGAATAAATATCGTGGTTGATGCGACAAGAAATCTGCTCACAAACGTGCTTGCATATAAGCCGTTCCTCATTAAGCCAAACAATCATGAGCTCGGTGAGATATTCGGGGTTGAGATTACAGACAAGGACGATGTGATAAAGTATGCAAAGAAGCTTCAGGAGCAGGGCGCAAGAAACGTGCTTGTTTCTATGGCAGGTGACGGAGCAGTGCTTGTGACCGAGGATGGACAGGAATTTAAGGCTAAGGCTCCTAAAGGAAAGCTCAAAAACTCTGTAGGCGCAGGTGATTCGATGGTAGCCGGATTTGTTTACGGATACCTCAAATCAAATGATTATAAGCAGGCATTTATTTATGGAGTATGTACAGGAAGTGCAAGTGCATTTTCTGAGGAGCTTGCTACAAAGCCTGAGGTTGAAGCACTTATTGATAAATGGGACAGTGCTTCCAATTAAACAAACGGTATCAAAAAGGTTGATATAAATAATTAAATTAATACATTCTATTAGGAGGAATGATGTATGACAATCAGGGATTTATTGGCAGCTGAGAGTATCAATTTGAATGGTACGCCTGCCGGAAAAACCGAAGCATTGAATCAGTGTATTGATTTGATGGCAAAAAGTGGCAAAATAGCCGATGTGGAGAAGTATCGCAAGGGTGTTTTTGCAAGAGAGGAGGAAGGCACAACAGGAATTGGAATGGGTATAGCAATTCCTCATTGCAAGTCTGATGCTGTTACTAAAGCAGGTCTTGCGGCAATGGTTGTAAAGGATGGGGTTGACTTTGAATCACTCGATGGTACACCTGCAAAGATTATTTTCCTTATAGCTGCACCAAACACAGAGGATAATGTGCATCTTCAGGTGCTTAGCAAGCTCTCTGTTATGCTGATGGACGAGCAGTTTACAAATTCTCTTATCAATGCCGGTTCAGTTGATGAGTTTTTAAATATCATCGATAGCGCTGAAAAAGCAAAGGATGAGAAAGAGGCTGCCAAAGAGGCAAAGGCTAAAGAGCCTGTTGAGGTGAAGAAGGACGATGTATTTATCGTTGCAGTTACAGCCTGTCCTACAGGAATTGCCCATACTTATATGGCTGCTGAGGCTATTGAGAAAAAGGCCAAGGAGCTGGGATATCAGGTAAAGGTTGAGACAAGAGGCTCAGCCGGAGCTAAAAATGTACTCACAGATGATGAGATTGCAAAGGCTACCGGTGTTATCGTTGCATGTGATACAAATGTGCCTACAGACCGTTTTGACGGAAAGAAGGTTATTGAGTGTCAGGTTTCTGACGGAATAAATAAGACAGAGGAGCTCGTAAAGAGAATTGCTGCCGGTGATGCTCCTGTATTTAAGGCATCAGGTAAAAAAGAGGCTTCACATTCATCTATTGGTGGAAAGGAGAGCATTGGACATCAGATTTACAAGCATCTGATGAACGGTGTTTCACATATGCTTCCGTTCGTAGTTGGTGGTGGTATCCTTATCGCAATCGCGTTCCTTATCGATGGATTCAGTGTTGACCTTAATTCACTGCCGGCTGACCAGAGAGCAAATTTCGGTACTATTACACAGGGCGCAGCATTGTTTAAGGGAATCGGTGGAACAGCATTTGGATTTATGCTTCCTATCCTTGCAGGCTTTATCGCTATGAGTATTGCTGACCGTCCGGGTCTTGCAGTTGGTTTCGTAGGCGGTTCAATCGCAGCAAACGGTACATCAGGCTTCCTTGGAGCACTGGTTGCAGGTTTCGTTGCAGGATATATTGTAAATCTCTTAAAGAAGATATTCTCTAAGCTTCCTGAGAGTCTTGATGGTGTGAAGCCGGTTCTTCTTTATCCGCTGCTTGGTATATTCCTCATAGGCGTTATAATGCAGTTTGTAGTTGAGCCTCCAATCGGAGCTTTAAATACAGCTATCAACAACGGTCTTAATGGACTTAACGGTGCAAGCGCAGTAGTTCTCGGAGTACTTCTCGGAGGAATGATGGCAATAGATATGGGTGGCCCTGTAAACAAAGCCGCTTATGTATTTGGTACAGCTTCAATCGCTGCCGGAAACTACAATATCATGGCAGCAGTTATGATTGGTGGTATGGTTCCACCACTCGCAATCGCTCTTGCAACAATCTTCTTCAAGAACAAGTTCACAGCAGAGGAGAGAAAGGCAGGACCTACGAACTTTATCATGGGATTATCATTTATCACAGAGGGTGCAATCCCATTCGCAGCATCTGATCCGCTTCATGTCCTTCCGGCATGTGCAGTTGGTTCAGCAGTGGCAGGTGGACTTTCAATGGCATTTGGATGTACACTCATGGCACCTCACGGAGGAATCTTCGTAGTTCCTACAATCGGAAATCCGTTAATGTATCTTGTTGCATTAGTAATCGGATCTTTCATTGCATGTGGATTACTCGGATTACTCAAGAAAAAAGTAAGTGAATAAGCAATCCTCAATTATCATTTAATCCAATCTATAAACTAATCAACAAAGGCACTGCTTCGGCGGTGCCTTTGTTGTTATGTTGTGTATTAAAAATTAAAAGTATAAACATTCTCTGAAATAACAGCCTCATGCCTTGACGAGTGAATTTTCGAAGCTTAAAGTAGTATTAGGATGAAATAGTAAGTCATAAAAAGCAATTATTTATGAGACTTAAATATAAAAAACAGTGAGGAAAATCATGGGTAAGGTTATAGGTATAGATTTAGGAACAACAAACAGCTGTGTGGCAGTATTGGAGAACAATCAGCCGGTAGTCATAACTAACAGCGAGGGTCAGAGAACAACTCCGTCTGTAGTGGCTTTTACAAAGAATGGAGAGCGACTGGTTGGCGAGGCTGCAAAGAGGCAGGCAGCAGTCAATGTGGACAGGACATTTTTCTCAATAAAGAGACAGATGGGAAGCGATTTCAGGGCAAAGGTGGACGGAAAGCTGTATTCAGCTCCTGAGATTTCTTCTATGATTCTCAGAAAGCTGAAAAAGGATGCAGAGGACTATATTGGAGAGGCAGTGACAGACGCTGTAATCACAGTTCCTGCATATTTTTCGGATGCGCAGAGGCAGGCAACTAAGGATGCAGGAAGGATTGCGGGGCTTAATGTGCTTCGAATCATAAATGAGCCAACCTCTGCGGCACTCGCATACGGACTGGACCACGGACAGCAGCAGAAAATTCTTGTCTACGACCTCGGAGGAGGAACCTTCGATGTGTCTGTTATCGAAATAGGGGACAATCTGATAGAGGTGCTTGCCACAGCCGGTGATAATCATCTGGGTGGAGATGATTTTGATGAGAGAATCACGAATTATCTTGTCACAGAGTTTTACAGACAGCAGAATGTGGATCTGAGAAAGGATAATACTGCTATGCAGCGTGTCAGGGAGGAGGCTGAGAAGGCAAAAAAGGTGCTTTCATCTTCATCCTCAACCACTATAAACCTGCCATTTATCACTACTGTAAAGGGACAGCCGGTCCACATGGAGATGAACCTCACAAGGGCTGAGTTTAATGAGATAACAAAGGATCTGGTGGAGAGAACGGCCATTCCTGTCAATCAGGCACTTTCAGATGCGGGGATTTCTGCAGCAGAGCTTGGAATGGTGCTGTTGGTAGGAGGCTCGACACGTGTGCCGGCTGTTGTTGATGAGGTCAGAAGAATTACAGGAAAAGAGCCTTCACACAACCTAAATCCTGACGAGTGCGTGGCACTCGGTGCAGCAGTACAGGGTGGCAAGCTCGGTGGAGCAATTGTCGCAGGCAGCAGTGCGGCAGAGATTATACTGATGGATGTCACACCGCTTTCACTCGGAATTGAGACAGTTGGTGGTGTCTCAACCAAAATTATTGACAGAAATACGACTATTCCTACGAGATACAGCCAGATTTTTACAACTGCAGGAAGCTTCCAGACCTCTGTGGATATAAAGGTACTGCAGGGTGAGAGGCAGTTTGCAAGGGACAATAAGCTGATTGGAAACTTCAGGCTAAAGGGCATCAAGCCGGCTCCGGCAGGTGTGCCGCAGATAGAGGTGACGTTTGATATAGATGCAAACGGCATTGTGCAGGTTTCTGCAAAGGACCTGGGCACAGGAAAGCATCAGGAGATTACGATTACCGCAAGCTCAAATTTGTCTGATTCTGAGATTGAGCAGGCAATCCGCGAGGCACAGGAGTATGAGGCAACAGACGGACAAAGAAAGGCTTATATTGATGCAAGAAGTGAGGCTGATACGCTTGTGCGACAGGTGGAAAATGTCATGGCTGACAAGGAAAAAAGAAAGGCTATGGACAGCGCACAGAAAAAGAGTGTGAAATCGTCACTTTCATATGTGAAGAAACTTATTTCAAGGACAAAGCCCGGAAATGTGAGCGAAGAGCAGGCTGCCGAGATAAAGCATGCGGCAGATGAACTGAGAAATGCGGCAGTGGGATTGATTTAATTATAGTAACTACTATTATTCATTTGGCTATTTACGAGAAGCGGATTTTCATATAAAATATGGGTAAGTGGTGAGTATTCATAACCACCCTGAATAGTTATAATGTTAATTTAAATCCGAGGAAATAGAAAATGAATGCGAACGATAAAACAGAAAAGGTACTAAGAGAAATTCATATCATGCTCTCAAAGGCGGAGCCGTATAAGCCGGAGCCGAGCAGGGTGATCATAAACAAGCAGCAAATGATAGATTTACTTGCTGAGCTGAATAAGTGTATATATGCAATACAGGATGAGTATGAGCTTACTGAACAGAGTCGCAATCACGCAGAGAGAGAGTTCAGAAAGAAAGGGGATCAGATAGTCTGGGATGCAAGCAGAAAGGCTGAGGATGTGTATGCAGCATCGGTTATCTATACGGATGAGGCGCTTTCAAGAGTGCGTGATATCATCAATGATACCAACGAGTCACTTGAAAAGCTGTGCAAGAATATGAAGGATAAGATTGCAGAGCAGGAGAAGATAGTTAAAACTAACCAGTATGAGCTCAAGGGACAGCTTCAGGATTTGTCCGATACGGAGAAGTATCTTAAGATTATCGATGACAGAAATAAGGAGATAGAACGTCAGAAAAATGCAGGTAAACCTGTAGAGGAGCGTACTATTGACAATGAAGAGAAGTCCATCTATGCAAACAGACAGACTGAAATCAAGGTAAATATGGATTATATCAGAAAACTGGGACTTGCTGAGGGCGAGGACCTGGGAGATGGTGTAGTGGGTGAAGTGAAGCTTGCAGACGATACACCTGATGCCGGATTAAATCATAGCAATGATAAGGATGAAGCCAAGGCTGCCGGCTCAAAATCGTCTGTTGATGAGGATTATAAGGCAATAAGCAGAAAAGCCGGCAATCCACCTGTTATCAACACAAAGGAAGGGAAGGAGCTCACAGACGGTATCCACAGAATGTGGCAGAGCATCACCGGAAATAAAGGGAAATGAAACACACCTATGTAATATAAAGCAGCAGTTCAAAACAGAACGGCTGCTTTTTGGCTTATATTTAAAGTGGGTAATATTAAGCAGATTTTAAGAAAAACAAAGTGGATAATCTGATAAAATATAGCTGACTAACGGCAGGAGAAGGTTTCTGTTAAAAATTCATAGAAGGAGGATAATATGACAATATTAGTTTGTGATGACGACAAGGAAATAGTTGAGGCAATTGAGATTTACCTGATGCAGGAGGGCTACGACGTGGAGAAGGCCTACGACGGCATACAGGCAGTTGAAATTATGAAGAATAAAAAAATAGACCTCATGATAATAGATGTCATGATGCCAAAGCTCGACGGAATAAGAGCCACTTTGCAGATACGAAAGGAAAGCAGGGTGCCGATAATCATTCTATCGGCAAAGACAGAGGATGCTGACAAGATTTTAGGCCTCAATGTGGGGGCTGATGATTATGTTACAAAGCCTTTTAATCCGCTTGAGCTTGTGGCAAGGGTAAAGTCACAGCTTCGCAGATATACCACTCTGTCAAGCAATGATGCAGCCGGAGACAAGGTTTATGAGGCCGGAGGTCTTTTGGTAAATGATGATTTAAAAAAGGTGACTGTGGATGGCGAGGAGGTAAAGCTCACACCGATTGAGTACAATATCCTGCTTTTACTCCTTAAAAACAAGGGAAAGGTCTACTCAATAAACGAAATATATGAGAGCATATGGAACGAGGTGGCGATAGGCGCCGACAATACAGTTGCTGTGCACATCAGACATATCAGGGAAAAAATAGAGATAAATCCTAAGGAGCCACGCTATCTGAAGGTGGTCTGGGGAGTAGGCTATAAGATAGAGGACAACAAATGAAGCAGTATACGATAGGAAAAAAAGCAGCGGTCATAGTCTTACATCAGCTATGCATGATACTTATGGTAACAGGAGTGTTTGCCACAGGCTATGCATTCAGGCACGATGCGCATGAAAATATTGATATATATACACTAATATCTCTTGCGGGCCTGGTAGGCAGCTTTGTGAGCCTGGCATATATGGTAAACGTGGCAGGCAGAAAATCAGAGGATGATTACACAATATACTATTTACCGATTGACAAGGTATACTCTGATGTGATGCTAGTGATATTTACACTGCTCATGGTATTTATGGGAAAAGTGATTTCAGGCGTAAAAAACCAGCATTTTGACTATGCATCACTCATTATGACGGCCGGTACATTTACTTTTTTGTTTGATCTGGCTTTTATTATTTTATACCAGAGCATTGTAAGGAAGATAAAAGGCAATATACTTTACACACACAGCCTGATGTACAAGGGCTATGAGCTTTTGAAAAGAGTTATTGAGAAAAAGGATATCCACACACAAAAAAATAAAGAGATAATGCGCATACAGGAGGCACTTGAAGCTATCTCGGAAGGAGCGCTTGACACTACACTCAATGTCAATGAGTTTCATGGGCAGCAGAAAAAGGTGGCGGAGGCTGTCAACCATATACGCCAGGGTCTTATGAGCTCGGTAAATGAGAGCCTTAAAAATGAAAAACTAAAGGCAGACTTAATAACAAACGTATCACACGATATAAAGACACCTCTGACTTCAATAGTCAACTATGTTGACCTGCTTAAGAGGGAAAATCTGGAAAATGAAAATGCCAAATACTATATACATGTGCTGGAGGAAAAGTCACAGCGCTTAAAGCAGCTTACAGAGGATTTGGTAGAGACATCAAAGATTACCTCGGGAAATGTGAAGCTCAATATGCAAAAGCTTGATCTGGTTGAGCTTTTATACCAGACCGGAGGTGAATTCAATGAGCGCTTTGAGTCGAGAAATCTGACAATAGTTACAAAAATTCCATCAGAACAGATATTTATCTATGCGGATGGGCGTCAGCTTTACCGCTCTATTGAAAATCTGTATACTAATGCCGCAAAATATGCACTGGAAAATACCAGAGTGTATGTAGAGCTTGAAAAGGCAGATAAAAAGGCAGTTTTTACAATAAAGAATGTGTCTAAGAACGAGCTTGACATAGTAAGCAACGGAAATGTAGACCTGACAGAGCGTTTTGTGAGGGGAGAGAGGTCGAGAACTACTGAAGGAAGTGGACTTGGACTTTCGATTGCAAAGAATCTGACCCATTTGATGGGAGGAAAATTCGAAATTAAGGTAGATGGTGATTTATTTATTGCCACAATTACCTATAATATTATATAATAGTAAATAAAAGAATTTTGAAATACACATACGGAGGTAGAATAAGTGAAATTATATGAAAATGGTGCTTACCTTTTAAACGGTAAGGAAGTAATAATTGATGGACCAGAGGCTCAGGCAGCTGTCAAAAGCAAGACCGGCATGGACATCGATAAACAGACAGCTAAGCAGGAGACAATTGCTTACGGTATTTTAAAGGAGCACAATACATCCGGCAATATGGACAAGCTTCAGATTAAGTTTGATAAGCTTACATCGCATGATATCACATTTGTAGGTATCATCCAGACAGCACGAGCTTCAGGACTTGAAAAATTCCCTATCCCGTATGTACTTACAAACTGTCACAACAGCCTTTGTGCAGTTGGTGGAACAATCAATGAGGATGACCACATGTTTGGTCTCACATGTGCAAAGAAGTACGGCGGAATCTATGTACCACCTCATCAGGCAGTTATCCATCAGTTTGCACGAGAGATGCTTGCCGGTGGCGGAAAAATGATACTTGGTTCTGATTCACATACACGCTATGGTGCACTTGGTACTATGGCAGTCGGCGAGGGTGGACCTGAGCTTGTTAAGCAGCTTCTCGAACAGACATATGATATTGATATGCCTGAGGTTGTAGGCATTTACCTGACAGGAGAGCCAATCAAGGGCGTTGGACCACAGGATGTCGCACTTGCAATTATCGGAGAGGTATTCGGAAACGGCTTCGTAAAGAACAAAGTTATGGAGTTTGTAGGACCGGGTGTGTCTAATCTGAGCGTTGACTTCCGTATAGGTGTCGATGTTATGACAACAGAGACTACATGTCTTTCTTCTATCTGGAGAACAGATGATCAGGTTAAGGAATTCTTTGAGATTCACGGTAGGGCTGAGGACCACAAGGAGCTTAATCCGGGTGAGGTGGCTTACTACGACAGATTTATTGAGATTGACTTAAGCCAGATCCGCCCAATGATAGCTATGCCATTCCACCCAAGCAATACCTATACTATCGATGAGCTCAATGCAAACCTCATGGATATTCTCGATGACTGTGAGAAGAGAGCTGAGGTAAGCTTTGACGGCAAGGTGAAGCTTGATTTAAAGAGTAAGGTAAGAGACGGAAAAATGTATGTAGACCAGGGAATCATCGCAGGCTGTGCAGGCGGTGGATTTGAGAATATCTGCGATGCGGCTGACATATTAAACGGACATTCAATCGGAGCAGACGAGTTTACACTGAGTGTTTACCCGGCATCTACTCCAATATACATGGAGCTTGTGAAAAACGGAGCTGTAGCAAAGCTTCTTGAGACAGGTGCAATCGTAAAGACTGCTTTCTGCGGACCTTGCTTTGGTGCAGGAGATACACCTGCCAACAACGCATTCTCTATCCGTCATTCAACAAGAAACTTCCCTAACAGAGAGGGTTCTAAGGTACAGAACGGACAGATCAGCTCAGTGGCACTCATGGATGCACGTTCAATCGCTGCAACAGCAGCAAACAAGGGCTTCCTTACATCAGCAGCGGATATTGATGTCAACTTTACAAAGCCAAAATATTTCTTTGACAAGACTATATATGAGAACCGTGTATTTGACAGCCATGGAGTGGCAGATCCTTCAGTTGAAATCCAGTTCGGACCAAACATCAAGGACTGGCCGGCAATGAGCGCGCTTCCTGAGAATATGCTCCTTAAGGTGGTTTCAGAGATTCATGATCCTGTTACTACAACAGATGAGCTCATTCCTTCAGGAGAGACATCTTCATATCGTTCAAACCCTCTTGGACTTGCAGAGTTCGCACTTTCAAGAAAGGATCCTGAGTATGTAGGCAGAGCAAAGGAAATCCAGAAGGCCCAGAAGGCTATAGAGAGTGGTGAGTGCGCAGGAAAGGCTGTTCCTGAGGTTGCTGAAATCATGGGAGTAGTAAAGAAAAAATTCCCTGAGGCAAGCCATGAGAATATGGGCTTCGGAAGCACAATTTTTGCTGTTAAGCCGGGTGACGGCTCAGCAAGAGAGCAGGCTGCCAGCTGCCAGAAGGTACTCGGAGGCTGGGCAAATATCGCAAACGAGTATGCCACAAAGAGATACCGTTCAAACCTTATCAACTGGGGAATGCTTCCATTCATCATCGATGAGGGAGAGCTTCCGTTCCACAACCTCGACTATATCTTCCTTCCGGGAATCAAGAAGGAAATCGAGGATGCAAAGACGGAGTTTGAGGCATATGTTGTCAAGGATGGTGAATTAAAGCCATTTACACTGAAGATGGGTGAGCTCACAGATGATGAAAGAGAGATAATATTAAAGGGATGTCTCATCAACTATAATCGTAAATAAGGAGAGTTTAATCCGATGGAAGAAACCGGAAAAGCTGGTAAAAAATCAAACATTGAGATAAATGCAGATAAGGGTGCGAAGCAGAATTCGCACCCGGGGCGTGAGGAATGGCCACATCTGATCAGAATAGGTGTCATGGTATTTGTCACGTTTGCAGTCAGTATACTGTTTTTCTTTGCACTGTACAGATTTGAGGGCTTTGCAGGCATATGGAGCAAGCTGCTTGCGGCAGCAATGCCTATTATAATGGGACTTGTGCTTGCATACCTGATGAATCCTGTCATGCTGTGGCTGGAAAGATGCTTTAAAAAGCTTCTTTCCAAAAAGATGAAAAGCGAAAGCAAGCTGCGAAAGGTTTCAAGAGCTCTTGCAATCACAGGCTCGGTTATTATTCTGGTAGCGATTATTTCGCTCCTCATTGCGGCTATTGTGCCTTCTGTCATAGCAAGTATATCAGGACTTATGAAGACACTGCCAAATGATGTTGCGGCATTCATCAACATGATAAAGAACGGCAATTTCGGGGACAGCAAAATTGCTGAGCTCGCGAGCACAGGTTTACAGAATGCAACCGACTACATTGAGGATTATGCCACAGAAAAGCTGATTCCTGAGGCACAGAAGTATGTTGCACAGATTACAACCGGTGTGATTTCGGTAGTCAGAGGCTTATTTAATTTTATTATCGGAATAATCGTGATGGTCTATGTGATGAGTATTCAGGAGACTCTCGCAGGACAGAGCAAAAAGATAATATATGCTGTCTGCAAGCCAAAGACAGGCAATATCATCATTGAGACGATCAGAAAGACAAATGAGATTTTTGGAGGCTTCATAAGCGGTAAGATTATAGATTCACTGATTATAGGTGTGATTGCATATTTCGGATGTCTGATTTTAAGGATTCCATCATCGGTGCTCGTTGCAGTGATTATCGGCGTCACAAATGTGATTCCGGTATTCGGACCGTTTATCGGTGCAATTCCATCGTTACTCATAGTAGTAATTCAGAGTCCGTGGCATGCACTTTATCTCCTGATATTTATTGTCGTGCTGCAGCAGGTGGATGGCAATATAATAGGGCCTAAGATACTTGGCTCATCTACCGGTCTTTCGACCTTCTGGGTTATGTTTGCCATACTAATCGGCGGAGGAATGTTTGGTTTTCTTGGAATGTTACTTGGTGTTCCAACCTTTGCTGTGATATACTATATTGTGAAAAGAGTTGTTAATTATGCTCTCAGGAAAAAGAAGCTTCCTGAGGACACAAGGGATTATACAAAGACAACAGGCGTAGATACCAAAAATAATAAGCTTAAATACGAGTAGGTGAAATAAGTGGATAAATACGAATACAATCTCAAGCTGGATCAGATAAAAGCCCTAAGCGCCGAGGAGGGCTATATGAGCGCAGCAGAGATTGCGGATAGCATAAATTGGAACAAAATTAAAAATGTAAATACACTCGTTAAAATCGGCGAAATCTACGAGAAGGCCGAAAGATACCAGGATGCAAGGGACATACTTTTAATGGCCTATGACCGTTCACCAATCGGCAGGATGATTATATACAGACTGGCTGAGGTCGCCATCAAGATGGGTGATTATGATGCTGCTACAGAGTATTATGATGAGTTTGTTGAGATAGCGCCTCATGATGATATGAAGTATGTATTAAGATATGCCATCAAAAAAGGGCAGGGAGCTTCATTTGATGAGCTTATCACTATTCTTGAAGAGTACAAGGATGAAGAATACACTGAGGAGTGGGCATATGAGCTTGCATATCTATACCACAAGGCCGGAAAAGCCGATAAGTGTATAGATGCCTGCGATGAGCTCATTCTGTGGTTCGGAGACGGACCATATGTGGAGCGTGCGCTGGAGCTTAAGATGCTTTATCAGCCACTTACCAAGGCTCAGGAGGAAAAGTACAGACGATTCAAGGCAGAGAAGGAAAAGCCGGCTAAGATAAAGGATGAGGCTGAGGTCACTGAGATAGGTGCCATGGAGATGGTAAAGGGCGGAGAGATAGTGCATGATGACGTAACTATTCCGCAGATTACTGTAAATCAGGAGAAGTTCAATACTGTAAATTTACAGCAGGAGATTGCCAAGGGTATGCAGCAGATCATGGAGGCCAAGGGCAAGAATGAAGTTGCTGATACGATGGATACCATCAAAAAGATAGTTGAGGATATTCCTTATCTCAAGCTCGAAAAGGAGCAGGAAGAGTATGTACAGCAGCCGGAAGAGACAGAGCATATCGCTACAGATGAAGAGATAGATGGTTCACTTAAGTTGAATTTCAAGGAGCTTTTGGGTGAAGACGCTGACGGACAGATGTCTATGGTCATGAGTGAAAAGACTCAGCTTGAGCATCAGATTACAGGACAGATGTCTATACAGGATGTGCTTGAAGAATGGGAAAAGACCAGACATGCGGCTGAAATTGCACTTAAAGAGGCTGAGCAGCAGAAACTTGAGTCAGCTAAGGCAAGAGCACTTCAGGAGGCAGGAGACATCATGGAGAGACTAAATGATGTCATTCCAAAGCTGGATGCAGGTGTCACTCCGAAGGAACTTCTTGAGGAGGAGTATTTGAAGGTCCCGGTTGATATTATAGAGCAGAAAGCTGCCGTGAATGAGCCTGAAGAAGAGCAGAAACCGGATATGCAGGAGCTTTATGCAGAGGAGACTGTGGATGAAGTACAGGAGCCGCAGGAAGCACCTGAAGATACTATAGACGAAGCACAGGAGCCGCAGGAAGCACCGGAAGAGGCTATAGACGAAGCACAGGAGTCGCAGGAAGCACCGGAAGAGGCTATAGACGAAGCACAGGAGCCGCAGGAAGCACCTGAAGATACTATAGACGGAGCACAGGAGTCACAGGAAGTACCTGAAGAGGCTGCAGATGAAGCCAGGGAACCGGTTGGAGAGCCGGAGGATATAATTATGGCAGAGGAGTCTGAGAAAGACGAGATACTCATGCAGCCGACTACCATGATGCCTGAAATAACAGATGATATGTTAAATGTCGATGATGATACATCAGATGATGAGACTTCACAGGAGAAAGAAAACGTTTCTGAGAAGAGAGATTTTGATCATGTGACATCATTTATCGAGCAGGAAATAGCCAAGATGACAGCAAAAAATCCGGGACTGGAGAAGAAGCTGGATATGGCTAAGACAAGAAAAATGCCGGATATTTCATTGCCGGAGGATTTAGACAGCGAAGAAGATGACTCGAAATTGAAAGAAACAAAACATATAAAAGAGCTTACAAGCGAACAGAAAGCTATATTTTCATATTTCATACCGGTAAAGGGTATGGAGGATCAGATCTGCAAGGCATATAATGCAGTGCTTGATCATTTCAACAGGAAAGAAAACGCATCCACAGGCAACCTCATTATACAGGGAGAGCAGGGTTGCGGAAAGACAATGCTTGCTACAAGCTTTATAAAGGTATTACAAAAAGATGGTGAACAGCTTACAGGAAAGATGGGCAAGATTGATGCTGCCGCACTCAATAAAAAGGATGTGCAGCAGGTAGTCAGAAAGATAACAGGAGGCTGTCTCATCATAGAAAGAGCCGGTGATATCGACCGCAGCATAGCTGCCCAGCTATCATTTTTGATGGAGCATGATATTACAGGAACACTCTATATACTTGAGGATACATCAAAGGGTATAAAGAAGGCTCTCTCAATGGATGAGGGCTTTGCATCCAAGTTCACGGAAAAGATATCGGTCCCTATTTTTACAAATGATGAACTCGTATTGTTTGCCAAATCGTACTCTGCAGAGCTTGGGTACAAGATAGATGAGATGGCTATTCTGGCATTGCATAACAGAATCAGCAATATTGAGAGGATAGACCAGGCTACCACTCTGACAGAGGTCAAGGATATAATTGACGAGGCCATAGACAGGGAGGCTCACAGCGGACTTAAGAAGGCTATAAGTATTCTGACAGCCAGGCGATATACAGATGATGACCGAATTGTACTCAAAGAGGATCATTTCAGGGAAAAATAAATACTTATGGGGGGTATATATATGTGTAATTTTACAGCAATGGATTGTTACCTGTTTGGTCAGGCAACACACTATGATATCTACAAGAAGATGGGTGCTCACTTAGCTGAGCGCAAAGGAAAAAAAGGAGTGTGCTTTGACGTCTGGGCGCCACATGCGAGGGAAGTATACGTGTTTGGTGAGTTTAACGACTGGAATGAGACCAGTCATGAGATGAAGCGTGTAGAGCCGGAAACCATGGGAGTGTATGAGCTTTTTGTACCGGGAGCGCAAAAGGGTCAGATGTATAAGTTTATTATAGTCACTGAACAGGGTGATAAGCTGTACAAGGCGGATCCATACGCAAACTACGCAGAGCTTCGTCCGGGAACAGCGTCAATCATCACAGATATCGAGCACTTCACATGGACTGACAAAGAGTGGATGGATAAGAGAGCAGCAAAGTCAGATGCTGATGTATATTCTTCACCTATGGCTATATATGAGTGTCATCCGGGCTCATGGATGAGACATCCGGGCAGGGATGATGAGGGCTTTTATACATACAGGGAGCTTGCAAAATCACTCATATCCTATGTGAAAACTATGGGATATACACATATTGAGCTTATGGGTATTTCAGAGTATCCGTTTGATGGCTCATGGGGATATCAGGTGACAGGCTACTATGCACCTACATCGAGGTATGGAGAGCCTGAGGATTTTGCATACTTTGTTGATCAGTGCCATAAAAATAATATCGGAGTAATCCTCGACTGGGTACCTGCACATTTCCCAAAGGATGCGCATGGACTTGCCAATTTCGATGGAACAGCCACATATGAGTATGCAGACCCAAGAAAGGGAGAGCATCCCGACTGGGGCACAAAGATATTTGACTACGGTAAGAATGAAGTAAAGAACTTCCTTATCGGAAGTGCACTTATGTGGATAGAAAATTACCACGTAGACGGACTCCGTGTGGATGCAGTTGCGTCAATGCTTTATCTTGACTATGGAAAGAACGACGGACAGTGGGTGCCAAACAAGTTTGGAGGAAATAAGAACCTCGAGGCAGTAGAGTTTTTCAAGCATATCAATACACTCATACTTGGAAGAAATCACGGAACTGTAATGATAGCCGAAGAGTCTACCGCATGGCCAAAGGTAACAGGCAAGGTAGAGGAAGACGGACTGAACTTCAGCTACAAATGGAACATGGGATGGATGCATGACTTCCTTGATTATATGAAGCTGGATCCATATTTCCGTAAAAATAACCACAACAAGATGACATTTGCAATGAGCTATAATGAGAGTGAGAAATATATTCTGGTACTGTCACATGATGAGGTGGTACATCTGAAGTGTTCTATGCTCAACAAAATGCCGGGCTTAGAAGGGGATAAATTCAAGAACCTCATGGCAGGATATGCATTTATGATGGGACACTGTGGAAAGAAGCTTCTTTTCATGGGACAGGAGTTTGCACAGAAGCAGGAGTGGAGTGAGGAAAGAGAACTCGACTGGTATCTGCTTGAGAATCCGGAGCATAAAAAGATCCAGAACTGGGTAAAGGAGCTGCTTCACCTCTATAGGAGAAACCGCTGTCTGTATGAGCTGGATTCAAGCTGGGAAGGCTTTGAATGGATAAATGCAAACGATGCAGACAGAAGCATCTTCAGCTTTATCAGAAAGAGTAAGGATGGCAAGAATAATATGCTCTTTGTCATCAATTTCACACCGGTAGAGAGACCTGATTACAGAGTCGGAGTGCCAAAGCACAAGACATATCAGCTCGTTTTAGATAGTGAGGATCCTAAGTTTACCGGCAAAACGGTACAAGCGCCTGTAAAGAAGGCTGCAAAGGGCAGAGGCAAGGCAGCAAAACAGTCATATAAGAAGCTGGACTATAAGGCAGTCAAATCAGAGTGTGACGGCAGACCATTTTCATTTGCTTATCCACTTGCGCCTTACGGAGTTGCTGTATTTAAATACTAATATACAGGTAAACAGCAGGGTAAAGGACCGCAGAGCAGTTTATTGTAAATGCCCAGAGGGTGATTGCGCAAGATAGTCTGTAACACCGATATATATTGCATGTGCCA
>ENA-OZXJ01000272-OZXJ01000272.1-human-gut-metagenome-genome-assembly--contig:-NODE-272-length-18467-cov-5.307137_pt1 | contig 18467 bp, 17 predicted proteins | sample MGYA00244854_ERZ654092 | MGnify/ENA primary metagenome ERZ654092 (study PRJEB26926, sample SAMN06165064) | human gut metagenome | biome: ENVO:00009003; feature: ENVO:2100002; material: ENVO:00002003... | reverse complement strand
AGGAGTCCGTCTCGTGGGCTCGGAGATGTGTATAAGAGACAGGTATCTGAAGGTGACGGTACAGGAGAAGCCGGGTTGGGAGCGTAGAGGACAGGATCTGTATACCACGGTCAATATCCCCTATACTACCGCAGCCCTGGGCGGCGAGATCCGTGTACCCACGTTGTACGGTGATGTCATGTGCAAAGTGAAGGAAGGTACGCAGTCCGGAAGTAAGATCCGTCTGAAAGGCAAGGGCGTGGTATCCATGAAGGATAAAAATGCCCACGGCGATCAGTATGTCGTGATCCAGATTCAGGTGCCTAAGAATCTGACCCCGGCAGCAAAAGAAAAATTACAGGAATACAAGAAGGTCAGTGGATTTTGATCCACTGGCCTTTTGTGTTTTTGATAAATGATAAAATTTTTCATTAAACGAAAAAAGCTGGAAATAGGAAAAACAGGTGCTTATAATATTCATTCATAAATAGAATAAACAAAAGACTTCACACAGGAGGAAATGAATTATGTTGAAATGTTTAAAAAAGATTGATAAAGCTAAAACCGGTATCTTCGCAGCAGGCGTTCTTTTCGGAACCGCAGGCATCAAGATTCTGTCCAGCAAGGATGCGAAGAAGCTGTACACCAACTGCACCGCAGCTGTTTTGCGTGCAAAAGAGTGCGTAATGAAGACGGCTACCACCATTCAGGAGAACGCAGAGGACATCTACGCAGAAGCTCAGCAGATCAACGAGGAGAGAGCAGCACAGGCAGCTCAGGAGTTCGACGGTGAGGTTGAGGCAGAAGCAGCAGAGACTGCAGCAGATGCTGAATAATCCATCGAAGCTTACAACACAGAATAAATGACACCTGCATGCTCCGGCATCGCAGGTGTTTTCATGAAAGCAGGCATAAATTATGAGATTTGTGATCAAACATGAGATAAAGGGGAGACTCAGGGTTCACATTCTGCAGAGCCGCATGAGCTTTGCGCAGGCAGATACACTGCAATACTATCTGGACGGACAGAATAATATTGTCAGTGCCAAAATTCAGGAGCGCACCCTGGATGTCACGGTAGTCTATACCGGTTCCAGGGAGGAGGCACTGAAGACACTGGAGAATTTTACGTATCAGGGTACGGAAGTACCGGAGAATTATCTTGCTAATTCCGGCAGGGAGATGAACCGGGAATATAAGGATCAGCTGATCAATAAAGTGGTAATGCATTATGGGATCAGGCTGTTTTTACCCATGGATATCCGTTCCGTGATCACCACGGTAAAATCTTTCAAATATCTCTGGCATGGAATCAAGACCCTGGCAAAGGGCAAGATCGAAGTACCGGTACTGGATGCCACTGCTATCGGTGTATCTGTGCTGCGCGGTGATTACAACACCGCAGCCTCTGTGATGTTCCTGTTAGGCATCGGTGAGATTTTGGAGGAGTGGACGCACAAAAAGTCTGTCGGTGATCTGGCGAGGAGCATGTCCTTAAACATTGACAAGGTATGGGTTGTGAGCGACGGACAGGAGATCCTGGTGCCGTCCACATCCATTAAGTCAGGAGATCTGGTAAGGATCCACATGGGCAATGTGATTCCTTTCGACGGTACAGTGACGGATGGAGAAGGTATGGTGAATCAGGCATCTCTGACCGGAGAATCCGTTCCGGTGAGAAAAATTCCCGGTGGAACTGTCTATGCCGGAACTGTGGTAGAAGAAGGTGAGCTGACTATCTGTGTGAAAGAAAACGGCGGCTCCAGCAAATATGAGAAGATCATGACCATGATAGAGGAATCCGAGAAGCTGAAATCCTCTCTGGAGGGTAAGGCAGAGCACCTGGCAGATAAGCTGGTACCCTATACTTTCTTAGGCACCGGTCTGGTATGGCTGTTCACACGGAATGTGACCAAGGCATTATCCGTGCTGATGGTGGATTTCTCCTGCGCATTGAAGTTGTCTATGCCGTTAGCAGTATTGTCTGCGATCCGTGAGGCAAGCACCTATGAGATCACGGTGAAGGGCGGCAAATACTTAGAGGCTATGGCAGATGCCACCACCATTGTATTTGACAAGACCGGAACCCTGACCAAGGCACAGCCTACCGTGGCGGATGTGGTATCCTTTAACGGACAACCCGCAGAGGAACTGCTTCGGATCGCTGCCTGCCTGGAGGAGCATTTCCCGCATTCCATGGCAAAGGCAGTGGTGCGTGAAGCGGCCCGCAAGGAGCTGGTACATGAAGAACTGCATACCAAAGTGGAATATATTGTAGCTCATGGAATCTCTTCCACTCTGGAAGGCAAGAAGATCATCATCGGCAGCTACCATTTCGTATTTGAGGATGAGCAGGCACAGATCCCGGAGGGCAGACAGAAGCTGTTCGATCAGCTACCTGAGGAATACTCCCGCCTGTATATGGCAATTGACGGCAAGCTGGCTGCAGTGATCTGCATCGAGGATCCTCTCAGAGAAGAGGCTCCGGAGGTCATCCGACAGCTGAAGAGTCTCGGAATCCACAAGGTAGTCATGATGACAGGAGACAGCGATCGTATCGCCGGGGCAATTGCGGGTACCGTCGGCGTGGATGAGTATTATTCCGAGGTATTGCCGGAGGATAAGGCAAGATTCGTGGAGCAGGAGAAGCAGGCAGGTCATAAAGTCATTATGATCGGTGACGGCATCAACGATTCCCCGGCATTGTCTGCGGCAGATGTTGGTATTGCCATCAGCGAGGGCGCACAGATCGCCAGAGAGATCGCAGATGTGACCATCGGTGCGGACAATCTGTATGAAGTAGCGACACTGAAGGAGTTGAGCAATGCCCTGATGGCGCGGATCCATAAAAATTATCGCATGATCGTAGGTATCAACACCGGACTGATCATTTTAGGTGTAGCAGGAATCATTCCTCCCACTACGTCCGCTCTTCTGCATAATACATCTACCCTGTGGATCAGCACCAAGAGCATGAAGAATCTTTTGGATAGAGAAGAAGCATAAAAAGAGAAAAAGCAAAGGCCATTGTGAGAGAAAAAGAGAAATCCTCGCAATGGCTTGTGTTTTATTTTATAGTAAGTTGCTGCTAGCTGAAAAATGTAATACAAAAAAATGTAATACAATTTGAACGGAATGTACGGTACTTTTATAGGAATTATATGTTGCATATTTGCAGATGCATGTATATAATGATATAGTAATTCCTAGTTGGACGATAGAGATAGGAGGAAGTATATGTCAGAACAATTATTACAGGTGCGTAACTTGTCCGTAAGTGTAGAGGACAAGCCCATCCTTCATGGAATAGATTTAGAGGTTCGTCCCGGAGAGACCCACGTCCTCATGGGACCCAACGGTGCCGGCAAGTCCACATTGGGCTACACCATCATGGGAAGTCCCCGCTATGAGGTGACCGATGGTGAGATCCTGTTCAAAGGAAAAGAGCTGTTGGAGGAGACTGCAGACCAGAGAGCGAAGGACGGTATCTTTTTATCCTTCCAGAATCCGCTGGAGGTTCCCGGTGTCTCTCTGCGGAACTTTATCCGCAATGCGGTGGAACAGAGAAGTGGTTCCCGCATCAAGCTGTGGACATTTAAAAAGGAACTGGAGAAAGCTATGGAAGTCTTACAGATGGATCCTTCCTACGGTGACCGTGACCTGAATGTCGGATTTTCCGGCGGCGAGAAGAAAAAGGCAGAGATTCTGCAGTTACTTATGTTGAAGCCTTCACTGGCCATTCTGGATGAGACGGATTCCGGCCTGGACGTGGATGCAGTGCGTACCGTATCCAAGGGCGTGGAAGAGTACCAGAAGGACAAAAAGGGTGCTCTGCTGATCATCACCCACAGCACCAGAATCTTAGAGTATCTGCATGTGGACAAGACCCATGTTCTGGTAAACGGCAAGATCGTGGCATCCGGCGATGCTTCTCTCGTAGACGAGATCAACGAGCATGGTTTCGAGCGTTTTCTGGAAGCATAAGGAGGTTGACGATCTGAATGAGTGAACGTGAAAAGACATACGTGGAAGACGTCAACAGAAGCATTTATGATATCCGTAATGAGGAGAAGGACGTCTATCGTATTAAAAAGGGACTGACTCCCGATATTGTGGCGGAGATTTCCGAGAAAAAGAAGGATCCCGCATGGATGGCAAATTTCAGATTACAGTCTCTGCAGATCTATAATGAGATGGAAGTTCCCGACTGGGGTCCCTCTATTGAGGGTCTGAACATGGAAGACATCGTAACCTATGTAAAACCTAATACCCATATGAGCGCCAAATGGTCCGAAGTGCCGGAGGACATCAAGGATACCTTCGAAAAATTGGGGATCCCACAGGCGGAGCGGAAGTCCCTCGCCGGTGTGGGCGCCCAGTACGATTCCGAGCTGGTATATCACAATGTCAGGGAAGAAGTGGCAGCCCAGGGCGTAGTCTATACCGATATGGAGAGTGCCCTGAATGGGGAATATGCGGATATGGTGAGGAAGCATTTTATGAAGCTGGTGACCCCCAGAGATCACAAATTCGCAGCGCTGCACGGTGCTGTGTGGTCCGGCGGCTCCTTCGTATATGTTCCCCCCGGAGTGTCTGTGACGATTCCCCTGCAGTCTTATTTTCGACTGAACGCACCGGGAGCCGGACAGTTCGAGCATACCCTGATCATTGTGGACGAGGGTGCATACCTGCATTTTATCGAAGGCTGTTCCGCCCCGAAGTACAACGTGGCGAACCTCCATGCCGGCTGTGTGGAGCTGTTCGTGGGGAAAAATGCAAAACTGCGTTACTCCACCATCGAGAACTGGTCCAAGAATATGTACAATCTGAATACCAAGCGGGCGTTGGTGGAAGAAGGCGGTACCATAGAATGGGTATCCGGTTCCTTCGGATCCCACGTATCCTATCTGTACCCCATGAGCGTGCTGAACGGTAAGGGGGCCAGAGCGGAATTCACCGGCATCACCTTTGCGGGAGCCGGACAGAATCTGGATACCGGTACCAAAGTTGTCCACAATGCACCGGAGACCACTTCCTATATCAATACCAAGTCCATCTCCAAGGATGGAGGTATCAGTACTTTCCGAAGTTCCGTAGTGGTGAAGAACAGTGCGGCAAAGAGCAAATCCGCCGTATCCTGTCAGTCCCTGATGCTGGATGACAAGTCCCGCTCCGATACCATCCCGGCCATGGATATCCGTACCCAGGATGCCGATATCGGACACGAGGCGAAGATCGGCCGGATCAGCGATGAAGCAGTGTTCTATCTGATGTCCCGCGGTATCTCAGAAGAGGATGCCAGAGCCATGATCGTCAGCGGATTCGCAGACAATGTATCGAAGGAGCTGCCGTTGGAATACGCGGTGGAGATGAACAATCTGATCCGTCTGGAGATGAAGGGCAGCATCGGTTAATGTGGCAGGAGGAATGGAGATCAGTATGGAAAAAGAATATAATATGACCATTAACAGACTGCCGGCGAAGACCTGGAACTGGCTTCGCATGAACGAGACGCAGTTGGAAAAGATAGAAGTACCTACGGCAGGAGGGGTAAAGGTAAGCCTGCCGGAAAAAATAACAACAGCAGAAAATGAGGGATCCCAGCCCTGGAATGCGGATTTTGCAGGCATCCCATCCGGCATGGGAGAGGACATGGACGGTCTTCTGACAGCAGCGGGAGTGAAGGCACAACATTATGAGGCGTCTGAGGAAACCACAGAAGCACAGCCGTTGCTGTTGGATTATACCTACGTACAAAATAGTTTACAGGCCGGTGCCGTAGCAGTGAGAGCCCGGAAAAACAGTGAAATCACTGTGATCCAGGATTTTGCTTCCGACAGGGAGGCAGCAGGGCAGGCGGCAGTATCCACCAGACTGTATCTGGAAGAAGGAGCGAAGCTCCGGCTGATCCAGGTGCAGAGACTGGGCAGTGATTTTACTTTTATGAATGATATCGGAGCCCTGTGTGAAGAGAAGGCTTCCCTGGAAGTGATCCAGCTGATCCTCGGCGGAAAGAATACTTACCTTGGATGCAAGACTACCTTACAGGGCAGAGAGAGCAGCCTGAATGCCGACACCGCTTATATCGTGGGCGGTGACGGAAGACTGGATATGAATTATGTAGCTGTGCATGAAGGCAAAAAGACCCAGAGCAATATGCAGGCCGGCGGCGTTCTGCGGGATCATGCTTTCAAGCTGTATCGTGGCACCATTGATTTCAAATGGGGGGCTAAAGGTGCAGTAGGCAATGAAAAAGAGGATGTACTGTTATTATCCAACGATGTGGTGAACCAGACCATTCCCCTGATCCTCTGTGCGGAGGAAGATGTGGAAGGTAATCACGGCGCCACCATTGGCAAACTGGACGATGAGCTGCTGTTCTACCTGGAGAGCCGCAGCATGAACAGAGAGCAGATCTATGAGATGATGGCTATGGCCAAGGTGGATGCGGTCTGCCGCAAGATTCCTGATGCAGCTACACGGGCTAAGGTACAGGAGTTCCTTGGCAGAGCCGGGGAAGAAGAGGAAGCGGAAGAGTAAGATAACAGGAGGAAGTATGACGACTTCAATCAGCGAGATCCGTAAGGATTTTCCTCTGCTTATGAGTAACGATGTGATTTATCTGGACACGGCGGCGACTTCCCAGAAGCCGTCCTGTGTTCTGGAGGCAGAGAGAACATTTTATGAAAAATACAATGCCAATCCCCTGCGCGGATTATACGAGCTGGGAGAGGCGGCAACCGAAAAATACGAAGAAGCCAGAGAGACGGTCCGGGAGTTTTTAAATGCCAGAGAGGCGGCGGAGATCGTTTTCGTCCGCAATGCCACGGAAGGCTTGAATCTGGTGGCCTACAGTTTCGGCTCACTGGTACTGAAACCGGGAGATGAGATCCTGGTGAGCATTATGGAGCACCACAGCAATCTCCTGCCCTGGCAGCAGGCGGCAGCCAGAACCGGAGCAGTGGTGAAGTATCTGGAGTGCACCGAAGACGGAAAATATACCGAGGAAGCTTTTAAGGAGGCACTGAGCGAACGAACGAAGATCGTTGCTATGACCCAGGTATCCAATGTGCTGGGCTGCAAAAATGATATCAAGCGTTTTGCGCAGCTGGCACATGAGGCAGGCGCTTATTTCGTGGCAGACGGAGCCCAGAGCGTTCCCCATATGGCAGTGGATGTACAGGATCTGGATGTGGATTTTTTGGCATTTTCCGGACACAAGATGTATGCTCCCATGGGAATTGGTGCGTTATATGCGAAGAGAGAACTGTTGGAGCAGATGCCTCCTTTCCTGTGCGGCGGGGAAATGATCGATTCCGTCAGCCGTACCGGAGCCGTGTGGGCGGAAGTGCCACATAAGTTCGAAGCAGGAACGGTAAACGGTGCCGGAGCCTATGCACTGGCAGAGGCAATCCGGTATGTGCAGAAGATCGGTTTTGACTTTATCGAAGAGAGAGAAGCGAAGCTGACAGCCATGCTGATGGATGGCATGAAAGAGATTCCCGCAGTACACATTCTGGGCTCACAGAAAGCAGAAGACCATCACGGCATTGTGACCTTCAAACTGGACGGTGTGCATCCCCATGATGTGGCTTCTATTTTGGATGCGGATCATATCGCGGTCCGGGCGGGACATCATTGTGCCCAGCCGTTATTGCAACATTTGAAAGTATTGTCCACCACCAGAGTAAGCCTGGGTGTCTACAATACGGAAGAAGAGATTCAGGCATTTTTAGAAAGCCTTGCAAAGATAAGGAGACAGATGGGCTATGGAGAATAAGACATTTTATAATGAAATCCTGACGGAGCACAATCTGCATCCGTATCACAAGCACAAGCTGGAGGATGCAAATCTGGTGTTGGAGGGCGTTAATCCCAGCTGTGGTGATGACATTTTTCTGGAGCTGAAAGTGGAGGATGGTGTGGTAGTTGACGGTGCCTTCGAAGGCGACGGCTGTGCCATTTCCCAGGCTTCCGCGGACATGATGCTGGAGCTGGTCATTGGCAGAAGCAAGGAGGAAGCGTTGCATCTGGCAGACCTGTTCCTCAAGATGATCAAGGGAAGTATTACCGAGGAAGAGCGGGACGAACTGGAGGAAGCCTCCGTATTGCAGGATATCGCCCACATGCCTGCCAGGGTAAAATGCGCGGTGCTTGGCTGGCATACTATGCAGGAATTATTGAAAACAGAAGAAAAATAGCTGATAAAAAGATAAAGATACATCTTGCACGCCCTTTTTGGATACGCTACAATGAAAAAAGAAGTGTAAGAAAAGCGGGGGGCTGTGCATGTTCCACATAGAGCTTATCATTGAATTCCTGGAAAACGTGATGAACAATATTGTCCAGGTGGCAATACTGTTCTTTGAATTTGTCGGAGTGATCGTTATTATTCTCTCCGGTCTGAAAGGGTTTTATAATTATGTGCGGCGGGTGCCGGATATGAAGATCACCCTGGCGCAGGGGCTTGCTGTAGGGCTGGAATTCAAGTTGTGCAGTGAGATCCTTAAGACCGTTATTGTCAGAGACTGGAAGGAGATCGTTACCGTAGCCGGTATCATCGGACTTCGTGCGGCACTGACTTTCCTGATCCATTGGGAGATCAAGGAAGAGAAGAATCATTCCTAAAAATCGGCAGCTGATGAAAATCGGCTGCTTTTTTTAGAATGATTTCCGGTTACCCAACAAAAGTCAATAACTTTATCCAGATAAAGAGATTAAATTTGTAATGGTATATAGGTTAAATTTGCACCTTGGAAAAAAGCTGTCAGAGGACTAACATATAACGATAAAGTATGTATTTATAAAAAAGTGTAAAGAAATGCTAAAAAATCCGTTGCATTTGACACTTCGACGTGCTAAAGCTATCGATAGCATGAACGTAAATGTAATCGATTACGCATGCTTAAAAGGAAAGCAGAATGGAATTACAAAAGACACTTACTCCCGGGGAAGCGCTGGAACGCGTCCTGCGATCTTATCAGACCTACTACAATATCAAAACAGAGGCTGTAGAACCGCCATTCGCAGCCGAAGCAATCTTCGGATCCCATAATGAGCAGTACTTTCTGATCAAGAAAGCTAAGGTGGCAGATATTGACACCAACGAGACTGTGTATTTTGCCACAGAGGAATCTTTATCAAAGGATCGCCTTCTGGAACTGGACTCCATCGCCTGGGAACGGGGAACTGCCAACGTGCAGCCCTCATCCAATCATCGGAACAGCGATGTTGTCCTGATCATTCTGACCGGTCATGCAGAGGAGGATGCGCTTACACAGGTGAAAAAGTGCAAGCATTATCAGAGTTACCTCTGGGGATTTCATGGCTGGAGTAATTACCGTTTGATTGTCGCCGAGTTATCTTCGGGTCGGATCGTCCACAACCGCCACGGACAGATTCTGAAGAAGCTCGTGAAAAAGGCAATACAGTAAATACAAGGGACAGAAATTCCAAATATCGTGCATGCTTGCATGGTAAGATATTTGAATTTATGGACCCAAAAACTGTGAGGAAGCAGTAAATTAACGGATTCCGAACAGTTTTAGAATTGCGAGAGCGGATTTTAGCGGAGCAATTCGTGTATTTGCGAAAAATGAAATCTGTGTATAAGAAAAGGAGAAACACAAATGACAGCATTATTAATTGTTTTGGCCGCTATCGTATTATTGTTTACCGGCTATGTGTTCTATGGCTCCTGGCTGGCAAAACAGTGGGGCATTGATCCTACCAAGAAGACTCCTGCTATTGAGAAGGAGGATGGTGTAGACTATGTTGCAGCAAAGCCCGCCGTACTTATGGGACATCATTTTTCCTCTATCGCCGGAGCAGGCCCGATCAACGGACCGATCCAGGCTTCCATCTTCGGATGGGTTCCCGTATTCCTGTGGTGTATTATCGGTGGTATTTTCTTCGGCGGTCTGCAGGACTTCGGATCTTTATTCGCATCTATCAGACATGACGGTAAATCTGTAGGTGAGATCATCGAGGATTCCATGGGATCCAGAGCAAAGAAGCTTTTCATCATCTTCGCACTTCTGGTATTGATTCTGGTAATCGCTTCCTTCGTTAACATCGTGGCAGGTACTTTCCTGACTGTGGCAGACGAAGCCGGCAAGACCGCTTTCGGTTTTGTGACCAATCCTACCGGTAACCAGTCTACCGCTATGATCTCTTTGTTATTTATCGTTCTGGCTGTTATTTATGGTTATGTGACCAACAGAATGGGTGTCAAGACTCTGCCCGCTACCATCGGTGGCATCATCGGTATCGTACTGATCACTGTTCTTGGCTTGAACGTTGGTTTTGCAATGAACCGTATCGCATGGATCGTATTCGTAGGTGTGTACATCGCTGTAGCTTCCCTGGTTCCCGTATGGATCCTGTTACAGCCCCGTGACTATCTGTCCAGCTTCCTGCTGTACGCTATGATCGGTCTGGCATTCATCGGTGTGGTTGCAGGTGCTTTCACCGGTACTGTTGCTTTCGATATTCCAGCTTTCACTAGCTGGGAGCCCAAGGCAGGACAGACCCTGTTCCCTATGCTGTTCATCACTGTAGCATGTGGTGCATGTTCCGGTTTCCACAGCCTGATCGCTACCGGTACTTCTTCCAAGCAGTTAGCGAACGAGAAGGATGCCAAGGCAATCGGTTACGGCTCCATGCTGATCGAGTCTGCTCTGGGTATCATCGCTCTGGTAGCAGTCGGTGCAGTATATCAGAAGTACTTAAACGGTGAGTTCGGATCTCCCGCAGCTGCATTCGCTGCAGGTATCGCATCCATGTTCGGTACCGAGACTTCCAAGGCATATGGCACCATTTACGCACTATTAACTCTGTCTGTATCCGTATTCGCGCTGACCAGTCTGGATACCGGTACCCGTCTGAGCCGTTTCATGTTCTCCGAGCTGTTCCTGAAGGAAGGCGAGGCTACCTACAAGGATGCCAAGGGCGCACGTAAAGTGCTGGCTCATCCTCTGTTCGGTACTGTTTCTATGGTACTGATCGGTTGTATCCTGGGTGGTCTGTCTCTGAGCCAGATCTGGGGTCTGTTCGGTGCAGCCAACCAGTTGCTGGCAGGTATCGCACTGATGGCAGTAGCTGCATGGCTGGGTGAAGTTGGTAAGAACAACAAGATGTTCTACTTCCCTATGGTATTCATGCTTGCTGCAACCCTGACCAGCCTGGTGATCACTGTAATCAACAAGTGTAAGGCTATCGGCGCCGGCACCGCTGCATGGGGTGACTGGTTCCAGCTGTTCTTCGCAACTGCAATGGCAGTGCTGGCAATCTTCCTGGTAGTGGAAGGCGCACAGACCTTCGCTAAGCAGATGAAAGAGAAGAAGGCTAAGAAGGCTGCTTAATATAAGCGCAAGATACAAAAGATAAATAAAGTTAAGCAAAGAGAAATCCCGGAGACTGTGAAAGGCCTTCGGGATTTTTATTGTGTATGCGGGGACCGCAGAAGCGGTGTCCGGAATAATAATGGATGCGGCAATCGCAATATCAGCCCCGCGTAAGGAACCGGGGCAATTCTTCAATGGGAATCGGCTTGGAGAACTTATAGCCCTGTAAATAATCTGCATGACTGATGATACACAGTTCTTCCTGGGCATCGGTCTCTACACCTTCGTACAGTACCTTGTAACCCAGACGCTCAAAGGCGGTAGAGAAGTAATCCAGCATGAAGCGGGAATTGGCATCCTGATCCGCCATCAGTAAAAGGCTTCTGTCGAATTTGACCACATCCAGTTTCAGGCTTAAGATCCGGTCGAAATTGGAATAACCGGTTCCAAAATCATCCAGATAAGTACATACCCCCAACTGTTTGAACTCACTGACGCATTCCTGTACCAGTTCGTATTCCGTATCGTTCTGGGACTCCGTAAACTCAACGGCAATGGTGTGGAAGTCGATTCCGGCGGCTCGTACGATGGATTTGAATTCTTCCATGAAGTCCTTTTCGCCCAGCTCTTCCACAGAAAGATTTACGGATACACGGGAGATCTGATAGCCCTCATCTTGCATGTGCTTGATCTGCCTACAGGTCTTATTCAGAATGATCATGCTGAGGCGGTGGATGTAGCCGTATTTTTCTGCCAGAGGAATAAAACGATCCGGGAATACCAGTCCTGTCTGTGGCAGACGCAAACGCATCAGGGATTCTGCGGTATCGTAAGTACCCGTGTGGACATTCCGTACCGGCTGACAATAGACCAGAACGCGTTCGTCATCTAAGGAGCCGTGTTCCGCAATATCCTTCAACTGGGACTTGATATAATGCATTTCTTTATAAGTCTGGTAATCTTCTTCCCCGAAGACACGATAGGAATTCTGCGCTACTTTTTCGGAAAAGTAATTGAATACTTCGTAGAACTGTTCCAGATTCTCACAAAAGTCCAGATGGTCGAAGAGTACCAGCTTGTAGGGAAGCTTATATTCTTCATAATATTTCTGGAACACCTTTTTAATCAGGGATACTGCCCTTTCTGTGGCATCCGGGATATTGTGGCTGTCCACTGCCAGTACGAAGAAGCTGGTGGAAGGATTGAACAACATACCCTTTCGAAAATAATCCGTCCAGAAGCTGTAGAACAGCTTTCCTATTTCCTCTGTCATGACGTATTCGAAATCCATGTCAAAGCGCAGGCACAGGTAGTAGGTATCCTGAGCGGTCTGCCGCTGCTGGCGCAGATATTCATCCAAGGATGCGGAACCCAGGGCACCGGTCTTCGGGTCGTAGGCGTTGGCATGGAGCATGTACAATACCACCAGAAGCGGCAGAAAATAGGTTGTGGCCAGGAAAGAAGTCGTATTCATGGCAGCTTCCATGACTACGATCAATCCACAGACCGTCTCAGTAAATATCAGCATATGGAACAGTGCGGTAGGAAGTCTGCGGCGGTAGCGAACCAACAGAAAGAGGATCACCGCCAGATACAGAAGATATCCGACCATAAAAGGAGTGGACAGGATATTTTCATACCAGATTCCGTAATGATCCTGATGAAATCCCCAGCCGGTCAGAGGAGATGCCAGATCGGCAACTCCGGTCACCACAAGGATGGCGAAGGACAGAAAGGTATATTTCCTGCCGATATTTTTCGGGAAGACGATCAGTATTTTCAGGTAAGCAATATAGAGACAGAACAGGGACAGAAGACTGATATGGTAGACGGCCCGGAGGATCCAGAGTAGGGTGTTCTGTCTGGAAAAAAGGTCGGCATAATAAAAGGCGATATTGGAAACTGCGGCAATGAAAAGCAGGGCAAAACAGGACTTGAAGATCCGAAAGGTCCGGCTCTGTTTAATGAAAGTCTGTCGGATCAGTAACAATGCCAGAAGACACATAACCACCAACAGAAAATCTGCCACGGGAGAGTAACTGTGGATGACGATATGATTTGTGGATAGTAACAGGCTCAACCCCATAAAAATTCTCCTCTCTGGTAATGTAGAAAATGAACAAACAATATAAAATGATTTTACAATATACCATAAGAGGAGAAATTTGTCAGTGGGGCAGCTGTGGGAAATTAGTCCTATTTTGAGCAAATGGGAAAAATTGTAATAGATTTAATGTTCGAAGAATGCAACGGCAACAGCACCCGGGCCCACATGGGTTCCGATGGTGGCACCCAGAGTGCTGACGGGAAGCTCCTTGGCATAATCCTTCCAGAGATGCTCACTGTCGTGAATGTATTTCTGTAAAAGTTCGTCACTCAGACCGGTATAGCCCAGACAGAAGGGCTTGGAGAAGTCCACGCCGTCCGCTTTTTCAATTTCACGGATGAGGAAGTTACTGCCGTTTTTGGAACCACGGGCTTTTCCCAGCATAATGATCTCACCGTCTACGACTGCTACCACGGGCTTGATGGCCAGAGCACCTCCGATGAATGCCACAGTGGGGGAGATACGGCCCCCTTTTTTCAAGTATTCCAGAGTGTCTAAGAGTCCCATGGTGTGGATCTTATGCTTTTGCTCTTGCAGAACGCTTACGATCTCTTCCGCGGTCATTCCCTGCTTTTTCAGCTGCAGGCCGTATTCTACCAGAATCTGTTCCCCAATGGTGGCATTCAGACTGTCTACGACGAAGACTTTGCCTTCATAATCCTCGGCAGCGATCCGGGCACTCTGGCAGGTGCCGGACAGCTTGCTGGAAATAGTAACCACAATGACAGTTTCTCCGGCCGATACAGCTTTTTCGTAGGCTTCTTCGAAGACTGCGGGAGATACCAGACTGGTGGTGGGCAGAGTATCACATTCGATCAGTTTCTCATAGAATTCCTTATGACTGATGGTGACACCGTCTGCATATTCCTCCTCACCGAAGCGGATATGCAGGGGGAGAATCGTGACGTCCTCTCTTGAACTGTTCATATCGGATGCGGAGTCCGTGATAAAACGTATTTTTTCCATAATTGTTTCCTGTACTTTCTATATATAGTTATGATGAATATTCTTTCGGGCGGAAATGCGCCGGGGCATCCATCGGGATGGGCATACGACATCGTTCATGTCACCTTGCTGTTAATTCTGTTGGAAAGCCAGTCAGGGTGAGTTGCGGATGGATCATTTCTCTGTGGGATGCTTGACAGAAAACTCTGTAAGATACTGCTCCAGATTATGGGAGATCCGTTCCAGAGAGTCATAGAGATTCAACCGTTGTTCTTCCGTCATGCCATCACCGCCGTGAGCCAGTGCGGAATAGATCCGGGAACTGATCTTTTTGACTACAGTATTGCCTTCTTCTGTCAGATAATACAGTGTGCGGTAGGAACGTTTATGTTCCGGCAGCTCGCAGGACACCAGCCCCTTGGAACTCAACTGGCTTAAGGTACGGGAGATGGCGGCCTTGTCTTCCTTACACAGCTCCGTCAGCTGCGTGGCGGTCAGCCCCTCCGGGTGCTTTCCCAGATAATACAGACACATGGTATAACCGGCTTTTAAGTCCATCTGTCCCATTTCCAGTTCTTTCAATTTTTGCAGATAACGGTGCAATTCTGTGATAGATACCACAAATCTTTCAAAACGATCCTGCATGAAGGTTCCTCCTGTAAAATGTTGACACTGCAACAACTTTATGAAGTGTAACACATGGATGTTGATAAGTCAACAAAAAGAAGGGCAAAAAAATACCTTATCCATTAAGATAAGGTACTGATAAGAATAAACTATGCAATTTCCAGCCGCTGCTTTATTTTTCGGACATCATTTTCCAATACATTAAGCCGGATGCGAACCAGTTCATCATCTTCTTTTACTTTTAAGGCCCGGTCGAATTTTCTGGATAAATCTAAATGAGCTTCTGCAATTGTACAGATATTACGACTGACTTCATTCTCAAGAGTCAACTCTATATTGGTAAGGCGATTCGCCATAGAGAGCTGACCGGATTCCAGATTGGCAAGGCGCTGTTCCATGGCAATCTGACCGGATTCCAGATTGGAAACACGTTGTTCCAAAGAATCGAATCTTTGCTCCAGTGAATCAAGTCGCTGCTCCACCCTGTCGAGTCGCTGTTCGACCTTATCAAGTCGCTGCTCCACCCTGTCGAGTCGCTGTTCGACCTTATCAAGTCGTTGCTCCACCCTGCCCAGTCGTTGGTCTATACTTTCTAATTTAATTACTATCGTCTCTAATAATTCCCGGTTGGTCATGAATTCTCCTCCTGTACATGTATACTAGCACAGTTCAAAAGTGCTGACAATTGGGCAATATAGAGAAAAAAGCGATTGTGCATTATTACAACAAAAAATATGATAAATGGATGATAAGCCCCAAAAACATGATATACCCAAGGAAAAAGAGTACGGCAAAATAAACAATGCCGATTGGAACGGTAGAAGAGCCAGAGAGAGCGGCTACGGTATGGATTGTACTGCGTATTCGTTTATGCTATGCTAAATAGCAGAAGTATTCCGGAAACGGGAATGCACAATGTGCAAAAAGCATAATGCACTAAAATCACATGGTGTGATAGATCGCATTGAACATAGAAAGAGTGAGGACTACAGCATGCTCAGACCCAGCATCGGTATTGATTGGGACGATGTTACCGCCCCGTTTAACAGTATCGCCATCCGTATGGCAAATGAAAAATATCATCCGAAGGAACCCTATCGCATGGAGGAAATCACTTCCTGGGCCAACGAAGGGCGGACTTCGGTGATCAAAGAATTCTATAACGATCCGGAACTGTACCGGAGGCAGATCCCGACCGAGGAGACGAAACGAGGGATCCGCAGACTGATGCAGATCGCGGATGTTTTTTTCATTACTGCGGTGTCACCACATTTTATGGGAGTGCGGGCAGAACAGATCATGACCCAGTTCCCGGAGCTTCCACCGGAAAATATTATTCTGGGAAGTGCCAAGGATCGTGTCCATTTTGATATTGTGCTGGATGATGCCATCCACAATATTCTGGAGAGCAAGGCGGAGTATCCGGTGCTGATGCGGAAGCCCTGGAATGCCAAAATGACGGGGCTGTTGTCCGTAAATACCATGGCGGAATTTGTCTCTCTGGTGAAGCAGATCATGAAAGCATCCACTTCTAAGACGGAGAAGATCACTGCTCCGGCGGTGCTGGCCCTGGTGGGGCCGTCCGGCTCCGGCAAACGGGAGATTACGGAAGCTTTGTGCGGTAGCCGAGGGACAGGCGCGAGCGAAAGGACAGAGAGTGGGGAGATTTTTGTCCGCCCGGTGAACTACTGCACGGAACCGGGGCGCTACGGCCACAAGTACGTCCCGGAGGAAGCCTTCGACCGGATGAACTTTTTTGAAAAAACGGCTTATGCCGGGGTACGGTACGGCACCAGAAAGGAAGACATTCAGACCTTGCTGGATCAGGGAAAGTTTGCGGTGATCCCCGTGGATATGTGCGGTGCCATTGCCATGAAGCGTTCCTTTCCCACCCATATTATCTATGTGGCGAGAGATAAAGAAAAGCTGATCGCCGATATCATTGATTCCGACTATGACACCGAGGAAAAGACACTTCGGATCCTGTCTATCGATGCGGAGAAGCGTAATCGCAAGATCTGTGATTATGTGATCCATAATGATACCATAGAAGGGGAACGTGTCAGCGGAGCGGAAGAAATCCGGCGGCTGATCCTGCTGGAAGGCGAAAAATACTGAAATGTACCGGGGAGCGATACCCGGAAAACGGAATAGAGTTGTACAAAACCGGATAGAGAAGGAGCGGGGCGGACGGATACGTATGGAAGAAAAACAGCTGAAATACTATAAAATGCATCATGATTTACAGGAACAGATCCGACTGGGAGAACTGCGCAGCGGTGACCGTGTTCCCTCGGAGAACCAGCTGGCCGCCGCTTATCAGGTGAGCCGCCAGACCGTCCGCAAGGCACTGGCCATTCTGGAACAGGAGGGATACATCTATGCGGTACACGGGAAAGGCACCTTTGTGTCGGAGCGGGTCCGCCCGGAGCATAAGTCTCACAACATTGCCGTGGTGACCACCTATCTGTCGGATTATATTTTTCCCCGGGTTATTCAGGGCATCGATGAAGTTCTTACGGCACAGGGGTATAGCATTTTATTAAAAAATACAAGAAACTCCCGGAGCCAGGAGGCACGGTGTCTGGAGGAACTGTTGCAGAAGGATATCGACGGGGTCATCATCGAACCCAGTAAGAGCCAGATCAGCTGCAGACATCTGCATCTGTATGAGCGGCTGGAAGAATACGGAATTCCCTATGTGTTTATTCAAGGCTGCTTCGACCAGATGGAAGACAAGCCCCAGGTGCTGATGGACGATTGCAGGGGAGGTCATCTGATCACAAAATATCTCCTGGATACCGGGCATCGCGATATTGCCGGAGTGTTCAAGGCAGATGACATCCAGGGACAGAACCGTCACCGGGGCTATGTACAGGCCCTGCAGGAAGCAGGTGTCCTCTACGATCCGGACAAGGTGATCTGGTTCCATACCGAGGATCGTAAAGTCCACCCACAGGAGGGAATCCGGCGTCTGATCTCCAAGGGAACCAGACTCGACAGTGTGGTCTGTTACAATGACCAGATCGCCATGCAGGTCATCCCGACGCTGACGGCCCGGGGGATTCGTGTCCCGGAGGACATTTCCGTCACCGGTTATGACAATTCCTACATGGCCATCGGCGGAGGTTTTCAACTGACCACTATCGTTCATCCCCAGGAAAAACTGGGAGAAATGGCGGCACAGCTGTTACTGTCACTGCTTCATGGGGAATCTCTGGGACCGGAAGAGAGAAAGATTCTCATCCAGCCGGAGCTTGTCGTAGGAAATACAACTTGTTAGCAGGAGCATACAAGTTGTAATATGGTAATATCGAAATTGTATGATGCCAGGGTCAAAAGGTCTAAGCCCATATGAGCTTGCTCATAGGTGGGTGAAAGACCTTAGGACCCGCCCCGATATGAGCATAAAAGTGGGATGATAATCCCACGATATGCGAATATTGGGTAGGATTGTGGGAGTG
>ENA-OZXJ01000234-OZXJ01000234.1-human-gut-metagenome-genome-assembly--contig:-NODE-234-length-19991-cov-11.593148_pt1 | contig 19991 bp, 14 predicted proteins | sample MGYA00244854_ERZ654092 | MGnify/ENA primary metagenome ERZ654092 (study PRJEB26926, sample SAMN06165064) | human gut metagenome | biome: ENVO:00009003; feature: ENVO:2100002; material: ENVO:00002003... | reverse complement strand
GGGTCTGGTCGAAGGAGGACAGGGTGATGGCCTCCGGGGTATCGTCGATGATCAGATCCACGCCGGTAGCGGTCTCCAGTGCGCGGATATTGCGGCCCTCGCGGCCGATGATGCGGCCCTTCATCTCATCGCTGGGCAGCGGCACCACACTGACGGTGGTCTCGCTGCAATGGTCGGCAGCGCAGCGGCTGACGGCCTGTCCGATGAGGTTGCGGGCGATGTTATCGCAGTTTTCCTTCAGGTCGGTCTCGTAGGCGGCAACGCGCACGGCCTTTTCGTGGGTCAGCTCCTCGTCCACCTTGTGCAGCAGCACCTCGCGGGCGTCCTCCTGACTCAGACCGGCCAGCGTTTCCAGACGCTCCATCTCCTTGGCGCGCAGAGCGTCGATCTCTGCCAGACGCTCCTCGGCCTCAGCGGCGCGCTTTTTCAGCTCCTCTTCCTTCTTTTCCAGTACCTCGGTCTTGCGGTCGAGGGCGGTTTCCTTCTGGTCGATGCGGTTCTCCTGACGGCTGATCTCCGCACGGCGCTGCTTGATCTCCTTGTCGGCCTCCGCCTTCTGGGCATCGACCTCGGCTTTCAGACGGAAAGCCTCGTCCTTTGCTTCCAGAACCGCTTCCTTGCGCTTCTGGTCAGCGGTCTTGATCGCCTCGTTCACCAGCCGGGTAGCCTCGGCCTCGGCGCTGCCGATCTGGGCTTCGGCAGTCTTTTTACGGTTGTTGTAACCAATAAAATAGCCCGCAGCCACGCCGACAACAGCAACGATCAAGGCCACGATCACTCCGATCGCGGTCATTGCGTTCACTCTCCTTTGTTTCAATTCAATGCAAAATTAAAAGCAGGAGACGCTGCGCAGCAGGACACGGGCAATGATATAGAAAGAGCTTTCAATGCAAAAAGTGACACCAAAACCATACGCACCACCCAAAACCGGCGGCACGGGCAAAAGCATACGGCTTTTCTCTTTACGGTTCCATTTTATATCAAACAGGCACGCTTTGCCTGAAACGGGTACAGGGTCACACTGAAACCTGCGTACAGCGTCTTTGATTCCATACTACTAAATATAGTACGAAACATTTGCCCGCTTGTCAAGAGGAAAACCCTGCCCGCGGAACATTTTGTGCAGAAAAACAAAAATAAGATGGCTGCGGCAGGCACCCCCTCAGTCATCGCTGCGCGATGACTGAGGGGGTTCTCTCCTTCAAACCAAAAGGGCTGCCCCGGAGAACGGAGCAGCCCTTCTGGTTTATGATGAAGAGAAGAAAATGAAGGAGAATAGCTTATTATTTGGCGGCTTTTTCGCCCTCCGGGAAGATGATCTTATTCACAAAGAAGAAGATGACCATGGAGATGCCGCCGTTGAGCACGGTGGTGCCGATGTTGTAGATGAAGTCCGGTACCAGCAGACCGGCCACTGCCACCCAGATGCAGTTGATGGAGTTGACGATGCAAGTGATGATGCAGAAGGCCAGCACATACCAGCCGATCTGCTTTGCCAGATTGCCCTTGCTGCGGAACACAAAATTGCGCTGGATGGGGAAGTTGATGCACTCGCCGATGACCATGGCGATCATGTAGGCGCAGAAGTAGGGCAGACCGCCGTGGGCGGCATCGTAGCCGAGGATGTTCCACTTGAAGGTCTCGCCGAACAGGGTGATGTCAATGCCCGGCCAGCCGAAATCCACCACCGGCAGGCTGGCAAAGGCCTTGGGCAGAAATTGCAGCAGCAGGTACTTGAACACGGTGATGAGGTTGGACACGATGACGAATAGGCCGCCCTCGCGCACCCACTTGGCAGCGGCGGGGTGCTTTGCCGCAAAGTTATTCCAGAAATTCATAGCCTGCTTCCTTTCAGCTGTTTTTCAAGCGCTCTTCCATGCGGCTGTTCAGCACGAGGTTCTTCACGGCCTCCACGATCACCCGCACAAGACCGATGATCCAGAAGCCCTGCAGCTCCATCACGATGCCGTCCACCATGCCCATGCTGATAGCGCCGTTGGTCATTTTGGACAGCGCACGCAGAGGCATATTGTACTGGAACAGGATGTTCAGGTCGGGCTTGCCCTTTTTGATGCTGCGGCGCAGCAGGGTGCCCAGCACGGCAGCCGCCAGCCAGCCGATGGGGCTGCGTCCGTGCCCCATCTCGCCCAGCGTCATGTTGCGGTCGATGTGCACCTTGTTCTCCGGGATGGGACGGCCCAGCAGCGCCTCAAATTCCGCGTCCGGCACATTCTGCACCTGTGCAGTGCGGTAATGTGCAAGGTTTTTGCCCGCGTAGGGGTCGGGTGCGCCGGTGCCCTCCACCGTAACGGCAGCAGTCAGACGGATATCGGCGCTGGAAGCGCCCACCAGCAGCTGATAGCTGCCGCCCTCCACCTCCCAGCGGTCGGTCTTGACATTCCAGTAGCGGAACGCCTTATCGTCCAGCGGGATGGTGACGGTCTTGCTCTCTCCGGCTTCCAGCTGCACCTTGGTAAAGCCCTTCAGCTCCTTGACGGGGCGGAAAACTTTTGCATCCGGCTTTGCCACATACAGCTGCACCACCTCGGCACCTGCACAGCTGCCGGTGTTGGTGACAGTCAGGGTCACGCCGGTTTCGTCTGCTTTCAGGTCACTGTACGCAAAGCTGGTGTAGCTCAGGCCGTAGCCGAAGGGGAAGGCGGTGGGCACACCGGCGGTGTCGTAGTAGCGGTAGCCCACATACAGACCCTCGCGGTACTCCACAGTGGGGCCGTCGCCGCCAAAATGCTCCTTTGCGGGGGTGTCGGCGTAGCTGCGCGCCCAAGTCTCAGCCAGCTTACCGCAGGGGTTCTGCGCGCCGGTGAGCACCTCGACCAGTGCGCCTGCACCGGCCTGACCGCCCAGACAGCCGTAGACCAGCGCCTTGCAGTCCTTGACCCAATCGCTTTCCAGCGAGGAGCCTGCACTCAGCAGCACCACCACGTTGGGGTTTGCCGCCGCCACAGCTGCCAGCAGTTCCAGCTGGTTCTCTGCCAGCTTCATGTCGGCGCGGTCGATGCCCTCGCTCTCCTTGATTTCATCCAGACCCATGCATAGCAGCACCACATTGGCGTTCTTTGCCAGCCGCACCGCCTCGGCTTTCAGTGCCTCATCGGGCTTGCCCTGCCGGTCAAAGCCCTTGGCGTAGCCGACGCTGTTCAGGCCGCTCTCGGCAAGGCAGTCCAAGAAGGAATCCACCTTGATGGAGTTGACGGCGCTGGAACCTGCACCCTGATAGCGGGGCGTCTGGGCAAAGTCGCCGATGACCGCCACCTTTTCCCCCTTTGCAAGGGGCAGCAGGCTGTTTTCGTTCTTCAGCAGCACGATGCTCTGGGCAGCAGCCCGACGTGCCAGTGCGTGGTGGGCGTCGGCATCGAACTTGCCGGGTGCGGCGTCCACCGCCGCCTTGGTGGTAAACACCAGTTCCAGCAGCTCCTCCAGCCGGGCGTCCACGTCCGCTTCGGTGATCTTGCCGGTCTGCACTGCCTTCATCAGCTCCCGGATGGCGTCCCCGCCGGGGGCGGGCATTTCCAGCGTAGAACCGTTCTTTACGCCCAAGGCGTGGTCGTTGCTGCCGCCCCAGTCGGTGACCACTGCGCCGTCAAAGCCCCAGTCCCTGCGCAGGATATCCATGAGCAGGTGGGCGTTCTCGTTGGCGTAGGTGCCGTTGACAAGGTTATAGGCGGACATGATGGTCTTGGGCTGCGCCTCCTTGACCACCATCTCGAAGCCGGTCAGGTAAATTTCCCGCAGGGTGCGCTCGTCCACGATGGAATCCGAGGCCATGCGGCGCAGCTCCTGACTGTTCACGGCAAAGTGCTTGGGGCAGGCGGCAATGCCGTTTTTCTGGATGCCGCGGACGTAGGCCGCCGCCATCTTACCGGCAAGGTAGGGATCCTCCGAGAAATACTCGAAGTTGCGGCCGCACAGGGGACTGCGCTTGATGTTCAGGCCGGGGCCCAGCAGCACCGACACGCCCTGTGCCGCTGCTTCTTCGCCCATGGCTGCGCCCACAGCCTCGCCAAGCTCCGGGTCCCAGCTGTTGGCCACGGTAGCCGAGGTGGGGAAGCAGGTGGCGGGCACACTGGGGTTCAGGCCCAGATGGTCAGCCGCACCGGCCTGCTTGCGCACGCCGTTGGGGCCGTCCGACAGGGTAATGGCCGGGATGCCCTTGCCCGGCAGCGCCCGGGTGGTGAACACCGTGCCGCCGCTCAGCAGGGCGCATTTCTGTTCCAGGCTCAGTTTTGCAATAATATCCTGATATTTCACGGGGAAATCTCCTTTCAGTAGAAACGGTATTGCCTTTGGAAACAGGACCACGCATAAGGAGAAGAAGCGTGATTCTGTTTCCAAAAGGGAACACGGCTGCGGGTCGTAACTGCCGTGCAGCCGTGTTCCGGGATTAGAAGAAAGACAGTTTTGATTACGGGTCAGTACTTATGCCTTACTCACATCCGCACCTGCATTGGTATTAGCCAGCGTTTTATTATACTTGCGGCGGCGAAGAATCACCACAACACCTGCCAGAACCAACACATAGACAATCACACTGCCTACCAGTGCAGGCGTGCGCCACATAGGCACAGGTGCATCTACATCTACACCGTAGCTATTCGCCAGCGTATACAGATATTGATGTGCAGCTTCGCGCATCTTCAGCTGACCGGTAGCAGTCTGGCTCAGGTTATCGAAGGTCTTAGTGCCCCAGCCAAACAGCAGATTGGTACCACCTGCCAAGACAGCTTTTTCAATATCCATAAAGCCATGCTCCTCGTTGTTATCCGTAATCACAGTGCCAATAAAGCCCCATTCATTACGCAGAACATTGGTCAGCAGTGCAGTACTTGCACCGGCCCAAGTAGTACCAATATTATTGTAGGAAGACATCACAGCCGTGCTGCCGCCTTCCTTCACAGCCTTTTCAAACGGCATGAAGTAAATTTCACGCATTGCCTGCTCATCGGCCCAGGTGCACAGACCATAATGACGCCAGGTTTCACGCTCATTCAGTGCAAAATGCTTAATGTAGCAGTACATACCATTTTTCTCTGCTGCACCAACCGTAGCAGCGGACATGGAACCAGAAAGGAAGCCATCCTCAGAATAGTACTCAAAGTTACGGCCAGCAAATGCATTGCGGTGGGTATTAGCACCAGGTGCATACCAGCCGGAAATATTCCACGCCTTTCCTTCCTGCGAAATTGCATCGCCAAATTCAGAAGCCAGGTCTACATTCCAAGTAGCCGCCAGCAGAACTTCTGCCGGATAAGTAACCGTCTTATATGTGCAGGTACCCATAAAGGCATCGAACACATAACTCAGAGCGGCAGGTCCGTCCATTTCATAAGTCTGTCCCTTACCGATATTATCAACTGCTGCACTTCCCCAGCCATCTGCACCCAGCAGTTTGTACATATCATCAAGGGTCAGCTGATCCAGCAGCTTATCCCACTGTGCATCATCATAGGCAAGGCCTTCCATGTCTTTCAGCGTAAGGCCATTCTTTGCACCAAAGGTCGGCGCAGTGTCATCTGCATCCACATAGCTATCATCCACTACCAGCGCATTGTTGAAGGCTTCCAGCTGTTCAGCAGTTGCTTCCTTGCTGGTACCGGGAACGATCTGCCAAGTGTCACGGTTGAGGTAAGCCACATCACCAGCTGCATCATCAAACTGATTTGTTGCTACCACTTCGTCCGAAGAGCGCTTGCCGACATACTTGCAGTTTTCCACACCACTGCCAAACGCACTGTCCTGGAACACTTCATTCTCAGCAACCTTGCAGGTCATGGTCAGATTATCTTTCACCGTATGAGAATCCGTACGCAGAGAAATCTGATACTCGCCAGCTTCCAGCACGTAGGAACCGGTAGAAGTGTAGTACTTCTGTGCATCATAAGAAGCCATCTGCTCTACTGGCATAGAAATCGTAACCGTTTCCGTTTCGCCCGGCTGCAATTCCTTCGTCTTTGCAAAGCCGCCCAGTACTTCGCCAGCCTTCTGCAAGCCGCTGCCGCCTTCAGCTGCACTGTAATAGGGCGCACTGTAATACAGTTCCACAACATCTTTGCCAGCCACATTGCCAGTATTGGTAACTTTGACATTCCACTCCAGCGTATCCTGTGCGGTAACGGTAGTCGGAATCGTGTTTTCCAGTTCCCAGTCAAAGCTTGTGTAGCTCAAGCCATAGCCAAAGGGGAACTGCACTACATCATTGTAGGAAAGTCCCGTCAGATTTTCTCCTTCACGGGTAGTGTAATCGTAGCTTTCACGGGTTTCGTAATAACGATATCCCACATAAATGCCTTCCTGATACTCTACAAGGTAGGCAGGATGACTTTCGAAGTTTTTGAAGCAGTCCTTAGAGTTGGTATACTCAAAGGTATCAAAGTTGTAGTAAGAAGGGGTCGTTTCTACTGCATAAGGGTAGATATCCGGCAGACGGCCAGAGGGGTTGACTGCGCCCGTCAGAATGTTGACAATTCCAATCGTGCCCACATCACCGGGATCACCGATCCAGAGGGCTGCATCAACACCTTCATCATTCAGGAAGCCCAGTTCCATGGCATTGCCCGAATTGATCAGAACGATAACATTATCAAATGTCGCTTCTGCCTGTTCCAGCAAAGACTGTTCCGCGCTGTTCAGTTCCAGATAATGCTTGCTCTGATCCGGTGCATACGAGGTATTTTCAGCCATCGAAGTGGGCAAGTCATTGCCTTCACCGCCCTTGCGGGAGAACACGACCACAGCAGTATCCGAAAAATCCTTCATTGCCTCAAATGAGCAGTCTCCAGTATACTGGTACTCCACACCCATGTCCTTAGCCAATTCCTCGGTTGCAGGCAGTTCCGGGATGGAAAAATCAACAGAGAATGTATTTCCGCCTTCGTTGTTTTTGGGGCTGTAGAGATTGACCAGATTTTGATTCACTTCAAAACCTGCATCCGTAAAGGCTTTTACAAAATCTGTCCGGTTTGCAGTGTAGCTGCTGCCACCGGAACCCGTACCGCCATAAACCGGATTTGCGGAAGCATAGCCCAGAAGATTGATTTTTCGGTTTGTTCCTGCCAACGGCAGAGCACCGTCATTTTTCAGAAGGACTGCGCCTTCCTCCTCGACTTTCTGAGCCACTGACAAACCATTTGCATAAGATGTTTTTTGCAATTCCGGGTCTCCATTCTGGCCAGGGAATGCCTTGTCCAGAGAACTAGGAAACACACCAAACATTGCTACATCTGCCACTATTCCAACTGCCAGTAAGAGTGCTGTAACAGCTGTCAGCAACTTTGTGGGCTTTTTGTTGTTCGGATCGCGCTTCATTGTGTTGTCTCCTCCATATTCTTTTATATTTTTTGGGCCGTACCCAACTGTGACCCATTATAACGGATATTTGCGCATCGTTATCATCTTTTGCACAATCTGTCGTTTTGGATACACAGTTTGCAAAAGTTACAATAAATTTTCAATTTCTATTGTGCTAATACACAAATATTGCAACATTGTATTTGTGCACCCTGCCAGACAACAAAAAAACGGCAGGGGATACCTGCCGTAAAAATATTATTGCTTTTGGGGCAGCGGAAATAAGATCCGCAGGGTGCACCAGTTGTTTTCCCAGTGCATCGTCATGCTGCCGCCGTGCTGCCCGACGGTGGTGCGGACGCTTTTCAGGTCCGACCCCTGCTGCGGCAGACCGTCCGCATCCAGTGCCGGGGCAGCCTCTGTATAATGCTCGAACCGCAGCATGGCAAAGCCGCCCTGACTGTACACCGCCACCTTGATGAGTCGCTTTTCGGGGTCCGGCTCGGCGCGGACGGCGGCAATGGCGTTGTCCAGCGCCACACCCACAATGGTGCACAGCTCCCGGATGGTGAGAAAGCCCAGCATCCTGCCGTCCGCTACGCTGGTGATGGTGATATTCTCCTGCTGGCATTCCATGGTCTTGGCGGTGAGCAGGGTATCCAGCACCGGGTTGCCGGTCTTGTTCTCGGCCTCGTACTGGCGGATGTTCTGCTCCATGGCGGCAATGGCGGCGTTCTGCTTGGTCTGATCCTGCTCCTCCCGGATGCGGGCAAGCTGGACTTTCAGTTCATGGTACCGCCGGTTGATGAGGTTGATGCCCTCCTTGCTGCGCTTGTACTGCTCGTACTGGCGGTGCAGTACCTCGTCCATGGCGGCAAGCTCGCTGTGCAAAGCGTTCTCCTGCAGCTGCTCGTGCTGCACGGTCAGGATCAACACGCCGGAAAAATCCACCAGTGTGCGGATGGAAAAAATGCTCATATTGATCTCGCTGCCGGGCAAAAAGCCCAGATTGCTCACCGCAAAGGCAGTCAGCGCCAACATGACCGCCGTCAGGGCGGCGCTGCCGCCGATCTGTAAGTGCCCGGCGGGCTGGGGACGGCGGTGCTGCAGATAGCACATGATGCCGAACAGCGTCCCATACACCAGCGCCAGCAGCAGCAAAGAAAGGGGCTCCCATGGGCCGCGGGCGGGCCAGAGGGCGCAGTGCAGCTGCCACTCCACGCTGGCAGCAAGCTCTGCCAGAATAAACGCCCGGGCGCAGTGATACCCGGCTTCCAGCAGAGTGATGCTCCACACGCCCCATAAATATAGATAGGAAAGCCCGATGGCCGTTACCATGCAGGGGATCCAGAGCCCGCCGGGCACGTTGCCCGTCAGCCCCAGAAAGGCCGACAGCACCGCCGCCCACAGCAGGGTGACACCCACGGTAACTGCCTTGGAAAAGCGGGGCATCAGTGCCGGTGTGACCAGCAGCACTGCCAGACACTCGGCAAGGGCGGTGTACAGCCGGGGGATATCCGGCAGCGCGGTCATGAGCCTTCACCTCCGATGTAGTCGGTCAGTGCGGCAAGAAAAGCCTTACGCTTGGGACGGCTGACCTGCAGCTCGCAGGGGCCCACCTGTACGGTGCTCTGCCGCAGCTCCCGCACCTGTGCCAGATTGACAAGGTAGCCGCTGTTGCAGCGGGCAAAGGGGCAGTCTGCCAGCTTTTCCTCAAAGGCCTTGAGGGCGCCGGGGGCGGAAAAATCGCCCTCATCGGTATAAAAGTGCACCCGGTGCCCCTCGCTTTCCAGATAATAGATGCTTGCGGTGTCCAGACGGCGCAGCCCGCCCTCCACCGGCACGGTCAGGTAGCGCTTTGCCCGCTTTTCCAGCCGGGCAACCGCCTTGAGCAGCTGCTGCGAAAAGGCAAAGTAGGGCACCGGCTTCAGCACATAGTCCAGCGCTCCCACCGAGTAGCCCCGGATGGCGTACTGCGCCATATTGGTGATGAAGATCAGGATGACGTCTGCATCCATCTGCCGGATGCGCTCTGCCGTGGTCATGCCGTCCAGATGCTTCATCTCCACATCCAGAAAAATAATGTCGTAGACCGCGCGGTAATCCTCCAGAATATCCACACCGTCCGCAAAGACCGTCACTTCAAACTCTGTCCCGTACTGCCGGGTATACCGCCGGACATACTCCTGCAATACCCCCTGCACCTCCGCGTCGTCCTCTACGATCGCCACCCGGATCATGACCGCACCTCCCTTACCACACCTTTGTGGAACTGTTACGGCTCTATTATAGCGCAATCCCGTCCGGTTTGCCAAGGGGCACTCCGCAACAAAGGGCAGGGCAGCCCACAGCTGACCACCGTGGACGTGAACCCCTACCAGCAGGGCATGGAGGCTGCCAGCCAGACCATCAACCACATCGAGAACCCGAACCTTCTGGCCACAAAGATCATCGTGCCGCACAAGCTCATCCCCCGGGAGAGCTGCTGCCCGCCGGAGGAGCAGCGCTAGGAAGTGCTTTTTCAGCAAGACAGTGTCCGCTTCCGGGAGCTGCCGCGCAGCGCTTGCTATCCTGCCCCCAGAGTAGACAGCGTAAAAAACGCTGCATCCTCCGGGGGTATTTTTATGCCCAAAAAGGCACAAAAGAATGCCCGCCCACCTGTGGGAAACCACGGTGGGCGGGCATTTTGCGGTCTATCGTTTGTGCGCTGTAAAAGCGCTCAGAGGGCGGCGGTCTGGGGGAGCAGGCGGAAGAGCATTACGGGAAGCTCGCTGTTTGCAAAATCCAGCGTAAAGATGAGTTTGCCGTTCTTTGCTTCAAAAGGCAGCTCCGTCTGCGTGCCGTCCGGGGCAATGCGCACAAGCTTTTTGCCTTCCAGCAGTTTGGCGGGCAGCGCAAGCCTTACCCGACCGGTGGGCTGCGTCAGGCTGCCTGCGGTTTCAAATGCCACACTCAGGTATTCCCCGTTCGTCCGTGCGGTCACATCCTCCGCAGAAAGGCTGCCGCTGAGCGCCCACGCCGTTGCGGCTTCGATCTTTTCCAGCTGCGCGGCGTTTTCTGCCTGCCCGCACACGGGGCAGAAGGTCAGCGTTTCGCCTTCCGCAGTGCGGAAAGTGAACTTCCGGCAATCCGTGCTGCCGGTGTGCACGCAGCCCTGCCGCAGGCAACCGGCGCTCTGAGAGCCGGTTCCGTTCGGGGACCATGCACCGAACTGGTGTCCCAGCTGATCGGTCGGGTCTGCGGTGTAGCTGTCTTTGCAGCGGGAGCAGGTAAAAACAGTATAGCCGTCTGTTTCACAGGTAGGCTCTACGGTAACAGCCTGATAATCATGGTTCAGTGCGGGCAGTTCCGCATAGGTGGTATAATCGCAGCGGGAACAGGTGTCGTAAGCGTTCCAGCCAATTTCCGTGCAGGTAGGGGCTTTTGCATCGTGATTCACCAGATCATGGTTCAGCGCGGGCTGCTCCGCATAGGTGGTATAGTCACAACGGGAGCAGGTTTTGTAAGCATCCCAGCCGATTTCCGTACAGGTAGGGGCTTTTGCTTCGTGCTGCACCAAATCATGGTTCAGCGCGGGCTGCTCCGCATAGGTGGTATAGTCACAACGGGAGCAGGTTTCGTAAGCATCCCAGCCATTTTCCGTGCAGGTGGCGGCTTGCGCGTCATGCTGCACCAAATCATGGTTCAGTGCGGTCAGCTCTGTATAGGTGGTATAGTCACAACGGGAGCAGGTTTCGTAAGCGTTCCAGCCGATTTCCGTACAGGTGGGGGCTTTTGCATCGTGATTCACCAGAGCATGGTTCAGCGCGGGCTGCTCTGCATAGGTGGTATAGTCGCAGCGGGAACAGGTTTCGTAAGCGCTCCAGCCGGGTTTCGTACAGGTAGGAGCTTTTGCTGCGTGCTGCTCCAGAGCATGGTTCAGCGCGGGTATCTCTTTGCGGGTGGTATAATCGCAGCGGGAGCAGGTGTCGTAAGCATCCCAGCCCTTTTCCGTGCAGGTGGGGGCTTTTGCTTCGTGGTGCTCTAAATCATGTTTTAGCGCGGGGATTGCTCGAAAAGTGGTATAGTAGCAGCGGGGACAGGTGTCGAAAGCGTCCCAGCCGGGTTTCGTACAGGTGGGGGCTTGCGCATCATAATGCACCAGAGCATGATTATTTAGGTTTCTTTTGCCGTATTTCCCACCACACGCCTCACAGACCGCTTTGGTGGTGCAGGTTGCTGTGCCACCGGTACAGCTTGCGGTACCATTTAAGCCGCAGCGCAAGCAAATGATGCGGTGCGTGCCGTTGCCAAGGGAGGCGTTCGCCGGAGTTTTCCATTTGTGACCGAGAATGCCGTATTCCGCGCCGCATTTTTCACAGGTTTTGCCTGTGGTGCAGGTGGGCGTTTCGGTGCCGCCGGTATGGTCCGAAAGATCTCCATAAACAATGCTGTTCTTCCTGCCGCAGACTGAGCATTTTATATGGATCCTATGCTTGGTTGAATCAACTTTTGTATATCCGAGGATCTCATAGTTTCTTTGTTGCATACAGACGAAGCAGTACGTATAGATAGAATCTGCCGCTTTAACGTTTAACACGATCCCCGGTATCAGGCACACCATTGCCAGCACCGTCAAACACCGGATCAGCCATTTTTTCATGTTGCTCCCTCCTTATCATCAAACCTTGTTATCCTTTCAGATCAAACTGCACGGACAGCGATGCAAGCACGGCATCTACCACCTTCCGCGCCTGGGCAAGCATATCGATCTCCGCCACAAAAGCGATGACCTGCTCGCGCTCCTGCGCGGGGACCTGTAGCGCACTCAGGCTCATGCTCAGAAACCGCCGTATTTTGCGCTCCAGCGTAAAGTAGGGGTCGCACCGCCGTGCCATGTAGCCGCGCATCATGCCAGCCGTGCCCAGCTCCATCTCGTAGAAATCGCACTCGGCACACCCGGGCAGATACGCGCTGAACGCCGCCTGCAGTTCGGTCGTGGTGCTGCGGTGGATGATCTCTGCCGTGGCGGGGAAGGTGTACGCTTCCACATAGATATCCCGCAGATTCTCGCTCAGCTCGGTCACCGCCAGCTGCAAAGCCGTCTCCACCGCGTAGAGGTACACCGGCGAGGGGGCGTTTGCCGCCAGCGGCCTTACCGCGCCGAACTGCCTGCTGAACATCATGCCGATCAGCTCGGTCAGCACACCGTCCTTGGTGCGGAAAATATTCTGGAACGACCCGGCAGAAACATCTGCTTCCTTTAAAATTTCTGCAACCTTGGTGTTCGTGTAGCCTTTTTCCAGAAAAAGCCGGACACAGGCGGTCAATATCCGCCGTTTTGCTTCTTTGCTGTCGTATCTGCGCGCCATTGGGAATCATCCTTTTCTATGATTGGTTTCTGACCCAATTATATATTGATTTGAGAATTGCGTCAAGTAAACTTTTAAGGGCGTATTTTGGGCAGTTTGACGAGGGAGAGCTTTCTGCGGGTGCGCATCCGGGCAAAACAAAGCGCAATGGACATTGCTGTTATCCGCTGCCGCAGCCAGACAGTTCGCGGCAGCAAAAAAGAGGCCACCGATCGGGGTGACCTCTTTTCAGCGTATTTTCAGCGTAAATCCCGCAGCAGGCGAACCCACCATCTCCATGACGGCTCTTTTGGAGTTGCTCTTTGCGTAAGATAGCAAGATAAATCTTATTTCTGACAGAAAGAGCCGAACCCGTGCAACGAGTCCGGCCCTTTCTGTGCTTTGGTTGGATCTTAAGCAAAGTTATGGTAAATGAAGAAGTTGGCTTTGGGAGTTTACAGCAGGCTCAGTGCTTCCTCGTCTGCCACAAGGATGCAGTCCGGATGCAGCTGCAGGATGCTGCCGGGGCAGGCAGGGGTCACAGGGCCGGTCACTGCGTCCTTGACGGCCTGTGCCTTGGCTTTACCGTTGGCTACCACCAGCACCTTGCGTGCCTGCATGATGGTCTTGATGCCCATGGTGTATGCCTGTTTGGGGACAAGGGCCTCGTTGCCGTCAAAGAAGCGCTTGTTGGCTTCGATGGTAGTGGGCGCAAGGTCGATGCAGTGGGTCTCCAGCTCAAAGGCTTCGCCCGGCTCATTGAAGCCGATATGACCATTGGGGCCGATGCCCAGCAGCTGCAGGTCGATGCCGCCCAGCTTGTGGATGATACCATTGTAGCGGGCACACTCGGCGGCGGTGTCCAGATTGGTGCCGTCCGGCAGGTTGGTCTTGGCCAGGTCGATATTCACCTTGCTGAACAGGTTCTCATTCATGAAATACCAGTAGCTCTGGGGATGCTCCTTGGGCAGGCCGCGGTATTCGTCCAGATTGACAGTAGTGACCTCGGAGAAATCCAAATCGCCTTTGTTGTACCAGTCCACCAGTTGGGCATAAGTGCCCACCGGGGTGCCGCCGGTGGCAAGACCCAGTACACAGTCCGGCTTCATGATGACCTGTGCGGAGATGATGTTGGCCGCTTTGCGGGACATATCCTGATAATCTTTTGCGCGGATGATCTTCATAATAACGCTCCTTTTATAGTACTGTTACGCCTGCGTTCCGGCAGGCCTGTAAAAATTCTACGGGCAGCTTTCCGTCCGAGATCACAATATCAATATCGGACAGCTCGCAGATGTGGAATGTGCTTTTCAGTCCGATCTTGGAGGAATCCAGCAGCACAGCTTTCTGCTCACAGCGGCGGAGCACGGTCTGCTTGAGCCGTGCTTCATCCTCTACGCCGCAGGTAAAACCGGTTTCCGGGCTGTAACTGGTCACGCCCAGCAGCAGCAGATCAAAGTTGATGCCCTCCATCGTCTGGATGCTCTGTGCACCGCAGACGCTCAGGCTGAACCGGTTCAGGCTGCCGCCCGGCAGGGACACATGGGGCTTTTCCAGCTTTGCCAGCTCCATGGCGCAGCTCAGGCCGCTGGTGTAGATGAGCATGGGCTGATCCGGGATGCACCGGGCCACTGCTGTGGCGGTGCTGCCGGAATCCAGAAACAGAGTGGTGTTGGGGCGCAGCAGAGCAGTGGCTTTTTCGGCAATGATCTGCTTTGCTTCGGCATTGCGGGCGGAACGGCGGCTCAGCAGGTCGTCTGTGCCTACCACCTGCTCCACCGACTTGACACCGCCATGCACCCGCACCACACGGCGGGCTTCATCCAGTGCTTTCAGGTCGGTGCGCAGGGTCATTTCCGAAACGGAAGGGAAAGCTTCCTTGAGCTGGGCAAAGCTAATGCTGCCTTTGCGGTTCACCAGCTCCACGATTTGATTGCGGCGTTGTTCCATGGGGGATTCCTCCTGTCTGCGTTTGTCCTGTCCCATGGCACGTTCCGCTTAGTCCTCCGGGTTGAAGTTTGCCAGCAGATATTCCTCTGCTTCCGGGCACCACAGGCCGTTGTGGGCATCCACGATGTCAGCCAGTGCGGTATAGCGGGGGTCGTTGTCCTGTTCGCCCTTGGCACGCAGATCGGTCAGGGCGATGAGGGGCATGGTCAGGTGGGTGTAGATCAGCTTTTTGCCGCCGGGGATCTTGGGCAGGTTGAGGGTGGTCTCGGCAGCGGCGTTCAGACCGCCGATGTGGGTGACCATCACAGCCGGATCGATGCGCTTAGCGGCGGTCAGTTCCAGCGACTCGATCATGTCGGCGGTATTACCGCCGGTGGTGCCCATGACATGGGTAGAATTGTAGTGCACATCGTAGAAGTTCATCTTGGCGCTGAACTGCTTGTCGGTGGGGCCTGCAAAGAAGTTCAGGCAGCCGTCACGACCCAGCACAGCACTGGACAGTTCCACCACCGGCGCGATGGGGGCGTAGCAGAACACATCATCAAAGCCGGTACCGCCGGTCAGTTCCCGCAGCTCGGCAACGGGGTCTGCCATGTTGGCGGTGTTGACGAAGTACAGGTCGATGCCGTCCTTCTCCTTGACCTCCTTCGGGGGGAAGAGGGACTCCGCACGGGCCAGACGATCCTCGTTGATATCGGTGACCACCACCATGCCGGGGCGCACATCACGGTGCAGTGCGTAGGTCAGAGCACCCAGACCCATGGGGCCTGCACCGGCCAGAATCGCCAGCTTGCCACCCTTCTTGATGCCCATATCGTGATGGTACACACCTATCTTGGTGTGGTAGGCAGCGTTGAAAGCACCGATGGAGCAGCTCATAGGCTCGGCCAGAGAAGCCTCGTAGTAAGCACGGCCCTTGTACTCCAGCAGGCAGCCCAGTTCCATGACCTCGGCAGGGATGATGCAGTAGGTGGCGTCGCCGCCGAAGAACTCGTAGGAGTAGCCGGGGCTCCACATGGTGCCCTTGTAGTTCAGGGCGGGCTGCAGGGTGAACTTCATGCCGGGCTTGAACTTGTCCTGATGCGCCTTGCCCACCTTGACGATATCACCGGCGAACTCGTGACCCATGATGGCGGGGTGCTCGGCTACATCCGGATGCACACGCTTGTGAGCAGTGCCTCCATCAGCCGGGGCGTTTCGATCAGCTGCCCGCTGACATTCTGCATGACCTCCACCGGGACGCCGTTCCCGTCGTCCGGAGCCAGCAGCACCAGTGCCCCCAGCACGATGCGCCCCGGCTCATAGACCGGCGGCTGTGCCTGCAGATAGCCTAAGCGGCAGTCCTTTACCGCACTTGTTCTGCAATGGAGCAGCAGGGCATACAGGGGTTTGATGTAGGTATCGCCCAGCGTTTCACGGCGGCGAAGCTGCTGTTCCACCAGCCGGGCGTCCGCTTCCTGCGGGCAGAACAGCTGCGCCGCTGCATGGATGAGGGCAGCGCGGCTGCCGGGAGCCTTGACGGGCTGGATGGTCAGATGTTCCAGCAGCCCGGTCATGGACCGGGTCAGGCGCGCATAATACTGCAGCTTGGAGCCTGCGTGCGGTGCATCCTGCACAGGCTGCACCGCCGGTTCCGGTTCTGCGCGATTCTGGCTGTACCGCGTGATAGCGTCCTTCAGCACGGCACGATCCGGTTCCAGCAGGGAAGGGCTGATGCACACCGCCGGGTAGTCCAGCTCCAGCGGCACGGTGGAGATAATGAAGTCGATTTTTCTCCGGCACAGGTCGGCGGCGTTCAGCTCCCGCACCGAGCAGCACCCCTCCACCTGCAAAGAGGGAAACTCGTTTCCCAGCCTGGAAGCCAGAAAGCGGCTGGAGCCCATGCCCAGCGGACAGGCCACTACCACCCGCAGCCGCAGCCGGAACATGGCATTCTGTTCCAGCACTGCGCCAAAGTGCATGGCAAGGTAGGCCGCTTCATCGTCTGAAATGGCGGGCAGAACGAATTGCTGCTGCACCGCATCACAGGCGGCGCGGGTGGCTTTCCACAAGCCGGGGTAGTCGGTGCGGATGGTGTCCAGCTGGGGGTTTTCGGTACGAATGTTCTGCTCCACCCGCAGCAGCATGGGGCGCAGGTGGCAGTACAGGTCATCCCGCAGAGAGGTGTAACCGGAAAGGTCTGTGTGCAGCGCCTTTTCCATTTCCCGGATAAGGGCGGCTTCCAGATTCCGCAGCTCCATCTCCTGTGCGCTACCCCAAGGGTCCTCTGCGCCCAGATAGGCGGAGAGATACAGTTCCAGATACTGCGCTTCCTCAGGCGGCAGGGTCAGCCCGAAGGCGCGGTTCAGCGCCGCCACCAGCCGGGCAGCATGATTGCCCGCCGGGCGCAGCCCTCTGGGGGCACTGCCCTTGTCGCCGCCCTGCCGCAGCTGCTGAATGGTCAGGGTGCAATGAATAGCCAGCGCCAGAAAGCCTGCATCCGGCAGATGGAGCTGTTCTTCCTGTTCAAACTGCTGCAAAGCCGCCCAGACCTTTTCGGCCGTTTTTGTATCCAGCAGGGTCGAGAAGATCTCGTTTTCCGGCATCCGTCCGCAGAGCACCTCTGCCAGTTCCTTTTCCGGCATACTGCTGCGCAGCAGGGCAGACACCACCCTCCGGTAGGAAGAAGCATCCCCCTGCAGCCAGACCCCCACGCCGGGGCGGCGGAACATCTCCACCCGGTAGGGGTGTAGCTTAGTCTCAAGTTCATCCAAGTCCGCAGACAGCGTGCTTTCCGAAACACCAAGCGCCCGTGCCAGTACCGCTGTTTTGCAGGGCTCCTGCTCGCTGAGCAGCCTTGTCAAAAGCTGCTGCCGCCGCTCTGCGCGGGAAAGTTCTTTCCTGTCGCCGCTGTTCAGCTGGGTGCGCAGTGCGTCTCGCCGCTCCGGCGCTTCATCCAGCAGCAGACCCTTGCCGGGATTCCGCACAAAATGCGCCCCGGCAGCCTGCATCCACTGCTCCACAGCGGGCAGCTCCCGCAGCACGGTGCGGCGGCTGACCCCGATGCTTTCAGCCAGCGCCGCCGTGGTGGGCTGCATCTGCGGCTCGGACTACACCATGCTGATGGGCGCCATGGTCATGGGTCCTCTGGCCGGCTGGGTCATCAAGCAATTCGATAAGAAGGTGGAAGGCCATATCCCCGCCGGTTTCGAGATGCTGATCAACAACTTCTCCATCGGCATTCTGGGTATGCTGCTGGCCATCCTTGGCTACTACGTCATCGGCCCATTCATGACTGTCATCCTCACCGTGCTGACCGCCGGTGTGGACTTCCTTGTGGCGCACAGCCTGCTGCCGCTGGTGTCCATCTTTATTGAGCCTGCCAAGGTATTGTTCCTGAACAACGCCATCAACCACGGCATCTTCAGCCCCATCGGTGCAAGTCAGGCTGCTGAGACCGGCCGCTCCATCATGTATATGCTGGAAGCCAACCCCGGTCCCGGTCTTGGTGTCCTGCTGGCCTACTGCTTCTTCTGCAAGGACGACACCACCCGCCAGTCCGCTCCCGGTGCTGTGATCATCCACCTGCTGGGCGGCATCCACGAGATCTACTTCCCCTACATCCTGATGAACCCCGTGATCATCATCGCCCCCATCGTGGGCAACTTCTGCGCCATCCTGTTCTACTCTATGACCGGTGCAGGCCTGTCCGGTCCTGCTTCTCCCGGTTCCATCATCGCCTACATGGCAATGGCTCCCCGGGATTCCATCCTCACCGTTCTGCTGGGTGTTGTCATCGCCGGTGCTGTTTCCTTTGTTCTGTCCTCGGTCATTCTGAAAGCGACCTCCGGTCACACCAAGAGCCTGACCGACGCCCAGAACGAAATGAAGGAGATGAAGGCACAGGCTAAGGGCGAGATTCCTGAGCCTACTGCCGTAAATGTCGGTCAGATCCGCAAGATCGTCTTTGCCTGCGATGCCGGTATGGGTTCCAGCGCCATGGGTGCTACCAAGTTCCACAACCGCATTAAGGCGGAGCGCCCCGACTTGACCGTGACCAACTCCAGCGTGGATACCATCCCCGCCGACGCGGACGTGGTAGTCTGCCAGCGCGTTCTGGCTGACCGTGCCGCCAAGTGCGCCCCGCAGGCACAGCTTGTTACATTGGATAACTTCCTTGCAGATCCGCATCTGGACGCATTGTACAATGCACTGACCTCCACTACCCCGGCACTGGATGCCAAGGCCGAAGCTGCCGCCAATGAGGAGATCGTATCCGATCTGCGCAATGCAGCCGTAGCCCCTCTGGCGGCTGCCGTGACCGAGGCTTCCAAAGCCAACGGTTCCGTGATGAAGATCCAGGCGGAGGACATCCAGCTGGGTCTGCCCTCCGTCACCAAGGAGGAGGCCATCCGTGCCGCCGGTGCGCTGCTGGCAAAGCGGGGCTATGTGGATGACAGTTACGCCGATGCCATGGTGGAGCGCGAAAAGCTGGTGAGCACCTATATGGGCATGGGCGTAGCCATTCCCCACGGCACCAGCCAGAAGAAGGGCACCGTTAAAAAGTCCGGCGTTGTCCTGCTGCAATATCCGCAGGGCGTGGACTTCGGCGATGAAAAAGCCTACCTCGTGTTCGGCATTGCCGGTGTCGGCAACGACCATCTTGACTTGCTGGGCAATGTCTGCGAGATTTTGGAAGACGAGGATGCGCTGGAACAGCTCAAGACCACTTCCGATATGAACTATGTGCTGGAGCACTTACAATAACGATTCCAAAAAGGAGAGATTTTTTATGAAGAGCATCGATATCACCATTCAGGACAAAGAAGGTCTGCACGCCCGTCCCGCCGGTATCCTGAGCAAAGCTGCCAAAGGCTTTGAGAGCAAAGTCACTATGACTAAGAACGGCAAAGTCGCCGACATGAAGAAGATCTTTGCCGTAATGGGTCTGGCCGTGAAGTGCGGCGAGACCGTGACCATCGCCGCCGATGGCCCGGACGAGGATGCCGCCATCGAAGAATTGACCAAGCTGTGCAAGGACGCATGACTTCTCCCTCCGTCTATGACCATTCTGCATAAATACTGCTGACGCAAAACCGCTCCGGGCAGAACGCTCGGAGCGGTTTTACTGTCAGTATGCGTTTTTCATCACCGTGTTTTCCAGAAAGTTGAAAAACACATCGTATTCATTTGGGGTCAGCATTTTGGGAGAACGCATGATCACAAGATCATGTCCGTGGTTTCCCACATGATAGGGTGGATGAGTGTGAGAATAGGGATTTTCCAAAACCCTCTTGACGAATTTCACATACAGTAGTATTTTTCCTGTAAATCCCACCGTCTTTGTGGATTGGTTTGAAACCACCCACAAAATGTGGTCGTGTTCATTTTGAACACAGCCACAGAAAGTGGTTGGTTATCACCGTG
>ENA-OZXJ01000194-OZXJ01000194.1-human-gut-metagenome-genome-assembly--contig:-NODE-194-length-22018-cov-5.097710_pt1 | contig 22018 bp, 16 predicted proteins | sample MGYA00244854_ERZ654092 | MGnify/ENA primary metagenome ERZ654092 (study PRJEB26926, sample SAMN06165064) | human gut metagenome | biome: ENVO:00009003; feature: ENVO:2100002; material: ENVO:00002003... | reverse complement strand
ACGAGATAGGAGTCCGTCTCGTGGGCTCGGAGATGTGTATAAGAGACAGATTGCAAATCGGTATCTTTGGTGCGGAGCGCCGACGCCGCGAGCTGGAACCATAAACGCCCGTGCGGTGTAGCCTTTACTTTCCAGGTCAGAAAGCACATCGTCGAGTGCCAGATTGAGGATGTTAGCAACATTCTCTCCAATGACCCAAGCAGGCCGCAGCTCGTCGATAACTCTAAGCATCTCCGGCCAGAGGTAGCGGTCATCGCTCTTGCCTCTGCGCTGTCCGGCTTTGGAGAAGGGTTGGCACGGGAAGCCGCCGGAAATAATGTCAACTGTTCGTAGTCCGGTCCGTTCACAGAAACTCTCCTTTGTCAAAGTCCGAATGTCCCGCCAGCGTGGAACGTCCGGCCAATGTTTCTCCAGGACCCTGGTGGGGTAGTCGGCCCACTCGCATTGTCCCACGGTGTGGAAGCCTGCCCACTCGGCGGCCAGGTCCAGGCCACCGATGCCGGAAAACAGGGAAAGGTGGGTCAACTCCATATCAGCTATCCCTCATACGGGCTTTCCAGGGACCAGTCCCAGGTCTGCCCGCCTTGCCATTCCGTGGTGAAGTAGTTGTGTGCGCCGTCTCCGGTGAAGTACAGGTACTCCTTCGGCAGCACCCGGCCCACGCTGCCCACGCACTCCTTCTCGGCCATCCAGCGGGCCAGCACATCCTCCACCAGGGCCAGGATGTCCGGGTCCACCGGGTTGCTGGGGTCGTAGCCGTAGAACTGGCAGGGCTGGGTCGTGATGCCCTCCACCGTGTCGGCCCAGAAGCGGTCCCCACTGTCGTAGCGGTTCAGCACGCACCAGATCGTGGCCGCCTGTTCCGTGGTGGAGCAGCCCCGCGCCTCGCCCCACACCATCTTTGCCAGGGCTACCTTGGACGCCTCCATCGGGTCGATGGCCTCCCGGTCCTCAAACTCCAGCGTGATGGGTTCCAGCGCGGGTGTCTCCGCCGGGAGCGCCGTTGCCGTCACCGGCACGGTGGCCTCTGGTGTCTCCGGCTCTTGTGGACGCCCGCTCCAGGCGAACGCAGCAGCCACGGCCAGAAGGGCCAGCGCCAGGCAGGCGGCTCTCTGCATCGCGGCCCTGCGGCGGCGCTGCTGCCGCCTCCGCCGTTCAGTCCGGGTCATAGGTGCTTCTCCTGCGGCGGTACAACTCGTCGATAAGGTCCGTGTCGCTGTAATCGGCCAGCGCCTTGCCCTCGTCCTCGGTCTCAACCGATACAAGGATAGAGGATTTCAGATACAAAGCGGGACGCGGCGCGAAGCTGGCGTGGTACACGATGCTGTTGTACACGGTGCCGTCGGTGTAGATGCCGTACGCGTAGTAGCCATCCGAGAGCGGGGAGCTGTTGGTTGTCCAGCCCGTTGCCAGCCAATAGGGCTTGGAGGTCAGCGGCAGGACGCTGCGGTGCTTGCGGTACTCGTCGATGGTCAGCGCCCGCGCGACAGCCAGGGGCTTGCCGTAGTCCGTCATGCCGTCCATGGTGGTCAGGTCGATGGGCCGCTCCACCACGGCGGAGAAGATGGCCGGGTGCTTGTCCCGCAGCCAGCGCTCCACGGTCTTGGAAAGCAGGCTGCCCGCGTAGTTGTTGTGGTCCTCCCGCTCGGCGTCGTCATCCTCGAACTGGCAGCACTCCGGCAGCGTGTCGGCGGCCACCGCAAAGGCGGCGTCCATGTCGTCCTCCAGCTTAACAAACTCCACGCCGTCGAGGGTGAAGCGTTCGCCCCGACGTACCTGTGCCAGGGCCAGGTCCTTCATTTTCATGTCCTTGTCCTCCTCTTTGGTTTACTGGCCGCTCTCGGCGGTCGTGGTGGTCCGCCGGTTGCCCCGGCGGCGGATTGCCTCTTGAAACGTCCTTTGAGCCAGGCGGGGGTCATACTCCGGGCGCTGGTTCTTGTCCAGCTTGCCCGTGTCGCCTCGTCGCAGCTCCTCATAGATCGTTGCGGGGTGGCATCCGATTTTGTAGGCGATGTCCAGCACGCGGGCTTCCTCCTGGTACATCTTTGCGATTTTCTTTCGGTCCTGGAAATCCAGGTACTTGCAGGCCATCACGCGCACCCCCTTTCCTGGGAAAAAATAAAGCCCGAAGGACTGTTTCATCCTTCGGGTTTTACGATAGCATTTGCGAGGCCAAATGTCAATAGTAAAACCCGAATTTCTTTGAAAAATTTTTTATAGTCTTTATAGGCTTGCAAGGAACACGTTGAAAAGCTCCGCAGAGGTGTGCCAGTCCAGGATTAACCGTGGGTAATTATTTATCCAGTCCTGGACCCGGCGCACCTCTTTTTGTGTTACCTTGCGGAAGTCCGTGCCCTTGGGGAAAAACCACCGGATAAGCTGGTTCTGCTTCTCGTTGCTGCCGCGCTCTCCGGGTGACCTGGGGTGGCAGTAGTAGACGTGGGTGCGCTTCTCTCCGGGCAGCAGACAGGAGCGCTCCATGCCCTTGCAATCGGCAAATTCGCTCCCGTTGTCCACGGTGATGCTCTTGAACACCTGGCGGAACATAGCGGTCCCCATGCGCCGCTCCAGCCGGTCCAGAACGCCCACGACGCTGGCGGCGGTGTCGTCGTGCATCTTGCGGATGATCTCGTCCCGCGTCACGCGTCCGGTGAGGACGCACAGGGCGGCCTTGGTGCCCTTCTTGCCCACTACGCTGTCCATCTCCCAGTGGCCCGGCTCCTCCCGGTTGTTGATGTGCTCCGGGCGATGCTCGATGCTATCCCCTCTGGGGGCTTTCGCTGCTTTCACGCGGTTGTAGGTCCGCTTCTGGTCACTCTTGTAGCGCAGCTCCTTGTTGGTCAGGGGCCACAAGTCCCCGTTCTCGATGTACTTATACACAGTCTGACGGCATAATGTGCAGGAGAAGGTGGTCTCCGGCGTTTTGCCCAGCATGGAACAGGCAGCAGACGGGGAATACCCCTCGGAGATGGTTTTGACCAGCCACCGGGCCAGCCGGTGGTCTTTGCCTATTTTCAGAGGCTTTTCCATGTTCTTCTTGCGGTCCAGGTGGTAGTCCTTGGCGACATCGGCGGAGTAGGAGATATAGGTGGTCAGATCGCTGCGTTTCAGCTCCACCGCGCCCCTCCGGCACTCGTCGTAGACCGTGCTGTGATGCACGCCCAGATAGCGGGCGATCTGCGGCTTGCTGTACCCCTCGCGGAGCATTTTTTCAATGGTCAATCTGTCGTTCCAGGTCAAGTGTGCGCCCTTATATCTCGGCATAGGAAAACCTCCATTTGCAATACTTTTGCATAGCATTTGTATATCTTTAGCACACTTTTTTCGGCCATGTCAATAGCCCCGGAAGATGCAAAAATCCCCCTACTATCCGTAGGGGGATTTCAAAATTTTTTATTCTTTTCCGGTCAGCCAGTCCATCGTCACGCCCAGGACCTCGGCAAAGATCATCAGCTCGTAGTCCGTCACGAAGCGGTCCCCGGTCTCTATCTTGCTGATGGCCTCCCGCTCGATGAACACGCCCTTGACCTGCATCCTCGCAGCGAGGTCCGCCTGGGAGATGCGTTTGGTCGCCCGCACCTGGTGGATGCGGTCGCCGGAGATATTCTTTTGTCCCTCAAAATCGTAAATCTTCACACGCAGCCCCTCCTTGGCACCTTGACAGTACCACGGAAAAGGGCTATCTTTGTAATAAAGATTTACAACCTTTATCGTTTTGGTACAAAAAGTGGGAATATCTCACTTCACGTCCGGCAGCTTCTCCAGCATACCGGCGGCCTCCAGCAGATTGTAGATGATCTGGGCCGTGGCCTCGCGGGTGATGGGCTTCTGCCATCCGTAGTTGCCCGCACCGTCTCCGGCGAAGATACCCTTGCGCTTGCAGTAGTCGGTGGCCTCCTTGGCCCAGGCGGAGGGGTTGTCCCCGGTGTCGGCGCAGCTCGTGAGCTGTTTGGTGTCCATAGTTTCTTCATCCTTTCCGGCCTTTGCGGCCTCCAGTCTTTTGTTGACTTCTGCGGCGATCTGGCCGTGGCGGCTGTAAAGCCAGTCGCCAGGGCAGGCTTTCGCCGCAAACCAGCGGTGGACGGTCATGTTCTGCCGGTCTACCTGACCTACGAGGTTTTTATCTCCCTTCCAAAGCAGCCTGGGGATGCCGTTGCGTTGGCAGATGTCCACCAGCAGGTCAATGAGGGACTTGTAGGCCGCGTCGGAGACCGGCCACGGGTCCTTGGCAACGGTGTTCGCCACCTCAATGGTGACGGCCCGGTTGTCGTTGCTGGCGGAGGAGGTACACCACGAACGGTTGGCCTCGTCCACATACAGACCGATGCGCCCATCGCTGCCGATGCCGTAGTTGCTGCTGGCCTGGCGTTCCTTGTTCTGGAACAGTTCGCCGCAGCGCTCCACGGACAGGTTCCCGGCCATACAGTGGATGGAGATGGTGTCGATGGCGTGCTTGCGCTTGCCGGAATGGTTGGGGGACAGCTTGGTGTAGCTGACCAGCGGGCTGTTACTCATTGCCCGCACCTTCTTTCAGAACGCCGTGGTTGAGTTCGTAGACGGCGGCCTCAATGAGCGCGTCGATGCGTTCCTCGTCCAGGGTGATGCCGTGCTCCGCCAGCCAGTTGAGGACGTAGGCTTTCTTCTCCTCGCCGCGCCCGCTGCCACGGTAGATTTGCTCCGCCGCCGTCACAGCGATTTTCACCCAGGCATTGATCTCCGCCTGCTGCTGGGCCGTGGTCCGGCTCTTGATATAGGGGATGACCACGGCGGTGATGACGGCAGCCACAAGGGCAGCCGCCGCTTCAATGATGGTCGTAATATCCATGATGTGCTCCTTCCTTTACTCCACGATTTCCCAGTCGTCGGCCAGCATATCCGCCTGGCTTGCAAGCCATCCCATTTGCACGCCGGAAGTGCCGCAGAATGCGATAGCCTTGTTCCCAATGGCCGCGTGCTCGGCATTGACGATTGTGCCAGCCGGGGACGTGTAACTGATGGCAGAGGCCAGCTCAATGTGCTGGTTCTTTCCGTTCCAGCCCGCCCGTCTGCACTTCTTCCCCTTCTTCATGGCCTCGATAGCCAGCCCGAAGTTCATACTGTCGATGGGGCGGTACGCCGCCTCGAACACGGCCTTGGGGCTGAAACTCTCGTAGCCGTCCGGGTAGCGGACCTTATAGCCCTCCTCCACGGGGTCCATGCTCTTGGGGGTTGGCTGGCCCTCCTCGTAGACCCTGACGCCCTTGCGAATAGCAGGGACCGCCTCAATGATTTTCGTGCCGATATAGGTTTTCATTTCGATTTCCTCCTTTAGCAATCTCGTTTGATTTTCTTCTCCGGTGCGTTGCTCTTGCCGAACACCACCCCGTCGTTGTGCTCGAAGATGTTCTCCACCACCTTGAGGACGTTCACGCCCAGAATGGTCTCGATGGCCTGCTCGGACAGGTCCACCACCGGGAACACTTGGCCCAGGCGCACCGTGGCGTACAGGGCGATGAGGTAGGACATCGTGACCCACCCCAGCGCGGCGATCTGCGTTGTCACGAACAGCCGCCGCGTGGTCGTCTTAATGTTCTTCATCTCGTACCGCCTCCAGATGGTCAATGCGGTGGTGTGCGGACTTGGCGCTGGCCTCCACGGCAGCCAGACGGCCCTCCACCTCTGTGTTGGTCTTGCGCTGCTCTCGCTGTTCCGTCTTGATCTCGTCCGTGTTGGACTTGATGTACCCCAGCTCTGTCAAAACAGTGCCGAGCTGTTGGCCGTTGCTCCTGTCGTCTTTTCCCTTGTTGTGGGAGAAGGTGGCATAACTGATGACAGCGCCCAGCACCGTGCATACCAGTCCCACAATGATGTTCCACTCCATTGGTATCACCTGCCTTTCCCATTGAGCATATCAAAGCCCCGCATCCTTTTCGCCCCGAAGCAGATAAAAATTTGAAAGAGAGGGTCCACCTATGAAAGCCTTGGTCTATATCGTGTGCGTCGCCGTAGCAGCGATGGTGCAAACCGCCATAAGCATGAGCGGTGTACAACTCGGCGGTCTCCCTGTGGTCCTGCTGTATGGCACGGCCTTGGCTGTCGCTACCGCCGCTTGCAAGGCCATCCAGCGCAGGAAAACGCGTCCGGCCATACCGAAGGAACGATGGTACACCTGCCCGAGGTGTGGGCAGCTCGTCCCGGAGGGAAAGCCGTGTGACTGCGAAAGCCTTTCTCCCCAGCCGGGGGAGAAGTTGTGCGGCACACCGTTCATCCAGGCAGGCCAGACCCCGCCCGGAGTTGAAACCGAACAGCCGAAGCCGGGAAAGCGGCCTCCGGTGGTTCCGCTTTGCATAGCCGCTGCTTTGCTGGTGGTATGCACCTGCATCCTTGGCTACCGTGTCTCCGTGCTCACGGCAGCGCGGGATGACCTGGCAGCGGAGAATGCGGAATTGCGCTCCAGGGTTTCCGCGCTATCCACTGAAAAGACGCAACTGCAAGAAAAAGTGAACGACCTGGAGGCTCGGAACGAGGATTTGTCCGGCTATCTTCACGACGCCACTTTTCTTTACAACAACATTGGGTTCATCGTCGAAGGGTCAAACCGTTATCACAATTACGATTGCCCTGTGTTCCAGGGTGCTGACGAATACTGGGCGCATAATATAGAATACTGCGAGTATCTGGGGTACTCGAAGTGCGGAAATTGTTGGTGACGACATGAAAAAATGGGAGCAGGGATGACCTGCTCCCATTTCTTTACCATTCACTGGTGTAGACGGTCCCCCAGAGGAAAGCCCGCTGCTCGTCGGTCAGGCCGGAGAAGTCCTCCAGCCATTCCCGCACATGGTCGCTCTTGGCCTCGCCCTTCACGGTCTTACCGTCTGCGTCCTTGGTCCCTTCCATCTCGTTGTAGGTGGTGTGGAACAGGACGTACTCCCAGGGTTCGATGCCCTGGGCCTCTGCGTCGTCAGCCTGGGCCATCCACTTGGTGCTGACCTCGTACTGTCCGTCGGAATGGTCCGCCAGGGCGCTCTTGTCGGCCAGATCATAGGCCGCCTTGAGCACCTTGTCGCGGGTCTCGTCGTCCATTCCCCGGAAGATGGGGCTGCTCGCCAGGTCGTCGGCCATGCTGCGGTAGTCGTTGGCCCGCTGGTCGGAGTATGCCCGGTAGGCGCTGCTCCCCAGGTCGTCCGCGCCAAAGGTCTCCTCCTTCTCCTTGACAGGGACGTATTTGTCCCTGCTGCCGATAAGGTCCCGCGCCCTCTGGGGCAGGGTGTAGTCCGGGTCCTTCTCAACGGCCTTGTTGTAGCGGCTCCGCATGGCGCTGTCGATGCTTGCGCCGTCCACGCCCATGCTGTTCATCAGGTCGTCCCTGATGTGCTGGTAGGTGTCCATGTCGCCCTGCTCCAGCGCCCGGTACAGAATGGCGTAATAGCGGTTCTTGTTGCCGGTGTTGGAGATGTTGTAGATAGCCTTTTCCATCTCATACTGGAGCGGGATGTTGCCGGTCTCCACCGCCGCGCTCCGGGCCAGGCCCCACATATCCCGCGTCAGGTTGGAGGCCGGGATGCCGAACATCTTTGCACAGGCGGCCAGCAGCCCCTTGAGGGCGTAGGCCCTGGTCCGCTTGCCCTGGCCGTCGGCGCTCTGGATGGCCGTCTGTCCGGCCTGGATAAGGTCGGACACGATCTCCATTTCCGTGCGGGACACGTCGTAGCCCTGCATGATGGACAGCGCGTCCTTTACAAAGGGGATTTGCCCCAGGGGGTTCATGTTGCTGCCGACGTTGCCCTCCATGATGGCGTTCCAGGCTTTCTCCCAGGGGGTCTCCTCGTCACCGGAGATGCCGGTGAACGCAGCCCGGAAGCGCTCCCAGTATTTTTTATCTTCGTCATCGTCGCGCATGGCGTCGATAAGGCTCTGGGCCAGAGCGTTGACCACGTTCGTCACCACCAGGGCCGTGGCCGCCCGGCCCATCGTCTTGATGGCCTTGCCGCGCTTCTGGCTGTTCTGTTCGTAGCGCACCTGGTCATAGGCCCGCATCAGCAGGTTGAGGCTCATTATAGGCTCGCCCATGAAGCTGGTCGCCTGCTTCACCACCGCGTTGCTGGAGCGCATGATGTTGGACCGCTGGAGCACGCCGTCTACCACCTGGGTCTGGTCGATGACCTCCGCGAACAGCTTTGCCGTCTGTCGGTAGAACGCCTCGCTGCCCTTGGTGAGGCCCTGGTGTTCCCGCGCCGTGGCCCACTCGCAGGCGTTCCACAGCTTGCCCCAGGTCACGGCGTCCGCCGCGCCCGCAGGGGCGGAAAGGGCGTCGTTCAGCTTCCGCACGTTCGTCCGGTTGTCGAACAGCGTCTCGGTCATCTTGTAGGGGCTGGAGATGTCGAAGCCGCCCGCATCCTTCCGCATGGCGATGGGGGAGTATTGCAGGGCTTTCTTCCATCCGCTGCCCCGCGTAACGCCTCTTGCAAGGCCCCGCGCCATGTCCTGGGGGTCCAGTACCGCCGCCGCCCGGAAGAACGCCGTGGGCTGCTGGATGACCACGCGGATGTTCGCGCCCACGGCTGCGCCCTTGAAGCCGCCGATGGTCTTTCCGGCGATGTCCCACATGGGGCTGTCGCCGGGGGCGTTGATGCCGTTCTGGATGTCCTCCATCAGGTTGTGCCAGTATTTTTGACTGCCGGGGCCGCCCACGCGGTCCAGCAGTCCCTTGATGGTCTTGCCGGTTGGGTTGCCCTCCTCGTCCCGGAACTGGTAGTTGAACAGGCGGTTGATGTCCTCCATCGTGCAGAGCCAGGAGGCATAGTCCGTCATGTCGGAGGCGTGGTTGGCAAAGGTGGTGAAGATGCCCGCCAGGTCCAGGGCGTTGCTCACGTGGGGGATCGTGGTCTTTGCCATGCCGATGTTCTTAATGGAGCGAGTGTTGTTGCCGCCCTTTTCGATGTTGCTGTGCAGGCCCTCCTTGGCCGATTTGATGGGCCAGTAGTCGCTCTCAGTGAACTTCTTATAACCATAGGCTTCCATGCTGGCCTTGTTGCCGTAGTCGGCCAGCACGCCACGGGTCAGTCCTTGCAGGCCGTCCGCGATCTTCACCTGCTCCGGTGTCAGCGTCCCGGTGATGTTCACCAGGTCGCCCTCCGTCAGGCGGATGCTGTCCGTGCCGCGCCGGATTTGCGAGGTTTTGATCTCTGGCTGCACCACGCCACCCTTGAGCAGATGGTCGTGGGCCTGCTTGCGCTTCACCAGCTCGTACAGCTCCATCACCTGGGCCGTGGAAAGGGTCAGTTTCTCGCCTCGCTCCGTGGTGAAGGTATGCGTGGTCGCCTCCAGCTTCTTCACCGTCTTGGGGTCCACGATCTTGCGGACCTCCTCGGCCACATGGTCCACCATGAGCTGCTGCTGGTCCTGCGCGTCCCGCAGCATCCGGTAGACCGCCTTGCCCGCCTCTCCGTAATGGGAGAAGAAGGTGTACGGGGTCTCCAGGTCAATGAGGGCGTGGTTGCGGGTCAGGCTGTTCTTGGCCCGGCGGCTGCTGGTCCCGATGGAGATAGCCTGCGCCCAGTCCGCCGTCCTGGCGTACTTGGCCTTGGACAGGACTTTCCCCGCCGTGTTCACGCTGTGCTCCACGGCCTTGACCACCTGCCAAACGGTTTGAAGCTGCGCCACGCTCATGTCGGCCAGCTTGGTGTCCTTCATGGCGATGACCGCATCAAAGCCGCCCTTGATGCCGTCGGCGTCGCTGCCCAGCAGGGAGGGGTCAATGACCATATCCCCGCCCTCGGCCACGATTTTGGCGTACTGCTCCTTGAGGGCGCGGAACGCCTCGGTTCGCTTGGTGGGGGTGCCTCTGCCATCCTTCACCCGCTTGCCGTTCTCGTCGAGGGTGTACTGGCTCTCCTGGTTGATGCTCTCCAGCATAGCGGCCACGCTTCCGCGCATGGCCTCCGGGATGTGGTGCTGGTCGCTGGGGCGGAGGAGCTTCTGGGACAGAGCGCTTGCATGGCGGGTGATTTTGGCCCGCAGCTCACGGGCCGCCCGGCGTTCCCGGCCCGCTGCGTCCTTGGCCGCATAGCGGTCTTTTAGAGCACCCATCTGCCGCTCGCGGGCCTCCCGCTCCTTGGCGATGGCGTTCTGTACCCGCTGCCGGTTTTGCTCCCGCAGTTCCGCCAGGCGGGTGGTGTACTGCTCCCGCACCTTCTGGACCTGCTCCCGGCCCTTGACCTTGGCGTTCTCCAGCTTCAATGCCTGCCGGTCCGCAAAGGTCTTTCGCGCCTGGGGCAGGTCGAAGAAGGTCTCCATGATCTCGTTCGCCGCGCCGGTCACGGCCTGGTCCATGTAGCGGGAGAAGGGGTTGTACTCGTTGATCTCGCTGATGCCGTCCAGCACTTCCACGATATGGAGGAGCTGGTCCGTCGGATGGGTCTGTTCCTGCTCGCTGAAAAACTCCGGCCAGCGGGAGGAAAGCTCCTGGTACACCTGGTCGATGTTGGTGTGGCCCTCGCTGCCCAGGTTCAGCCGTCCGAACTGCCGCTTGCGGAAATCGCCATAGTCCGCGATGTCCCCGTGGTATTCCTTGCCGTAGATGATCTTGGTCGTCCGCAGGTAGTCCCGCAGGTCGCTGTACGCATCGTACATATCGCTGTCCACGGCCACCGCGTTGCTCACCAGGGTTTCCGCGATGTCCTCCGCCCGGCGGCGGGCCTCGGTGTAGGTCAGCTCATCCTTGCCGTCGTAGCCGCTGGCGATGTAGTCATAGAGGCTCTGGAGGTCTCCCTGGATGTCCTTCACCGCGATGTCGGCCCCGTAGTTCTGGATAAGCTGTTTCGCGGCGGCGGTCACGGCCTTTTTGTCCGTGGTCACGCGCCGGGTCCGCCGGGTCTGGCCCTGCCAGTAGTCCCGGCTCTCCTGGAGCTTCCCGTTTCGGCGCTGGATGGCGATGTAGTCCTTCATCTGCTCCCGCAGTAGCCGGTTCTCCTCTTGCAAGGCCGCGTTCTCCTGGAGGATGTCCAGCCCCTTGAGGGACAGCCTGTCCCCATCGCGGGTCACGATGGCGCTGACAGCGCCGAATTTCCGGGTCGGTTCCACGGTAAAGCCGTCGCCCAGGGCGTCCTTGAGGTAGGAGACCAGCTCCTTGGACGTGAAGCCCTTTTGATAGCTGCCGGTATTGGAGATGAAATACTCCATCAGATCGTCGTTGATGGCAACCTTGCTCCCGGCGTTCTTCACATCCGTGCCGCGCACATTGATAAACGCCCGCCCGCCGGGGTTCAGCATTTCACCGATTTTCACCACCATAGCGTCGCGGAGGTCCTGGGGCATGACGTTAAGGACCGCGTTGCTGATGATGACATCGTAGGTCTTGTCCAGGGCGGAGTAATCGGTGTAGTTCGGCTGGTACTTGGCATCCGGGAACGGCTCGATGTCGTCCACGTCAAAGCCGTACTCCTCGCGCCCGGCTCTGGTCCCGTAGCCCAGGCCGGAGCTTGCATCCAGGATGGTCCCGTCGAAATTCTCTGCCTGGAGGGCATCGTAAATTTTGCGGTAGCTCTTGACCGTGCCGGAAATCTGTGTCGGGTTGCGGGTGTCCGCCTCGTCGGCGTCCAGGGCAAACAGGGTCGGATGGGCGGCCTTAACCTCGTCGAAGGTTGCCCCCGGCTTCCAGTCGTCGCTTGTCGGCTTCACAGGGGGAACGGTCTTGAGGGAGAAGCGTGCGCCCTCCACGCTGTTGATCTTGGCAAGGCGGTCCGCGTCGTCTCCGGTCTTGTATTCCAGCATCCGCACACCGGCCTGCTCCAGACCGTCCCGCAGCTTTTTGCTGCTGTCATCGGGGATGACGGCGGCCAGCACTTCGTCGAAGCCGACGGCCCGCTGGGGCTTGGCCTCAAAGTAGCCGGTGGGCATTTCCGCCGCCTCCTGGTAGACGGCCTGGATGTCCTGGGCCGTCTGGCTGCTGATTTTGTACCCCTCCTTGGAGAAGGCCCGCATGATAGCGTCCACCGTCCTCTTGCCCTTGGACGTTTCCATCAGGATGCTGCCGATGATGTCGCTCTCGACGAAGGAATTGTCGGAATGAGCCTTGTTTCCCTGCTTGATCTTCGTGATGATGCTGCCGATCTGGTCATCAATGGCCTGGAGCTTTGCTTCATACTCGGCCCCCTCGTCCATGCCCAGCCGCCCACTGTCCGCCTTGATCTCCTGGATGCTGCGGTATTCCGGCGTCGCCACGGATTGCAGGGTCTTGGCGCTTGCGCCCCAGGTGTTGCCGCCGCGCTCCTCCTGGCCCTCCTTCATCGCCTTGACGATGTTCTCCAGGGTGTAGGCATAGTGGAGCTGCGAGAAGCTGCGGAGATTGCCGGAGGGGGTGTAGGGGTCCTTGCCATTGTAGATGCCCGCCTCGCCCAGCAGGCCGTCCAGCTTCCCGGCAATCCACTCCTCAACGGCGTGGTCATCCACGGCGCTGCGCAGCGCGTCAGAGGTAGCCATCCGGTCAATTTCGCCCTTGGTCGCGCCGCCGTCCTGGTACATATCCCATGCGTGGTGAACGATGTCCTCCAGGGTGAAGATGGAAACGCCGTCCATGGAATTGTCGATGCGGGTCTGCCGTCTTTCGTTGATCTCCGCGTCGGTCCAATGCCTCTTGACGGCCATTCTGCGGAGCATGGGTTCGCCCTGTTCCCGGTAGTAGTCCCGGAGAATGTCGCGGATGACCTCGGCATTCTCGCCCAGGGCGTCCTTCACGCTCTCGCCGGTCTCCAGGTTGGCCTCGATTTCAGCCAGCGTGTTCACGCCCAGGCGGTCAACCACCTTTTGCAGGGTGTCGTTGCCGAACTTGTCCCACACCTTGTCCATCTTCACCGGCTCCAGGCTCTTGCCCTGGTCTGCCAGATAGGCCGCCCGCACCGTGTCCGTGGAGGCCAGCTTCTCCGCCAGCTCTGCCGTGCTCCTGGTGCTGGTGTCGTCGATGCCCATAGAGCGCAGGGCGGCGCTGTTCCCGAAGATGCCCCCGGCCACGGAGACATCCCCGGCCAGCCGGTGCAGCTCGTGCTCCACCTGGGATGCCTTTTTGCTGTTCACGGGGTAATCTACTCGCGGAGCTGTCGGCGTCCAGGCATCGCCACCGTACACCTTGTTGGCGCGGAATAGCTGCGGGTCGATGGTGTCCTTGCTGAACACAAGGGAGATGGGGCCGTACTTGGTGTGCCCGTCCCTGGCTTTTACAATGGCGATGGAGGGCATGGGCAGGCCGCCCAGCTTGATGGCAGCCAGGATGCTGTTCTCGTCCTTGTTGTGCAGGGCCAGCAGCTTGTCCGTCTCCTCCACCGGGGTCTTGAGAGAAAATTTGCTCTTGACTTCCGCCCCGTTCTGGGTTACACTCTCACCCGTAGAGCGAATGCCATCTCCCACCGAGGCCATGTAGCCGTAGGTCTGGAGAAACGCATTTGCTCTTTTTTCATCGTACAGGGCAAACTCGTTCCCGCTGTCGATTTGGTTCTTAATCCATTCCGCCGGGTGCTCCAGGCCGTACAGGCTGTTGATGACATTGACAGGCTTGCGGTCCATATCGGTCCCGCGCTCCAGCGCTGCCAGCAGCGTGTAGCCGTCGCCGTCGATGTCGTTCAGAACGATACCGGCCCGGTCTCCGCTCCCAAAGGAGAACAGAGGGGAAGCCAGGTTGCTCATAAGGTTTTTCAGAACGCGGCGGGGGATGTTGTGCTTCTTCTGGGTGGATTTGCGGAAGTCCCCGATGGTCATAGCCAGGGGCAGCGCATCAAAGCCGGACTTCTCCAGCGCCGCAGGGGTCACTCCGAAGTAGAACGCATCGCTGGAGGCCATCTTCCCGTCGTAAAACATCTTGAGCTGCTGGGCCAGCGTCATTTGAGAGGTCCGTTTGATAGAGAATTTTGTGCCGCCGTCCGTCTGGGCGGCGTTTTTGTTTGCCGTCTGCTCGCTGGTCGCTTTCAGCGCCTCCTCCCAGAGGCGGGCCGCTTCCTCCAGGGTGTCGATGCTCACGCCGTAGGCGTTGGCGGCGGCCTGGTTCTGCGCGGTCTTGTTGCCCTTGAACAGAGACTTGACCTTGCGGATGAAGTCCCGCACGGCGTCCAGCAGCTTCCGGGCCACGCTGCGGTTTTCCTTTGCCAGGGTCTCAAACCTGGCCGGGTCAACCGTCAGCGCCTCGGTGAAGTCGGCGGCGATCTCGTCCATGGCCTGCTCCGTGGAGAGGTTCACGCCTGCCTCGGCGTAGCGGCTCTTGTACTGCTCCACGATGGAGGCGGTAGAGCCGTCCCGCTCGGTCAGCGCGGACATGGCATAGTCGCGGTACTTCCGGTATGCCTCCGGGGCCATCTCCTGCATCCGGTGGGTGATCTCGTGCTTTGCCACCACGGTGCCGGGGTTCTCGGCGTCGTTGGCAATATGAATGATGCCGTTGCTGTACCATCCGTTTGCGCCGCCCTTGCCGGTGGCCTCTGCCATCTGGATTTTCACCCCGGCGGCACGGGCCAGGCTGTCGTAGAAGCGCACGGTCTCCTTGGGCAGGCTGGCGGAATGTTCGGACTGCACGAAGCCCGCCTCGTCGCCGTACACCGTGGCGCTCTTGACGCCCTCCCGCTCCAGGGCCAGGGAGGCCGCCGCGTCGTTCTGACCGGCGGAGTAGGCCGCGAAGCGCTGCGCCTGGTTGAGCTGCGCGGCATAGCGGCTCTGCACCTTGTCCATGTCGATGCCGGAGATGCCCGCCTCGTAGTAGGAGGCGAAGCCTGCGTAGTAGTCGTCGGCCTGCACGCTGCCGTCATAGCTGGCAGAGAGGGCCTTGGCCCCGTTCTCGCCCAGGCTGGCCGCAGCGTCCCGCACGCGGCGGATGTCATACGCCTGCTGCGCCGCAGGTCGCTGCTGCTCCACCTGCATGGCGGGGCGCACGGTCTCCTGCGTGGCCGCCTGCCGGGCTTCCGTTGCGGCGGGGGCAGTTTCCCTCGCGTTCGTAGAAACGTCGCTCTGCGTCCTTGCAAGGGTCGCCACGGCGTTCTTGACGGCCTTGCGCTGCTGGGACTTGCTCATGTCCTCGCTGATGTTCAGCCCCGCCTCCTGTGTCAGCGTGTTGATGGCGGTGGGGTTGCTCAAAATGTCGATGGCGGTGTTGTTGGTCACGCGGCCCTTCTGGGTCACTTCCTCGGCGGCCCGCAGCAGCAGGTCGCCGCTGCCGTCCTCCGCGTCGATGGCCTGCACATTGGCCTGGTACAGCCGCCCGATTTCTGCGTTGGTGAGGGTTTGCCCGGCGTCGAGCTTCTGCTGGAGCTGTACGGCCAGCTTGTAGCTCTGGGTGCTGGGGTCGCTTGCAAGCCCTTCCTGGATGGTTGCCTGCACCACGTCGTCGCCCATCGCCTGGAACTCCGCACCGGTGCGCCGTGCGCCGTATTCATTCAGCCCCGCGTTGATGGCGATGCCCGCGCCGGACATCACGCCGCCGGAGACAGCGCCGCCCAGGAAGTCCAGGCCCATGTTCTCCGCCTGGTCCCGGACGGCCCGCCAGAACGCCTCCTTCTCGGTCATGCCCTCGGCCTCGTAGGCGTCGATGGAGGTCTGCCACTCGCTCTTGTCCTTGGAAATGAGCACATCGGCCACCAGGTTGATGATGTCGCTGCCCACTTCCTCGCTGCCCTCGGCCAGGGTGTTTTTGAGGAAGTAGCCCATGGCGCTCTTGGTGAGCGCGGTTTTATCCAGCAGGGCATCCAGGCTGACCTTCTCGGTGATGATCTCCGCCGCGCCTGCGATGGTGCCCAGGGCGAACGCCTGGTTATCGGACAGGCCCCGGTCCTTTGCGGAGATGGTGGCATCCGCCGCCGCGCCGGTGCCCATGATGGCAAGGGAGAGCGCCTGGTTGCCGCCGGTGATGGCAGTATTCAGCAGGAAGTCGCCCATACTCATGCCGGTCTGGTAGGCAAAGCTGCCCACGCCGCCCCAGTTGTCCTCCACGATGGTGTTCACCTCGTTGCGGATGGCGCTGTTGATGTAGCTGAACTTGTTGTAGCCTGCGTTCTGGTCGATTTCCCCGTCGGAGAGGTAATCCGCCGCCTGGCCCAGGTAGGAAAGGCCCTTGAGAGGGCTTTCCAGCACGCTGAACGCAGAGGACCCCACCGGGTGCTCCTTGGCGTAGGCGGCCCATTCCTCCTCTGCCTTGGCCCGCTGGCGGTAGTTGAGGTCTCCGGTCAGGTAGTCGATGTAGGCGTAGGCGTTCTTGTGCTCCGCGTCGCCGTTGGCGCTGTCCTGGGCGTACAGGTAGTTGAAGGTGGCGATCTCGTCATCCGTCATCTCCCGCCGCTCGCTGTTGTCCAGGCCCAGCAGGGACGCGTTGCTCTGGATGTCGGAGAGCATCTGGCGGCTGCGGGCCTCCTCGTTGCGGTTGATGTAGTCGTAGGCGATGTCGTCAAAGCCGCTGTTGGAGTAAGTACCGCTCCATGCGTTGAATTTCTCCTGGCCGTTGGCCGTGCTCTTGTACTGGCTTTTCTCTGCGAAATCGGGTTTCTCCGCCAGCGCGGCATATTCCTTGCCCCGCTGGTAGGTGTTGTAGTCGTTCTCGTCCTTGAACTGGGACCAGAAGTCATACTCGCTGTTCAGCCCGCCCCGCAGCTCCTCCAGGTACTTGCTGCCCTGGTCCAGGGTGGAAAGGACGCCGTTCACGGCATCCTCTCCGTATATCTCCCGGTTGTCCTGGAAGTAGGTGCGGTAGGCGTTGGCCCTGTTCTGCATCACGCTGATGCGGGCGTCGTTGTCATCCCGGTACTTCCCAAAGTCTGCGGCACTCTGGAATTTGCCGTCCCGGCTCTGGTAGTCGCTGCCCAACTGGCTGGAGAGGCCGTTCACGCTCTCCAGCCAGGAATTGAAGCCCTGGGCCTTGTCCGCCTCGTATCTGCCGCTGCCGCCGTAGGCATCCTTGCCGTACTGCTGGTCGATGACGGCCCGGCGTTCTGCGGCTTTGTTCCGCAGAAAGTTGCTCGCCCGCGTTACGGTGCCGTCGTCATTCTTGCCCAGAGGGGTCTTATCGCTGCTCTGGATGCTCTCGGCCTGCTGCCGCGCCGCCGTCCGCTTCTTCAAAAAATCGCTTGCGCTTGCCATAGGGCCGCCTCCTTACTTCTTATTGCCGTTCCACTTGTAGGTGTAGGTGTTGGTCGCGCTGTCGTAGGTCTCGATGACCTTTCCGCTGTTGACGTAGTTCTCCACCTCGTCGTAGGTGAAGCGGCCATGGCCGGGAATATAAATCCAGCTATCCCCGTGCCGGTTGCCGATCTGGGCGTCGCTGCCGCTGTTTCCGCTGCCGCCCTGGTTTTTCATCCAGTCGGCGTAATACCCGGCCAGTTTTCCGGCCTGGGTGGTGTTGTACCCGGCGGACAGCAGCCAGGCGTATGCGTCGCCCTCGCTGCGGATGCCCGCCTTGTACATTCCTGCGTACACGTCCTCGCTGGCGCTTGAGCCGCCTCTCTTGCTTCCGCCGGAGCGAACGGATGCCTGTGCCTTGTTGTATGCGCTCTTGAGGCCCGCAATCTCCTGGTCCGTGTACCCCAGGGCCTTGTAGCCGGAGAAGTCGCCGCCCGCCGCGAGGGTCTGGGCCTTTGCCATCGCCCGGTTGTACTCCGTCTCGTCCTTGTAGGTCTCCCGGTTGTAGGCGGTCTCGTCCTCGTAGCGCTTGTCCGCGATCTGGTCCCGGCCCACGGAATAGTTCCACTCGTTGTTGTAGCGCTCGTCGCCGATATTGTCCCGATGCACGCCGTAGTCGAAGCTCCGGTCCGTGTTGTACTGGGCCAGGAGGTCGGCGTACTTTGCGTAGTCGCCCTGCTCCAGGGCCACCAGCATTTCCAGGTTTGCCCTCTGGGTGTTGCCCTCGTCCTGGTACATGGAGTAGGCAAGCTGTTTCAGCTCCGGGATTTTATCGGCCAGCGCCCCCATGTAGTTGTCATAGGTCTGCTGCGCTGCGCTGCCCGCATAGCTGCTTGCAAGGCCGCCTGTGCGGGCGCTGACCTGCCCCAGGGTGTCCTGCATCGCCCGCTCGCCGCTGCGCGTGTAGCTCTCCTTGTACTGCTGATAGGTGGGGTCCTTCTCCGGGTCATAGCTGAACGCCTCCCGGTTAAGGATTTGGCGGGTTAGGTCGTCGATCTGGTTCTGGTAGCGGCTGGTGTAGGTGGGGGCCGCCTCGTAGGAGAAGCCGCCGCCTCCGTTTCCTCGTCCGCCGCCGCCCATCTCCAGGGGGATGTAGCGGCTGCCGTCGCTGTCGCCGGAATAGCCGTAGTTGCTGCGGATGCGCTCCACATAGTCGTGGGCGTCTGCCCAGGTCGTTTTGCCTGCCGCCGCTGCCGCCCGGACCTCCGCCGCGCTCCGCAGCTCGTCATTGGAAAAATGCTCCTGGTCATATACGCTGCCGCCGTAGCTGCCCCGGTCGCTGCCGCCGCCGCCCACCGTGTCGGCGCTGGGCGCGGCGGCCTTGCCGGTCTTGCTCCCGGTTTTGATGGCGCTGGTGGCATAGCCGTTCTCGTTATAGCTGATGTTGTAGCCGCCCTTGGAGACGGTCTTGCCCGCCAGGTCTTTGTTCCTGGACATATCGGGTTTTGCCATGTCGGATTACCTCCTCTTTCAGTTGGTTTTCTGCTCCAGCGCCGTCACGCGGGCTGCCAGCTTGTTGTACTCGCTGCCCAGTGTGCTCACGCTCTGCTGCACCCCGGAGAGGGTGGTTTGCAGGCTGGAGACCTTGCTGTTCAGCCCCTCCACACTGGTCTGTATAGCGGTCATGCTCTTTTGAAGCTGCCCCAGCATGAAGTCCAGATTTTCTTGCAGGTTTCTGGTGTAGTTGCACAGAGATTTTACGGTCCCGTTCACGTCGTTGCGGTCAAACGAAGGAGGGGAGCCGGGGAGGGTGGTTGCCATGACCTGTCACCCCCTTAATATTCGCTGCCCAGGGCGAACTCCCGGATGATGCTCTTGACCAGGCATCCGCCCTTGCCGGACAGCCGGATGCGGAAGTTGTCGCACCGCACCGGCAGGATGGGGACTTGCAGGGTCTTGGCCCGCTCGTTGTGGGTGGAGAACACCTGCCGGAAGGGCTTGCCGTCCGTGCTGATCTCCACCTTGAGCCAGGCCCCGGCATCCAGGTCCGCCCGCAGGTACAGCTTGGAATAGCACTTGCGCCCGTGGCTCGTCTCGTCCATCTGGCACAGCGTTGCGCTCCAGTTCACCAGGCCCTCCTCGGAGTAGTCCTGCCCGGTGGTCATCAGCTTGCCCGTGGCCCCGTCCAGGAAGTAGAGCGTCCCGTCCAGATAGGCCCAGTCCAGCGCGTGGGTCGCGTCCTCCCGCAGCCAGATGGCCCGCAGCGTATCAAAGACGTACAGCTCCCAGTCGCCCTTCTCCGTCCGCATGGAGATGTAGTAGCGCTCGCCGTCCGTGCCGCCCACCGCGTCGAAGAAGCGCCGGGTCCCGAAGTTCTCCGTCAGCAGCTCCGGGGTCCCGCCGGAGTAGGCGTACACGCCGTTGCGGCCCTTGTAGAACAGCGTCTCGTTGATGACGGCCAGGGACTTCTCGCTGCCCTTCTGGATGCCGGGCACCGTGTAGGTGTAGATTTCATACTGCGCCGGATAGCTGCCCAGGACCTTGTGCAGGCAATTCTCTTTCCAGAACAGCACCGTGCTGGAGTAGGCGATGCACCCGGTGAACTCGCCCTCCGTGCCCACGGCCACGGCGTAGCTGTCCGTGGACACGCCGTCGTAGACGTAGAAGTTGGTCGGGTCGCCCAGGGCGCTGGCGTAGATGGTCTTGCCCTCTGCGCCCCAGATGCGGTTATCGCACTCACAGATGCACGTCAGGTCCGGCACCTTCCGCTCCAGCATCACCGTCCCGGCCTCCACGCCGGTCTTGGTGAAGATGTCCTTGGTGAAGGTCAGCTTCCGTGCCTCCAGGGAGCGGATGATGTGGCTGCCGTTGTTCGCGGCGCAGGTCGTACAGCCGGAGATTTCGATTGCGTCTCCGGCCTTGAAAAGCTCGTCGAAGCCTGGGTATTTGTGCAACGCCGCCGTGTGCAGCAGATAGGTGATCTGGTAGGTCCCGTCGCTCTGCTTTGCGCTGCTCTGTACCACCATGTACTCCTTGGAGCTGTCGCAGTCGTATTGAATGTAATCGCCCGCCTTGAGCTTGTCCGGGGTCCCTGCGGTCCCGCCGCTCATAGTCAGCGCTCCCGTGGTCTTGTTCACGCTGGCCCCGGTGTAGGCGGTGATGGATGTGTCGGCGGCCACGCTGCCCTTGGTCTCTGCGTTTTCCGCCGCCTGGTCGATGTAGCTCTGCTCCGGCACGGTCAGGGTGTTGGCCGTGAAGGTCACGTCGCCGGGGAAGCCGGGGTATTCCGCCGCCAGCATCCCAAACTTCTCTGCCTCCGTGTCGTAGTAGACCTTATCGGGGAAAATGACGATTTTGGTGTTGATGGTGGCAAACTGCTTTTCGCCCGCAGTCACATGGCCCACCACCTTGCCGTCATAGAGAAAGTCGGTCCCGTCCACCACGCACAGCTTCCCCCGTGCGTACAGCCCCGTGGGGCTGGTGTAGGTCCCGGCGGTCTTGCGCCCGTCCCGCTGACTGAGGCACGGGAAGCGGGCGGAGGAGAGGCCCCAACTCTCTGCCAGCTCGCCGTCCCCGGCCCCCTGGCCGTAGTTCAGCCCGGCAAAGGCGATGATCTGCTTGCGGTTCTTGCCGGTCGCCGCCGTCATGTATGGCAGGTTCATCTCGCCCCTCCTCCTAAAATAGACCCGTCAGCCCCCCGCCGCCGATGGGCAGGTGCCTGCGGTGATACTGTTTCCGCCATTCGTCCAGCGCCGCGTTGTACGCCAGGGCGGAGTTGTTGTAGTTGTCGGCCTCCCGGTTGTAGAAGTCCACCTTGCTCATAAGGTACAGGTCGTACAGCCCGTCGTAGGGGGCCTCCACCAGCAGGGGCTTGTCCCCGTCCTCCGGGAACGCCTTGGGAAAGTCCGGCAGGTCGGTCCAGCCGCACGCCGGACACAGGTTGCTGTCCATCACCCGGTCATAGGTGATCTCCGTCCCGCCGCAGGTGGGACAGACGGCGACGGGTCCCTTGGCCCCGCGCCCGCTCGTGAGCTGGTGCCGCAGGATGGTCTCCCGGTAGAGCTGTCCGTCCAGCTCCAGCAGCCACGCCGCCTTGGTCTCGTCGTCGATGGCGTCCGGCCTCGCCCGGTTCACCCGTTCGATAACTTCATTGATGCTCGGCATACCGCCGCCTCCTCTCATAGAATTTGCCGGGCAGCGGCACGCCGCCGCCCGGCTTTCTGGGTGCTTCTCTTACACCGCGCGGACCCACAGGCCGTTGTTCTTCACATACAGCCCGCCGTCGTTGCCCGGCACGCTCTCAACCGTGTAGCATCCATCGCTGTCTGTGCTGTCAGATACAACGATAGAAGATTTAAGATTAAAAGCGGGACGCGGCGCGAAGTCGGCGCGGTACACGAAGCCGTCGCTCACGGAGCCGTCGGTGTAGATGCTGTACGCGCTGAGGCCATTCGAGCGCGGGGAGCGCAGGCCCCAGTAGACGGCGGTCGCCGTCTCGTCCAGATAGGCGATGCGCTTTGCGTTGTCGGAGAAATAGCTGAACGCCTTGCCCTCCGTCTGCCAGCCGCTCACGCCCGCCTCCGTGCAGGAGATGGCAAAGCCCTTGCGGTAGATCGTGTGCAGCGTCGCCACCTGGTTGCCCTCCGCCACCACAATGGGGACGGGGACCAGGCACTCCCGGATTTTCTCGTCCAGTTTCAGCGGCCAGATGCCGTCACAGAAGTTGTCCAGGGTGCAGCCGAAGTAACGGTTTTTGTAGCCGTTGCTGTCGGATGCGTTCCATGCGATCTCACTGAAAGCATCCTTGCGGATAAGGGTCACGCCCGTGCCGGTGCCGTAGTGGTCATTGTCCAGCTTGATGAACTTGGTGGGCTTGCTGTTTTCCGCCAGCTTCACCAGGCTGCCGTTTGCCAGATTGGAAAGTAACCTGTCTCTTATACACATCTCCGAGCCC
>ENA-OZXJ01000165-OZXJ01000165.1-human-gut-metagenome-genome-assembly--contig:-NODE-165-length-24527-cov-9.004944_pt1 | contig 24527 bp, 20 predicted proteins | sample MGYA00244854_ERZ654092 | MGnify/ENA primary metagenome ERZ654092 (study PRJEB26926, sample SAMN06165064) | human gut metagenome | biome: ENVO:00009003; feature: ENVO:2100002; material: ENVO:00002003... | reverse complement strand
CTCGTGGGCTCGGAGATGTGTATAAGAGACAGATTATAATAAATCTTTATGCTGTTTTCAAGGTGAAATAGCTATTTGTTTGTGATGTGGACAACAAAAAGATTTGTCCTGACTTTTGAATGGCTCAAAAAGACACATTCAATCCTTCTAAAGCATTAAATCTAACGTCTATAATGGTTTCCTTGACAGATTTTTGCATTTCAAGCTGCGCAAAACGCAGAATCAGATATAAAAATATTCTTTTGTATGTAAAAAACCTTCAAAATTAACTTGAAACGCTTTTGTTGCAATGATACAATAAAAATGTCATTTTATGGGGAAATCAGCGCAAAGCCAATGCGGACAGGCCGCGAGCGTCGGAGTTCCTGTGGGGTGTGTAAAAATAGTTAAGGTAACACCGCGCTACTGCACCTGCGTGGTACTGCTTTCTGAAAATGTGAGGAAGATATATTTATATGATGAAAAAAATCTCCCGCCGCTCCTTTTTGCAGGCTTGCGGCATTGCAGCAGCCACAGCAGCACTGACCGCCTGCGGCGGCGGTAAGGCCGAGAGCGGCAAGGGCAGCAGCCAGAACGGCAAGATCCAGATCACCTTTTATCTGTGGGATCGCTCCATGATGAAAGCGCTTACTCCGTGGCTGGAAGAAAAATTCCCGGAGTATGAGTTTACCTTCATTCAGGGCTTCAACACCATGGACTACTACCGTGACCTGCTGAACCGTGCGGAGCAGCTGCCGGACATCATCACCTGCCGCCGCTTCTCCCTGAACGATGCGGCTCCTCTGGCAGAGCACCTGATGGACTTGAGCACTACCGAAGTTGCAGGTACCTTCTATTCCAGCTACCTGAACAACAATCAGGAGCCGGACGGCGCGATCCGCTGGCTGCCTATGTGCGCCGAGGTGGACGGTACGGCTGCAAATGTTGATCTGTTTGCTCAGCACAACATCCCCCTGCCAACCAACTATGCCGAGTTCGTGGCGGCAATCGATGCCTTTGAGGCGGTCGGAATCAAGGGCTATCAGGCAGACTGGCGGTATGACTACACCTGTCTGGAAACCATGCAGGGCTGCGCCATCCCGGAGCTGATGAGCTTGGAGGGCACCACTTGGCGTATGAACTACGAGAGTGAGACCGAGGATAGCTCCACCGGTCTGGACGATGTGGTATGGCCGAAGGTCTTTGAAAAATACGAGCAGTTCCTCAAGGATGTGCGGGTGCAGCCCGGTGACGATCGGTTGGAGCTGAACCCCATTGCCGAGCCTTTTTATGCGCGGCAGACCGCCATGATCCGCACCACAGCAGGCATAGCGGATGTAATGCCCGACCAGCACGGCTTTAACGTATCTATGCTGCCCTATTTCGGCGAGACCGCCAATGATAGCTGGCTGCTGACCTACCCCATGTGTCAGGCGGCAGTTTCCAACACGGTAGCACAGGACGAAGCAAAGCTTGCTGCTGTGCTGAAGGTGCTTGAGGCTGTGTACAGTGCAGATGGTCAGAACAAGATGGCTGTCGGTGCTGCTGTACTGTCTTATAACAAGGAGGTCAATATTACCTCCTCCGCTTCTCTGGAGCACGTTGCGGATATCATCAGCGCAAATCATCTGTATATGCGTCTGGCCTCCACCGAGATCTTCCGCATTTCGGAAGACGTGGGGCACAAGATGATCACCGGCGAATACGATGCCAAGGCCGCATACGATGCGTTTAACGAGCAGCTGGTCACCCCCAGAGTAGACCCCGAAGCCGAGGTGCTGTTCACCCAAAATACCGCATACTCCCTCGACATGGCCGACCACGGCAGCGCTGCGGCTTCCTCGCTGATGAACGCCCTGCGCGCCACCTATGATGCGTCGATTGCAGTCGGCTATTCGCCGCTGGTGTCCACTTCCATCTACTGCGGCGATTATAGCAAACAGCAGCTTTTGTGGGTAATGGCGGGCAACTACGCTGTCTCACAGGGGGATTATACCGGTGCAGAGCTGCGGCAGATGATGGAGTGGCTGGTGAACGTAAAAGACAACGGCGCAAATCCCATCCGTCACCGGAATTATATGCCCGTGACCAGCGGCATGGAATACAAGGTGACCGAATACGAGCAGGGCAAGTTCCGTCTGAAAGAAGTCGCCATCAACGGTGCACCGCTGGACGATACCGCCACCTATACCGTATTTGTGGCGGGCACGGATGTGTGGATAGAGAACGAGGCCTTCTGTAACTGCCCCATGCCGGAAAACCTGAAAGCTAAGCGGACGGAATATGCGATCGAAAAAGTAGACAGCTGCTCCTGCCTGAAGGATTCGCTGGCGGTCAGCAAGCAGTTCCCCGCCCCCTCCGAGTATCTGACCATTGTACAGGGAGAATAAACTCTTGAAAAATGAAACTACGATGCGGCCTACGATAAAGATCCGTATCCTCGCAGTCATAGCTGCACTGCTGCTCGGCATCGGTATTTTGAGGTGCTTCTTTGTCTTTACGGATTTCATGGCGCACACTATCTACGAGGAAAGCACAGCGCACCTTACGGAGATCCTCCATCAGGCAAACCAGACCCTTTACAACAAGGTATCCTTCAACTGGGGCGTCATGCGCATGTGGGCACCTTATCTGGAACGTGCGCAAAGCGATGCCGAAGTCAGCTCCTTCCTTACACAGGCAAAAGAAGAATACCGGTTTACAGATTTTTTCTTTGTTTCGCGGGATAGCGCCTATATCACGCTGGACGGCGAACGGGGATATCTTGATCTGGGTCAGACGCTGCCGCAGCTGATCCTGGAGCAGCAGCCTATCGTGGCAAACTCGGTGGTACCGGACAAGCCGGAGATCATGGTATTTGCAGTCCCCACGGCAAAAGGCAGCTACCAGGGCTTTGATTACGAGGCCATTGCCATCACCTACAACAACAAAGATCTGGTGGACTCGCTGAAGATCTCTGCCTTTGAGGGGCACGGCAGCACCTTTGCTGTGCTGCCGGATGGCCGTGTGGTGCTGGACAGCAGCAGTGAAGATATGCGCGGCGTACACAACATCCTTGCCATGCTCAAAAATTCGGCCGGGTTTACGGCAGAACAGATCACTGCCCTGCAAAAGGCTTTTGCCGCCGGGAAGAACGGAAACCTTGAGTTTTCCATCAATGGCACCGGCTATTACATGGTTTACGGCTCAGCTTCTTTCCAGAACTGGACGATCCTTGGCATAGCGCCTAAAGCTATCGTGAATGCCAACATGAACCGGCTGCAATACACCACCATGGCTGTGATAACCGGCATCGTGGGGATACTGGCCGTTACCATCTTACTGCTGGTGGTACAGAACAACCGGCAGAAGCTGCGGAAAAAGGATCAGCAGCTACTGGCGCGCGAGGAGTTGTTCTCGAATCTTTCTCGCAATGTGGACGATGTGTTCCTGATGATTGACACCGAAACCGGCAAGGTGGAATACATCAGCCCCAACGTCCGGCGCATTCTGGGCATCTCTCCCGAAGCGGTGCAGGAGGATTTCCACGTTCTATGTTCTGCCGGGGGCTATAATTGCAGATCACGGCTGGACGATCTGATGCAGATGGAACAGGGCACGCAGCAGGAATGGAATCGGGCGTTTATCCATCAGGAGACCGGCGAGCCGCGCTATATCCATGTGACCGGCTTTATCAATGCTGTGCAGGGCGCAAAAAAGTGCATCGTGGATCTGTCTGACCGCACAGACGAGCACCAAACCACGCTGGCTGTGGAAGCCGCACTGGAAGTAGCCGAAAAGGCCAGCAAGGCCAAGACGGACTTCCTTTCCAACATGAGCCACGATATCCGCACCCCCATGAACGCCATCATCGGCATTACCACCCTGATGAAAAACGAGCTGCACCAGCCGGAAAAACTGGCCGAGCATCTGGCCAAGCTGGAAAGCTCCGGGCAGCTGCTGCTGGGCATCATCAACGATATTCTGGATATGAGCCGCATCGAGAGCGGCAAGACCACCCTGAATGTGGAAAAAATAAATCTACCCCGGCAGATCAGCCAGCTGGAAAGCGTGATTCGTCAGCAGGCAGGCCAGCGCCGCCAGACCTTTACCGTGGAGACCCATGTGCAGCACGAAAACGTGCTGGGCGATCCCAACCGTCTGAAGCAGGTGCTGATGAACATCCTCTCCAACGCGGTCAAGTACACGCCCAACGGCGGGCACATCCGGTTGGAGATAGACGAGCTTACGCATACCGAGCACTACACCAAATACCGTTTTGTGGTGCAGGATAACGGCATCGGCATGAGCGAGGAGTTCCAAAAGACCCTTTTTGAACCCTTTACCCGCGAGGAAAAATCCGGCACCAACAAGGTGCAGGGCACCGGCCTTGGCATGGCTATCACCAAGAGCATCGTAGACCTGATGGGCGGCACCATCCACGTGGAGAGCACCACCGGCAAGGGCACCCAATTTGAGGTCGTGCTGGAATTTACCATTGATGCCGAAGCAGATACGGTGCAAGAGACACAGGTGCCCCCGGAGGAAGAAGAGAACGCTTCTCCTCTGTCCGGCATGAAGTTCCTCTGCGCCGAGGACAACGCCATCAACGCCGAGATCCTGGAGCTGCTGCTGGAATCCAAGGGCGCACACTGCAAAATTTACCCCAACGGGCAGGAGCTTGTGGATGCGTTCGCCAGCGTCAAGCCCGGCGAGTATGACATGATCCTGATGGATGTGCAGATGCCGGTAATGGATGGCCTGGAGGCCACCCGCCGCATCCGCAGCGGCGAAAACCCGCTGGGCAGAACCATCCCCATCCTTGCCATGACCGCCAACGCCTTCCTTGAGGATATGCAAAAGAGCAAGGATGCTGGCATGGACGAGCATCTCTCCAAGCCGGTAGACATCAGCGCACTGGAACAGGTGGTAAAGCGCTTCCGCGTTACCCCCCCCCGAAAATAAATAGCGGTCTGCAGCGTTTTTGCCGCAAACCACCGCATGACCTTGCATAAAAAATCTGCTGCCCCTTTGCCCGGATATTCTTGCATCCGGTACGGGGCAGCAGTTTTTTGCGTTATAGAAGGAGCTTTACCCTCAGATGGGCATGGTCTGGTAGAACCAGTCCGAAATGGCCTTGCGAGTGTCGGCGAAGAACTTTTTCACCGGGCAGGCGGCATCCCGTGCTTCCTGTTCCAGATCCGTGCCTGCGGGGAAGTTGCGGATGACGGTATACGCCACCGACTGCGGCGGCAGCGACATCATCACAGCCGGGTCGTGCACCACGCAGATCTGCTCGCCTACCGCAAGGGTAGCGGGGTCGGAGGTGGTCTTTTCGTCATGGTCCTGCCAGACGGTGCTGTCGGTAACGATCATCTGATAGGTCTCCTGCTCTTCCGCAGTCACCAGAATAGACTCCACCTTGCCTTCCACGGTGCAGCTGACACCCTCTACTACACCATAATAGTAGAGCTTCTTGGAAAACAGCGCCGAAGCAGAGGGCAGCACGCTGACGCTGAGCAGCAGCACCGCAAGCAGACAAAAGAGCGAGCGATAGGTCTTTTTCATAGAAAACCTCCATTTTTGATGTTGCAGCGGAGCGCCCGGCGCTCCCGGATGCCTTATTTTACCATAACTACCGTCGGATTTCTATATCCGGGCTTAACCGGCCACGGAAAATCAACTTTTACACAAAAAGGACTGCCGTGCAAAACAGCGCACAGCAGTCCTTTTTATGCTTTTATCCGTTTACTTGCTGATGGAAAGGGTGCCGAAAGCAGTCTCTTCAAAGTGGCTGCTGTACAGCTCCTGCATCAGTTTGATGAGCGAGAGGGTATCCTCTGCGCCGGCGGTCTCGTAGCAGGAGTGCATCGCCAGCTGGGGCAGGCCGATGTCCACGCAGTTCATGGACACCTGTGCCATCGCCAGATTGCCCAGCGTGCTGCCGCCCACCTTATCGGAGCGGTTTGCAAAGTACTGCAGCGGCACACCGGCGCGGGCAGCCAGCTCCCGGGCAGCGGCAACGCTCATGCCGTCGCTGGTGTACTTCTGACCTGCGTGGGTCTTGATGACCACGCCCTTGTTCATGTAGGTGCAGTTGTTCACATCGGTGTGCTCCGGGTGGTTGGGGTGCACAGCGTGGGCGTTGTCGGCGCTGACCATAAAGCTGGAAGCCACCGCGCGGTGGAAGTCCTCGTCGTTGCCGCCAAGGCTCTGGGCAATGCGGTGCAGCACATCGTACAGGAAGGTGGAAGCTGCGCCCTGCTTGGTGCCGGAGCCGACTTCCTCGTTATCAAAGAAGGCCGCCACGCCGATGGAGCGGGCGTTCTTGGCGGTCAGCAGACCTTTCAGGATGCCGTAAACGCACTGCTGGTCGTCCAGACGGCCGCAGGAGATGAACTCCTCGTTGCAGCCCCAGACGGTGGCCTTTTCCCGCACATAGAGGAACAGGTCGCTGCCAAGGATCTGCTCCTCGGACACCTTCAGCTCCTCTGCGATCAGCTTTTTCAGCGCGCCCTCCTCGCAGGCACCGCCCAGCACGGGCAGCATATCCACCTGCTTGTTGAAGGAAGCCTTATCGTTGACCTCGCGGTTCATGTGGATGGCCACGCTGGGGATCATCAGCAGGTCGCGGTCCAGTGCCACCAGACGGGATACGATAGCGCCGTTCTCCTGCACCAGCACACGACCCGCCACAGACAGCGGACGATCCATCCATGTGGCGCAGATCATGCCGCCGTAGCCCTCGGTGTTCAGCTTGGTGTAGTTCTGCCCCATGTGGATCTCGGCGTTCTCCTTGATGCGGAAGCAGGGAGAATCGGTATGGGCGGCGGCAACGTTGAAGCTGTAATTTTCCAGCTGGTCGCCCATGCGGAAGGCGATGATGCTGGAACCGTTGCGGCAGACAAAGTAGTCCTTGCCGGGTTCCAGCGCCCACTTGCGGCTTTCCAGCAGCTCGGCAAAGCCTGCCTTCAACAGGATATCCCGCACAGCGGCGGTGGTGTGGTATGCGGTGGGGTTGCCGTCGATGAAGGACAGCATTTCACGGACTTCGGATGCGATCATAAAAATAAACCTCCTTGGGTGTATCTGAAAAGAGCCGGTCAGTGCTGACCGGCCCTTTTTAAGCATATTCAGGTTACTTTTTTGCAGCAGTCTGCTCGCGCTTTGCTAGGGCGGGCAGAATGAATCCCAGTACGGTCAGCACCACGGGGGTGATGACGTTCAGTGCAAAGGTGAAGGGGTCCTTATCATACATACCCAGTACGCAGCACACGGCGGTAACGGCAAAACACCAGCCGCCGAAGAACTTGGCCACGGCCTGATTCTTGACAAAGCGGTACTCGGCGGGGATGGTATCGTAGGCGTTGCGCAGAGCAATGTAGGCGGCAAACACCCACAGGTAGCGCATGGGCATACACACAGAGTTCAGCTTGGTCAGCTGGCGCAGAACGGCGGCAGCACCGGGCACGAAGGACTGTGCCAGAATGATGGAGCCGGACAGCACAGCCACCATCTTGATGCCGTTGCTGTGCACGCCGTGGGCGTTGACCTTGTGCAGAGCCTGCGGGATGAACTGCTTGGTGTGCTCGTTGTCCAGCAGCATACGCAGCGGTGCGTCGATGCTCAAGATCAGCACGGCGAGCTGGCTGATGACGTTGCACAGCGCGTAGATGATCATGAACAGATCGCCCACATGGTAGTACTGACCCAGCTTCTGGAAAGCCCAGTAAGAACTGTTGGCGACATAGGCGTTGAAGCTCTCTGCGCTGGCGTTGATGACGGCGGGGTCGAACATACGGCTCATGGCCAGCGTGCCCAGAATGGCGCATGTAACCACCATGACGGCCAGCGTGATCATGCCGCGGGGGAAGCCCTTGCTGGGGTTTTCGACCTTATTGACGTAGGGGGAGATCTTCTCGCAGCCGCCCACAGCGAACACCAGAATGGACAGAGACGTGAAGTAGGTGACGTTAAAGTTGGGGATCATGCTGCTGAAGCTCAGGTTGGCGTGGACGTACTCTGCGGTGGGGTTGATGGCCGGGGCAGCGAACATCATCACGATGTACAGCAGGGACATGACGAAGGTACAGGTGCCTGCGGCAGTCAGCAGCTTTTTCAGGGGGTTCAGACCCAGGCTTGCAATGTAGCAGCCCAGCAGCAGGATGCAGAAGGTAGCCAGCTGGATGTAGCGGGTGGGGAAGGAATCGTAGGTCTCCGCGTTGCGGAAAACCGCCCAGCTCAGCGCCTTCAAAAAGCCGCTGCCCTTGCTGGCGATGTAGGTGATGTGGCACGCCCAGTAGGTCCAGCCGGCGTAGTAAGCCAGCTTGGCGTTGGTGGTCTGGTGCAGCCATGAACTGACACCGCCGCCCTCGTTTTTAAAAGCTGAGCCCAGCTCGCCCACCATCAGCGCATAGGGGATAAAGTAAAGGGCAAACATGAAGATCCAGCTGAAGATGACCTGCGGACCGTTAAAGTACACAAAGCCGTTGGTAATGTTGCCGAAGCCCCAGACCGTAGAAAAGGCCATGAAGGCAAGGGTAAGCCACGAGATCTTTGTGGCTTTTTCTTTGTTAGACATACGGATAATTCCTCTCTTTCTTCTCCACACAGGGCGGAAGTTCCTGTAAGAAGGCCGAGGTTCCGCATACATTTTGCAATTTTTACCAAAAATACAGCAACTCTCGACCAGTCACTTTGACAGTATAGCATAATTGCAGATTGTAGACAATCTGCAATTTCCATAAAATGATTGGTCAAAATTTAGACGTTCAGCCAAATTCCCCTTATTTTGCCGTGCCGTCTGCTGCCTGTCCAGCGCTGTTCGCGCTGCGCATCCGCTCCATAGGCTCCATGTAGTGGGCGTAGACGGCGCGGCAGGCAGCCTCGGTGTCGCCACTTGCCAGCGCCTCGTACAGCTTGGTGTGGATGCCGTTCTGCCGCTGCGCCAGCGTCTCGTGGTTGGAGCCGCTGTTCGCCCCAACAAGCAGGTTGCCGTAGTTCAGGTCGTCCCAGAATTTCAGCAGTCTGGGCAGCCCTGCCCGCTGCACGATGACCGCATGAAAGCGGTTGTCGTTCTCCACGATCTGCGAAAGATCCCCCGGCCGGACATTGCGCATCTCCTCTAAGATGCCGCGCAGGGTGCGCAGATCCTCCTCCGGGAATTCGCAATCAAAATAGCGCAGCGCCGTCATTTCCAGATTTGCCCGCAGCAGGTAGATCTCGTAGGCGTCCTCCGGCTTTACCCGGCGCACCGAGCAGCCTACATTGCGCGAATACTCGACCATGCCCTCCTGTTCCAGCTGCCGCAGCGCCTCCCGGATGGGTGCCCGGCTGGAGCCAAACTCCTCGGCCAGTTTCTGCTCGGCCAGCTTTACGCCCGGCTGTAATTCCCCGGTAAGGATCTTGCTCCTGATGGCAGAGGTGATACTTTCCCGTAAAGTCTGAAAGGCAAATTCGCCCATGACTTTTATCCCCCTTTTCTCTTCTATACGTTCTTTTTTTGCCGCACGCAGTCCGCAGCCGCTGCCAGTGCAGCCGCAGGCCTGTATTGCGTGCGCCTTATAAGGATACCACGAAACGGTGGAAAAATAAAGTTTTCTGGCAAAAACAGGTACTTTCTCACCTCTCCGTCGTCGAAAGCCTGAACACAAAAAATGCCCCCGGAGGGCTTATTGCAACTCTCCGGGGGCATCCTATATACGTTATGCCTTGGCGCACACGGTCGGCATTTACTCGATCTCGATCAGATTCGGGTTCTCAGGCAGAGCCTTTGTCTGCTGAGGAGCGGGCAGCTGGATGTGCAGGACACCATCCTCGAACTTTGCGTGGATGTCCTCCTTCTTCACATCGCCCACGTAGAAACTGCGTGCGCAACTGCCGGAGAAGGTCTCGCGCCGCACGTAGCGGCCCTTGTTGTCCTTTTCGTCATTGCTGTGGCTGCGCACTGCCTGAATGGTCAGATAGCCGTCGCTCAGATCCATCTGAACGTCTTCCTTCTTGCAGCCCGGCAGGTCAACGTCCACTTCGTAGCCGTTGTCCGTCTGCTTGACATCGGTCTTCATCATGTTTGCACCGCGCTTACCAAAGGTGTCGCGGGCTTCGCGGTTCATCGCACGCTCCAGTGCACCCTCGTTCCAGAACGGATCAAAGAGATCATCGAACAGGTTCTCATGAAAAACAGTCGGCATAAACATAAAACATACCTCCAATCCCGGCGTTCGGGTCGGGGCAAAAACTTTGAAGCGTCCATTCGGAAAGGCTTTCCGGGGAACCTTGCGGCTCTCCTTTTGCCCTTCCTCCTGAGCACGCCACTGTTATAGCATAATTATTTAGCACTGTCAAGCGTAGAGTGCTAAAATTCATAAAAGTATAATACTTTTGTCACAGCTTCTGCGATTTCTTCAAAAATGCTGCGCAGAAGCGTGTTTAATTCCGTTCAAACCCCAGATAGCGCGTACCCTGAAAGCTCAGCTTTCCGGTGTCGCCTTCTGCCAGCTGGCCGTATTCCGTGCCGCTCAGCCGCAGCTCCATGCGGTCGCCGCTTTCCACCTGAAAGGTCACATAATAGGTGGTAGCGCTCGTGCTGGTGTAGCCGTGGGCGCCGGTCATGTCCCCTGCATTGGCGGTATGATGGCGGGAAACGTTCGTCCGCTTGGCCACCACAGTAGCCGGGACGGTAAGGCGCGGGGACGCATTATTTTTGCCCCATGTGCGCAGGTTGCTCACCACGGTAAACAGGATCATGCCCAGCACCACCAGAAATACCAGCGGGAACAGGATGCTGAAAAGCGCGTCAAACCCACTATAAAACATATTACCCCTCCAAAATTTCTTCCAGCAGCTGCTTTACGTCCTCCAGAAACGCGTCCTCGCCAAGGGTGTTCATTTTAAAGAACACCGCCTGACTGCCGCCCGCTGTAATGGCCGACAGCCGGATGGGCTCGTCCCCGTTCTGGAACAGGGTCAGCGTCAGGCTAAGGCGGTTGCCGCCCACCATGCTGTACCGCTCAAACACCCGCACACTGCACCGGGCGCTGCCCTCCTTGAAATCGCTGCCGGCCTCCAGCTCTGCCGACCAGCTGCTGTCCGGGATGGCGTGTTCCAGCTTGCGGAGCAGGGTATCGAAGTTCTGGTTACGGATGGTCTTTTCAAAAATAGCCATAGCTTCCTCCTTTTGCAAAATACAGTCCCTTTACTCTGAATACGAATAAAAGCAGGCAACTATTGCAGCGCCCGCCCTTATTTTGCTGCGGTCAAGCTTTCTTTTTTCGCAGCTTGGGTGCGGTGGCTGTGTAGCTCATATCCAGCACCAGCCGGAGTTTATCCTCCGGGGCGCTGCCGTCCAGCGCGGCGGTGATCCAGTTTTCCTTGTTCATGTGATAGGCAGGGTAAAAGCCCGGTTCTGCCCGCAGGGAGCCGATAAGGATGGGGTCACATTTCAGGTTTACGATATCCACCGGCTGCTGCCCGGGCAGACCCAGCTTGCTTTTGGGCACAGTGGTGACCAGCGCAAACCATTTGCGGTTTGCCGCATGGCGGAACACCGCCGACTCCGGGGTGTCCATCCACGGATAATCCGGCTCTACGCTGTAAGTATCAAAAATGAGCTGTTCCAAGCCCTTGCGGTCCATGGGCTCGCCCCCTTTACGGCTGCTGTGCCAACAGCTGCGCCAGCACATCCTCCGGGCGGGGGGTGTGGTTTTTGTATTTTGCCCGCAGCGGGGCGGCAGCGTTGTCCATGATGTAGGGCACGCCCACCACGTCCAGCATGGTCTCGTCGTTGTAGTTATCGCCAAAGGCCATGACCTGTGCAGGGTCGATGCCAAGGGTGCGGCACACGCACTGCACCCCGATGCCCTTGTTGGCAAAGGTGGTATCGATCCAGAACGGCCCCGCCACGGCGCAGTTGGCCTGCTTCCAGCGGGGCACAAAGCGCTCCACATAGTTTTCCACACCCTCGTGCAGATACACCGACACCTTGGTGATGTCCTCCGGCACCTCGGCGGGGCTGTGGATGATCTGGTAGTGGTTGCCCACGAACTGCACCCGCTGCAGCATGCCAAGGCCGCGTTCCATCAGGTAGGCGGTGTTCTGGCCGGAGAGCATCACCTCGCCCTGACCCTCGCTGCGGGTCCACATATCGTTGGCAATTTCCTCTGCCAGTGCCCGCGGCATGGGATTTTTGGCGATGCACTGTTCTTCTTTAAAGATGGTGCCGCCGTTTTCGCAGATAAATACGCAGCAGTCCGCCACCGGTGCAAAGAGTTTGCGCAGGCTGGTATACTGCCGCCCGGAGGCCGGGCAGAACCAGATGCCCCGCTGATGCAGCGCCCGGATCTGTTTGAATATTTCGCCCTCCAGTTCCTTTTTGCCGTATTGCAGCAGCGTACCGTCAATATCGCTGCAAACCAGTCTGATGTCCATGGCTGTTATTCCCTTTCCGTTTTTTCTTATTTTACCACGGTTTTCCGCTGCGGAAAAGCCCCGGGCACAGCTTTTGTGCCCTTTATCCTGTGCCGCTCAGCGCTTAGGCTGGTAGTGCATACTGGACACATTATAAATCGTAACAAAGGCCTTTGGGTCCTCGCGGTTGATAAAGTTCATCAGCTTCTGATACTCGTTTTTGTCCACGATGGTAATGATCTCGTTGTGCTTTTCAAAGTTGTATGCACCGATGGCCTCGTACATGGTGGCACCGCTGTGCAGGTCATTGATGATGAACTGCCGCAGCGCCTCCTCCTTCTCGGTAATGATGCACACCCGGCGCTTGATGCTGTTATCGAAGATGAAATGGTCCAGCACGATGCCGTTGAAATAGGTGCCAAGAATGCTCAGAACAACGGTCTTTTTATCGTAGACAAGGGCAGCAGAAAGCGCCACACACATGCCCGAAAGGGACATTGCCTTGCCCAGCTCCATGTGCAGGTACTTATTCATGATCTTTGCCACGATATCCAGCCCGCCGGAGGATGCGTTGCGGTTGAACAGGATGCTCAGACCCACGCTGACCACCAGAATATAGCACAGCACATCCAGTTCCTGACTATCGGTCATGGAGCCAAAATCCGGGAACAGCCGCTCGAAAAGCCCCAGAAACACCGGCAGCATCACGCTGGTATACACGGTTTTTGCGCCAAACTCCCTGCCGCAGGTAAAAAACCCGATGATGAGCAGCACGATGTTCAGCACCATAGTAATAGCCGAAAGCGGCAGCGGCACAAAATTAGAAAGCACGATGCCAAGGCCGGAAATACTGCTGACGGATGTATGACTGGGCACCAGAAAAAAATAGACCGCCGCCGCAATAATGGCAACGGCCCCGGTCAGGATGGCCATCTCCTTGGCAATTGCAGGGTAGTTCAGCTTCTTGTTTGTCATTGTTGCTCCTCCAAGCTTTTGTTTTCAGCATTCAGTATACCATGCTTTGCGCTTGCAGGAAAGCACCGGGCGCAAAATAACAAGGCCGCCGCACAAAACGCTGTGCAGCGGCCTTGCCACCTTATCAAAATTCGTCTTCCGGGTCGCCGCGCTCCGGCATGGTGCGCATCTCCCGCACCAGCATGGCACGCAGATGATACTTGCGCTGCTCCTGCTCGGTCTCCGAACTGGTGCGCAGCTCCACCGTACCGTCAGGGCGGCTTTCGCCCGTGTACAGCGGAATGCGCACCACAGCCTGTGTGCCTTTTTCGGGCGCAGGCTCCAGCTGTAAGCTCCAGTCCATCCGGCGGCAGCACTCCCGGCAGAGCAGCAGTCCCAGCTGCGCCCCGCCCAAAAAGCTGCGGCGGTTTTCCAGCGCTGCCTGCGCATCCTCACCGGGCAGACCGCAGCCATCGTCGGTGACGGTCAGCTGCCAGTCGCTCTCGGTGCGGCGCAGCGCGATACAGACGCTGCCGCCCTCCCGGCTGGCGTGCAATGCATTGGAGAGCAGATGCAGACACAGCAGCTCCGCATCTCTGCGGTCTGCCATTACGCAGCAGGTGGTGCACCCGCCGTAATCCAGCCGAATATCCACCCCAAGCTGCGCCCGGATCATATCAGACTGCGCCGCCACCTGCTGCAAAAGCTCACACAGGTCAATGGGGTACAGCTGCGGCTTTGTGTCCTCGTGCAGAAACTCCAGCAGGGTGATCGCCTCGGTGAGGGTACGGTCCAGCTGTATGGCAGCGGTGTCGATATCTGCCACCGCCTGCCGGGTAGACTCGTCTGCACCGGTGCGGTCAAAATGCTGCTCCAGATATTCACAGTTGCGTCCGATCAGCGCCAGCGAACGGAAGCAGACCTCCTCGACCCGCTTGCGCTGCTCTGCGGTGATAGACCGCGTTTCTGTCTTTTGCTGCTCCATTGCTCTGCCTCCCCGGGCGATGCCATTTTTCTAAAGGAACGCCGCCGTGTTCCAAAGCCGTGCGCAAGCCTTACAGGCGGGTGGATGGCACTTTTTGCCGCAACACAACGTCCCTGACCGCGTAGATCAGCTTGCCGGTGGTGGGTTTGCCGCTGCCCAGCCTTGTATCGGCCTTAAACGCCAGCCACGCAAGAGGCGGCTTTTCCTCCAGCTGATCCACCATCCGGCGGATGCCGCTTTCCACAGCAGCGACCGATGTATCAAACTGCTCGCTCACCGCCTGCAAGATCTCCTTGCGGATCGCCAGCTTCTGGCTGGTGCTGCATGCGATGCCGACCGCGCAGGATAGATATCCGGCGTTGACATCCCCCTGCGGGATGCCCCACGCCGCATACAGCTGGCTGCACCGCTGCTCCAGCTGCCGGTTCTGCCGCCCGGGCATCCGGTAAAGCTGCCACAGCAGCCTTTTCAGCTCAGTGCCCTCTACGCAGTAGCACCCCTCGCGGAGCTTTTGCAACGCCGTGCCGCTGCTGCGGCCATGGCTCTGTACCAGAAGCATCGGCCGCTCCTTCAGCTGATAAAACTGCCGGACAAATTGCTCCGCAGGCAGATCCGTCAGCTCGCTGCAAAGCACCACGGCATCATAACGGACACCCTGCCGCAGCTGTGCCAGCAGCTTTTCGCCGCTGCAAAAGCAGGTGCAGTCAATGGCGGTTCCCTGCTCCTGCAAATAACGCTTCTGGACACGCAGTTCTTTCAGATCATAGCTTGCAAGGGCGACTTGCAGTTGGGCTGTTCGCTCACTGTTCACGCCATGCGCCGCCTTTCTCGCCTACCAGCCCGGCAGCTGTCAGGTCTGTGACCGCATCCCGCCAGAGCTCCGGCTGAACTCCATTTTCACACAAGTAGCGCAGGAGCCGGTAACAGAACTCCGGCGCTGCCGCAACATGCTGACTGACGATCTGCTGTCGGCTGCCGATCTGGCACAGGGTCAGCCGACAGCCTTGTGTGCCCTCTACCTCCATGGCATACACCAGCGTATACGCCTGCTGCAAACCATCAATGGCAGAATACTGCCGGATCATAGGTGAAAATGTACGTTCCATTTCAGTTCCTCCTTACTACAAGGGCCAAATTTTTTCTGCCTTGTTTATCCTTTTATTATTGTATAATTGTATAAAGCAGGAGAAACTGTTACAATCCTAAAGAAGTGTTGTTCCGACAGCCTTTCAGGTAATATAACGCCGTTTTTTCCGGCGCAGCCTGTCTGTCAGCTTTAGAATATCACGTTCAGCTTGTAAATTCAACCGGTATCTTTTTCCGCTTTTCTTTTTTGCCCCGTCCTTCCGGCAAAACCGCTGCTCAGACGCAAAAGCTCCGCAGCTTCATCCGTTCCGCAGGTAATTTCACGGTTTCTTCATTTTTATTTGCTAAACTAAACTAGATATTGTCTGCAAATGTTTCCTACTTTTAAACCCCAGGCAACAGCGCCCGGCGGCGCAGTACCGGAAAGGCACATCTATGCTCAAACTTAAACAGATCAACAAAGAATACAAGACCGGCGAGCTGGTGCAGCACGCACTGAACAACGTCAGTCTAAACCTGCGGGACAACGAATTTGTGGCCATTCTTGGCCCCAGCGGCTCCGGCAAGACCACCCTGCTGAACATCATCGGCGGTCTGGATCGCTACGACAGCGGCGATTTGGTCATCAACGGCATCTCCACAAAAAAATACACCGACCGCGACTGGGACTCCTACCGGAACCACACCATCGGCTTTGTGTTCCAGAGCTATAACCTGATCCCCCACCAGACCGTGCTGGGCAACGTAGAGCTGGCACTGACCATCTCAGGCGTTTCCAAGGCCGAGCGCCGCCGCCGTGCCGCCGCTGCGCTGGAGCAGGTAGGGCTGGGCAACCAGCTGCACAAGCACCCCGGCGAGATGTCCGGCGGGCAGATGCAGCGCGTGGCCATTGCCCGTGCGCTGGTGAACAACCCCGACATCCTGCTGGCCGATGAGCCCACCGGCGCACTGGACAGCGAGACCAGCATTCAGGTCATGGAGCTGTTAAAAGAAGTGGCGCGGGACCGTCTGGTGGTCATGGTCACCCACAACCCGGAGCTGGCCGAGCGCTATGCCACCCGCATCGTAAAGCTGAAGGACGGCGTGATCCGCTCCGATACCATGCCCTACGAACCCGAGGACGAGGCTGCTGCCGTTGCCCCCGTGCACCGGAACATGGGGCACTCCTCCATGTCCCTGCTCACCTCCCTTTCCCTCAGTTTCAACAATCTGCTCACCAAAAAGGCACGCACCCTGCTCACCGCCTTTGCCGGTTCCATCGGTATCATCGGCATTGCGCTGATCCTTTCCCTTTCCAACGGTGTGAGCCGCTATATCAGCAACATGGAAAAATCCACGCTGGCCGCCTACCCGCTGCAGATCAGCAGCACCGGCGTAGATCTGGCCAGCATGATGGACCCGGACACCTACACCAGCGTCTCGTCCGGCTCCTCCTCCGCGCCGGAGGGCATGGTCACGGTGAGACAGCTGCTGTCTCAACTGAACATCGGCACTGCCAGCAACGATCTGCGCTCGCTGAAGGCATATCTGGACAGTGACGCCTGTACCATCCGGGACAACGCCACGGTGGAATACACCTACACCCCTGATCCGCTGATCTACCGCCAGAACCCGGACGGCACCGTGCAGAAGCTGAACCCGGACACCACATTTTCCGATATCGCCAGTGAGAACACCTCGGTGACCAGCCTTATGACCTCCATGGCCAGCCCCTATGTGTTCTGCGAAATGGCCGAGACCCCCGCCCTGTACGAGGATCAGTACGATGTCAAGGCCGGCCGCTGGCCGGAAAAGTACAACGAGCTGGTGCTGACCCTGAACGCGGACGGCAGCGTTTCGGACTATGCGCTGTACGCCATGGGTCTGCGGGATCAGGCCGAGCTGGACAAGATCTTACAGCAGTATGCGCAGAACCAGAAGATCGACCTGCCCACGGACTACGGCACCTATACCTATGACGATTTTCTGGGCATGACCTTCAAGCTTGTCAACAAGGCCGACTGCTATGTCTACGACACTGAGCACAATATCTGGCTGAGCAAGGTGAATGATGAAGCTTACATGCAGCAGCTGGTGGCCGACAGCGAGGAGCTGACCATTGTCGGCATCGTGCAGCCCAAGGCAGACGCCACCTCCACCATCCTGCACAGCGGTCTGGACTACCTGCACGATCTGACCTATCACGTTATCGATCAGGCCGCCAACAGCGAGATCGTGCGTCAGCAGCTGGCAGACCCGGACATCAACGTGCTGACCGGCGAACCCTTCGACGCTGCCGGCAACAATATGCTGGACATCGCCTCTCTGTTCTCGGTGGACACGGACGCCCTCAAGGACGCTTTCCAGTTCGACACCAGCGCCCTGCACTTTGATCTGGACGGCGCATTCGACCTGACCGACGATTCCTTCGATCTTGCCACCCTCATCGACCCTTCCAGCTTCAAGCTGGACCTCAGCGGGCTGCCGCTGCCGGACATGGAGATGGACATGAGCGAGCTGTTCGACGGCGTAGAGCTGAATATCTCTCAGGACGGCTTACAGACACTGATGAAAAAGATCATGAACGGCTACAAGCGCTATCTCATCAGCAACGGCCTGCTGAATCTGGATAAGATCGGTTTTTCCTCCTATATGCAGACCGAGGCCTTCCAGACGCTGCTTGCCGAATCCATGGGTGATCTGCTGGACACCTCCGGGCTGGAGGAGCAGTTTGCCGGTACCCTCCAGCAAAATCTGCAGACCGTGATGGAGACCTACTCCGTCCAGCTGGGCGAGGCGCTGCAGACCCAGCTCACCGCCGCTTTGCAGGAGCAGATGGGTCCCGCCATCCAGAAGCTGGCCGGGCAGCTGGAGCAGAAGATCGCGCAGGCCATCCAGAGCAATATTGCGCAGCTGAGCACGCAGGTGGAAAGCGCACTCAAGATCGACCCCGCTGTGTTCCAGCAGGCTATTCAGATCAACATGACCGGCTCTGACCTGACCGAGATGATCAAAAGCACCCTGCTCTCCTCCGCTTCCAGCTACGAAAAGATTTTGGACGACCTCGGCTATGTGGACTACGCAAAGCCCGATGCCATCTATATCTACCCCAACAGCTTTGATACCAAGGCGCAGGTGGTGAACGAGCTGGACGCCTACAACGCCTCCATGCGGCAGCAGGGCGAAGAGGATAAGGTGATTCACTATACCGATATGGTGGGCACTCTGATGAACTCTGTCACCGAGATCGTGGGCATGGTCAGCAATGTGCTGGTGGCCTTTGTGGCGATCTCGCTGGTGGTGTCCTCCATCATGATCGGCGTCATCACCTATATCAGCGTGCTGGAGCGCCGCAAGGAGATCGGCATTCTGCGCGCCATCGGCGCTTCCAAGCACAACGTCTCACAGGTGTTCAACGCCGAGACCTTTATCATCGGCCTGTGTTCCGGCGTGATGGGCGTGGTGCTCTGCCTGCTGCTGCTCATCCCCGGCAATATGCTCATCCACCACATCGCGGGCGATGTGAACGTGGTAGCCTCGCTGCCGCCGCAGGCCGCGCTGATCCTGATCGTTCTGGCCACTCTGCTTACCATGCTGGGCGGCGTGATCCCCGCCCGCAGCGCCGCAAAGAGCAACCCTGTCAAAGCGCTGCGCTCTGAGTAAACTATTCCGCATTCAAATCCCTGCTGTGCTCTGTGTGCAGCAGGGATTTTGCATTCCGGCCCGGCTTGTGCTACAATAGAAAAAACTTCATTTCAAAGGAGCCTTTCCATGCCTGTCATTCACGAGATCACCGACCTTACCGCCCCGGAGCTGGACATCTACGCCCGGCTCACGCAGGCGCAGCTGCGCAACCGGCTGGAGCCGGAAAAGGGCATCTTTATCGCCGAAAGCCCCAAGGTGATCGCCCGGGCGCTGGACGCCGGTTATCAGCCCCTTTCCCTGCTGATGGAGCGCAAGCAGATCACCGGCCCGGCACAGGAGATTTTGACCCGCTGCGGCGATGTGCCGGTATATACCGCTGACCGGGAGCTGCTGGCACAGCTCACCGGCTTTGCGCTGACCCGGGGCGTGCTGTGCGCCTTCCGCCGTCCTGCGCCCCGCACGGTGGAGCAGGTTTGCGCCCATGCCCGCCGGGTGGCTGTGCTGGAGGGCATCGTGGATTCTACCAACGTAGGCGCTATCTTCCGCAGCGCTGCCGCGCTGAACATGGATGCCGTACTCATTACCCCCTCCTGCTGCGACCCGCTGTGCCGCCGCGCGGTGCGGGTGAGCATGGGCACCGTGTTTCAGGTGCCGTGGGCGCAGATCGGCACCTGTCCTGCCGACTGGCCGGAAAACGGCAGTGCCCAGCTCCACGCGCTGGGCTTCAAAACCGCTGCCATGGCACTGAGCGACCGCTCGGTCAGCATCGACGATGCCGCCCTTGCCGCCGAGCCAAAGCTTGCCATCGTGCTGGGCACCGAGGGCGATGGGCTGGCCAATAGTACCATCGCCGCCTGCGATTACACCGTAAAGATTCCTATGTCCCACGGGGTAGATTCCCTCAACGTAGCCGCCGCCAGCGCCGTAGCCTTCTGGCAGCTTGGCCGCTTGTAAGTCCTCGCTTGTGCTCTCCGAAATTGCTTGACAAACGCCCCAAAACGCGGTACACTATCAGCGTCATCATCATGGGCCTATAGCTCAGTTGGGAGTGCAAGCGTTGCATTCCCGATCTGGTGTTATAGCTCATTTGCCCCCATTCAAAATTGGGTGCTTTTTTGTGGGCCTATAGCTCAGCTGGGAGTGCAAGCGTTGTATTCCCGATCTGGTGTTATAGCTCATTTGCCCCCATTCGAAATTGGGTGCTTTTTTGTGGGCTCGTAGCTCAGTTGGGAGAGCGTTCGGTTCGCATCCGAAAGGTCGAGGGTTCGACTCCCTTCGAGTCCATAAAACGCCGTATCGTTTAATACGATACGGCGTTTCTTTTTGCTATTCTTCGCAAAATCGTGCATCATTCGTCTTAACAGCGCAAAATCGCGTGTGCAGCATTTTTAGGCACAATGCTTATGGTTTCACCTGCTGTTTTGTCTAAAACGACGATTCCGGCATTTGATGTACAACGCCCAACTTTTTGAGAATTTTGCGACTTGTTTTTCTGATTTTTGCCCCGTCCAGCCGATGCTGCGTGACGCTTGAACTCCTCAAATTCGTCCAGCGGTACATTGAGAACGATCTCGATATTATAGTCGCGTCCGACACGCACTTCTTTGATAAACTGTTTCAAAATAGCCTGACGCCTTTCAAAACTGGCTCCCTTATAGGTGCTTGCCCATGTGAATAAATCACTGCAATTACGTTCAGCCTTCTGGTTCTGCTCCTCGATCTCCTTCAACTTCTTTTCCGCGTCTGCCAGATTGGTCTGTGCGGTAAGCAGTGCTTCCTTGTTTTCATTGACCATCTGCTGGATCATCTCGCGGTCGAGTCCGCTTGTTCCTTGGATGACACGAGTCATTTCCTTTTTTAACGCATCCTGTTCGTCAACCTTGGTCTGGACTTCCTCTTTCCAACGAGTTGCTTCCTTTTTGGCAGCATCCAAATCTTTACGCCGCATTTCTTCCAGAAGATTGCTCTTGGAGCACTCCAGAATTTCTTCAAACTTCATGCACACGATGCTTTCTACAACTGCGTCCAGTGTCGTCACACCATAACCGGACTGTCCATCGCACTGCCCCGGATGCCGAACATTAAAGTTGCAGCTATAACGATAACGCTTTTCTTTTACGACAGTACCATCTGCCCGAAGCCGAGTGCGTCCGCTGCTGGTAATATTCAAACGATTGCCGCAGTGGGCACAGAACACTTTACCACAAAGCAAAGCATGAGGACTGTACGAATCTGCGTCCTCACCCTTTTCTCTGCGGCGGGCATCCCGCAGTTCCTGAGCTTTTTCAAATACTTCCGGCTCGATGATCCGCAACTCAGGGCATTCTTTTTCAACGTTGCCATTGATAAGATAACCCGTGTATCCTTTGTTACGAATCATCCTGCCAATCGTAATATTAGGGATGTTCTTTCCATTGCGCCCCATAATATTGTGTTCGACAAGATAGTTGCAGATCCGTTTTGCGCCGTATCCCTCATAAACATACTTCTGAAAGATCAGGCGCACCACGGCGGCTTCTTCCTCGTTGATTTCCAAATCGCAGACAGCTTGGTTCTTTTTGTTCAAGCGGCCTTTCTGGACACGCTTGTAACCAAAAGCTACAATGCCGCCAGTGTAGTGACCTTCTTCCGTAAGCTGTTCTATACGGGTGCGAGTACGGATAGAGGTCTTGATGCTCTCGCCGGATGCTTGCCAGTAGCGGATATAGTTCATCAGCTTATCGACATGGGAATCAAAACGCTGCTGGCCTTCATTTACGCTCCAGACCTCGACCCCTTGCTTCGTGAACCATTCCACGATAAAGGGCGTTTCGTCGTCACGCCGACCCAGACGGTCAAACATGAATACCAGCAGAACATCAAACTCTCCGGCAGCAGCCGCCTGCTGAAGCAGTTGGAGCTGATCGCGGTCTTTTGCAGATTTCTTAAAACCGGAAACGCCTTTTTCGGAAAACTCCTTGACGATTTCCCAGCCCTGCCGTTCTGCAAATTCGTGGCAAGCTTCTTTTTGCATGGGTATGTCATCCTTTTCGACCTGTCCAATGGTCGAAACACGGTATAAGGTATATACACGTTTTTTCATCGTTGTTACTCCTTATGTAAAACTAAAACAACGATACTGTGCGCACACTCGTTTGTTTGAATTGGTTGCTGCATCAACTGTACCATTATTTTAGTGCTGGACTATCCTTGTTGCAAGGATGTCGGTTCAACTGCAATTCTTGGCTTCTTCGCAGAGGGTATCATGAATCAGTTTCTGAAGAACCTCCATACTGTCACCATCTTCTGCATAGGTGATTTTTACTTTGCAGCCATTAACGATATACGAATCCTGCGACACAGGAATCACATTCATATTGGTCATATCTAGTCCTTCTTTCAAAAGTAGCGATAGTGCGATATAATTATGTAATAAGAGGCACCTGTAGCTTGCAGATGCCCCTTGGCATAGGAAATATGTTTTAGAACTTCATCGGCAAGGCGTCCTTGCGGCCTTTGCCGTTGTAAGCCATGTAGATGGGAAAAACGTATTTCTTCCATCCGGGCAGCTTTGCAGGGTTATCCCTGCCAACACGGTAAATCTCCATAGGATGGACGCTGCCAAGCGCACGAACCAGCCGTTCCTCGCTGAACTCGCCGTGATACAGTTCCACAAAGTGCATCATACCACGCAGGACAGATGCACGGAATGAATCGGGCTTGCCATCCCACGCAGCCACGATTATCCGCAGGGATTCGCAGTAGATCTTTTCGCCCATCTCGTTATACAGCTTGAGCGCGGTGCCCACGCAGCTGATGCGGTAGTCGCTCAACTGCAAACTGTCATAGTTGAAGGCCAGCCCCACCCGGTTGGTAGCAGCGAGAAATGCCTTGGAAGGAGCATCACCGCCCACGACCTTGGCACGCAGCTTGATGCCTGCCGTCAATGGTGCGGAGTGTCCGTTCTGCTCTGCAAAGAGCAGTGCTTCCTGCTCCATCGTCAGGCCGGTGTAGACCTTGCAGAGAATCGGCAAGTCCTCACCGCCGTTACGGAGGATGCGCCCCTCAATGGTGTGCTGACCGTTCACCACATAATACTTGCCGTCGCGGAAGCTGACCTTCGGCTCGTTGGCAATGTACTCGTTGAAATCGGCAGCAATCATTTCCACACGCTTACGCTCCACACCCCGCTGGTAGATCTCGCGGGGGTAGATCAGCAGCTTGCTGTGAAGCACCAGCATCTGGTACGGTGGAGTGATATTAAAGGAAGCAGCATAATTGTTCGTGTCATTTTTCAGGCGCATCTTATTTCCTCCTTAATTCGCCAAATGTATTTTTCAGCTTCGGTCAAAATCTCAGTCACTTGCTTCTTACGCTTCGGGCTGGTGAGCAAGCTGGGATTAAAGGTGAAGCTGTATTCAAGCCGCTGGATCATTGCGTGAACAGCGGATTGCAGTTCGGTGTATAACATCATTTCTTCGACTGTTCCTGCATCCTCAAAATCGGATTTGATAGGAGTGTAGGGATAGACAGGCGGCTTACCGTCAACTACTTCTGGCGGTGCGTAAGCCGCCGTAGAACGGACGATAGGTTTGAGCTTTTGGATGCTTCCCATTGGGTTCAGCGCAAGACTGATTTTCACAGCATCATCGACCCGCCCCATCTCTTCTGGGGTGAGGTGTCCGACAAATCTTTTGACACGGCTTTTGTCGATGGTGAAGATTTGCTCAGCCTGAACGATGGACGGCTCCAGTCCCTCCGGTTCCACCAGACAATGCGTCGGCTGCGTAGCTTTCTTTTCTGTCTTACTTGTCAAAGTCGCAACGATCAATGTCGGTGAGCAGGAGTTTCCCACATCATTTTGTAGAATGACTGCTGGACGGGTTCCGCTTTGTTCGGAACCTGTGCGGTTGTCAAGTCGAACGAAGTAGATGTCTCCGCGTTGGAATTTCAAAGTAGATTCCAAATTGCGAAACCTCCGTTTGGATATGTAAGAAACCCACTGCACCTCCTGGGCAGCGGGTTTCTGTTGAAGTATGGGAGCAATTCTTTTTATACGATACACATCATCTCCTTCGATGACTGAGATAAAGCACCAGCATCAGCGGTGCATTACAACATAATCGTAACCGCGCCGGGTCTGACAGACAGTGCAAGTGTCCATGCTGTTGTCTGCACTCGGCACGATAGCAATTTTGAAAGCCTTGGCTTCTACGAAATGTCGCAGACAGGTTGCACAGAGGGTTCGGATGGACTTGATCATTTCCGGGGTCAGTTCCATCTCCTCATAAATCTCCTGTTCGCGCACCGTAGGATTCAACTCGTCCATTTGAGTAGTCCTCCGTGTTAGTAAAGGTGATTAGCGGATAAATATGTAAAAGAACAGGAGTGACCGGAGACCGAAAACAGCATCCGGTCACTCCTGATAAAATATGTTCAGGTCTCGCATATTCGCCCTCGGCTCCCTGCGAGTGGGGCATAAACATCTGGCAGCGGACTTGTACCGCTTCATTGGCATTTCAGCCACCCCGTCTGC
>ENA-OZXJ01000149-OZXJ01000149.1-human-gut-metagenome-genome-assembly--contig:-NODE-149-length-26261-cov-5.145997_pt1 | contig 26261 bp, 20 predicted proteins | sample MGYA00244854_ERZ654092 | MGnify/ENA primary metagenome ERZ654092 (study PRJEB26926, sample SAMN06165064) | human gut metagenome | biome: ENVO:00009003; feature: ENVO:2100002; material: ENVO:00002003... | reverse complement strand
GTATATATCCAAGCTGGTCAAGCCATCTGGAATCAAGGTCACAAGAATTGCAAGTGGCGTTCCGGTCGGCGGCGATCTGGAATGTATTGACGAAGTGACATTGCTTCGGGCATTGGAAGGAAGAACTTTGTTGTAGAGGAGACACATAAATTAAGGAGGTTACAGTATGAAGAGAATCGGAATGTTGACAAGTGGCGGTGACTGCCAGGCTTTAAATGCGACGATGCGTGGTGTGGCAAAGGGACTGTATAATACGTTTGAAGACGTGGAAGTATATGGTTTTTTAGAAGGCTACAAGGGATTGATTTATGGCAATTATGTAAAGATGAAGCCGTCAGATTTCTCTGGAATTCTGACAAAGGGTGGCACGATCCTTGGCAGTTCCCGTCAGCCGTTCAAGCTGATCGATGAGCCGACACCGGAAGGACTCAACAAAGTTGAGGAAATGAAGAAAAATTACAACAAACTGAAGCTTGATGCACTGGTTGTTCTCGGTGGAAATGGTTCCCAGAAGACAGCAAACCGTCTGTCTCAGGAAGGACTGAATGTGATTGGACTTCCAAAGACAATCGACAATGATATCTGGGGCACCGATATGACATTCGGATTTCAGAGTGCGGTCGATGTTGCAACACAGGCAATCGACTGCATCCATACAACTGCATGCTCACACAACCGTGTATTTATCGTAGAAGTTATGGGACATAAGGTAGGCTGGATTACATTGCATGCGGGTATCGCATCCGGTGCAGACATCATCCTGATTCCGGAAATTCCATATGATATCGCCAAGGTATGTGAGGCACTTGACAGAAGAACCAAGCAGGGCAAGGGATTCTCGATTCTTGCTGTTGCAGAGGGTGCAATCTCGAAAGAAGTCGCAGCACTTCCAAAGAAGGAGCGTAAGGCAGCCGTAGCAGCCGCAGCTGCGAAATATCCATCTGTCGCTTATGAAGTTGCAGATAAAATCAAGGAATATTCCGGTATGGACATCCGTGTGACAGTTCCGGGACATACACAGCGAGGAGGAAGCCCGGATCCATATGATCGTGTGATTTCCAGCCTGTTTGGTGCAGAGGCAGTCGAGCTGATCAAGAATAAAGATTTCGGCAAGCTTGTTGTTATGCGTAACAATGAAGTGACAGCAATTCCGATGGAAGAGTCTGCAGGAAAGCTCAAATATGTTTCCCCAGACGATAGTATTGTTAAATATGCAAAACGTCTCGGTATTTCCTTTGGTGATGAGTAGGAGATACGGATTCGGACGCACAAAACAGGATTTCAAAGCATAAAATAAGAAAAACAGATAGACAATCAGCCAAAAACTGATTGTCTATTTATGTCATTTTATGTGAGAGGATTCCATGAAAGAAATCGATGAGATGTATGTGCATAAGTTTCGCACTCCGGAACTCATGGTTGTGGATGAGCAGGAGTTAGAGGAAGACCGGGCATATTTGCGTGCGATGTATCCGATGCGGGCAAAGCTGATACTGGTTATGGTGGAGGATGCCTGCGACCGGCTGGAATATGAAGGAAGTCCTATGTTTGCAGTTTATCCAGACAAGGTAGCGATGTTTTCAATTGCGAAGAAGATTTATGAGAAGATCTGCTATAAGGATGCGGACGAAACATTGCTTCATATGATTGAGATTATGGTCTGCCATGAATTTTATATTCGTCGGTGCAGATATCGTAAAAGGAGAAAATATTTCTAACTATGAAACGGTTTTTGATAAAGGCGTTTGTGTTCATTGCGGTTGCAGTGGGCACAGCCTTTCTGGTAAATCAATTCAATAACAGAGGCTTGGATCGTGTATCCAGCGAATTGGACGAACCGACACTTCCATATGTCTATCTTGAATTCGAGGGTAAGGTTATTAACCGGACCTGTGGATATACGCAGACGATGTCGACGAGCCTGATGCGGGATGGGATTGTGCCACTAAACAGTAATCATGGTGTGACGGTGCTTGTTGATAATGAAGCAAAATATGGCGAGACATTTACCTATGAGCTGCGAAGTATTGCAGGCGATTCACTGGTAGAACGCGGCGAAGCGGTTTCTGGAAGTGTTGAGAATGGGCGTAAGAAATATGATGTGAATTTTCGGATGGACATGCAGCAAAACCGGGAGTATGTATTTGTATTTATCATTACGGCGGCAGATGGTACGGAGGTGCGATACTATAACCGTGTGGTAAATCTGGCGGAACAGCATGCCAAGGCAATCGTGGATTTTGCAACAAACTTCCATGACACGACGTTTATTAAGGAAGTCAATGAGTCCGAGGGCAATGTTGTATTTGATAACCTGAAGACGGACAAGGCAGGAACAACGTCAAGTCTGGCACATGTCGATCTGAATGCAACCTATGAGCAGATCACTTGGGGCGGGCTGACACCTGTGGTTGTGACGGGCGTGACGCCGACGATCACGGAAATCGACAAGGAATATGCTGTGATTCACATGTCCTATGTGGTGGAATCCATGAATGACAAGAAGAGTCATTATTATCAGGTCGACGAATACTACAATGTCACCTATAACCGGAGTTCGGAGATGGTGAAGCTGCTTGCTTTCGACCGGTATCAGGAAAGCTTTTTTGACAGTGGTTACATTAGCAAGGATCGGAATAGTATCAGCATGGGCGTGACAAATGAGTCAGCAGAATATGTGACATCTGAGGACTATGGGATTTTAGCGTTTGTGCGTCTTGGACAACTCTGGATGTACAAGTACAATGACAGCTCGCTTACGAATATATTCAGCTATCCGCAGGACAGCTTCTCGGATGCCCGGACACTCAACACGAATCTGGATATCAATATTGCGGATATGGATGCGGATGGAAATATCTACTTTGTTGTGTACGGATATATGAATCGTGGCGAACATGAAGGCAAAAACGGTATGTCGCTGTATTATTATTCGGCGGAAGACATGACGACACAGGAGCTGTTCTTCGTGGAATGTGATGAGAGCTATGACATCATGAAGAAGGAGACCGGACGATTTACCTATTACAACGCGCAGACGAATAAATTCTACTATCTGCTTGATGAAACGTTGTATGAGGTATCCCTTGCTGATATGACACAGACTGCGCTGGTGGAGGGAATTCCTTCTGCCAAATATTTCGTATCGGCGAACCGGAAGCTGATTGCATATCCGAATAATGCGGAGGATGAACAGGTGACCGCCATTACGATTCAGAATTTTGAGACGGGAGAGACTTACGAGAAGACCTGCGCAAGCGGTGATCTGCTGCTGGCACTTGGATTTGTGGAAAATGATCTGATCTATGGCTGTGCGCATAGTGCAGACGTAATTATGACTTCCGATGGACAGGCAATCCTGCCATTGTATGAGTTGTTTATCATGAGCGATAATGGTGAACAGAAGAAAGATTACACGAAGGATGGGGTGTATATCATGAATGCATCGGTTGGGGATGATACCATTTATCTGACGCGTGCACGCAAACAGAACCAGTTCTTTGAAGAAATCGATCAGGATTATATTTCCTACAAGAAAGAGGAAAATAATAAGATGATCACGACGGATACGACATATGACAGCTATGCATGGAATATCTTAGATATTGTATTCCCATCGAATTTCTATCTGTCGGATACTGCAAGCTACCGGAAGACAAAATACGGAAGAGCAGAGGCTTACAAGGATATGCAGGTGCAGACGAAGACACGTGACGGTGCGTATTATGTGTTTGACAATGCGGGCTACATCGGCGAGTACGAAACTGCCGGAAGCGCAATCACACGGGTGGTCGATGACGAGGCAGGACTTGTTGTGGACAGCAACGGAAATACGATCTATCGCTGTCTGGCAGCGGACAGCTATAATACAGTCGCAGATGAGATCAAAGAGACACCGAATCCGGATGCAAATCAGTCGCTGCTTACCTGTGCGTATATGTGTGCACAGTATGCGGGAGGTACACTGGAGCTTACAGATGCGATAAACTGTGGTACTTTTGAGAAGGTATTTGAGGATTACACGAATGGTGTCGGTATCAATATCTCCGGTATCAGTTTGTCGACGGCGCTGTATTTCCTGGATCGGGATATTCCGTTTGCGGCATGTATTGACGATGGACGGTATGTGCTTGTGATCAGTTATAATTCTACGCATATAAGGTATTATGATCCGGTGGCGGGCGCGGAAGTGAAAGTGACAAGAAAAGCGTTTGAGAATTCGCTTAGTTTACAGAGTAACACGATGTATACGTTTAGTGTACAGTAAAGAAATACACAGAGTCTGGGGGGAAAACTACCAGGCTCTTTTTGAATAACAAGCAGTTGGTACAAGATAGTACATACAGAGGTGAGTAACATGAACAGAATGCGAAAGGTATTAATTGCAGATGATGAGGTAAAAGTGGGACAGCTTGTGAAACGATTGATACAGTGGGACCGGCTGGGACTGACCTGTATTGGACTTGTGACAGACGGGCAGACGGCGTATGAAAAGATCTTGTCCGAATCGCCGGATATTGTGATCACGGATATCCGGATGCCGGTATTGACGGGACTGGAAATGATCCAAAAGGCATCCGAGCAGGGCGTGAAATGCCATTTTATAGTTGTCAGTGGATATAAATACTTTGACTATGCGCAAAAAGCGTTGAAATATGGCGTGGAAGATTATCTGCTCAAGCCAATCGATGAGGATGAGCTGAACAGGCAACTGCAGAAGATTGTCGCGGAAGAAGAACAACGTGAGGATAAGCAGCAACAGGTGAATCAGATTGAGAAAAAGCTGGAGGATAGTAAATATCTGCGCCACAAAGAATTTCTCAGACAGATACTAAGCCAGAAGCAGGAAAATATTGATGCTGCGAACACGGAGTTTGGACTTCAGCTTGAGAACAAGTGCTTCCGGGGATTAACCTTCAAGCTTGACCGGGATATTGATGTCGCAGAGAATACACAGCAGATGCAGTTTGTTCTCCGCAAGATCATGCAGAAGGCAGAGGATGCATTTTCGGCATGCACCATCGACCTGATTGCGGCTGTGCAGTCGAATCATTCCGTGCAGGTGCTGTTAAATTATTTCCAGACGGAGCAGGAGAATATCGACAACCGGATTACGGATTTTTTCAATGAGCTGAGCGATTATCTGGAGAACTTCCAGCATTACAGGATTACTGTCGGGGTGAGCAGTGAAGTCGAGAGCTTCGAGCAGATCAGTACTGCGATTGAGATGAGCAAAGAGGCGGCTGCCAGCCGGCTCTTCAAGGGAAACGGCAGACGGATCGAATATTGCCAGGAGCCGCACACTCTATTTTCGCCAAAGGACTTTCAGAATGAATATGAGGAATTCGCAAAAGCGGTTGAGACAATGCAACCGGATGCCTGTCAGTACCAGATTCACAAATGCTTCCGGCTGGCAAGCGATAAGGCACTTTTTGCAAGCGAATTTTATGCAATGGGATTGTGGCTGCTCCGCAGTACTTATGACATTCTGGAAATAGCAGATACATTTGATGTGGATGTGCAGCAGGAGGTGTTGGAGAATCTGTCGACAGTTGCGGATTTGAGAGACTATGTGATCCGTCAGGTGCAGCAATTGATCAAAGAGAGCCGTAGTGAACGGGAAAACCGCGAACGCAAGCCGGTATTGGAGGCAATCGCCTATATGAAAGAGCATTTTACAGAGAAGATCACGCTGGAGGATGTAGCCGCAACCATCGGCTTCAATACGAATTATTTCTCAGAATTGTTTAAGAAAGAAACCGGTGAGAACTTCTCGAACTACCTGCTTGGAATCCGGATGGAGAAAGCAAAGCAGATGCTCCGGGACACGAAGATTCCGGTGTATGAAATCGGCGAAAGTGTCGGGTATAAGGATGCCAAATATTTCAGTCAGCAGTTTATGAAGGTTGTCGGTGTGAAGCCGGCAGAATACCGGAAGCTATACTATTGACAGACGCAGTGAAACGCGAGGGCACAACATGGGAAAAATAATCTGGATATGTGTGGGTGCGGTGATTGTCTGGGCAGGGACAATCCTTTTGATGCATCGGATACAAACAAAGAAAATAAAAAAACTGGAGGATGACTATCGGGAGAAACAGCGTGTGCAGCAGAAGCTGCGGGAGGAATATTCCGTCAAGGTGCAGAATAAGCAGGCGAAAATTGCCGCCTTGCAAAGTCAGATCAATCCGCATTTTTTGTACAACACGCTGGAATGTATACGAAGTGAGGCGCTTTTATATGAATGTGACAGCATTGCCCGTATGGCGAAGGCACTGGCGGCTTTTTTCCGGTATAGCATCAGCAACAAAGAAAACATTGTGACAATCCGCGATGAGCTTCGGAATATTGAGAATTATTTTCTCATTCAGAGCTACCGGTTTGAAAATAAATTCGCCCTTGAAATCAATGTGGAGGATGACCGGGAAGAAGTCGGGAATTATCTGATTCCCAAGCTTTCGCTGCAGCCGATTGTGGAAAATGCAATCTTCCATGGCTTAGAGACGAAGGCGGAAAACGGAAAGGTGACAATACGGATTTATACGACAGATCAGGAACTGGTTGTTGTCATATCGGATAACGGAACAGGAATTGACTGGGATACCCTCGTTTCCATGAGACAGGCACTGGAACAGACGGAGGAACGCCGGGAGAGCGGCGACGATGGAAGCACGCACGGAGAGACGGCGGGAATGGATGCACATGGAACTGACAGGAACGGGAAGCGCGGAAACGGAATTGCATTGAGCAATGTAAACCAGCGGATCCAGCTCGCATTTGGAAACCGTTATGGTCTCCGTCTCTACAGTACGACCGGAATCGGAACAGATGTAGAAATCTGGCTTCCTAAGAAAGTAGACAGAAACGATCTGTGATTTAGAAAAACAGGAAAGAAAAAGCAGGCATGGATTATGAGACATGAGATTATTCGGATGGAACATGTGAATATCAGCAGACCGGCCAGGCATGAGATTGAAGATTTGAACCTGATTATCTGCCGGGGGTACAGCATGGGCGTTGCAGGCGTGGAAAACAGCAAGGAGATACTGGCGGATTTTTTCGAGGGGAAAGGAACGCTCGCAAGAGGACGGATTTACCTTGATGGGGAACCATGGAAGCCGGAAGGAAAACGGGATTTTGAGGATGCCGGCATTTTTGTGATCTCCAAAGACACGGTGTACATGGATTCGCTCGATGTCAGCGAGAATCTTTTTTTGTTACGAAGAAACAGCCTGCGTAAAATCCGGTTGAATGAAAAGGCATTGCATATACAGGGACGTGCACTGCTTGAAAAATACGATCTGCCTTATGCGGCAGATGAACATAGCAGCCATCTGAAGAACGGAGACCGTATTCTGATCGGGATGGTACGCGCCATCACACAGGGGGCGCGTATTCTTGTTTTGCGGGAGATTGTGTCGTGTTTTCCGGGAGAAGAACGCCGGAAGCTGAGACAGTTTGTGAACCGGTTGAAGCAGGACGGTATTACGGTTATATCAATCGATAACCGGGCAGATTTCACGGACCCTTTCTTTGATGAAGTGATTTTGTTCCGGCATCATACCATCTACAAAAAGATCTGTCAAAGCGAAGATACATGGATGATTGACGAGATATTAAAACGCGGTCTGGAGGCGGCAGATACTACCATACCGGAAGTACGCGATGCCAGCGGGAAACCACAGCTAAAGCCGGTGGATTTCTTCGTGTGGGAGACGTTCCGGGATGGCAGCTGGCAGCCGCAGATTTCGATGCGGGCAGGGGAAATCCTTGCGGCACTCGGTACCCCCGGACAGGTGGATGGTGTCTGGTCGGACATCCTTCATTCCAATGCCGTACAGTCGCGGTTTGAGTTAGATGGCGAGATCCTCGCCTACAAAAACATACAGGAGCTTATGAAGCACCGGATTGCGCTTATGGAGTATGGAAACCATACGGAAATCTGCGAGAATCTGACCAACGAGGAAAACATTCTTCTCCCGACATATCCGCGCATATGTTCAGCATTCGGGTTTTATCAGAAGCAGCAAAAGTATATATTGGAAGACAATTTCCTGGGATTGGACAGGCAGGACATCGAGCTGCTGAACCCTGAGACAGAAGCCTGGAAAATAGGAATCTATCGTTATAAGCTGTTTCATCCGCGTGTGCTGATCCTGAAAAACATGCTGCAAAATCTAAACGTCCGGGAAGTCGCATGGCTGAAACGGGAATTGCGGGAGATCGTGGGAAGAGGAAGCAGCGTCCTTCTGCTCGAAAACGAGAGTAAGGTCTGTGTTGATGTTGCGGACCGGCTGGAGGTGATAGCTTGAAGACTGTGCGGTCATTTTTTGATAAATATCATATGGAAATCGGAAATATCGTTTTGATCCTGGTTCTTGCTATCGTATTGTTCCCCAGACTTTCTGCAGACTATGTGCTGCATCAGTTTGTGATTATCGTACTGTTGACGATGGGACTCTCGCTCGAGATGCTGAGCGGTGTTTTGGATTTCGCATTTATGGCGGAAATCGCAATGACGACGTGCATGGGTGGACTATGCCTGCGGGCAGGGTTTCCGGTCTGGGTGAGCTTAACGGTTATGATACTGGCGCAGATGCTGTTCGGGATGGCAAAGGGACTTCTGATCGGAAAAATCCGTGTAAACCCTATTTTGCTGACCTTCATTTTGCAGCAGATCTATCAGGGGATAGCTGCCGTGTTCGGGGATGCAATACAGGCACCGATTCCGAAGAATTACTATGGTTCCTACATGTTCTGGATGATTTTTTCCGGTATTGCAGTTGTAATCTACGTGTTCCTGCAGCTGCTGCTTACACATACATATTATGGGAAATACGTACGGATGCTGGGAGAAAATGAAACCTCGGTCAAAAACAGCGGAATCCGTTTTGATATCTGCCGCATGATTATCTGTGGAATCAGTGGTATTGTATTTGCCCAGGTGGCAATGATCTTTTTGTTCATCACCAATGGCGGCAGTGCCGGCATTGGCAGGAGATACCTGTATCCGGTAATTGCGGCAGCGTGTCTTGGCGGAATAAACTTTCTAAAAGGAAAAGGAAACCTGCGCGGCACTGTTTTGGGCAGTCTGTCCATGGTGCTTCTTCTGAATCTGTCTGCGGGGCTTTCTCTTTACAGCTATTTTTCTTATATCTGGGAAATCGCAATTCTTGTAATTGCGGTGGTTATTTTCGCAAGGGAGAGAAAGAACTGAAAATCCTCTCCCTAAATCCGAAACTTGTCCGATTGTGGGAAGGGCAGATCCTCCATATAATAAAACCATCAGATAGATACATCGAAATGATCCCACCGGAAGCCGGACGTGCTTCTGCCATTTCCCTGTATCTGACGGAAGAAAAAACAAAGAAAATGAGGAGGAAATGACTATGAAAAAACGAAAGAGATTGTTTGGTATTTTGTTGGCAGTAGTTATGACAGTAGCAATGATGACAGGATGTTCTGCAGGAAAGGGCGGCACATCCGGAAGTGGTGTAAAGGTAGGATTCCTGGCGCCGACACTCCAGACGGAGTTTATGATTGGAATCGATGAGAAGCTTCACGAGGAATGTGACAACCGTGGATGGGATTATGTATCTGCAAGCTTCGATAACGATTCGGCAGCAGCCGTATCTGCAATCGAGAACATGGTAACCGGAAATTGTAATTATATTGTAGCGATGGTATCCGATACATCCTGTGACGATGCGCTCAAGGCAGCACAGGAAAAGGGTGTCAAGATTATCGAATGTGGTGTTGAGACAGCGGTACATGATCTCGTACTCAAAACTGACCAGTATTCTATCGGAACACAGATCGGTGATATGGCAGCAGACTGGCTGAACAGTCAGCTCGGCGGCGAAGGAAACATCGTAGTATATACAACCTATCAGAATCAGGACATGCAGGATCGTGGACAGGGTATCCAGGATGCAATCAAGGAGAAAGCTCCGAATGTGAACATTCTGGAAGTCGTTGATATCGGTAAGGATGTTGTAGGATCCGGAACAACAACGACAGAGACGATGCTTCAGAAATATTCGAACCTGAACGGAATCGTGTGCTATGGTGATGCGGCAGCGGTAGAATCTGTTGAGGCAGTGAAGGCAGCAGGCAAGGACAACGAAAACTTCGGCGTATTCGCCTGTGACGGTACAAATCAGGCTTTGAAGGGTATCAATGACGGAACATGCATGCGAGGTACGATGTACTTCGAGGCGCTTGGAAGTGTCGTAGCGAAATATATCCAGGAGTTGGTTGACGGCAAGACATTTGATGCGGCAGTCGAAACTCCGATCCACGCAGTAACAAAGGCAAATATCGCAGATTACTATAAAGCAGACAAATAAAGATTGCAAAAAGAATGCCTCTGGTGAATCATCGGAGGCATTCTTAGAAAGGGGATGAACTCTGTGAAAAACATACTGAGTGTAAAAAATATCGTAAAAACATATCCCGGCGTTATCGCAATCAATGATGTATCGTTCGATGTAGAAGAAGGCGAGATCCACGCTCTGATCGGTGAAAACGGAGCAGGAAAATCAACCCTGATCAAGGTATTGTCGGGAGCGATCGTTCCGGATTCCGGAACGATTGAGCTGGAAGGCAAAAAATACAACCAGATGACACCGAAGCTTGCAAAAGATCTGGGAATCGAAGTCATCTATCAGGAATTTACGCTGGTGCCTGGCATAAGCGCAGCGGAAAATGTATTTCTCGGTGACAAGACAAAGCCCGGTGCGTTCTGCGACATCAAAGATCGCGAAGCCCGTGCGAAGAAAATATTTGATGACCTTCAGGTAGATATTGATGTTTCCCGACAGGTAAAGACGATGTCACCGGCGCAACAGCAGCTTGTCGAAATTGCGAAGGCGGTCAGCCGGAATGTAAAGATCCTGATTATGGATGAGCCGACCGCACCACTGACGGTCAGCGAAGTAGAGACGCTGTTTCGTATTGTGCGTGAATTAAAAGCAAAAGGTGTGACGATCATCTTCATCTCCCACCGGTTGGAGGAGCTGTTCGAGCTTGCGGACCGCGTAACGGTTATGCGGGATGGCTGCTATGTCGGAACAGAAAATATAAAAGACATCGACAGGCAGAAGCTGATCACGATGATGGCAGGACGTGAACTCAAGGAATCGTATCCGTCGCGTACCAGTCAGATCGGCGAGGAAGCATTGCGGGTAGAGCATCTGACAGGAAATGGAGACCATGATATCTCGTTTACCCTGCACCGGGGAGAAATCCTTGGATTTGCCGGACTGGTCGGCGCAGGCCGTACCGAGCTGATGCGGGTAATCTATGGTGCTGATCCGATTGAAAGCGGAAAGATTTTTGTAAATGGCAAGGAAACAAATATCCGCACATGTCAACAGGCAATCCAGCATGGAATCGGATATATCCCGGAGGACCGGAAGGCTCATGGCGCATTTCTCCGGATGAGCATCAAATGGAATGTTGTTGTAAATAACCTGCGTGGCATCTCCAAAGGACCATTCGTTGATGAGAAGCTGGAAAACCGGATTGCCGAGGATTACGAGGAGAAATTCCAGATCAAGACACCATCCCTGGAGCAGAGGGTGGAGAATCTCTCGGGCGGTAATCAGCAGAAGGTTGTAATCGCAAAGACACTTGCGGCAAACAGTGAAATCATCATCTTTGATGAACCGACGCGGGGAATCGATGTCGGTGCCAAGCAGGAGATTTACAAACTGATGAATCAGCTAGCCGGTGAAGGGAAGGCAATCATTATGGTAAGCTCGGATATGCCGGAGCTTTTGGGAATGTCTGACCGGATTATCACCATCTACGAGGGTAGGAAGACCGGAGAGCTTGCGAAATCAGAATTCGACCAGAACTATATTCTGGATCTAGCATCAGGAGGCGAGGAACATGGAAAAAACAAGTAATAAATTTATAACTTTTTATAAGAAATTTGGTATATATGTATTTTTGGCGGCCGTCGTTATTATCTTCTCGATTATTGCACCGAACTTTTTATCTGTAGCAAACCTGATTAATATTTTGCGTCAGGTATCTATTTTCGGTATCGTTGTAATCGGCGTTACGATGGTCATGATCGGCGGAGGTATGGATTTGTCGGTCGGAGGAATCATGGCGGTCGTCGGCATGGTTATGGGCTATTGTATGGTAAATGTCGGGTTACCGATTCCGGTTGCCGTGATTATCGGCATTGCACTTGGTGTTGCATTTGGTGCCATCAATGGTGTCGTCGCCATCAAGCTGCATATCGCGCCGATCATTGTAACACTTGCCATGATGCTTGTGCTGCAGGGCGTGGCATATCTGATCACCGGCGGCTATCCGATCACCGGTATGCCGAAAGCATTTTTGACAGTCGGACAGGGATATATCGGACCGGTTCCGATTCCGGTTATTCTGTTTGTGATCTTCATCGTATTTGGCTGGATTGTCATGAACAAGACATACCTTGGCAGAAATATTTATGCACTTGGCGGAAACAAAGAAGCAGCCAGACTTGCAGGTATCAATGTCAATAAACTGACGGTACTTGTGTATTCTTTTGCAGGATTTGCAGCCAGCATTGCAGCAATCATCATGGTTGCCAGAACAAACGCATCGCAGCCGGGCGCAGGAAGCTCCTATGCATTTGACTGTATGACGGCAGCCTGCTTAGGTGGTGTCAGCATCGCCGGAGGTGAAGGTAAAATCAGCGGTACGGTTGTAGGTGTTATCATCCTTGGTATCCTCGATAACGGACTTGTGCTGATGGGTGTTAATTCCAACTTCCAGAGTGTTATTAAAGGACTGATTCTGCTTCTTGCAGTCGCAATCGACTGTTACCAGGGCGGACAGAAGAGAAAGAAGGCGTGAGACATGGTGACGAGAAAATTACCGTATTATGAGTTTGCAGATGGAATTTACGAGATTGATGAATTTGACTGTGTGAGTGTGTTTGTGATTGTTGGAAGCACACGAGCGCTGGTGATAGACTGTGGAACCGGAATCGGGGATCTCAGATGGGTTATAGAGAACAAAATCACAGATAAACCGTATGATGTTGTGGCGACCCATAACCATGGCGACCATATTGGCGGAGCTGGATTCTTCGACTCCATCTATATTCACCCGGCGGATATGGACTGGGATAGCGGAAATACACTTCCGACTGTGGATTTCCGTAAGAGCTATGCGAAGATCATTGCAGACCGGGCGGATAAACATTACGACTATAATCTGGATGAGGATGTGCGGCCATGGCCGAAGACACCGGAGAAGCTTCCACTTACGGACGGGCAGGTGTTCGAGCTTGGAGACAGGACGGTGACGGCATATCACTGTCCGGGACATACATTTGGCGAGATGGTATTTCTGGATGACAAGACGAAGACACTGTTGCTTGGAGATGCCTGCAACTGCAACTATTATCTGGCGGTTCCGGAGCCGGGACGGGAAAAAGAGCGGATCCGGGAAGCAAAGGCAGGACTTGAACGCCTGCGTTCCATGAAGGACAAATATGATTTGATGTATAATTCCCATCATGATTTCAGAGGATTTGGCAATTCCCTCTATCCGGATATTATAGAGGATGCAGTCCATGCATTTGATAGTATATTAGATGGGACGGCAACGTACATATCCGTGACAGATCCTCTGGATCCGGAACATAAGGCTAAGACGTATGTGTCTTATGGCAGATTCCGTGTCGCCTATCAGGGGGACGGAATAGAAAATGTAAAGTAATCACAATTTAAAACCCTTTCCTTTTTAAATATAAAATACCCCACCGGTGCGATTTATGACCGGTGGGGTGTTTCCGTCTTACACGTTCTTATTTATATGCTTTTACACCTCTACATCCCAGAAACCATCCAGCGTAGCGAAGTAATCTTCCGGTGTCTCGGCACGGCGGATCTGCTTTATGCTGCCGTCCTCACACAGCAGAAGCTCTGCGGATTTGAGTTTGCCGTTGTAGTTATAACCCATTGCGAAGCCGTGAGCACCTGTGTCATGGATTACAAGATAATCGCCCATGTCGATCTTCGGAAGCTTGCGGTCGATCGCGAACTTATCGTTGTTCTCACACAGGGAACCGGTCACATCATAGGTGTGGTCGCAAGGTGCATTTTCCTTGCCAAGGACCGTGATGTGATGGTAAGCACCATACATAGCCGGACGCATCAGGTTTACCGCACAGGCATCCACGCCGATGTACTCCTTGTAGATATGCTTCTCGTGGATTGCCTTTGTAACAAGGTGTCCATAAGGGGCAAGCATGAAACGGCCAAGTTCTGTGAACAGGCTGATATCGCCAAGCCCGGCAGGGACAAGTACCTCATTGAACACCTTGTGTACACCTTCGCCAATCTTCAGGATATCATTGCCTTCCTTATCCGGTGTATACGGAATACCGACACCGCCGGACAGGTTGATGTAGGAAAGCTCGATACCGGTCTTTTCCTTCAGTTCAACAGCGACCTCGAACAGAATCTTGGCAAGGGTTGGGTAGTAGTCATTTGTGACCGTGTTACTTGCAAGGAACGAATGCAGACCGAATTTCTTCGCACCTGCGTCACGCAGCTCCGTATATGCTTGGAACAACTGCTCCTTCGTCATGCCGTATTTGGCATCGCCGGGGTTGTCCATGATGGTTGTGGAGATAGAGAAGGTTCCGCCCGGATTGTAACGGCAGAATACTGTCTCCGGAACACCGCATGTATCCTTCAGGAACTGTACATGTGTGTAATCGTCTAAGTTGATGTTCGCACCGAGCTTCTTTGCGAGAACGAATTCCTCAGCTGGTGTGTCGTTCGATGAGAACATGATGTCAGAACCTGTGATGCCCATTCTCTCTGACATCAGAAGCTCCGTATATGAAGAACAGTCGGTACCGCAGCCCTCTTCCTTCAGAATCTTCAGAATGGTTGGGTTCGGAGTTGCCTTGACTGCGAAATATTCTTTATAACCTTTGTTCCATGCAAATGCCTGCTTTAATTTTCTTGCATTTTCACGGATGCCCTTCTCGTCGTAGATATGGAACGGAGTCGGGTATGTCTTTACGATCTCTTCGATCTGTGCTTTCGTTACAAATGGTGTCTTCATGATATTCCTCCTGTATGTAGTAGGTGTTTCTGTTTATCAGCCTTTTTATTCACGCTCTCTATAATCTAGAAGTAAAACTGCGTTTTGTCAAGTAAAATGGCGTAAAAAACTTGATATCTAATTGAAAATAAATATCGAAGATGGTATCATAAACTATTATGTGCGGTTTTGGTACGGATGATTGCAGATACGATGCAGGAGCATACCGGAAACGACTGCGGACCGGATGCAGTCCGTTGGTGGGATAAAATAAAAAGAAAACAGGAGTGTTGGATACATGGCAGATAACGGCGAATCAGGAATGAACTACGACAATATATTTATAAGGATGCTGAGCAGAGTGGGCGATGCGATGCTGCTTTCCATTCTTTTTGTGCTTTCGTGCGTACCGATTATTACGATCGGCGCAGCATTTACTTCACTTTACTATACAGCGATGAAAGGAATCTCCGGCGATGACGGTTATATCTGGAAGTTCTATACACGGAGCTTCAAGCAGAACTTCAAGCAGGCAACCGGTATGTGGCTGCTCTTTTTAGTCGCATTTTTCATTCTGTCGGTAGATATCTGGTTCTGGATGACACAGTGGAAGGCAACCGGAAATGTAATCGCGAAGCCGTTTTTGTTCGTGAGTGTTGTGCTTCTTACCCTGGCAGTTATGACGTTTACTTATACATTTGCCCTGCAGGCGAAGTTCGATAATTCGTGGAAGGTTCAGCTTCGGAATGCATTTTTGATGAGCATCAAGAATTTCCCGATGACACTTTTAATGCTGCTGACGTATCTGGTGATTGCATGGTGTTTCTATTACGATATCATTATTTCAATCATCGTGTATGTGGTGATTGGATTCGGTGCGGTTGGTTATCTGTGGGCGTACATTATGCTCAGATGCTTCAAGCCATACCTGCCGGAAGAAGACCTGCATGCACATGATGAGAGCGTATTGTTGCATGAGGTTGATAAGGATTTGGACGAGGAATCCGGGGACACGGACAACGATGCGGAACAAACGGTGGATGATGCGCCTGCAAATGATACGGAAACTGACGCTGCCGATGAAAGTGCAGAGGAATAAAACACCGGGAAGCCAGAAGGATAGAAACGATGAAGGCAAATGCGAAAAAAGAAACTATATATGCGAATATCATCATGCTTGCGGTATTTTTCTTCGCATTTCTGGGAACGGAATACCTGTTTGATAATTGTATGATGTACGTGACAGATGCATCAGGCGTAGTGCGTGCGCAGAATCAGATGCTTGGCGTAAGCGCAATCGGGTTTCTGCTATACAACTGGATTTCCGGTTTCTTCGCGGATAAGAGTCCGTGGGTGACCGGGGGAACCGGACTGCTTGCGTTCGGCATTGGAGCCGGATGCATGGGCTGTATTATCCTGCATGCGGGATATGTGCAGATGATGATCGCGGGCGGAGTACTGTTTTTTCTGCTGGGCGTGGTTGGGGCTGGTGTACATTACCGGATGGCATACTCGGTTTATGATCGTGCAATGCTTGCGAGATGTGTCGGGGTTTGCGTATGCAGGGGGAATCTTCCTCCAGTTTCTGAATAATAATATGATTCATGAAAATCACACCCAGGCGGTTGCACTGTGTGCAGGGACCGGGTATCTGTTGTTTGTGCTTTGCACTCCGGACAGGAAGGGAAGTCTTCCGTGTCAGGAGCAGGAGGGTGGATATCCCATCGCCGGACAATCGCAGGAGGCTGCCGGACAGAAGGACATACAATATCCTGTTTACGTTGGGATTATGCTGATCGGAATTGTCTTTCTCCAGACGATAGTATTTACAACGCTTGACAATGCGGTTACTGCGGTGCATGCATCGGGCGATGTGGATATCGGACAATGGCCGCGCCCGCTGCTTGCGTTAAGCGGAATTGCGGCTGGATTCCTGTATGATATACGCGGTCGGAGATGGATGCATATGATTATGTATTGCGTGACGCTTTTGTCTACAATCTGCGTGATCGTGATTGGGTTTGGCGGACCGTTCCTGCTGGGGCTGCTTGTATTTTATCTGTCAGCAGGCTTTTTCTCGGTATATTTCACAGTTGGATTTATGGATATCTCCTATCATAGTGCGAAACCAAAGCTCTGGGCCGGATTGGGCCGGGCTGTGAATAATGTATGCGCGCTGATGATCATGACATTGGCAGGTGGATTCGCTTCTGTGCGGTATGAAGTGATGATTGTTGCGGTCATTCTCTTTTTCCTGATCAGCGTGTTGGCGTTTTCGTACCAGAACATTCTGATAGGGATGGAGCTTAGAAGCATGGAAGCTGCAGCATCCGCATTGATGCCACAGACAGGCGGGACAGCGGAAGCGGAGAATAAGCAGACAGGCGGGGCAGCAAAACCGGAGGATAAGCAGACCGATCTGTCCACGACGGATAAATTCACAGCCTTCGGCGAACAATACAGCTTGACGGAACGGGAGCGGGAAGTGCTCCGGGCATTGCTTTCCTCAGGCGAAAATGTGCAGGATATTGCACATACACTCGGTATCTCACGGGCAGCAATCTATCGTCATATCTCGAATATGAATGAGAAGACCGAGACGAAGGCACGTATGGGGCTGATTCAGTTCTATTATGGGTGGCACCCTGAAAAATAGCGTAATTTTGCGCATTTGAGACATATGTCAACTACCATAGCAGGCGAAAATCTGCTATGGTTATTTTAGTTTATGGGTATTTTTGCTGAAATAAAATGAAAAAAAGAAAGAGGAGGAACAAGGCTATGAACAGGAAGAAAAGACTATTACCGCTTCTTATGGCATTGCTTTTGATCGTGAGCTATCTGCCGGTGATGCGAAGCTATGCGGCAGGGACGTACACAGTGAAGATTGATGAATCTCACGGAGCGTGTGAAGCGTCCGATGGAACGTTTACTTATAAGGATGGAACCAGTGTGATGGGGACTATGAAGATAGTTTCAAGCGATACAGGTAAAGGGTTTCAGCAGTCGAGCAAGCAGATAGAAGAGGTACAGGAAAATACGGTATTCACCATTACTGTTACGCCAAGTGAAGGATATCAGGTAACTCTTCGGTTGAATGGAAACACTGTGCCGCTGACAGGCGGTGAGGGAAGAACCATGACAGGAACCATTACGGCGACAGGCGCAGATCAAAACCTGGGTATTGAAGCGCAATTCACCAGAAGCGGAGGTCAAGGCTCCGGTGGTGATCCAAATCCGGGAGGACCATCGCCATCAGGTTCTGTTACGTTACAGCTCGAGGGTAATGCATTTTCTGGAAGTGCAAGTGACTTTTACAACGAATTAAAGCAGGCAGACCCGCGCTTTGAAATTTATGCAGATGCAGGTAGTGGGTATAAGACAATGAGCCAGCTGGTTACAGATAGCGTCGTGACATCGAAAGGAAATGGTGTTTATGAATTTAAAACAGAAATTACACCTGTAAAAGTGTATATTACTTACGATGTGGCTAACTATGATTTGTCTGCATTTGGAGGAATAACGATTGGAAATACAGAGAGTACAGCGGCGTCAATCACAGCCGGTATGCAACACATCCAGATTGATAAGAATTCTAAGTCATTGACAGTAACCTGGGCGTATGACAGCGATTCCTTCGGTGCGGATGCATACCTCGAACACGGAAAGGCACAGATAACCGCGATTGAGGGTGTGAGTGATTTTTCAACTCTGTTCGGAGGCAATCCGGGAGATGCTAAGGGCGGAAATATTGCGGTTCCGGCGGGAAAGAAGGTAACAATTAAACTTGTTCCGGATTATGGCTATCAGGTCGCAGGATTGCAGTTGAACGGTGGCGTGACCTTGCAGCCGGATGATGCGCAGACATCGACGTTTACATTTGTTATGGGTAATAGTCCGGTTCATATGAAGGGGCTTTTCACGAAGGTATCGGATACAGTGAATTCAAACAGCAAACAGATTGAGGCTGCAAGCATTACCAATGGTGCTAATGCAGCCGCAAGCGGCAATCTGAGACTGACGGTATCGGATGCAGAGAGCTATGACACGACGGCTGCACAGGCGCTGGTATCCGGTGCGCAGTCTGCACAGGCAGTAGATCTGAAGCTGGATCAGATTGTGAGTAAGGGAAATGGTTCGAACTGGGAAAAAAATATTACAGAGTTTGAGAAACCAGTCACATTGAATCTCGCACTGGATAATTACGATGCAAACTATGATTATACGGTTGTGCGTAACCATAATGGCAAGCTGACCGAGCTTTCGACAACGGTCGAGCAGGGAACGATTTCCTTCGAGACAAATCAGTTCTCAACCTATATTATTGTGAAGAAGTCGAAGGCTGCAAGCGTGGACAAGCCATCGACGACACCATCAACAACTACACCATCGACGACACCGGCAGCGCCGGATACAGATGTTACAAAGCCGGCAGCCAAGGATACGACACCGGCAAAGACAAATAACACAGCTTCGCCAAAGACCGGGGATGCGATGCCGGTTGCAGGGATGATGCTTGTTATGGCAGGAAGCCTGACCGGGTATGTCGTAATTCGAAGAAAAAGAAGATAAATCCTCCATTCTGAATGGAAAATGTGTGTGCCGCGTGCAGAGAAGAAAAATCTGTACGCGGTTTTTCTTTTTTAATTGTTATTTTTTACACTTTCCAATATAATGAAACTATGACAAAAAATGGGAGGTACACATATGCCATACAAACGATACGGGAGACGCATCCTGGCAATCCTGCTGGCGGGGATTTTATTTCTTACGAACTGGGGGATGAACAACGCGCAGACGATGGCGCGGGCAGCGGATGCAAAGGATTATGCGAACGTTGTTGTGTTTGCATATTTTAAGGGAGATGCGGAAGGCGCTTCATATTTCCAGACAAATCGTGCGAAAATCCTAGGTTTGTATGATGGCGCAAAGAACCGTTCTTTCACGAATTATCTGTCTGCTGTTTCCTATGGAAAACTTCGTGTGAAAAATTATTTCCCACAGGATGATGGCACAACACTTTCTGCCTGTGCACTTTCGGTTACGGAAGCTTCTGTGCAGGCAGGTGGAAATATGGATACGACGATTGTGAGTGAAATCCTGGCGAACATTCCGGCACTTTCCGGGCAGGTGTTAGACTATGACGGAGATGGATACATCGACAATCTCACTGTCATTATGAAGTCGGAGAAAGAATCCCAGACATCCGGCAATTCACTCGTCGCGCATCACGCATTTTATCCGACAGATAAGAACTTACGATATGGCGGGAAGGAAGTCGGACATTATAACATGATCAATACACCGCAGTTTTTAGGTGCAGGCAATACGACGATGGCTCAGGAATCCGGTGTACTCGCACATGAATTCCTGCATGGACTTGGCTTCCCGGATCTTTATACAAGTGATGGAACCTATCCGGTCGGGAACTGGGATATCATGGGCGGCGCAGATTATGGAATGTCTTATCCGCTTGCGTATATGCGGATGAAAGTGGGCGGCTGGCTTATGCTGGATACGGTTACTACATCGCAGACGCTGACACTGGACACGCAGGATAAGCAGGACGGTCATCCGGCATATATTCTGAAATCACCGCTCAATGAGCAGGAGCTTTTTGTTGTGGAATTCCGGAAGAAGGATACGGGTCTCGACAGCTATGACCGGTTTATTGGAGGATCCGGCGTGATTGTCTATCGGATCAACCCGGCAGTCGAAGGCTTAAGCAATCTGTATGGACAGACCGGTGTGTATGTGTTCCGTCCGCAACCGGGGCAGACAGGATATTCCCAGATGGCAGAGAGCGTCTATAAAGCATATCTTTCCAAAGAAGAAGGACGGACAACCATCGGCAAATCCGACCTTTCCGCAGGTCTCTCCGATGGCGCACTGACTTTCTCAGATGGAACGAATTCTGGAATCGTGATCAGTGAGGTCGGCAGTGCCAAGGGCAGTCAGATTACTTTAAAGGTGGATTTCCCGAAGGTTTCGGACTCTGCGAAATGGACGGATTGTGGATTTGCCTCTGTAGCCGGAAATAGCAAAAATGCATGGAACCAGATAGCGATGACGCTTTGCGGACAGAAACCGTACGTGCTTACGTATACGAAAGATGATGCAGCGCTTACGCTATATTCCTGTGAGCAGGACACGTGGAAAAAACTGTATCAGCAGAAAATCTCCGAGAACTATGGAAATGAAGTAAAGCTCTGTGCCTATAATGGATTGTTTTATTTTGCATATGCGGATGCGACAGGGATAGAGATTGAAAAGTTGGATGCATCCTGCAGTCGCGTGACAGAGAAACAGACGATCGCAGGAGCTGCGGATTTTGATATGCAGGCTGGCGCAGATGGCGTGTATCTTGTATACACGCAGAACAATACGACCGCATATGCGAGATGCTTCAAAGCCGGAAGTTTGTCCGTGACAACCAATCTCGGAAGCTATTACACGACCGCCGGGACAAATCATTTTGCAGGTCAACCAAAGCTCCTTTCGATAGGCTCCTCGATGTATGCGTCTATACGGAATACAGGGACGATGGCGGTTCACACATTTTGCCTGGATGCAAATGGAAACCACAAAGAAGTGAGTGATGCAGCGACAAAAGGAAGCACGTATGGCATGGCAACGGATGGAAAAAACCTGTATGTTGCCACATGCAGCGAAGGCATACTTGTCAACCGGTATGATGGAAAAGCATGGCATTGCTCAAAAATGAAAGATGGCACAATCTCGGATGTAGTTCCGGTGTGCAGGCAGGGAACACTGTTCGTGCTCACATCGGGTGCCTATACAGGGACAACCAATCTGTACCGGTATGATGTGGCAAATGACCAATTTGCACAGGAAGGAGTCTCACTCGATTCGTATTCTACATCGCAGACGATCTGTGCGGCGGATGGAACGTTGTATGTTTCGTATCTGCGTGGGGCAGACAAGACGTTTGTCATCAAGAAAAAGAGCGTGACAGTCACACCGGCGCCGGACCCAACCCCGGATCCGGGAACAAATCCAGACCCGGGAACAGGTGGCGAGACAACGACCACGACGGAGGCAGCTACGACCACGACGGAGGCACCAATGCCGACGCCGACACCGACACCAACGCCAACGCCAACCCCGACGCCGACACCAACGCCGACACCAACGCCGACACCGACGCCGGCTGTAACGCCGGATGTGACAGTGTCTTACCGCACGCACATCCAGACCTTCGGATGGGAGAACACCTGGCGGCAGAACGGCATGATGTCCGGGACTTCCGGAAAAGCGAAAAGACTGGAGGGAATCGAAATCAAAGTATCCGGTAATTCCGGTATAGGAATCCAGTACACGACGCATTGCCAGAGCTATGGCTGGCTGCCTTGGTCTGCGAACGGTGACATGAACGGCACGCAGGGGGAAGCAAAACGTCTGGAAGCAATCAAGATCCAACTGACCGGATCCGACAAGGATAAATATGATGTCTATTACCGCGTGCATGCGCAGAGCTACGGCTGGCTTGGCTGGGCGGCAAATGGCGCACCGGCAGGAACCGCAGGTTATGCGAAGCGTCTGGAGGGCATTCAGATCGTGGTCGTGAAGAAGGGTGCGGGATTCAACCGGAATATGCAGGGAATCGCATCGCAGTTTGCGAATGCATTTTACGCGGCGCCGGGACAGAGCATGAATCCGCAGATTGCGGGTGCGGACAGCCCGAATGTTACATATCGTACCCATGTGCAGAGCTATGGCTGGCAGGGCTGGAAGTATAATGGTCAGATGAGCGGCACATCCGGACAGGCAAAACGACTCGAAGGAATTGAAATCAAACTGACGAATGCACCGTATTCGGGCGGCATCTGCTACACAACCCATGTGCAGAGCTACGGCTGGCAGGAACCGACAAACAATCCATCTGCATGGCGCAGAAATGGAACGATGAGCGGCACATCCGGGCAGGCAAAAAGACTCGAAGCCATCTGTATTGCATTGACAGGAGACATGCAACGGCATTATGATGTATACTATCGTGTGCATGCGCAGAGCTTCGGCTGGCTTGGCTGGGCGAAAAACGGCGCACCGGCAGGAACCGCCGGCTATGCAAAACGATTGGAAGGGATAGAGATCCGGCTTGTGCCGAAGGGACAGGCAGCTCCGGGCAGTACAGCAAGATCCTATATCTCTGCATATTAAATAGAAAAACAGGAGAGGAAGACATTATGAACGCAAAATGGAAACGGCTAGTGACCGCAATTTTGATGATGGCGCTGCTGCTTGGACCGATTGTATCGATGCAGACACCGGCACGGGCGGCGGACGGAGAGGACGACAATACGTTTATTGTCGGCTTCGATGCGGAGTTCCCGCCATATGGCTACAAGGACGATAACGGCGAATATGTCGGCTTCGATCTGGATCTGGCACAGGAGGTATGCGACCGGAACGGTTGGACACTGAAGAAGCAGCCGATCGAGTGGAACTCGAAGGATATGGAATTAAATTCCGGTTCGATCAGCTGTATCTGGAACGGATTCACGATGAACGGCAGAGAGGATGACTATACTTGGACAAAGCCATATGTCGATAATTCACAGGTGGTTGTCGTGCGTAAGGATTCCGGCATCACACAGCTTAACGATCTTTCTGGGAAGGTCGTTGCCGTGCAGGCAGACAGCTCTGCGCTTGCGGCACTCACAGGCGAGGATGCAAGCGAGGAGAATAAAGCACTGTGTGCGACATTCAAGGATCTGCAGCAGGTGGGCGATTACAACAGTGCATTCATGAATCTGGAGTCGGGCGCGGTCAATGCGATCTGCATGGATATCGGTGTCGCAAACTACGAGATCGAATCCCGCGGGGATAAATTCATGATGCTCGAGGATCGTCTGTCTTCCGAGGAATACGGAATCGGATTTAAAAAGGGGAATACAGAGCTCCGTGACAAAGTACAGGCAACGCTGCTTGACATGCTTGCCGATGGTACATTTGAGGAGATTGCAGAGAAATGGGGACTGGAGGAATCCATCTGCCTGTCGCCGGACGATCAGGTGCAGGATGGAAATGCCGCTGCGGCAACTGCGACAGATACCACATCCACAGGCAAGAAGAACACAAGCTTCTGGGATAAGTTCTGCTCGATCACAAAGCAGCTTGCAGAAGGTCTGCTCGCATCCCTGGTAATCTTCTTCCTGACACTTTTGTTCTCCCTGCCGCTCGGACTTCTGGTTGCAGCAGGCAGAATGTGTAAGATCGCGCCGATCCGCTGGCTGGTGAAGTTCTATATCTCCATCGCACGTGGTACGCCGTTGATGTTACAGCTTTTGGTTGTATTTTACGGACCATATTATCTGTTTGGCGCGACGCTTACGACAAGCTATCGTTTCCAGGCGGTTATCATTGGATTTGCCTTAAACTATGCAGCATATTTCGCAGAGATCTACCGCTCCGGTATTCAGGCTGTGCCACAGGGACAGCATGAGGCAGCGAAGATCTTAGGATACAGCAAGAGCCAGACGTTCTTCAAGATTGTGTTCCCACAGATGGCGAAGAACATCCTGCCTTCGGTCACAAACGAGGTTATCACATTGGTTAAGGATACGTCTCTTGCGTTTGCTATCTCTTATACGGAGATGTTCACACTTGCCAAGCAGGTCGCTGCCGCACAGACAACGATCATGCCGCTGTTTATCGCAGGCGTGTTCTACTACATCTTTAACTTTGTCGTTGCGTTTGTGATGGAGAAGATTGAAAAGCGCATGAATTATTATCATTAGGAGGTCGCGTATGAACTTACTGGAAGTAAAAAATATTAAGAAAAGCTTCGACGATCTCGAAGTACTAAAAGATATCAGTATGTCGGTGGCGGAGAGCGAGGTTATCTCGATTCTTGGACCATCCGGCTCCGGAAAATCAACCTTCCTGCGCTGTATGACGATGCTGGAGAAGATTGACGGCGGAAGCATGGAGTACTGCGGAAAGGAAGCGGTTAATTCCGACAGCGGTGTTCCGGTTTATGCAGACAGGGCAACGCTGAAAGAGATCCAGAGCTACTACGGACTTGTGTTCCAGAATTTTAACCTGTTTCCGCATTATTCGGTACTGAAGAATATCGCAGATGCACCGATCCATGTGCAGAAGCGTGACAAGGACGAGGTATATGCCGAGGCGAAGGAGCTGCTTCGCAAGATGAATTTAGAAGATAAGGGTGACTATTATCCATATCAGTTATCCGGCGGACAGCAGCAGCGTGTGGCGATTGCCCGTGCGCTTGCGTTAAAACCGAAGATGCTCTTCTTCGATGAGCCGACATCGGCACTCGATCCGGAGTTGACCGCCGAGATCTTAAAGGTATTAAAGGAACTCGCCGCCGAGAAGATGACAATGGTGATCGTAACCCATGAGATCGGTTTTGCCCGGAGCGTATCCGACCGCGTGATCTTCATGGATGGCGGCGTGATCGTTGAGGAAGGAAAGCCGGAGGATGTCATCGACAACCCGAAGACTGACCGTGCCAAGGCATTCCTGAAGAAAATGCAAGAAATGTAGAGAAAAATCCCCCGCAGAGCGTGTCTGCAGGGGATTTCTATTTTGTACGCTGTGCGTCCGTTTAAGAAGATTACATCTTCTCCGGCTCGTCATATTCGACACCCTTCGTGTCGACGGTAACGGTCTTGATACGCTGGTCTTCAAGCGGCCGGTCCATGTAGTCGGTTGGAACATCCGCAATCTTATTCACAATATCCAGACCATCCACGATCTTGCCGAAAGCAGCATAGCTTCCGTCGAGATGCGGACTATTCTTGTGCATGATGAAAAACTGCGAACCGGCGGAGTTCGGCATCATGGTACGTGCCATAGAAAGAACACCCGGTTCGTGCTTCAGATCATTCGCAAAACCATTCTGTGCAAACTCTCCGCGGATTGAATATCCAGGACCTCCTGTACCATTTCCGTCCGGGCAGCCACCCTGGATCATAAAACCATTGATGACACGATGGAAGATCAATCCATCGTAAAACCCTTTCTTAATCAGAGAGATAAAATTCTTTACTGTGTTTGGTGCGATATCCGGATACAGTTCAAATGTCATAACATCGCCGGATTCCATAGTCATTGTAACAATTGGATTACTCAAATTTATCATCCTTTCTTGTAATTTTATCTAAAAGATGATAGTATAATACCTGTCTCTTATACACATCTCCGAG
>ENA-OZXJ01000100-OZXJ01000100.1-human-gut-metagenome-genome-assembly--contig:-NODE-100-length-31617-cov-10.498543_pt1 | contig 31617 bp, 23 predicted proteins | sample MGYA00244854_ERZ654092 | MGnify/ENA primary metagenome ERZ654092 (study PRJEB26926, sample SAMN06165064) | human gut metagenome | biome: ENVO:00009003; feature: ENVO:2100002; material: ENVO:00002003... | reverse complement strand
TCTCGTGGGCTCGGAGATGTGTATAAGAGACAGGTGTAATCCGTGCCTAAAAGAAATCGTCAAATGTATTTCGCCACACTCTCCTAACAAACCATGCCTTAATGGATACTGAAAGCCCCGTCCACAGACAAGGGAAGATACCCTGATTACAGGAGCTTGTATCCTATTTACGGATTTGGCAGGCGAGTGTCCGTAAAAGCATTGCAGCTATCAGGCCGGCATCAGTTAATTATCAGTTTATAGCCTATCCCCCGCACGTTTACGATGCGTATGCGGTCGTCTTGCGCCAGCTTGTGGCGCAACTTCGTTATGAATACGTGCAAGCTGCGGGAGTTGAAGAAGCTATCGTCTCCCCAAAGGTCGAGCAGTACATTCTGGGTATTGACCACCTGATTGCGGTTCTCGCAGAGGCGCTTCAGTATTTCCGATTCGCGGTGTGAGAGTTCCATTTCCGTATCGGCGTGCGGAGCAGCACCGGTTCCTGTATACGACAGCCGTTGCGTGACGGGGTTGAACCGGTAATTGCCTATTTCAAAGTCGGTGGCCTCTTTGGGAGCAGGTTCCGTAAAGTTGAAAGCCTTGCCCGCCAGCGCTTTGATACGGATAATCAGTTCCTGCATGCCGAAAGGCTTTTTCAGATAATCGTTGGCGCCGAGTTCAAAGCCCTCTACAACGTCATTGATGGCAGAGCGTGCAGTGAGGAAAAGCACCGGCGTGTGCTTGTCGGTCTGGCGGATGCGGCGTACCATTTCGAAGCCGTCCATACGGGGCATCATGACGTCTGCCACCAGCACATCGGGGCGCAGGTCGAAGAACAGGCGCAACCCCTCTTCGCCGTCGGCAGCGGTGTGGATAATGAAACTTTGCCCTTCCAGCGTGTCCTTTATAATCATGGCGAGGGTCTCTTCATCCTCAACCAGCAATACTTTTATTTTATCCATGACATCCTTGTCTTTCTTGTTATTCTTGTTTATTATGTAATATCTGTATGTACTCCGGGGATATATTCCTGTTTCTCCTAAGTAAACTTCCGTTTCCGCCGGGAGAAACTTCCGTTCCCATTAGGGGAAACGACAGTTCCCTTTAAAGGAAACGCGCGTTCCCCTTAAGGGAAACCGGAGTTTCTTCCGGAGGAAACGGACGGGTACTCCTTTTATCCGTTCGGAAACCTCAGAGTGAACGTGCTTCCTTTGCCCGGTTCGCTCTTTACCGTTACGCTTCCGCCGTGCTTTTCGGTCATGGTCTTGACATAGAACAGACCGAGGCCGTAGCCCTTCACGTTGTGCAGATTGCCGGTGGGAACGCGGTAGAACTTATCGAATATGTGGCTCTGCTTTTCGGGAGCGATACCTGTTCCACGGTCGCTGATGGCGATTTCAACAAACTCTCCTTGTCCGGCAGAGGCGGTTTGCCGGCAACGGATGTTTACTTCCGCTGCTTCGGGCGAGTATTTTATGGCATTGTCAATCAGGTTGCTGATGATGTTGCTGAAGTGCGTACGGTCTGCGGTGAGGGTAAGTCCGGCAGGCTCGATGTCCGTAGTGATATGCACGGGCTTCTCCGCCTTCAGTTTATGCTGCTCGATAAGCGGTTCGAGAATGCTTTCCATGGACAGCGGTTCCGGATGCAGGCGGAAGGTCTTGCGGCGTTCCATGCTCATGGAGAGTATCTGCTCGACAAGTCCGCTGAGCCGTTGCAACTGCTCCTGGCAGATGCGCAGATACTTGTCGCGCTTGGCCTTTTCGTCCGCCTGGTTAAAGTTCAGCAGGGCATCGTTGGCGGCATAGGCCACGGCGATAGGGGTTTTCAGTTCGTGGGTGATGTTGTTGGTAAAGTCGCTTTTCATCTCCTCCAGCGTCTTTTGCTGCAAGATGGTGCGGATAAGTATCCAGAATGCGAAGCCGAGGATAATGAGGATAACGAACGAGGTAGCCAGAATGCCCGACATCTGTTTCAGCACCAACGGGGTAACGGGTTCCATCCAAAGGCGGTAGCTCTGATGGGTGCTGATGTCGAAAGCGTACTCGTATAGCTTGGCTTCGGGGCTTGGAACGTATCCGGGAGTACCCGCCACGGCAAGCGTGTCTGTAAACGTATGGGGAGAGGCCTTGTCGTTCGTATAGATATGCTCCAGGCGGTGGGGCAGCGTGATGCCCCGGTCTTTGAGCTGAAAGGTGAGCAGGCTGTCGTATACAAGGGCATCGGGGTCGGAGATGACATCCAGGCCGGAGTGCAGGCCGCGCTGGAGATATGTGGCGAGTTCCAGCATGCTGTTCTGGTCGCGCAGAATCACATCCAGCCCGCTGTTTGCCCTCAGTGCGGCCTGGGGCGGATTACCGGTGTCTTTTACGGCGGCTTCCAGCTTCTTTTGGGCTGAATCGGCATTCAGCCATTGAGCCTTGTTCCGGTCTATGAAAAGTACGTCGTCGGAGTCCGGGGCGGCAATGTCATCACGGGTGACAATAGCCTGTACGGAGGAATTGTCCGAGATACCCATCGAAAGGGTATCGCTCTTCTGATGAATGACCTGTTGGGCGGAGGTTTCTTCTTTCTGGCCGTTGCGGTCTACGGTAGTGGTGCTGCGCACATAGGTGTGGCTTGCCTTGTCGTCCTTCTCGAAGCCGGCGGATACGCTGACTTCCCCGTGGTCGATACTGTCCGTACGCAGATTGTCTACACGGATCATCATTTCGTTATAGTCGCTCATGCGCATGGCTTCTATGATGTTGCGCTCCAGGTCGTTGCGCATGGTGCGGTACAGCCCGCCGAGCCAGTAGGCCTGGTAGGAGAAGATACCCGCCAAAGACAGGATAACGAGTATGGCAATGTATTTCAAAGGCAGTTTCATGGTGGTTCCTTGATATTTGTGCAGGCAAAGATAAGGAGTTATGGTGTGCGGTGTATCGTGCGATAAGACTAAATAACACTTCCGGTAACAGTAGATAACACTTGGTAAGCAGGCGATAACACAAAGTCGGGCGGGTAATGCCGTACTTTGCGGTGTGAAAACGAATTAAAACATCAAATACAATAAATTAAAGCATCGAATACGTATGAAACGATTTTATCTGTTATCAGTAATCAGCCTTTTTAGTGCCGGCATCTCCGCCCAGGAAATCACCGGCGGAGAACGTACCCTCAGCGCCGACAGCATCATTACCTCGGATGCCCGCCTGGACAGTATCTACCAAAGCCTGCCCGAAGTGATGATTACCGGCGAACGCCCCGTAGTCAAAGCCTCGCAAGGCAAACTGGTGTATGACTTGCCGCGGCTTATCCGCGACCTGCCTGTGGACAATGCCTACGATGCCGTAAAGGAACTTCCCGGCGTAACCGAGATGAACGGCGGTTTGCAACTGGCAGGGCAGGGTGTCACCGTCATTCTGAACGGAAAAGTGACCACCCTCAGCGTCGAACAGCTTTACACATTGTTGCGGAGTATCCCCGCAAGCCGGATAGAAAAAGCCGAAGTGATGTACAACGCACCCGCCCGCTACCAGGTGCGCGGCGCACTTATCAACGTGCAACTGAAGCAAACCGCGGACGGTCCCTCTTCCTGGCAGGGCGAACTCTACGGCAAATACAATCAGAAGCATTACGAAGGTTTTGAAGAGCGCGCCAGCCTTTTATATAACGGAAATAAATTCTCAACGGATTTTCTTTACTCGCACAAACACGGCCGTACTTACACTACGACGGACAAAGATGCTATGCACGCTTTGGCGGATGGCTCGGTGTACCCGATGGCAACCGATGAGGTACGCCGCGGCCGTTCGCATACGCATAGTTTCCGGGTGGGAGCCGATTATACTATCGCTAAAGACCATCAGTTGAGCTTTGTCTACAACGGTAACTATACAACGTCTCACAACCGGATGAATATCAACGGTTCGCAGCAGTCCGCCACGTTGAGCAACAGCACCGACTGGCTTCACAACGGCCGGCTGGACTATTCCACGCCTTTCGGCATGAAAGCCGGTGTGGAGTTCACTTACTACCGTTCTCCGTCCGACCAGTTGCTGAACAGCCGCCTGCTGGAAAACGAGGAGCTTGATTTCTTTACACAGGACTGCCAGCGCATTAACCGCTGGAAAATGTTTCTGGCGCAGGAACACAGCCTGGGCAAGGGCTGGGGACTGAATTACGGTATTGTCTATACCACCGGCATCGACAACAGTTACCAATATTACTACGACCCGGAGACCGGCGAACAGTTGGGAGATGAAAATGCAACTTCGTTGGCAGCCGGTGATAATTCCGCCGGTAACTTCACTAATATGAAATCCCGCAAACGGGAAGAAACGCTGAACATCTATGCAGGTTTCAGCAAGAGTTTCGGCGATAAACTCTCGCTGGATGCCTCGCTGGCTGTGGAGCGTTATAAAACGCCCGTTTGGAACCAGTGGGATTGGTATCCCACCGTCAACCTGAACTATATGCCTGCCCCCGGACATATCCTGCAACTTGCGCTGAGCAGCGATAAGCACTATCCCGACTATTGGGCCGTGCAGGATGCCGTTTCTTATATCGGTGGCGGATATTCCGAGATTCACGGCAACCCTCTGCTGAAACCTGCGCAAAGCTATGAGTTTCAAATGAACTATATCTTAAAGGGCAAGTACATCTTCAGCACCTGGTTCAGCCACACCAAGGACTACTCGGTACAGACGCTTTACCAGTCCTCGCAACGGCTGGTTGAAATCTATAAATACCTGAACTTTGACTACCGTCAACAGTTTGGCATACAGGCATCAGTGCCTTTTAAGGTAAAGAACTGGTTGAATTCCCGCCTGACCTTTATCGGCATCTGGCATCGCGAGAAAGACAGCGACTTTTGGGATATCCCCTTCGACCGCAAGCAGTGTTACGGCATTGCCCAAATGAACAATACCTTTACCCTTTCCACCAAGCCCGACCTGAAGCTGACCGTCACCGGATTTGTGCACAGCAAAGCGATTCAGGGAATTTACGACCTGCCTGTTTCCGGCAATGTAAATGCCGCCTTGCGCTATGGCTTTGCCAAGGGAAAGGCCGTCCTGAATCTGTATTGCAACGATATATTCGAAACCGGGCAAATCTCTCCGCGCATCCGCTTCCAGACGCAGAATGTAACCAACCATTACTCTTGTTTCCGCGAGTTGGGCGTATCGTTCACATACAAGTTCGGCGGTTATAAGGAAAAGAAGAGGGAAGGAGTGGATACGTCGCGGTTCAAGTAAAAATAAAGGAAAATCTTTGAGTCTGAGAGGATTAATATGCCATGGCCTTTTGCAATTACCGTTTTTTATTACTACTTTTATCGCGATATACATTTATAATTTACCATAATAGTTGTTTTAATGCATAAACAAGGTAAAAAAGGTACATTCCGTACCCGTGCGATAGAACTGTTTTGCTGTTTTTTCTTTTTTCTCTTTTTTACAAATCAAGCTATGGCACAGAAGAGCCTCTCAGACTCTTACAGTAATATACTGATTATTAACTCGTATACGGAAGCAGCTCCCTGGAGTTCCAGGATAATATCCGCAGTTACGGGTTATGTACAGGACATTCCCTATATGACTCTCTATACCGAGCATATGGACATGTTGCTGGTGGACAACGACTCTATCCTGGAGCAGTTCCGGAAGATGCTTTCCGGTAAGTACGAAAAGAATCCGCCGAGCGTGCTGTTGCTGTTGGGAAGTCCTGCTATGGTATTGCGTGATGATTTTAAAAGGATGTGGGGCGACGTTCCGATTGTATTGTGTGCCGAAGCCGATTACATAGGGCCTACCGAAGCGTATGTCAGGAAGTATCCTATTGACGTGGCGGAAAGGATTCCCCTGGCCGATTTGGCCAAGCCCTATAATCTGACCTTTTTGTATTCCGACTTTTATATTAAGGAAAATATAAATCTGGTTTGCCGGATGACTCCGAAGATTAAAAACTTCATCTTTATTGGAGACGGGCGGCAAAGCAATCAAACCAACGATTGGCTTATCCGTCAGGAATTGAAGAAGAATTATCCGGAAGTGAACTACCGGTTCCTGTCTCCGCAGCAGCTTTCTGCCAATGAACTGTTGGATACGCTTTATACAATCGACCCTCAGACCACGGGGATTCTTTTCTCGTCCTGGATTTACAAACGCTCGTTTGCCGGCAACACCTCTTTGGTGACTAATTTTCACCAACTGATTGCAACGGCTCCCGTTCCTTTGTTCACAATAGGCATGGTTACGGTTAAGGATACCGCAGGGGGCATGCTGGGCGGTTATGTCTTCGATCAAGACCAGTACAACCGGAATGTTGTAAACTACCTGTCATTGGTACTGTCCGGCAGCAAGGCGTCCGACATCCCGTTCTATCTGCCTGCCGACGGGGCCCCTGTGCTGAATTACAGCGTTTTGCTCCGTAAAGGCCTTTCATTGGACTTATGTCCTGCCGGCACCGTGTTTTTTAACAAACCGCCTACATTCTGGGAGTTATATGGTTATTTCATTGTAGGAGCCATTGTATGTTTCATCTTGCTTGCCTTGTTTTTTCAATACCGTTTCAGTCACCTGGAGAAACTGAAGAAGTTGCAGCAGAACGAATTGGAGGTGATGATTTCTTATAAGAACCTGATAAACAATATGCCCGTACTCTATATGCAGGAAGAATTGATTCTCGATGAAAACGATATGCCTGTGGACTTGGTATATCGGAAAACCAATTCGCTCTTTGAAAAGATGTTCTCGCTGGAGGAAAGCGTAATCGGCAGGAAAGCAAGCGAGGTATTTCCCGAATCTACTCCGGAGTTTCTGCATTTTATCAAGATGTCATTGGACGAGAATAAGGCCATCACATTCCCGTATTACTTCAAGCGGATAGACACATTCTTCAATATAGTGCTGAAAGGCACTCACCAAAGCAATACGGTCGATATTTTCTGTCTGGACAGCACCGAACTGCACAAGGCGCAGCAGAAGCTGAGTGCCACCAACAAGAAGCTTGCCATGGCGTTGGATGTTGCCAATATTGTGCCCTGGAAATGGGATTTGCTGAACAGAACCATACTTTGCGACATAAACAGGCCCATAGAGCTGGGTGTGACGGGTAGGAAGGTGGACGAATCGCAATTGGCCGTACCCGACTCGGAGTATTTCTCAAAAATATTCAAGGAAGACCGTGAGCGTGTGAAACAAGCCTACCAGGACTTGCTGGAAGGGCGTACGGATAAGGTAAAGGAGGAATATCGCGTCATCAGCGTAGAGAATCATGTTCCCAGGATGGAGTGGGTGGAGGCGCAGGCTGCGATAGAGACCCGTGATGAAAACGGGAAACCGCTTACTCTGGTAGGTTCGTCGCTGGTTATTACCCAACGTAAGAAAATGGAAATGGAACTGACAACAGCCAGAGACCGGGCTGAAGAGTCCAACCGTCTGAAATCGGCTTTCCTTGCCAACATGAGCCATGAAATACGTACGCCTCTCAATGCCATTGTCGGTTTTTCCGGCATATTGGCATCTGCCGATGAAGAGCAGGACAGGCAGGAGTACGTAAGCATTATTGAGAACAACAATGCTTTATTGCTGCAATTGATCAGTGATATTCTGGATTTGTCGAAGATTGAAGCCGGTACTTTGGAGTTTCACTATTCCAATATCGACCTGAACAGGACAATGAACGAACTTACCGATTCATTGTCGCCCCGAATAGATAAAAATAAGGTACAGTTCAGCTTCCATCCTGCGAAAGAGTCCTGCTTTATCTATACAGAAAAAAACAGGTTGTCGCAAATACTCATCAATTTGATAACGAATGCCATAAAGTTCACTTTCGAGGGAAGCATCCGTTTTGGCTACGAGTTGCGCGGGCGGGAAATCTATTTCTATGTAAGTGACACCGGTTGCGGGATTCCGGAAGATAAGCTGCAGGGAATTTTCGGACGCTTTGTCAAATTGAATAACTTCAAGCAGGGAACCGGGCTGGGACTTTCCATCTGCCAGACTCTGGTGGAGCATATGAAAGGTAATATCGGAGTGGTTTCGGAAGAAGGAAAAGGCTCTACATTCTGGTTTACCCTTCCTTATAAACCGGCAATGGCGGACGATGGAAGGGCAAAGGAGGCGGACATACAGCCGATAGCTGTAGAGAAAGACAAATTAACCATTCTCATAGCCGAGGATAATGACAGTAATTACAAACTGTTCGCATCCATCTTGAACGGGGAGTATCAGTTATTGCATGCTTGGGACGGCCAGGAGGCGGTGGATATGTTCCGGAAATACAATCCGCAGATTATACTGATGGATATTAATATGCCTGTGATGGACGGGTATGAAGCGACGAAAGAGATACGCAAGTATTCCACAAAAGTTCCTATTATCGCAATTACGGCTTTTGCTTACGCTTCGGACGAACAGAAGGTAATGGAAAGCGGCTTCGACGGCTATATGCCCAAACCCATTAACGCCCGCCAGTTGAAGGCGCAATTGAAGGATATTATGCAGCGACGCATCATACTGCTGTAATACGGTTTGCACCGACTTCGTCAAGACTGGAGACGATATGGCACGACTTTCGGATATTTGCATTATCTTTGCAACTTCCAAAAAAGAAAGTTTGTTTTATCAAGAAAAGTGTCTTATATGAAATCGGATATCGAAATAGCACGCAGCATTGAACTGAAGAAAATAAAGCAGGTTGCCGAAAGTGTCGGCATTCCCCGTGAAGAAGTAGAGAACTACGGCCGCTACATTGCCAAGATTCCCGAACACCTGATTGACGAGGAGAAGGTAAAGCAGAGCAACCTGATTCTGGTAACCGCCATTACGGCCACAAAGGCAGGTATTGGCAAAACCACGGTCTCTATCGGCCTGGCATTGGGACTGAACAAGATAGGCAAGAAAGCCATCGTAGCCTTGCGCGAACCCTCGCTGGGCCCGTGCTTCGGCATGAAGGGCGGAGCGGCAGGCGGCGGCTACGCGCAGGTACTTCCTATGGAGAAGATAAACTTACATTTCACAGGAGATTTCCATGCCATCACTTCCGCTCACAATATGATTTCCGCTTTGCTGGATAACTATATCTACCAGCATCAGGCGGACGGATTCGGCCTGAAAGAAATCATCTGGCGGCGTGTGCTCGATGTGAACGACCGCTCCCTGCGCAGCATTGTTACCGGACTTGGACCACGTACCAACGGGGTTACCCTGGAGTCCGGTTTCGACATTACACCTGCATCGGAGATTATGGCAATTCTCTGTCTGGCAAAGGATACGGAAGACCTCCGCAGACGCATCGAGAATATCATACTCGGTTTTGACTATGAGGGCAAGCCGTTTACAGTGAAAGATTTAGGTGTGGCGGGTGCCGTCACCGTACTGCTGAAAGATGCCATTCATCCCAACCTGGTACAGACCACCGAAGGAACAGCCGCTTTTGTGCATGGCGGTCCGTTCGCAAATATAGCGCATGGCTGCAACTCCATTCTCGCTACCAAAATGGCTATGACCTTCGGCGATTACGTAGTGACGGAAGCCGGCTTCGGTGCGGACTTGGGAGCGGAGAAGTTCTATAATATCAAATGCCGCAAAAGCGGTCTGCAACCCAAACTGACCGTTATCGTCGCCACTGCACAGGGATTGAAGATGCACGGCGGTGTCAGCCTCGACCGCATTAAGGAGCCGAACATGGAAGGACTGAAGGAAGGCTTCGGCAATCTTGACAAACACATCCGTAACCTGCGCTATTTCGGGCAGACCGTTGTGGTTGCCTTCAACCGTTTTGCCAGCGATACGGACGAAGAGGTAGAAGCTATCCGCCGTCATTGCGAAGAAGACTTGAAAGTGGGCTTCGCCATTAACAATGTCTTTGCCGAGGGTGGGGAAGGTGCGGTGGATTTGGCTAACCTCGTTGTGGAAACAATCGAAAAGAAGCCATCCGCCCCGTTGCAATATACTTACGGGGAAAACGATACCGTACAGCAGAAGATAGAGAAAGTGGCATGCAACCTTTATGGCGCAAGTGTAGTGACCTACAGCAGCGCTTCACGCAAGATGATGAAGCTTATCGAAGAAATGGGTATTGCACATTATCCCGTCTGCATAGCCAAGACGCAGTATTCTTTCTCTGCCGACCCCAAAATATACGGCGCTGTCAATAACTTCGAGTTCCACATCAAGGACATCGTTATCAACAACGGTGCGGAAATGCTCGTTGCCATTGCCGGTGAGATACTCCGAATGCCGGGGCTGCCCAAAGTGCCGCAAGCGGAGCACATCGACATAGTGGACGGCAATATAGAGGGGCTTTCCTGAACCTTCTTAAATTGAGAATTGAAAATTGAGAATTAAAAAATAAGCTGCGCAAGGTTCGTTTGAACTGCGCAGCTTATCTTTTTTACTTTTTATTGTAGAAACTATTATTTCCCGATTTCATAATCAGTAAGCGAACAGCGGATATTCCTTCATCTTGGCATTTACGCGTGCGCGGACGTCGGCAATGACCTGTTCGTTTTCTACGTTGGAGAGAACGGTCTCAATCATTTCAGCGATTTCCAGCATCAGGTCTTCTTTGGCGCCGCGGGTGGTGATGGCGGGAGTACCCAGACGGATACCGGAGGTCTGGAATGCGGAACGGGTATCGAACGGAACCATGTTCTTGTTCACGGTGATGTCGGCAGATACCAGTGCCTTTTCGGCTACCTTACCTGTCAGGTCGGGATATTTGCTGCGCAGGTCTACCAGCATGGAGTGGTTGTCCGTACCGCCGGAAACGATGGTAAAGCCACGGTCTATCAGGGCTTGTGCCAGCGTAGCGGCGTTTTTCTTCACCTGTTTGGCATATTCTTTCCATTCCGGTTGCAGAATTTCACCGAAGGCAACGGCTTTTGCAGCGATGACATGCTCCAGCGGACCGCCCTGAATGCCGGGGAATACGGCAGAGTCGAGCAATTGGGACATCATCTTGATTTCGCCCTTCGGTGTTTTCTTGCCCCAGGGGTTGGGGAAGTCCTTGCCCATCATGATGACACCGCCACGAGGACCGCGGAGTGTCTTATGGGTGGTAGAGGTCACGATATGGGCATATTTCACGGGGTTGTCCAGTTCGCCTGCGGCAATCAGTCCGGCAGGGTGTGCCATGTCTACCATCAGGATAGCACCTATCTTGTCGGCTATTTCGCGCATGCGTTTGTAGTCCCATTCGCGTGAATAGGCAGAACCGCCGCCGATAATCATTTTCGGTTTCTCGCGCAGGGCCACTTCTTCCATCTGGTCATAGTCCACACGTCCTGTTTCCTTATTGAGGTTGTACTCGCAGGGAGTGTAGATAATGCCGGAAGTATTCACTGACGAACCGTGAGAGAGGTGACCGCCGTGTGCAAGGTTGAGGCCCATGAATTTGTCGCCCGGGTTCAGCACTGCGAGGAATACGGCAGCGTTGGCCTGTGCACCTGAGTGCGGCTGTACGTTTGCCCATTCTGCGCCGAAAATCTGTTTCAGGCGGTCGATGGCAATCTGTTCGCTTTGGTCTACGACTTCGCAACCGCCGTAGTAGCGCTTGCCGGGATAACCTTCTGCATACTTGTTGGTGAGGCAGGAACCCATTGCCTGCATAACCTGATCACTTACGAAGTTCTCTGATGCAATCAGTTCAATACCTTTGAGCTGACGTTGATGCTCTTTTTCGATGATATCGAAAATTAAATCGTCTCTTTTCATTCTTGCTTATTAGATAGGTTTGATAATACTGTATTCTCTTATTAAGCGTACAACGTACAAATTTAGAAGAAATAAATGAATAAACTGTAAGAAAAGTAAGAAATTTCCTGTCAAAAGAACACTCCAAGCGAAAAACTCAGAACATTCTCCCGCCTGTGAAAACGTATCTGGTTGGCAAGAGGCACTTCCTCGCCGGCATTTTCGTCATAGACCGGCTTGTAGCTGATGCGCTTTGAAATGTTGTGCAGTCCGATGTCGTAGCGGAAATCGAAGAAGATGCGGGAAATCGTTACGGCAACGCCGGCGGTGAGGCTGACGTTCAGCGGATAGAGTTCCTCCTCGATGTCCCGCTGGTCGAAATTCTCGAAAGTGACCTTGCTCTGCCTGTCCCAGATGTAGCGTATTTTCGGTCCGCCGAATACGGCAAGGCTGTAAGGCCCTTCCTTGATGATGTTGTATCCGTAGATTACGGGAATCTCGAAGCTGTGGATAGACGAGGTGATAGAGGCCATTTCGGGTATGCTGCTTTCGGGCGCGTCTTCGGGCAGCGGCTTCTCGAAGGTGATGTTGCAGCGGTTTATCGTGTACGACAGTTCCGGTTGCAGGAAGTGGCGTTTGAAGTTTATCCGCATGAAGAACGAGCCGAAATAACCTATCTTATAGTTATTCTGCACCTCGTCGATGACAGTACCGTTCAGCACTAAATCCGATACGAGGAAGAGCGAAGAGGTAAACCCGCCCTTGATACCGAAGTTCACCCGCCGGTCGTGGCGGTGGGTGTGCTGGGGGTGTTCCGGTTTATCCGTTCCGGGCACAACCGGCAGTTGTCCCCACATAGCTGTGGAGAAGGCCAGCCAACAAACCCCGAAAAGTAACCATCTTCTTCCCATAATCAATTTTTATTTATTACTTTTTCTTCTCTACCGACCAGCCGAATTTCCCGATTTTCTCTCCCAGCCCGTAATAGCCGCCATGCACGTAGACCAGCAGGTTGGATTCTGCCAGCTCCAGTTTTCCGGTTTCCGTATTCAGGTGGGAGGTGTCGGCGCGTACATTCACCACATCGGCAATGAACATGTCGTGCGAGCCGAGGGCAACGATTTCCTTTACCCTGCACTCGATGCACAAGGGAGATTCCTCGATGAGCGGGGCGCTGACAACGGTACTTTTGCCAGGTGTCAGCTTCATCTCCTCGAATTTGTTGTAGTTCTTGCCCGAACGTACGCCGCACCAGTCGGTGGCGCGCGCCATATCCTTGGTTGTCAGGTTAATGACAAACTCCATGTTGCGCTTGATGATGTCGTAGGAGTGACGTTCTGGCCGCACGGAAATGTAGCACATGGGCGGGTTTGTACAAATGGTTCCCGTCCATGCAACGGTCAGTATGTTATATTCTTCCGGGGTGCTTCCGCAGCTCACCAGTACGGCGGGCAGCGGATAAATCATGGTTCCCGGTTTCCAGTCTTCTTTCATCAGATTATCTCTATGTCCTCTCTTGTCTGTTCTTTCTCGCAATAGTGGCATTTGATTACGCAGTTCTCCTTGTCCACCACATGAAACAGGGTAGGCATCGGTTCGTTGTTGGTGATGCACTTGGGATTGGCGCATTTTACGATGCCGCGCAATTCGTCGGGCAGTTTCACTTCACGTTTCTCCACCACTTCGTAGTCGCGGATGATGTTCAGCTTTACGTTGGGGGCAACTACGGCAATGCGGTTTATCTCATCGTCGCAGAAGAACTTATCCGCTATTTTGATGATACCCTTTGTTCCCAGCTTCTTGCTTTTGAGGTTGAAGCCGATAGTAATGTTGTTGTTCATCTGCTCCAGTCCCAGCAATGATACTACTGTAAACAGCTTCTCAGAGGGTATATGGTCGATGACAGTGCCGTTTTCCAATGCGGCCACCTGCAATTCTTGTTTTTTCATGTCTCCTAAATAAAACCAGTAATATACTTCCTTATACTTTACTTAACGTCGTCCAGCGTAATGCCAAGCACATCGCACAGAATGGCTTCGCGTGCATAAAGTCCGTTTTGCGCCTGCTGGAAATAATATGCCTTCGGGTTGTCGTCCACATCGAGGGCTATCTCGTTGACACGGGGCAGCGGATGCAGGATGCGCAGGTTGGGGCGGGTATGTTCCAGCATTTTGTTGCGCAAGATATAGATATTCTTCACGCGTTCGTACTCCATGAGGTCGGTGAAGCGTTCGCGTTGCACACGGGTCATGTAAAGGATGTCTGCATCGGCTATTATCTCTTCCGTAAAGTCGGTGTGCTCCACGAATCTGATATCGTGTTCGCGGCAGTAAATCTTGTACTCTTCCGGCATTTTCAGTTCTTCGGGAGCGATGAAATGAAAGGTGGGGTTGAAGTGCCGCATGGCCATCAGCAGGGAGTGTACGGTGCGGCCGTATTTCAAATCGCCTACCAGGTAGATATTCAGGTTCTCCAGCGTACCTTGCGTCTTGTAGATGGAGTAGAGGTCGAGCATCGTTTGCGAGGGATGCTGGTTGGCTCCGTCTCCGGCATTGACGATGGGCACTGTGGTCACCTCGCTGGCATAGCGTGCAGCTCCTTCCAGATAGTGGCGCATCACGATGATGTCGGCATAGTTGCTTACCATCTTGATGGTATCTTTCAGTGTCTCGCCTTTGGACGAGCTGGTAGCTTTGGGGTCGCTAAAGCCGATGACACGTGCACCGAGCCGGTTGGCGGCGGTTTCAAAGCTTAAGCGGGTGCGGGTGGACGGCTCGAAAAATAGGGTGGCGACAACTTTACCGTCGAGCAGATGCCTGTTGGGTTTTGCCTCGAACTCTTTCGCCATATTGAGCATATAGAGAATTTTCTCTTTGCTGTGTTCGGCGATAGTGACTAAACTTCTGTTTTCCATATCGTTGATATTCGTTTTACTTTTCGAGAGTGTAAAGTTGCAAAAAAAATATGGGTTATGAAAATCTCCGGGAACTTTTATTCTTTTTCCATTACTTTCGCCGTTGGCAAGCCTGTACGGATTTTGCGCTGTACGGACTTGGCGGTTTGTGTTTAATTCTCGTTAAAATGAAAAGTCATGTTTAAAATCTGTATTGTATTCAAGATAAGTATCCGGCGTGACGGCGGCTCTCCGTGCCGGAAAAGGAAAAAGGAAGAATGAGTTATTTGTCAGTATATAAAGAACGCAGTAAAAAAACACTTGTGGCTTTTATGCACTAATCTAAAAAAATCGATAAAATAAAAAGAACATGAAGAAGTATGGATACATAGCCTTTGTACTATGTGTCCTGGCGGGTTGTGCGTCGCAAAAAACAGATTTCGTACCTGCAAGATGTGCCGGATGACTATCGGTAAAAGATAACACAGAATTATGACCTCAGGATCCATTCGGATGATTTGCTTTCCATTATGGTGAACAGTAAAGATCCCGAACTGGCACAGATGTTCAATTTGCCGATGGTAAGTTATCAGATAGCTAACAGTAATACCGGATATGCAGGAGAACAGAACCGGATATTGGGGGAAGTGAATCGGCCGGGAACATTCGAGATAACCAACGATCGCATCACCTTACTGGACACATTGAGCCTTGCTGGCGACTTGACCATTTGTTCCTGTTGAATAAGCTCCAACTTTCCATTACGGGAACGATGAAAACCGGAAGAACAAGAAGCCGCTGTACAAAAGGATATTTGGAATTTAAACGCTATGGGTATGTTTTTCTTACGACATAAAACAAAGTTGGTGGATACCGGTTTCTTCAGGGATTTTGTGGATAGTTACAGCCATATCCTTCCGGGTGTGGACGACAGCATAAGAACGATAGAAGAATCTCTGGCGGTGTTGGCGTACTTCGAATCGCTCGGAGTGAAGAATGTGAGGCTGACGGATAAGCTGGCGAGGGAAATAATGTCTCTTCGCTGACTGTCAAAGCCCGCAATGAGTTAGGAAGCTTCGGAGACCTGTGCTTTTGCAGGTTTCCGGAGCTTCTGCCGTTTTTGGGGTATTTAGAGTTTTCTATTAAAATTGTGAGAGTTGTTTTGATATATTTCCGTATCTTTGCCCCATTATTGAATATTGAACCAACGAATTTTAGGAACCGGACATGATAAAGAAAGTCGTAAAAGTCCTTTGGATTTTCATCGCGCTGATAACATTGACATGCGTTGTTATTTTCTTCTCGATAGCAAAAGGTTGGATTGGCTATATGCCTCCTGTGGAAGATTTGGAAAATCCCAATTATAAATTTGCAACGGAAATATTCTCGGAAGACGGGAAAGTTCTGGGAACTTATTCTTATAGCAAGGAGAACCGCGTGTTTGTGGGATACAATGATTTGTCGCCCCATATTATCAATGCGCTGATTGCAACGGAAGACGTGCGCTTTGCCGAGCATTCGGGGATTGATGCCATCGCGCTGTTCCGTGCCGTGGTGAAGCGTGGTATTCTGATGCAGAAGAATGCCGGCGGCGGCAGTACAATCAGCCAGCAGCTTTCCAAGCAACTTTATTCGCCAAGCGCCGACAACATAGTGGAACGTCTGTTCCAAAAGCCCATCGAGTGGGTTATAGCCGTGAAATTGGAACGCTATTATACCAAAGAGGAAATTCTTACGATGTATCTCAATAAGTTCGACTTCCTGAATAATGCGGTGGGTATAAAGACTGCCGCCTATACCTATTTCGGTTGCGAACCGAAGGATTTGAAAATTGAGGAAGCCGCCACACTGGTGGGTATGTGCAAGAATCCTTCCCTATATAATCCGGTACGTTATAACGAACGTTCGCGCGGACGCCGCAATGTGGTGCTCGACCAGATGCGCAAGGCCGGATATATCACCGTTGAGGAACGGGATTCGTTGCAGGCATTGCCATTGAAGCTGTCCTATCATCGCGTAGACCATAACGAAGGTCTTGCAACGTATTTCCGTGAATACCTGCGTGGTGTGCTGAATGCCAAGAAGCCCGATAAATCGGACTATCGCGGCTGGCAGATGCAGAAGTATTACGAGGATTCGCTCGACTGGGAAACAAACCCTCTGTTCGGCTGGTGCGAAAAGAATACGAAGAAGGACGGAAGCAAATATAATCTTTATACGGACGGGTTGAAAATCTATACTACAATAGACTCCCGCATGCAGAAATATGCAGAGGATGCCGTGACCGAGCATTTGAAAGAATTGCAGGGGTACTTCTTCAAAGAGAAAAAAGGTGCGAAGAAAGCGCCTTATACTTTCCGTTTGACGCAAGAACAGGTAGACGAAATTCTGGACCGTGCCATGAGACTGTCCGACCGCTATCGCATCATGAAGAGAGCCGGAGCTTCCGAAGCGGAAATCAGGAAAGCGTTCGATACGCCCGAACAAATGTCTGTATTCAGTTGGAGCGGTGAGAAAGATACTGTAATGACTCCGATGGATTCCATACGTTATTATAAGTTCTTCCTGCGTGCCGGCTTCATGTCGATGGATCCGCGCAACGGTCATGTAAAAGCGTATGTAGGCGGCCCGAACCATCACTACTTTAAATATGACATGGCAATGGTGGGACGTCGCCAAATCGGTTCTACCATGAAACCGTATGTGTATTCGCTGGCTATGGAGAACGGTTTTTCTCCTTGCGACCAGGCTCGTCATGTGGAATATACATTGATAGACGAAAACGGAAAACCCTGGACACCGCGCAATGCCAACAAAAAACGTTATGGCGACATGGTGACGGTGAAGTGGGGATTGGCCAATTCGGACAACTGGATTACAGCATACCTGATGAGCAAACTGAACCCGTATGAGTTGAAGCGGTTGGTGCACAGCTTCGGTGTGCGCAACCGTGAGATTGTGCCTTCGGTGTCCCTCTGTCTCGGTCCTTGCGAAGTCTCCGTAGGAGAGATGGTAAGCGCCTATACCGCATTCCCGAACAAGGGTATTCGTGTTGCGCCGCTGTTTGTAACCCGTATTGAGGATAACGACGGTAATGTGCTGGCTACATTCTCGCCGGAAATGCAGGAAGTAATCAGCGCATCCAGTGCCTATAAAATGCTGGTAATGCTGCGTGCAGTTGTCAATGAAGGTACGGGCGGACGTGTCCGCCGTTTGGGTGTAAAAGCCGATATGGGTGGCAAGACCGGTACGACCAACTATAATGCCGACGGCTGGTTCATGGGCTTTACGCCTTCGCTGGTGTCCGGCTGCTGGGTGGGCGGTGAAGACCGTGATATTCACTTCGATACGATGTTGCACGGACAAGGCGCTTCCATGGCATTGCCTATCTGGGCGAAGTATATGGTAAAAGTGCTTGGCGACAAGTCTTTGGGATATGATGAAAACGAAACGTTCCAGCTGCCTGAAGGTTTTGACCCCTGCAAGGACAGCGGATATGAGGATGCGGATGCGGAACCGGCATCGGAAATGGGACTGGACGATTTGTTTAATTAAGAATTGGGAAATGGTGTACACAATCTGCATCGGCAGTAACGTGAACAGGAAAGAGAATCTGGCGTTGGCACGCAAGAGGCTGTCCGAACTTTTTCCGAACATCCGTTTTTCTGCAGAAGCGGACACAGAGCCGTTGTTTTTCCGGCGGCAGGCGTTGTTTGCCAATCAGGTGGCGCGCTTTACGTCCGATTCTGATGCAGGTGAAGTCATACTCCATTTGAAGGATATAGAGCGGGAAGCCGGAAGGACTCCCGAAGAAAAGAAACAGGAGATTGTACGTCTTGACATAGACTTGCTGTCTTGTGACAACAGGGTGTATAAACCCGAAGATTTAAAGCGGGATTATATCATCCGCGGACTGAAAGAATTGAATGATGGAAAGTCTGAGGCGACAAATGCCATTGAAACGTTTCTTTATAATAATGTGGTAATTTAAGTTTTAAAGATATGAAATTCCTGGGAATAATTCCTGCCCGCTACGCATCTACGCGTTTCCCTGCCAAACCTTTGGCTTTGTTGGGTGGAAAGACCGTTATTCAACGGGTATATGAACAAGTGGCCGGTGTTTTGGATGATGCTTATGTAGCTACCGACGACGAGCGCATTGAAGCTGCCGTAAAAGCATTCGGCGGAAAAGTTGTAATGACGTCCGTGCATCATAAAAGCGGTACAGACCGTTGTTATGAGGCCTGTACCAAAGTAGGGGAAGGCTTTGATGTGGTGGTAAACATTCAGGGCGATGAACCTTTTATACAGCCGTCTCAACTGGAGACCGTAAAGGCCTGTTTTGACGATCCGTCCACACAGATTGCCACTTTAGTAAAACCCTTTACTGCAGATAACGGTTTTGAGGCACTGGAGAACGTAAACTCTCCCAAAGTAGTGCTCAACAAGAACATGAATGCTCTTTATTTCAGCCGTTCTATCATTCCGTACCAACGTAATGCGGAGAAGCGGGAGTGGCTGAAAAACCATACATATTACAAGCATATCGGATTATATGCCTATCGGGTGGAAGTGTTGAAAGAGATAACCTCGCTTCCGCAGTCTTCTCTTGAACTGGCGGAGTCGCTGGAACAGTTGCGCTGGCTGGAAAACGGTTATACCATTAAAGCCGGTATTACCGAAGTGGAGACAATCGGTATTGATACACCGCAGGATTTGGAACATGCGGAACGTTTCCTGCAAGCACGAAACGCTCAATGAATATCGGTTCGGGGATGATTTTGGACAGGACCATCCAGCCTAAGGTGAGGGACATTGAGCACTTGGCCGTACAGATGCCCCAACGGTGCACTATGCCCAATGGTGTGTCTTTGAATGTGCTTGACTCTGGCGATAATGAAGTTGTGCGCATAGACCTGCTGATGGAAGGCGGGCGCTGGCAACAGTCGCAACCGTTACAGGCTTTGTTTACGAACCGTATGCTGCGCGAAGGGACGCTTCGGTACGGTGCGGGGGAAATAGCGGAGAAGTTGGACTATTACGGTGCCTGGCTGGAGTTGTCCAGCGCATCGGAATATGCGTATATTACTCTTTATTCGCTGAACAAATATTTGCCTCAGACATTGGAAATACTGGAATCCATCGTAAAAGAGCCTGTATTTCCGGAGAAGGAGCTGGGTGTTATAATAGAAAATAATATCCAGCAGTTCATGGTCAACTCGTCCAAAGTGGATTTTCTGGCGCATCGGGCGCTGATGAAAGCTGTATATGGTGAGGTGCATCCTTGCGGACGGCTGGTGCAGAAAGAGGATTATGGCAGGATAAATCCTGCTGTACTCAAAGAGTTTTACGACCGGCATTATCATTCCCGGAACTGTACGATTTACGTTTCCGGAAAGGTGGGCGATGATTGTGTACGGCGGATAGAAGATATGTTTGGTAAGGAAGTGTTCGGCAAAGACTTCCGCAAACCGGAAAGGCGGGAGTTTATTCCGGTTTCTTCCATGGATAAACGGATTTTTGTAGAACATGCGGATGCCATGCAGAGTGCGGTTCGCATGGGGATGCTTTCTTTGGAACGCCATCATCCCGATTATTTGAAGACCAGAGTGATGGTAACGCTGTTTGGCGGATATTTCGGAAGCCGTCTGATGTCCAATATCCGTGAAGAAAAGGGATATACCTATGGCATTTCTGCAGGCATCGTTTCTTGTCCGGGACCGGAAATGCTGGTTATCAATACGGAAACGGCAAACGAGTTTGTGGAGCCTCTTATCCGGGAGGTTTACCATGAAATAGATTGCTTGCAGAATGATTTGGTGCCGGAGGAAGAATTGGCAATGGTAAAGAATTATATGCTGGGCGAAATGTGCCGCAGTTATGAATCGGCATTCTCACTGGCAGATGCGTGGATGTTCGTTCAGGTTTCGGGTTTTGGCGATACACACTTTGAAGATGCTCTGAACGCAGTCAGAGATATTACTCCTGAAGATATACGCGAACTTGCCGGAAAGCATTTGTGCAAAGAGAAATTAAAAGAAGTCATATCCGGCAAAAAAATGTCATAAAAAGCGGGAACCGCCTCGTGGTTTTGGCAGATTAATCGTATCTTTGTCAAAATCCTAATTAAGTAACTTGTAATCCAAGATGAAATATCTATATACTGCAATTTTTCTGTTATACTTGTCACAGGGCAGTGTCGCAGCCCAGGAAAAAGGCGGCTTCTTCGATAAAATAAAGGGAACTTTCTCGTCGGAAATAAAAATAGGGACACATACGTTTAAGGACGGCTCCGTATATACCGGTGAGATGAAAGGACGCAAACCCAACGGAAAGGGAAAGACGGTTTTTAAAAACGGCGATGTCTATGAAGGCGAGTACGTTAAAGGAAAGCGTGAAGGGTATGGCATTTACACTTTTCCCGACGGTGAAAAGTATGACGGTCAGTGGTTTCAAGACCAACAGCACGGCAGAGGTATCTATTATTTTATGAATAATAACCGTTATGACGGTATGTGGTATCAGGATTACCAGCATGGCAAAGGTACTATGTACTACTATAACGGAGACCTTTATGAAGGCGATTGGATAAATGACAAGCGTGAAGGTCAGGGTACTTACATTTGGAAGAACGGTTCCAAATATATCGGTTCGTGGAAAGACGATAAGAAAAACGGTGAAGGCACGTTAGTCTGGAATGACGGTTGCAAATACGACGGTCAATGGAAGAATGATGTGCGTGATGGCAAAGGTACGTTTGAATATGCCAATGGTGATAAGTATGTGGGTGATTGGAAAGAGGATATGCAGCATGGCAAGGGCATTTACTTCTTTCATACGGGCGACCGTTACGAAGGTTCTTATGTGCAGGGTGAACGTACCGGTGAAGGTATTTACTATCATGCCAGCGGCAATAAATATGTAGGAAACTTCAAGAACGGTATGCAGGACGGACATGGTACGTTTACATGGGCGAACGGTGCTGTATATGACGGACAATGGAAAGACAACCAGCGCAATGGCTATGGCGTTTACAAATGGAACGTCGGTGACTCCTACGAAGGCGAATGGAAAGATAATAAATTCAACGGTCAGGGAACTCTGATTCTTACCGACGGTACAAAATACAAAGGCGGTTTTGTAAATGGTCTGGAAGAGGGGAGTGGCGTGCAGGAAGATAAGAACGGAAACCGCTATGAAGGTTTCTTCAAACAAGGCAAAAAAGACGGTCCGTTTGTGGAAACGGATAAAAATGGAAAGCTGGTGCGGAAAGGAACCTATAAAATGGGCAGGTTGAGTAATTGAAATCAGGGAATGAAAAGGGGCATTCGGTAAAATGTCCCTAAAAAATAGAGAGGGCTGCGCGATTCTGAATGAATATTGCGCAGCCCTTATTTTTTATTTCTTAATTCTCAATTTTCAAATAATATATTGAGAACTGATAGATTCGTTGCTTACGACTCTTCTGATAGTTTCGGCAAACATATCGGCAATGCTTAATTGTTTAACCTTATCGCATTTCTTGGAGTAAGGAATGCTGTCTGTAAATACCATTTCAGTCAAGCCTGATTCCTGTACGCGGAATGATGCCGGATCGGACATGACACAGTGACTGGCAATGGCACGTACGGATTTAGCACCGGCTTCCATCATGATGTTGGCTGCTTTGGTGATAGTACCTGCGGTATCTACTATATCATCTACCAATACTACATTCTTGTCTTTTACGTCACCGATAATCTGCATGGTGGCAACAACGTTTGCCTTTTCACGCGTCTTGTTGCACAATACCAAAGGTACACCGAGGTATTTGGAGAATGTGCTGGCACGTTTTGAACCGCCAACGTCGGGAGTTGCAATAACAAGGTCATCCAACTTTAATGATTCGATATAAGGAAGGAATACTGCCGATGCATACAAATGGTCAACCGGAATGTTGAAGAAACCTTGAATTTGGTCAGCATGAAGGTCCATAGTAATCAAACGGTCGATGCCTGCAACTGAAAGCAGGTCAGCTACCAACTTGGCGCCGATGGATACACGCGGTTTGTCTTTTCTGTCCTGACGTGCCCAACCAAAATAAGGAATTACTGCAATAACACTTTTGGCAGATGCTCTTTTGGCCGCATCAACCATCAGCAGAAGTTCCATCAAATTGTCGGAATTAGGGAAAGTGGATTGAACCAGGAATACATTTGCGCCACGGATAGACTCTTCATAAGAAACAGCGAATTCACCATCGGCAAAGTGGGTGATATTCATCTTTCCTAGAGGGCAATTAAGGCTGGCGCAGATTTTTTCTGCAAGGTATCTCGAGTTTGTTCCTGAGAATACCATAAAAGGTGCTTTTTCGCTCATTTTGTAATAGATATTACCTATTTATTAATTTGCATGCAAAGGTATGAATTTCCCGCTACATAATACAAGACTTATTGTAGAAAAAATATTTTTCTTTACCGGATTTATTTGTAGCTTTGCTTTGTGAAATACCTTTCATCTATATTATTAATAGGAATGCTATGCCTGATAGGTACGGCATTTGTTTCGTGCGTGGGTACAGCTCCTACAAAAGAGGTGCATCTGATTGACTCCTTAAATCAGGCGGCATATGCTTATCGTTATAAAAATTTGGACTCATCGTGTCATGCGGCTTCAAAGGCTTACCGGGGAGTGAAACTTTACAGGCAAGGAAAGGCGGAAGCTTGTAACAATCTGGGATTCTGCGCTTTTATGCGAATGGACTTTGAACAGGCGGAGAAATACTATCAGGAAGTGTACAGTCTGACAAAGAATGAATTGGAACTTCTGATTGCCGATATAGGTTTGATGAAAATTTATCAGCGGACGGCACTGAACAAAGAGTTCTATGATTACCGCAATAGTGCTGTACGCCGCATGAAACGCATCGCAGAGGATAACAATTTGTTTGTAGACAGGCATGAGCGAATGCGGCTGACCTATGCTCGGTCGGAGTTTTATATTGTGTCTGCCATATATTACTATTATTTGCAGCAACGGCCGGAAGCTTTGGCATCTATCAATGAGGTGCCGGAGAATGAGGAGTTGGCAACGGACACAAATCAGTTATTGTATTATCACTATATAAAAGGGTCGGCTTCTTTGTGCGAAGGAGAAACGCCCGATGAGCGTCGTTTAAGGGAGTTTGATGAACTTTACACTACTTGGAAATTAGCTTCCAGGAAAGGGTATCTGTATTTTGAAGGAAACGGTATACAGGGATTGGCTAATTTGATGGCTTCTCCGGATAATTATGATTTTTATCAAGGACGGCGGACGCATGCGTTGAAACAATTCGGCGAGCCGGTGGATTCTTTACTGCCTATGCGGTTGGGACAACAGGCTTTGGAGAAATTCCGGCAGTATAATGACATTTACCAAATTGCGGGTGCATACGTTTCTATCGGGAAATATTTGAATGCGCATGGAGAATATGAGCAGGCACTCGATACTCTGAAACGTGCCTTAGAGTGTGTAAACGATCATCATCGCCGTTTTTACGATTGCCACGACAGTCTGGATTGGTTGAAGGCTTACGACCGTCGTGATACGATATGTGCGGAGAAATCCTGGATTCGGCAGAAATTGAAAACCGTTCCCGAATGGATTTCAAGGATACGTGAGCAGTTGAGTGTCACTTATGCCGGATTGGAAATGAAAGAGTATTCGGATTATAACAGGAATATATATCTGGATATTCTGGAAGATACCCGTCAGGATAAGGAATTGGAAAGCCGTTATCAAGCATTGGAAAGAGAGGCGGGACAGCTTAATCTGTTGCTTTTCTGTGTGATTACGGGGCTTATTGTAGTGGTGGTGTTCTTCTGGTTCTTTAATAAACGTTCTAAACAGCGCAACAGATTGCATCTGCACCGTTTGCAATCTATGCTGGATATTTGTCAGGAGATAACTGTATCCATTCCTGCTGATGCACAGACCGAGAAAGACATCACGGATGCGATTCTAGTGGCTGTACGTCCCAAAATGAAATGCTTATTCGGAACAGAAGACGTATGTATCAAAAATAGGGAATTGATATTCGCACGGCATATGAGGAAAGATGAACAGGCTATGGTGCAAGTAATCAATCCTTATATCCAATGGGCGTTAGACAACGGAATGACTTCCATTTTCCTTGGCGAGGAACAGCGCAGACTGGAGAAACAACGCTATATTCATGAACGGCATATTGCCGGAAACAAACGACAGAATCTGATTAAGAAGGCTTGCCTTTCTATTGTTGATGGTATTCATCCTTACATCGACCGCATTCTGAACGAGGTGCATAAACTGATACGCATGGGATATATCCATGATGAAACTATCAAAAAAGAAAAGTATCAGTATATTGATGAGCTTGTTACCACCATTAACGAGTATAATGATATTCTGGCTTTGTGGATTAAGATGAAGCAAGGTACGCTGAGTCTGAGCATCGAAGTTTTTGAACTGAATGAGCTTTTTGAATTGTTGAGGAAAGGGAGCCGGGCTTTTGAAATGAAACAGCTGGATTTGGAAGTAGAGCCTACCGATGCTTGTGTGAAGGCAGACAGGGCATTGACTCTCTTTATGATAAATACATTGGCAGAAAATGCACGTAAGTACACTCCCAAGGGGGGTAAGGTGAGAATCTATGCCCGGCAGGAGAATGATTTTGTGGAAATATCCGTTGAGGATAACGGATGCGGTCTGTCTCCGGAAGATGTTAACCATATCATAGGCGAGAAGGTGTATGATTCCAAAATTATCGGCATGAATGATGCACCCGACCGGGAAGCATTGCGGAAAAATAAGGGCAACGGCTTCGGCTTAATGAATTGTAAGGGCATTATTGAGAAATATAAGAAAACGAATCCTGTTTTTAATGTGTGCCTGTTCAATGTGAAGAGTACGTTAGGGCAGGGGAGCCGTTTCTACTTCAGACTACCGGCAGGAGTACGTAGGGTTTTGACCGCAATACTACTTGTATTCTCTTTAGGTATGGTTTCTTGCAGCAAGGCAACTGATAACGATGTGCTGAAAGAAACACTTACTGACTCTCTGACATTGGCCTTGCAGGCAGAATATGAACTTTTACTGAATAAGGCTTCCGATTATGCCAATGAAGCCTATTACTGTAATGTAGACGGTGAATATGCGCTGGCTTTGCAATATATAGACTCCGCAATGGTTTGCCTGAATGAACATTACGGGAAGTATGCCGAAGAACCGCATCGTTATATGACTTTGGTCGGGGATGACATACCTGCTGAGCTGGACTGGTGGAATGAGATGTTTAATTCCGATTTTCATGTGATTCTGGATATTAGAAATGAGGCGGCGGTTGCATTTCTTGCTTTGAAACAGTGGGATGAGTATGGCTATAATAATGCTGCTTATACCACTTTGTACAAGTTGCTGGGTGAGGACCAGTCTTTGGAAGATTTTTGCCGCGAACTGGAGCGTTCTACGAATAATAAGACGGTGAGTATCTTGTTGGTGATTATTTTATTGGTTACGCTATGCTTGGGGTATTATGTTCTGTATTTCCGCAGGAGATTGGTAAACCGTTGGAACTTGGAGCAAGTATTGGAAATCAATAAGCAGGTGTTTACCGCATCTGTAATATCTGCATCCGAAGACGAGGAGATGCTAAAACGTGAAGAAGATATGTTGAAAGATATTCCGCAACAAATCGCAGATAATGCATTCGATGCGGTTAATGAGTTGTTGAGTATAGAGCGGTTGAGCATTGCGGTTTATAACGAGGCTGCCCATAGGTTGGAGTACGCGTCTAATCCTCTGGAAGGAGTAGCAGAGAACAAACTTGTGTGGGAAGACTTGATGCAACGTTGTTTTGAAGAACAGAGGTATCTGTCGGAAAATGGAATGCAGGCATTGCCTCTCATTGTGAAAGCCGGAAACTCCACTCAGTGTATAGGAGTGTTGTGTTTGGTGAGAAGCAGGATGCAGCAGGAATCCGACCGTTTATTGCTGGAGTTGATAGCCCGTTACATTGCTATTGTGATATTCAATGCGGTAGTGAAGCTGGCAATGAAATACCGGGATATTGAGACAGCTCAGGATGAAGCACGTCGTGCGTCGTGGGAGGACAGTTTGCTACATGTGCAGAATATGGTGCTTGATAACTGTTTGTCTACCATCAAACATGAAACGATTTATTATCCAAATAGAATAAAGCAATTGATAGGCAAACTTCGCTCCAGTAAGCTGTCGGAAACAGAGGAGCGGGAAACGGTAGCGGCTATCAGCGAATTGATAGAGTATTATAAAGGGGTATTCTACATTTTGAGCCAATGTGCATCCCGTCAGTTGGAAGAGGTTACTTTCAGGCGTACGGTGATTCCTGTGCCCGAGCTGTTGGAAGCTGCGGAGAAGTATTTCCGTAAGGTGAGCAGGGGAGTTGCGGCTTCTGTTGTTTTCAGTATAGAAACAGTAAGTGAATCGGTTATCGGAGATGTAAATCAATTGCATTTTCTGTTGGAGAATTTGATTGATGAAGCTTTGTCTGTGCCGGTTGCGGGAAAAATTCGCCTGACTTGTGCAGTAGAAGATGATTTTGTGCGTTTTCTTTTTACAGATATGCGGCGGGAGAAAACAAGGGAAGAGTTGAATCAACTGTTTTACCCGAATCTGGTACGTATGACGGCCGGTGAAAAGGGAAAGTTGTGTGGTACGGAGTACTTGTTATGCAAACAGATTATTCGCGACCATGACGAATTTGCCGGAAGAAGAGGATGCCGCATTAATGCAGAACCTGCAGAGAAAGGGGGATTTGCCGTATACTTTACGCTGCCCCGTTATCTAAAAAGAATTCAGCCGGGAAGATAATGGCTTTTCTCGGAGCAAATTAGAATAAGTAAGGATAAAAAGATATGAAATATGGAAGCTAAGAAGTTTAAAGTCATTATTGTAGAGGACGTAAAGCTGGAATTAAAAGGAACGGAAGAGATATTCCGTCACGAAATACCGGATGCGGAAGTTATCGGTACCGCCATGACGGAACAAGAATTCTGGAGTTTGATGGAAGCCGGTGTGCCGGACCTTGTTTTACTGGATTTGGGTTTGGGTGGCTCCACTACTATCGGTGTGGATATTTGCCGCAATATATTTAAGCGCTATCCGGATGTACATGTGTTGATATTCACCGGAGAGATTTTAAACGAAAAATTATGGGTGGATGTCCTTGAAGCGGGAGCTGATGGTATTATTCTGAAGACTGGAGAATTGTTGACCAAGACAGATGTACAAGCTGTTATGGACGGGAAAAAACTTGTTTTCAATTATCCCATATTGGAAAAGATTGTAGAACGTTTTAAAACTTCCGTCCGGAATGATACGAAACGGCAGGAAGCTGTTATCAGTTATGACATAGACGAATATGACGAACGTTTTCTCCGTCATCTTGCTTTGGGGTACACAAAGGAAATGATTGCCAACCTGAAGGGAATGCCGTTTGGCGTGAAATCTTTGGAGAAACGGCAGAATGATTTGATAGGGCGCCTTTTTGGAGAGTGCGAACGAGTGGGAGTAAATGCTACGCGCCTTGTGGTGCGTGCACTGGAACTGCGTATTCTTGATATTGACAATCTGGAAGCGGACGAGGAATAATTCCGAATACCGAGTAATTATGAGGAATAAATGGCGAATGCCCCATCCCGCAACGATGTTCTTCCTGCTGACACTGGGAGTTATCTTTCTGTCGTGGATATTTGATGTCTACGGATTGAGTGTGCGTCTGCCTCATACAGGCGAAGAGATACGTGTACAGAGTTTATTGAGCCCGGAAGGCATTCGATGGCTGCTGCGTCATGTAGTAACGAATTTTACGGGTTTTGCCCCGTTGGGGCTGGTTATCGTGGCGATGTTCGGGATAGGGGTTGCACAACATTCCGGGTTTATAGATGCGTGTATACGCAAAGGCATACGCGGACGGGTACGTAATCCGTGGCGTATCATACTCAGTGTTATTGTTCTGGGATTACTGTCCAATGTAGTGGGTGATGCCGGATACATCATATTGCTGCCTATCGCTGCAACGTTATTCCATTCGGTAGGATTACATCCCATAGGCGGAATCATAGCAGCTTATGTATCGGTGTCGTGCGGTTATAGCGCCAATATACTTTTAAGCACACTCGATCCTATGCTTGCTGCCACAACACAGGAGGCTGCCGATATGACGGATGTGTTGGGCGGATGGATCGGACCTCTGTGCAATTATTATTTCTTTTGTGTATCCACTTTCTTGTTGGTATTCATTATTTACCATATAACTTGTAGAAAACTATTGCCAGGATTAGGAGAATACAATGGGAGTAATACCTTCTGCGGTTATAAGCAACTGTCTCGAAAGGAGCAGAGAGCTTTGTGGGGAGCTGTCATTGTCGGCTTGCTCTATGCGGCGTTTGTTCTATGGGCTACATTCTCTTCATGGGGTATATTGAGAGGTGTTAATGGCGGATTGATTCGTTCGCCGTTTATTATTGGTATTCTGTTCTTGTTATCTTTGGGGATAGGTTTAATGGGAATGGTGTATGGATTCGTTTCCGGACGTTATCGTACGGACAGTGATGTGATAGAGGGGCTGACCCAACCGATGAGGTTATTGGGTGTTTATTTCGTAATCGCTTTTTTTGCTTCCCAGATGTTTGCTTGTTTTGAGTATTCCCATTTGGATAAATGTATCGCAATAATGGGAGCGAATGTGCTTTCCCCCGTTCGTTCGGATAGTTTGTGGATATTGATATTATTTATCTTGTTTACTGCTCTTATTAACCTCATTATGGTTTCTTCCACATCGAAGTGGGCGTTTATGTCGTTCATTTTCGTTCCGGTATTGGCGGGTATGGGGATTTCTCCGGATATGGCACTGTGTGCATATCGTATCGGTGACAGTGCAACGAATGCGATTACTCCTTTTATGTTTTATATGCCGCTTGTTCTGACGTATATGCAGCAATATGATAAGCAGTCTACCTATGGTTCGTTGCTTAAATATACGTGGAGGTATTCATTGGTTATTCTTATTGCCTGGACTGCTTTGTTTGTGCTTTGGTATCTCTGTAAACTACCGCTGGGATTATAAGTAGAGAGGCTATAATTATCTCTGTTATAAGATTTAAACAAGATTACTTTCTTTTATTAAGGCTATAGCTTAAATTGTATAGTTTCTTGTTAATTGTAACATTGACAGATACCTTATCTTCATTACCTGTATTGACAAACTGTCCCTTAATTACAGGACCTGTGGCTGAGTCTACGGGATATAGTACCGTAATATATCGTACAGGATTATTGTCCGGTTTCCGCATGACAACTGCATAGGACTTTCTGTGTTCATATTTCCTGTCTGTTTGGTAGGATATCCGACCATCAAACTCTTTAAAGATAAGATTCCTGCTCGCCTCTCCGAATGTACGAATTAACAGATTATTGCTATCATCGAAGGTGGTATGCGCACCAAATTCTTCCTTATCCAGAAGAACATTATCAACAGACTTTCCATCACAAAGATGGAAATATAATTTTGCATATCCGGTAGCAGTCCCGAATCCTTCATCTACCAGCACAAAAAAATCCTGTGGCTGTTTGACGTAGAAGATGGATCGACGATGCTTGAAGTTGCTATATCCTTGATTTTCTGTCACAATAAGTTGATATTCATCTTTTTCCTCAAATAATAATAAAGTACCGGCGGCTTTATTGATATTTTCCGTTCCGGTTTCTTCATGGTCTGCGGTTTTGCCTAAAACCATTGTGTTATGTGCTTTGGTCTGACGAAACCATCTGCGTAGTTCCATAACCTTCTCATTATCCTCTGCCATATATGCACAAACACCGGAATCGGGAAAGAAGTTACGTCCGTTACGATATAACTCAAATGTACCGTTATCAAGTTGGTTATGGCTTGAGTCTCCCAATTTTAAAGAAACATTATTACTGTGAATCAGCACTGTAGATTGCGGGTCCCAACCACTACGTAGTACATAAAAACCAGAAGAAGGGAATGTTTTTATTTGTGTACTCGGACAAGTGCCACTTTTACCATACGTGGACATATATTCAAACTCGAAATCTTCAGGAAACATTTCCATATATTTCTTAAAGTTTTTATTTAGCACGCTTCGGGTTTTAACCCATGAATCATTGAAAGCAGGAGTACAATCTTTGCTGTTTTTTGTAAAATAACTGGGGTAGGTGAAATGCATCACTACTTTGGCGGCTTTTAAAAGTACCTCATTTAGATTTGGCGACAGCAAATTCTCCGGAACTTCATTCTGAAGGAGCAGCCGTTTGAGATCGTATAGTCCATCTAATATACCTATATGATAATGCAAAGACAAATCATTTGTCATACCATCATCCAAAAATAACTTTGAAGTTTGGTCATTAATGATATCACAACCTGTTTTTTGCCACTGTGAGGCATTCTTCAGCTCTGGAAATAAAGTTCCTGCAAACACTAATGCTACAGCTTGGCTTAACAAGATATTATTTCCACCGGCATATTTGTATTGAGATAAATAATCGGCATGCTCCGCAAAATGTATCAAGAAAAAAGAAAGCCATTCCGATGTAAAGTTAGGAGAACTTTTAAAATATTCGAATAACTCCGTTTGTCCCATAATACGTGTGGATACTTGAAGTTGATACCATTTGAACTTGTCAGGGCTACCTTCGGGTAGAGGGTGCTTGGCAATCCAATCGGTATACACTTCTTTCCATGAAAGCATATATTTTTCATCATGAGACTCTTGATAGGATTTTCCTTGAAGCGGCATCCAATTGTGGCGATGTAATTGCTTTTGATATTCATTATCTGCACCTTTAGGTGTAAATTTCCAATTTATTGTTTTATCGCTGTTTTGTAGTGAATAAGGCTTCTTCAAAATCTTATCTTCCAAATAATTTTCGTTTACATAGAAACGATATTCATCTATGGCATAGTCTGCATAACCACGCTCTACATCACTGGGAGGGTCTGATGCTGTCTCTTATACACATCTCCGAGCCCACGAGACGGACTCCTATCTCGTA
>ENA-OZXJ01000062-OZXJ01000062.1-human-gut-metagenome-genome-assembly--contig:-NODE-62-length-38955-cov-5.403393_pt1 | contig 38955 bp, 43 predicted proteins | sample MGYA00244854_ERZ654092 | MGnify/ENA primary metagenome ERZ654092 (study PRJEB26926, sample SAMN06165064) | human gut metagenome | biome: ENVO:00009003; feature: ENVO:2100002; material: ENVO:00002003... | reverse complement strand
AGATAGGAGTCCGTCTCGTGGGCTCGGAGATGTGTATAAGAGACAGATTTCGGCCCGGACTGCCCGGTAAGCGGCAATATGGGTCAGAATCAGCATGAAGCCGGCGTTGGAGAACCCCAGCCCGCAGATGAGCCGCTGCGTCACGCCCCAGCTGATGATGGGACAGGGGTTGAAGCTGATCCCACAGATAGCGTGAACATGGCGGAGGATCTCCCCAGGCGGTCCCTGAATACAGAGTCTGCAGGCGGCTATCGGGCGCATTCTCTCTTCTTCACCCCGGAGAATGAAGGGCAGGATTTCAACACCGTCCTGCAGGATGTGCAGGAATATATCTCCGGCAAGTATTCCGCCCTCATCACCGAGGGCGGCGATGAAGACGCCAAGGCCCAGATCAAACGGTACATCACCAAATATGTGCAGGACCGGCGCATCGCGGTCAAAGGCTATTCCGGCGACCAGCTGGTGGACGCCCTCTACACGGAGATGGCCGAGTTCGGCCTGCTCACCAAGTACATCTTCGGAACCGGCATTGAGGAGATTAATGTGAACTCTTGGCGGGATATCGAGGTGTTGTACGCCAATGGCGAAACGGTCAAGCTGGAGGAACATTTCGACAGCCCTGAACACGCCGTCAATGTGATCCGCCGTATGCTCCATGTCAGCGGTATGGTGCTGGACAATGCCAGTCCCGCCGTCCTGGGCCATCTCAGCAAGAACATCCGCATCGCGGTCCTCAAGACCCCTTTGGTGGACGAGGATGTGGGCGTCACGGCATCCATCCGTATCGTCAACCCGCAGAATATGCAGAAAGAGGACTTCGTAAAAGGTGGAACAGCCACAGGCCCCATGCTGGACTTTCTGGCCGCCTGCCTGCGTTACGGCGTTTCCGTCTGCGTTGCCGGGGCCACCGGTTCCGGCAAGACTACGGTGGCAGGCTGGCTCCTGACCACCATCCCGGACAACAAGCGTATTTTCACCATCGAGAACGGCTCCCGTGAGCTGGACCTGGTGCGGGAGAAAGATGGCCGGGTGTGCAACAGCGTCATCCACACCATCACCCGTGAGAGCGAGAACGCCAAGCAGAATATCGATCAGGATATGCTGCTGGACATGGCCCTGCGGTACCACCCCGACATCATCTGTGTGGGCGAGATGCGGTCTGCGGAGGCGTATGCCGCACAGGAGGCCGCCCGTACTGGCCACGGCGTGTTGACCACCATTCATTCCAACTCATCCCAGGCTACATGGCGGCGTATGGTCACCCTCTGCAAGCGTAAGCACGAGATGGCCGACGATACCCTCATGGATCTGGTCACCGAGGCATTCCCCATCGTGGTGTTCGCCAAGCAGCTGGAGGATAAGAGCCGTAAAATCATGGAGATCATGGAGTGTGAGATCCTGCCCACTGGGGAGCGCCGGTACAACACCCTTTATCACTTCAAAATCGAAGAAAACCGGTTGGAGGACGGCAAATACCGTATTAAGGGCCGCCACGAGGCGGTCAACCCCATCTCGGAAAGCCTGCAGAAGCGGTTCATCGACAATGGTATGCCGCAGGAGGTGCTGACTCAGCTCGTGGGCAAAAAGTCCGCTCCCTCTAAGGGTAAGTCAGGCTCCAGTCCGGCAAAGGCAGGACAGGCAACGCCCGCTCCGAAGACCAGGAGCGCACAGTCCAAGCCGCCTGCCAAACCTGAAACCGGCAAGGAAGGAGGCGAATCTGTATGAATCTGATCCAGTTGATTGCCTGTATAGGGCTGATCACAGGTTGTTTTGTCCTTTTACACATCTCCCCTATGGACTTCACTGAAGGGGTGTTCCGCAGAATCACCAGTAAGCCCAAAAGCATCCGGTCGGAGGTTAATGAGAGTACACGGCGCAAAAAGAAATCCTTTCTGCGCCGGGAAATCGAGGAGACACAGACCATTCTGCGGATGACTGGCCGGGCCGCCAAGTTTCCCATGGTGTGCGCCCTGTCCCTGCTTCTTTTTCTGGTAGGGGCCGCCTTCGCCCTGACGCTGGGCAACCTCTTCCTGGTGCCGGTGCTGGCGGTGGGCATGATGTTCGTGCCGTTCTGGTTTATCCGTCTGACCGCAAATCACTACAAAAAGAACATTGCCGCTGAACTGGAAACCGCCCTCTCTATCATCACCACAGCTTATCTCCGCAATGAGGACATCCAGACGGCAGTGGAGGAAAACATTGACTATCTCAACCCGCCCGTCCGGAGTGTGTTTGTGGAGTTTCTCACCCGGATCAAGCTGGTGGACCCCGATGTGGACGCCGCCCTCCAGGACATGGGGACGAAGATCGACAACGCCGTGTTTCGGGAGTGGGTGGCCGCTCTGCTGACCTGCCGACACGACCGGGGGCTCAAGACCATCCTGACTCCCATCGTGGCTAAACTCTCCGATATGCGGATCGTCAACGGTGAGCTGGAGAATCTGGTGTTTGAGCCCCGCAAGGAGTTTATCACCATGCAGGTGCTGGTCATCGGCAATATCCCGCTGTTGTACTGGCTCAATCAGGACTGGTACGATGTTCTGATGCACACCCCGCTGGGGCAGGCGCTGTTGGCAGCCATTGCCGCTGTGATGTTCATCAGCACCGCAGCGGTCATCAAGCTGACCCAGCCCATTGAGTATCGGAGGTGATCCTCATCAGTAACCAGGAAAAGGGCTATTTTATTACCGCAACGATCAACCATGGTTCCTATATTCCGGAGGCCCTCCATGTAGAACGCATCGATGACATGGCGCTCTATGATGGAGATTTTGAAGCAGCAAAGGCAGCGGAGCAGGATGGGGTCCGGCTCATCTATGGGATGGACGGCATCCCGGACGGTATCTATATTGACACCCCGGAAAACCGGGAGCTCATCCGAAAGGGTTTGGGACTGTATCCTGACTATCGAAACTGGCGGGATGACTTTGATCCGTCATTTGTTGCGGAGTTAGATGTGATGCAATAATGCTATAGAAAGAGTGCCTTGTAATACAGCATAAGAAGAAAAACAGGGCCGGTACACATCTGTCGTGTACTGGCTCTGTTTTTATGTGGAGGTGAACAAAACAACCATGACTTTCCTTCTGTTTTTATTTGGCATATTCCTTGCGCTGGGTATGTTTCTTTTGACGGCTGATCTGCTCAGGCTCCCCCGTCTGGCCACCCAGCGTGCCATGCTCTCGGTGGGCCGCCAGGAGAAGAAGCAGGCCCGCAGTGTGGAGGCCCTGCTCATGGGCTGGGCGATCAAGCTGGCCCCACACATCCATATGGATGAGTATAAGCGGGGCCGTCTGAAAAATACGCTGGCCGCTGCTGGGCTGAACATGACACCGGAGGAGTACACCGCCTTTGCCATGATCAAGACCGGTGCAGTGCTGCTGACGGTGATTCCGTGCCTGTTGATTTTCCCAATGTTGGCGTTGATAGTTGTTCTTCTGGCGGTGGCGGTTTATTTCAAAGAGATTCGCAGGGCGGAGGAAAAACTCTCTGCCAAGAGGGACGAGATTGAGGCGGAACTGCCCCGGTTCGTGGCCACCATCACCCAAGAACTGGCCGCCAGCCGGGATGTGCTGAGCATGATTGAGCATTATAAGCAGAATTCCGGTCCTGTTTTCTCCGCTGAACTGGATGTCCTCACCGCGGATATGCGTTCCGGCTCCTATGAGGCGGCGCTGACCCGCTTTGAGGCCCGGTTCAACTCTCCGCTGCTTTCGGACATTGTCCGCGGACTCATCGGCGTGCTGCGAGGCGACAACGGGGTCCACTACTTTCAGATGCTCAGCCACGATATGAAGCAGCTGGAACTCCAGCGCCTCAAGGCAAAGGCCATGAAAATCCCGCCTAAGATCCGTGTATTCTCCTTTGTCCTGCTCATGTGCTTCCTGGTGACTTATCTGTCCATCATCATCTACGAGATTATCCATTCCCTGGGCGGGATGTTTTAAGAGAGGAGGTGCCCAATGGACTATACAGGCAGCATCTATCGATTGATTGATCGTGCGGAAGATGAAATGAAGGAATATGCTCAAAGGGTGAAGCAGCTATCTGCCGATGAAATTTATCGCCATTCAGCTGAAACTGCGGCAAAGGAAAGCCTGCTTTCTGCTCTTATCCATGACAGTTATGAACTCGACGATGATGACTTGGATTTAATCCTTAAGCCAAAAAATCCTGTGGAAGCACTATACCAATTCCTGACAAGTGATAAAACTGATCTTTCATCGGAAAGCTCTATCTCCAGTATTTTGAGCGAATATAATGCTCAGTGTCAGGAAAGGGATCTGACTTTAGGCGAGGAGGTAACCATGTGCTGAAACGGATTTTGAGATCCCGACGCGGAGAGGGATACATCGATGTGTGCGTCCTGGTGCTCTGCGCCATGCTGGTGATCGCGCTGGCAGTGCAGGTCCTCCCAGCCTTTATTGCCAAACAGCAGCTCGATACCTTTGCCACTGAACTGGTGCGTGAGGCGGAAATCGCCGGCAGGATCGGGCCGGAAACTGACCGCCGGGAACAGGCCCTGCGGGAGCAGACCGGCCTGGACCCGGAGATTGAATGGAGCGATACCGGCCGCATCCAGCTCAACGAGGAGGTCACGGTCACGCTCACTCATGAGATCGACCTCGGTCTCTTTGCCGGCTTTGGCAGTTTCCCCATCACCCTGCGGGCAGATGCCACAGGAAAGTCGGAGGTGTACTGGAAATGAACAGACTCAGGCAGATTTTGAAAGACCGGCGCGGCGTGGCCTTCCCCCTGATTATTGCCATTGTGCTGGTGCTGGTAATGCTGATGTGCTGCATCAGCGAATATTTCCGTCTGCTCATCGTGGCCCAGGGGGTTCGGGATGCGGTGCAGGAGGCTGTGATCTCCACCGTCAACGACAACTATGACGATGTGTACCATGGCGTCCGGGAGGGCTACTCCGGCGCCTACCAGCCGTTGGCGGGAGATTTTGAGGAATCACTGGACTATGGCGATATCTATGGACGCTTGGACGATATCCTTGGGCTGACCTATCGGGGCGGCTACCATACTCAGTACACAGAGGATGGTGGGATGGAGTTCCGTGTGTGGGGCCTTGATGTGGAGATCCGCAACGCACCGTTCGCTTCCGGCGACAGCGCCGGCGACCGTTTTGTGGCGGACTGTGAAATCGAATTGGAGGTTCCAGTGTCTTTTGGAGGAGAGCTTCTGCCGCCCATGCGGATGACAGTCAAGGTCAGCGCGGGCTATGCCCCTCGGTTTTAACGCAGTTTTCAAAAAGTTTTCTATTGTCCCAATAGACTTCTCTGCCTGTTTGTGGTAGGGTTCGTGTTGACAAAGGACGGGCGGTATAGGAAAATGTAGGCAGCAGATCTTAAAGCCGAACTATCCTTGGCCGCCTGAAGTCACACAGACAGTTTGACAAGAAGCATAATCAACAGAAAAAGGAGGAATCCAAACGATGACGGAGAATACCAAGAAGTGGCTGACCGTGGCCGGATGTCTTGTGGTCTGCGCAATCCTGGTTGCTGTGATCGCAAGCAGCTTCAGCAAAGACAAGGTCACCGATGACCTGCTCCCGCCCAGCAGCTCCCAGCAGGGCGATGTAGTGGTGGACCCGGACAGCAGTACCCCGCCTCCCGCAGAATCCGGGGATGACCAGAAGCCGGGAGATAATGTGACCGTTAACCCGGAAACCCCGGATGCCAGTACCAACACCGATGATGGAAACGGCGCTGATTTTACCGGCACAGAGCAGACCATTCAGCCGGACCCGGTCAAACCGGAATATACAGAGGATGAACTGAAGGACCCCACCAAGACGCCGGATGGGACTCCGGTCGAGGGTACTCCTGAGCCGCAAGATCACAACAATGTGACGCCTCCCCCTGAACAGCCCTCCACCAACACCAGTGGCGGCCTGCCTGGTTTCGATAATGTTCCCAACGCAGGCGCAAATCAAGGTGGAAGTATCGATAGTGATGGAGATATCAATACTCAGGTTGGCATAATGGGATAAAGTAATATCGCATCTTCAAAAAGCACAGCTTTGGCTGTGCTTTTTATTTTGTGGGAAAGGAGATCAAGTGAAACGACTCTTTAACCTGTTTCTGGCCGTTGTGATGATATTTTCCTTTACTTGCATACAAGTTTATGCCGCGAATGGAACTGGCGGGTCTGGTAACATTGATGGTGGCGGCGGGAGTATGGGGGATGCGACGAGTCATGGCAGTTGGAACCCCGGAAACGAAGGGGTGCGTGTAACCGTAGTGCGGGCAAGTGACCATGCCGTTGTTACTACACCATTTGATTTGACCAACAAAACACCATCTGCAGGAATATATCATTTCGGAAAGGTCAGTAAAATCCAGTACAATAATGGTACTGGGCTCTCTCCCGTACAAGGCGGGTATAGCTATAAAAACCCTGTACAACCAATGCCTCGCATCATAAGTACAAACGGGCGTAATAACATCGAGGCCATCAAAAAGTATTTTTGTTCAGAATATGTTGTCAAGTTCATTGCGGAAGAAACTGGTATGGATTATGACACGCTCATCAGCGGCGAATACAAAATTCTGCTGGAACCCATCGCCTATTATAAGTTCCAAGGTGTCATGATTGCCACAACAGCGACAGAGGCCGCCCTTTATGACGAGGTGGTTGGAGGACAACTCCGCTATTGGATGGGATCGCTGACGGCCAAAAACCTTCCCCTGTCCATGTTTCTGGAAACCCCAGATTTAGGCTATCCCGCATGGTCCGGCCCCACCAATAAGAATGTGTCCAACTCGGACATCAAGTCCTCCCTTGGGCTTGGTATCGTCCGCTTTGAGGAGCAGCCGGAGGAGCCGGAGATCAGCACCTATGACTATGAATACCGAACCAATACCGAGGTCATCACGGCGGTAGAGGTCAGCGGTGGCCAAAGTGACCCGGATGATCCGGTCACTGTACAGTTCCATATTGATGGGACGACCTATACGGTCAGCAATGTCTACTACCCGGACGGAGATTCCCAATTGGCCTGGGTACGCTGGACTACACCGGACGAGCCGCAGGACATGACCATCGATGTGGATGTATCCGGCCCAGGATCAGCACAGGCCACCATCCACTGTAAGATCGTAGATCTGGACGAGAATCCGCCGCCCAATCCAGTAGCAGATGACCGGAACGACTCCTTCACACCCTCCCCGGTCCCAGACCGGCCGGAGAAAACCTCGGCCCAGTGGACCATTTGGGACCCATGGTGGCAGGAGTATTGGGTATGGCATGGCGATGATGAGGACGGATACTGGTGCGACCACGGCTGGTGGGAATTTGATCTGGACCGCTACAGTGCCAGCCTTTCCGCTGCTATGGAAATTACTCCAGACGAGAAGAATCCCACCGCCAGCGACAGCACCATGAAGTCCGGCTATGGGGTCAATCAGGTGGTCACCGCCAGAGTGAACAGTTCCCAGAGGTCGGCTACCACCGCCCTGCAGAATGCAGTCAGTTACTTCCCAGAGTTCAACTATGAATCCTTTTGGCGGCTATTGGATCGCATTTCCATCAGTTCCTCGTCTTCCAGGCTGGAGTTCCAGAAGAACGAGTATAGCACCTATAACCGGCGTACCCATTTCACTCCTATCTGGTACCCGGATGGCTCCTATACAGTCAACACCTGGGTCATTGACTGCTGGACCCCGGCAGGGATGCTCTCGGTCAACCTCACCGATTCACTGAATATCCGGGGCAATCTATGGGACGATTGGCATATCGCTCCGCTTGATCTATAGGCGGGAGGTGAAGCCATGGGATACATCCGACTGGATGAGCAGCCTGGCGAGGTCTACCACTACACGCACCGAAAGAATCTGGACAGCATCCTGCGGGATGGCCGAATCAGGCGTATGGGCGATAGGGAGTGCTGGTTTTGCGCCTCTTTGGAGGATACCCTGACGCTCATGCGGGCCACGGTCATGATGGAGGGAAAGCCCTACTATAAGGTGGGCGGCAGCATCGGCCGCTATCCCAAGTTTGTGCCGGAGGACTATGTGATCCTTCGGCTAAATCCCCGCTTTCAGAAAGGTGAATGGGTACAGTGGATGCAGGAGATGCCTCCAGGATCGCCGCCCGAACTGCTGAAGGCCGCCGAAACATTCAGTAACCTGAAACTGGGCTTCCGGGGAGATTTGAAGTTCCAACAGAATCCAGAGGTCATTGAAGTAGCCCCACTGGTCGAGGCTGCTCAAACGCAGTTTTTAGATATTTCTTTCTTGATGTAAAGAGGCGGTTGACAATGTGCAAAAAAGGGCTTCCGGCAGTATGGACCAAGGAGAAAATCGAAGAAGCCTTTGCGGGATTTGTAGAAAAGAACAGAAGGCTGCCAGTGGCAAGGGAAATGAAGCCTCAATATGGGCTGCCGACACGCAGAACATTTGAACGCTATATGGACACGACCGCCCAAGAGTATGCTGAACTTCGTTACCCCACGCTTCTCTCCGCAAGAGATGAGCGCCATGTTCAAACCGTCTTGGCATATCGGAACGAAGTACGTGAGTGGTCTATTGAGCGGCTTATGGAGGCGGAAAAGAACTTTTTTGCAAAATGCGGGCGGTTACCTGAACCGTATGAATACACGGCTGAGAACGGTCTGCCTATGTACTCTGTCTTCTGTAGGTTAGCAAAGGAAGCGTTTGAAGAAATAATCCGGGCTCAGTTCCTGGAAACACAGGAACTGAGTGGACCTGTGCTCACGATGTAAGCATTCACAGTAACAAAATCAGAAAAGAAACGGGCCGTGGGAAAGTGCCTCGCGGCCTGTTCGGGATAGATCATCCATCCGCGGGAACACCCCTGCGGCCTTTCTTTTTTCAGCAAAGAAAGGTGGTATTTGATGATGAAAACGAAAAAGATGCTCTGTGCGGTCGTAATGGTAATGATGCTGGCCATCATGTTTACGGTACCCGCATTTGCGGCAGGAACCGGGGATGTGGCTGGTGCCATTGAAGGCACTTGGACGGACGCATCCGCCCAGATCAAAACGGTTGTCAATAATGTGGTCTTTCCCGTGATTGACCTTGTTCTGGCTGTGTTCTTCTTCGCCAAATTGGGCATGGCGTATTTTGACTATAGAAAGCACGGCCAGTTCGAATGGACTGCGCCGGCCATCCTGTTTGCCTGCCTTATCTTCACCCTGACGGCTCCCACCTATGTCTGGACGATCCTGGGAATGTAAAGAATTATTCTGAGAATACAGGAGGAAGGAAGCAATGGAATATCCAATTCCAAATCCATCCGGAAATAAAATGCTTTCATTGGTTAACGAGCTGTACCAGCGGTCTACCGGGATGTGCAGAGCAGGTGCAGGTCCATACGGCATCGGGGTAAGCGTGGTAGAAGATACTCCCATTGATGTGTTTTTCACCTTTGATCCAGATCCGGTTCTGGATTGTAAAATACTGCCGGAGGAAATCCCTGAGTACACTGTCGGCGTGATTGGCTCCTGGAGCGGAGAACGCAAATATCTTTCGCGGGAGGAGGTGGGGCAGCTTCTCTCTGCCTCGGACCCGAAGACCAGAATATTGGCGGAAATGCTCCGGTACTTTGAAGGAAAGACCTGGATCGTGAGCTGCGCAGATTGTCAGGAAGCGTTCGGGATTCTGGCGGATGCGGAAATGCGCGAGGCATTTGGGCTGGATGAGCAGGAGCAGATTGGACCGAAACTGGAAATGTAGGACAAGAATGATGAGGCGTAAGCCGGAAATGGGAGACGGTTTCTATGGGCTGTTGGGGAATCACCGCACTGGAGTCCGACAATGGACTGGATGCGGTTAGATGTGTCCGGTACAATTTACCGGCAGATGGACAACTGGACTTGGGAGAAATGCTTGAACGATTAAAGAAAGACCGATGGAATGCCCCCTGTGATGTAAAGCTGGGGTGTGCGCATACCAGCCCTATGGCACTGGCTGAGATCGTTGTAAAGTATCTTGACGGTGATCCCGGCAGTTTGGACTATGATGAGGAGTGGGCGGCCGAGGACAACAAGTTCCGGTCCGTCACCTCGTTTACAGCATCAAGGGCTTCTCTCCGGGAACTCCGGGATTACCTTGCGGACACTTTGAAATACGCCAGGATCAGAGCGGAGCGGCAGATCAAAGCCGGCGAGCTGCCCGGCGGCTGGTTTGATCCGAAGGATTGGGACGGATGGCAGAAACACATGGAGGGCCTTATTCACCGGCTGGATGGCGTTCTGGCCTTGGAAGGCAGTACGCTGGAGTTAGCTCATCCACCGGCGCCGACTGTCCCGGAATTAACCATGTAGGGAGGGAAAGAAGAAAATTGAATCCATTTGGACAGGAGTTGAGGAAAATCCTCACTCAGTGCAAAACCAGCGGCGTTGTGTCTTATGCGGGCAGATCCGCCTATATCCAGCTTGACCCGGATTTGCGGGCCAGGCTGGAGTTTGTTTCTCTGAACATTGCCGGCCAGTACAATGCCCTCAAGCTGACGATCCTGAACCGGACCGAGGGCGCGGTGGATGTGAATATCCTACGCTTTGGCGATTTACTGGGAAAGAAAAAAGTGAGCAATCCCAACTTCTCGGATGGTATCTTACCACACCTCTGGGACGATTATGGGAAGGTAGACTGGTATGTTTACCAGCCTACTCAGGCGGATTACAGGCTGCTGGCGGGTACGGTGGACGAATATCTGCAGGTGTTCCAGCGTCAGGAGGAGGCGCAGGAACACAGCCCGCAAATGTGCTAAGAAAATAGGAAGCGAATACAAGCAGGGGCCGTGCCCAGCCACGGCCCCTGTGCCTTTGAGCAGGAGTATGCGTCCAATGCTGGCACGGTCCCCCTTACGCAAAGGGGTGAAACCACCAGATGTTTATATTGGACTTTTTCCTTGGCGGGCTGATGGATCAGTTTATCGACTGGGTCTACAGCCAGCTTGTTGGTTTCTTTGGCAACTTTTTTGCCGAGATGGGGAACATGGGCGTCGAGCTCTTCGAGATGAGCTGGGTACAGTCCATTGTTCTCTTTTTTTCTTATCTGGCCTGGACGCTGTATGTCGTCGGGCTGGTGGTGGCCGTGTTCGAGGTCGGAATCGAATACCAGACCGGACGGGCCAGTATCAAGGACGCGGCTATCAGCGCCGTCAAGGGCTTTATGGCCGTGGGGTGTTTTACCCTGGTGCCGGTGGAACTTTATAAACTCTCCGTCACGCTGCAGGCCAGCCTGACCTCTGGAATTACCGGGTATGGCGAGAGCTTTGATGCCCTTTCCACTGATATCATCAACTCCCTGCAGGGCGTGGATATCGGGGCCGCGGCCTCCTCCGGCGTATTCGGCGGGATTGGCAGCATCACCAGCCCCATCATGGTAATTTTTATTATCATCATGATGGGGTACGCCGTCATCAAGTGCTTTTTCTCCAACCTCAAGCGCGGAGGAGTCTTACTCATCCAGATTGCTGTGGGTTCCCTGTATATGTTCTCGGTGCCCCGCGGCTATATGGACGGTTTTGTGCAGTGGTGCAAGCAGATCATCGGTCTGTGTCTGACCACCTTCCTGCAGGCCACCATCCTTACAGCGGGACTGCTGGTGCTGAAGGATCATGCGCTGCTGGGCCTTGGCCTGATGCTGTCGGCCGGTGAAGTGCCCCGCATCTGCGGCGCCTTTGGGCTGGACACCTCGACACGCGCCAACATCATGTCCGCCGTCTATGCAGCACAGTCAGCGGTCAACACCACCCGCACCGTGGTACAGGCAGTGGGGGCGGCGAAATGAGCAGAGAAAAACTGATTTACATCGCCTCTCCCTATGCAGGAGATATTGAGACAAACACCGCGTTTGCGAAAAAGGCGTGCTGGTATGCCATCCATCAGGGGCATACGCCCATCGCCGTCCACCTGCTCTACCCACAGATGTTGGATGACGCTGAGCCAACAGAACGGGAAATTGGACTGCGGCTGGGACACCGGGTGCTGGAAGTCTGCGATGAACTGTGGCTCTGCGGCGGCAGGGTCAGTTCCGGCATGGCCCGTGAGATTGAGGAGGCCCAACGGCTCGGCATCCCCATCCGACAGATTGGGGAGCTGGAAATCAAGCAGGAGGCTCTGCCCGCTGAGATGGAGCAAAGCGAAGCTCCAGGGCAGAGCATGGGTATGGCATAATGCCCACGCTGGGCAGCCTGTTCGATGGAATCGGAGGGTTCCCACTCGCGGCGGTCCGCAACGGCATCGAGCCGGTGTGGGCCAGCGAGATCGAAGCCTTCCCCATCGAAGTGACAAGAAAGAGGTTCCCCTCCATACTCCATGTCGGGGACATCACGAAACTGAATGGTGCCGAACTTCCCCCGGTAGACATTATCACAGGAGGCAGCCCTTGTCAGGATTATGCCGAGGAAATAGTTATTCCGAAGTGGTTGCAGAAAGCCTTGTGGTACAAGGTGTTCCCTGCAAAAACTTCGGAATAACAGAGTAATTTGCCAACCTGTATAATGGATACGCAGGCGGAAGCCTGACAATGAACTTACAGGAGGCTTACGAACATGATTGAGTTGTCCGCAACCGTTACACGGGCGTTGGAACTCTTATCTGCCAAAGGTATGAGCGACAAAGGTTTGCACGCATACACCCACACTGGCTTTGGTTGTATCGTCCGCACTTTTCAAGCAAAGGGTTTGTCCTGCGTGACACTAACTATGCTCGATGAATTTTTGCTTGAGCAGTTTGAGCTTTTTAGCCAGGGAAAATTCTCCCCATGGAAATGGAGCTTGGTTCGCAGAAGCTGTGAACTTTTGAAGTATTGTGCAGCAGAGGACTCGGTGGATATGCCGCCATTGCTTCCTTGGTCGCCTACACTGCGCCGTTCTCGGCAAAGCATTGAGAAGAGTATACCCACCGCAGAACAGTTTGCAGATCCAGAAAACATTTTTGCGCTTGTGTGGAAAACAAACCGAGCAATGGTGGAACTGGGCCTCGCAGATGCAACTGTTCGGCATTATCGAGAAGAAGGACTGGCTGTCATCCTAAAGCGGCATTATGAGGCGCGGACAGACCACTTTTCCGAGGACCTTTTGAGCCGGGTCATAACAGAAAAACGAACGCAGTACGAGCAGGGACAAACGACCAAAGCATCTTACCAGAATCTGCGCAAAGCCGCCCATTGGCTGAGGGAAATGCACCTTACAGGCGGCATCACTCTGAGGAAGATCCCAAACTGGGGACAGCGTGAGCCTGTTGAGCCGTTCCGAACCCTTTTAGATGAATTTTGCGTAGATGCGGAACACGCGATGGCGGAGACCACACTCAAGGTGGCCAGAAGCGCTGTTCGTCGTTTCCTATTTGAAATGGAAAACCACGGTTTCAACACTATGGCGGATTTCTCCCAGGTAAATGTGAATCAATGCGTTACCAGTTTTGCTTCGCATTATGCGGGTGGGCTGGGTTCCGCAATCTCTTGTGTACGGTTATTCTTGCATTTTCTGTATGAGCATGACTTGACGAAAACGGACCTGAGTTTGTCCCTTCCAGAACTTGTGACAGTCAGGAAGATGTTCCATGAAGGCTTTACCGAAGATGAACTGGATCTGCTGCTTGCACATCCTGATAAGGATACAGCCACCGGGAAACGGGACTATGCCATGATGGTTCTGGCTGCACAGAGCGGTCTGCGAGCCTGTGATGTTGTTCGGCTGGAGTTGGACAGCATTGACTGGCGGACAAGAGAAATTCGCCTCACTCAGCACAAAACCGGCGAACCGCTGTCCCTTCCTCTGGAACCAGAAAGCGGAAACGCCATAGCCGATTATATCCTCAACGGTCGCCCGAATTCAGTTGTTAAAAATATCTTTCTGTGCCATACCGGAAAGATTCGTCCTCTTGATGCACGTTCTGCCAGCGGCGTTGTTTCCAATCATATGAAGCAAGTAGGAATCCCTGCTAAGCGGCGCGCATTCCATGCGCTCCGCCGAACATTTGGGACGAGATTGCTCCAAAATGAGGTGTCCTTTGAACTTATTCAACAGCTTTTGGGACACAGAGATATGGATTCCATGAAGCCGTATCTGTCCATTGACGAGCAAGGTCTGAAGCTGTGTGCACTTTCTCTGCTTTCTCAGGGAAAGGTTGGTGGCAGCAGATGATTTACACCTTTGAGAGCCGCTTTGCTGCCCGAATTGAGGACTTCATCGCGCAGAAAAATGCGTTGGGCTTTGGCTACCTGGAATCTTCTCGCCTCCTGCGAGACTTCGACCGCTTTTGTTTAGCACATTTCCCGGATGTAGATTTGTTGACAGAAGAAATCTGTCTTGCCTGGGCTACGAAAAAGGATACAGAGGGCAACAATACTTTCCGAAATCGTATGATGCCGGTGCGCGAGTTTGCCCGATATTTGAGCCGTAATGGGGAAGACGCCTATGTCCTGCCGCCAGACATTGCCCGTAAGGATGCGCCGTATGCGCCGTACATCTATACGGAAGCAGAAATTCAGGCTATTTGGAATACCCTCGACATCTTAAAACCGCGAGGGGGCTTTCCTGTGCGACATTTTGTGATTCCCGCCATGGTAAAGCTGATGTATTGCTGTGGCTTGCGTCCGGCGGAGGCCAGGCGATTACGCGTTGGAGATGTGGATCTGGACAAGGGCCGGCTGAACATTATGGAGAGTAAACAGCACAGAAGCCGCATTGTCATGATGGCGGATGATGTGGCGGAAATGCTCTCGGACTGCAACGCCGTTATCTCCACCTTTATGCCGGAGCGCGAACCATTCTTTCCTAACTCTGATGGTTACTTTTATGGGAAACGTGGATTGGAAAAGACCTTTCGGCAAACTTTAATGAAAGCCGGTATAGCCGGAACTGGCCGCCGGTCCCCGCGCCTTTATGATTTTCGCCACACTTTTGCAACCCACCGGCTGTACCACTGGATGCGGGAGGGCAAGGATTTAGGGACGATGCTTCCGTATCTGAGTGCGTACATGGGACATGCGCAGCTCTCGGATACCTACTATTACATTCATCTGGTTCCTGGCTTGATGGAAGAAATGTCCGGCATTGCATTTTCTTCTGCCGAGGCACTCTTGCCGGAGGTGGGGACCGATGAATGATTTTTTTGACGCGGTTCGGTGCTTTTTATTGGACTATCTTCCCAAGCAGCGCTGTCTCAGCGAAAATACGATCCGTTCCTATAAGCAGACGCTGAACCTTTTTGTGTCTTATATGCGGGATGAGGAGGGGGTCGCAGCCGTAGAATTGACCTTTTCCCGCATGAGCAGGGACTCTATTCTCGGATTCTTGACTTGGCTGGAAACCGCAAGAAAATGCAGTGCCAGTACCAGGAACCAGCGTTTGATGGCACTGCGCTCTTTTCTGGACTTTGCTGGACAGATGGACTGTACGCAGACGTCGTTGTATCTTTCTTCGTGCAATATTCCCTCAAAAGCGGCTCATAGCCGGATCGTTGCGTTTCTAACTGAACCGGCATTGACCGCATTGCTTCAACAGCCTGATCCGTCCAAGCCCAAAGATTTGCGGAATCTGGTATTTATGATCCTCATGTACGATACCGCTGCCCGATGTAGTGAACTTCTCGATATGAAAGTTTGTGATCTGCGCCTTGACGCAAAACACCCGATTGCATATCTTCACGGAAAAGGGCGCAAAACTCGCACAGTCCCTCTGCTCTGCAAAACAGTTCAGCATTGCAGGCAATATCTGCGCAGATTCCATCCGACCGCGAATGACCACAGCGAAGCGCCACTTTTTTTCACTGTGATTCATGGGACACAGCAGAAGATGTCTCCCGATACGGTGGCTGCATTCTTGACAAAATACGGAAGTATGGCAAGGAGTACTTGCCCGGAAGTCCCAGAGCATATTCATCCGCACATGATGCGACACACACGGGCGATGCACTTGTACCAGTCTGGAATGCCTATGGTGCTTCTTTCTCAATATCTTGGCCATGCACAGGTTGAGACAACGATGATCTATGCGCATGCGGATACCGAGATGAAACGTGCCGCAATTCAGAAGGCCGATGGCGTCCGCAGAGCCAGGCCTATACCGGAAGAGATTTGGGCTGATAACGAAGAAATGATCTTGAAGCTATCTGGCCTGCTCTAAGCCGGTTGTCCAGTGTATGCCGATTATGTTATTCCGAAGTTTTTGCAGGGAACACCTTGTACCACAAGGCTTTCTGCAACCACTTCGGAATAACTGTTTCCTCGGCATAATCCTGATTATCCCGAATTCGGGATAACCAGGATCTCAGCGTGGCGGGGGCCAGAGCCGGTCTTGCCGGAGAGCGTTCCGGCCTGTTTATGGAGCAGATCCGCGTTGTAAAAGAAATGAGGGATGCAGATGAGCGGCGCGGCAGAACAGCTCACACTGTTCGACCTCGATATATGTGCTGGGAGAATGTACCAGGATCATTCAGTTCAGCGGGCGGCGAAGATTTCCGCATCGTCCTCGAGGAGATTGTCCGAATTAAAGACGGCTCCTGTTCAGTGCCTCGACCTGACTCCGGGCGCTGGGAATCTGCTGGGGCAATCATTCTGGGAAATCAATTCAGCCTGGCTTGGAGAGTCATGGATGCTCAATTCTGGGGTGTCGCCCAGCGTCGCAAGAGAATCTTCCTTGTCGCAGATTTTGCAGGACGATCCGCCCCGCAAATACTATTTGAGCAAAACCGCCTGCCTGGGTATTCTGCGTCGAGCGGAGGCCAGAGGCAAGGAACTGCCGCCTCAGCTCCGGGATGCTCTGATCCTCCAGGCGGGACTGGCCCCATCGGATTCGACGGATACAACGGAGACCTGACAGGAGAAAAGGCAGCCACTCTCGGTGTTAATTGTGGTATGTCCACTGGACGAAACGGTGTGCTCACCGCCTTTGCCGCCAATCAGCGGGACGAGGTGCGGGATCTTCATGATGTAGCCGCGGCGCTGACCGCCCAGCCAGGGATGAAACAGCAGACCTTTGTGGCCGGAATCACGGCCAAAGGCAACGGTGATTGCTTCCTTTCCGAGGAGCGGCACACAGCACTAAGCGGAGGCGGCGGTATGCCCGGACAAGGGTATCCCGCCATTTTTACAGCTGCTTTTTCTGCTGGAGCTGGTGCTTCTGCGGGCAGTATTGGCTATGGAGAGGAAGTCTCGCCTACCTTGAAAGGAACCGCCAGCGGGAACTGTATGCCATCCATCCTGTGCCTTAATGACCAGGGCGGAAGCGCCATTGCCTGCAGCGAAAATGTTGCCGGAACACTTCGGGCACAGGAGCATGGCCACCAGCCACTTGTATTCGAGAACCACGGGATCGATGCCCGCTACACCGGCCCACATTCTGTGGCGCCCACAATGTCAGCCCGTTACGGTACGGGTGGGAACAATGTCCCGCTGGTCGCAGAACCGGACACGATATTCTGTATCACCGGAAATGCCATTGACCGGCAGCCTATGAACGGCGGGAACGGGATTGGGTATCAACAGGGCATCGCCTATACTCTCACCGCCACCGATCACCATGCCGTGTTCAGCCGCCAGCGTGTGGATGTGTTCAAAAGCAACGAGGTGGTCAGCACTCAGAGCGCTCGTCAGCACAAAGACGCAACAGATTTGGTCGTGGATATGGACGAGCCAGATAACAGCGCCTCCGCTCCAAGAGGTGCCTCGGTTCTTCTGATCCGCCGTCTGACCCCGCTGGAATGCGAGCGCCTGCAGGGATTTCCGGATGGTTGGACTGATATCGAGGGTGCTTCCGACTCCGCCCGCTATAAAGCACTGGGCAACAGTGTTTATTTAATCATGGTCGTTATGAGAAGAACAGATGTGAAAACTGCGCCAGGAGAGGATTCCTGGCGCAGTTGCTTCACATAATGTGCTATGCTTTTTGAGACCCAAAACTTTTCAACCACTCCATTGTACTCCGGCTTTTCTGCCAGGAAGGCATTGAGGGAACTGGAGAATCCGAAACTCGTTCCAGAGCTTTCTGCTTCATTGTAAGACTTGAACGGGCATATATGTCTGTAGTTTTAATGTCGGAATGTCCGAGGAAATCGCGCACATGAACGAGATCATTATCCGCGTCGTAAATGTGCATTGCTTTAGTATGGCGCATCAAATGCGGAGGAATTTTCTCCGGTATGGAAGGATCAATCACTGAAGCGGCCTTGGCATATTTGTTCAGGATGTACGTAACCCCTGCACGAGTTAGCTTTTGCCCGTTGCGGTTCATAAATAGCGGCAGATGACTTTTTTCCGGTGCAAGCATGTGCATTTCAGTAAGATATTTTTTCAAGTTCTGCGCCGTTGCCGGCAAAATGGGAACTACCCTGGTTTTTCTGCCTTTACCAAGGATCTTGACACTTGCAGGATAATCAAGACGGACATCTTCAATACGTAAGTCACAGATTTCCTGCACACGGGCTGCTGTATCATAAAGAAAACACAGGATAGTGGCATCTCTTCTGCCGCTGAGAGTGGATGTATCCGGCTGGCGCAGGATCAGCGCAATCGCCTCTTTTGTCAACGGATTAATCGCTTTGCGCTCAGCTCTTTTCACTGGGATTGCCAGTATTTGCTGGAAATTCAGCAAAAGGCGCGGCTCTTTTATCTGCAGGTATTTAACAAATGAGCGGATGGCTGCAAGACGTTGGCTACGCGTCGCGGTTCCATTGTTTCGCTCTATCCTCAGCCATTGCAAAAAATGGTCAACGAGTTCCGGCGTCAGATCATCTATGGAAAGCTTTTCAATCCTCATCCCCTCTACATCCTGGCAATAGCCAAGGAATAGCCGAAATGCATCGCAGTATGATGAAATCGTGTTCGTACTGATATTTTTAAGTTCGGGCAGGTAATGGGAAAGAAACTCCGTCAAATGTGCGGCAAAATCAGCAGTTTTCATTAGGCGCCTCCCACGTTGGAATCGTATCGCCAAGATAATCGCACTGCTTTTGAATAAATTCAGGGTAACATTCCGCTGTTAAATGCAGATAGATTTGCGTCGCACTCATGTTGCAATGGCCGAGATACGCCGAAAGGTATGGAAGTGTAGTCACGATGTCGCTCTTGGATTTTTTCAGCTTTTGCATAGAACGAACGGCAAAGGTATGACGAAGGTCATGAACCCTCGGACCGTATCCACGTCCTTTATGCGCAATTCCACAATGCCATAGCGCATCCCGAAACCGGTTGTAGACTGTGGTTGTATGGTAGCAGCCTTTTCGGGGATTGGGGAAGAAATAGTTGTTACCAGAACTTTCCGCATGGATTTCTTCAAAATATTGTTCGTAGTCCGCCCACAGACTTTTAGACAGAGGAACATATCTTGGTTTGTCATGCTTTGTTTCCCAAATCTGCAAAACGCCGTTTATAAGATCTACATCTTTTACACGGAGCCGGGTTGCCTCTCCGGCACGTAATCCACAGCAGATCAGAGTCTTAAACAGCAAAGGAAAGACAAGGTGCGCAGTAGGGCATTGCCTGCTTGGAACCATCGTTTCAAAATATTTCATAATACGTGCCAACTCATCGCTCGTAAAAATGCAGGGAGAAAAGTCAGCATCATCTCGAGATGAAATGGTAAGTTCGGGGTAGTACGCGGCATAGCCATTCAATTGAAGATATTTGGCAAAGCGTTTTGTGAAATTAAGCCGCCATTTTTGATTTTTACGCTTTTCATTGGGCCGCTTTTCAATCCATTTCTCAACGACCAATTCCGGCAACACTGGAGTATTGATTCCTTGTTCTACGAGAAACCGGTCCAATGTTTGAAAGGTTTTGGCTTCTTTTTCATACTTACATCCGCAGGCCCGCTTTTCTGCAATAAAAGCACTTATTTGACTTGCCAGTCCGCTTCTGTACTCGTAAGTTCTGCTCATAAGAGATCACCATCCTCAAACGACAGGGCGCATTCACGCAGGTTTTCAATATCCAGACGGATGTAATGTCCCAGAGATTCTCGGTCCGAATGGCCAAGAAATGAAAAAATGATATCTGGAGACACATCGGCAGATAGCAGTTTTGTCGCAACGGTTGCCCGAAGAGAATGCAGGCCGTGATGCGCATGAATTGGCACTTTTACCCCTGAACGCGCGACATACCTATGGAACGCTGAATGGATTGATTTCATCTTGCCATATGGAGGGTTCAAACTGACAAACAGGTATTCGCATTTTGTTTGCGGACGAATATGCAGGTAGTCAATAATAGCAGATCCCACTTTTTCGCTGAGAGGAAGTGTGTTCGGCTTGCCCGTCTTGCTTTGCACAAAGGAGATTGAACAAAGCTCCCAGTCAATATCGGGCAACTTCAAATTGCAGATATCTTTGCTTCGCACACCAAGTTCAGCGGCAATAGTAATGAAAGCATAGTCTCGTTTTCCTTTTGGGCTGGCTCTGTTCACGGTTTCCAATACTGCATTGATTTCCTCTGACTCCCAGATTTTAATTATGCTCTGTGCTTGTCCCAGACGATATTCAGGTACATGAGGTGCAAGATTTTCGGATGTATATCCAAGCAGATACAGATACGACAGGAACTTCCGCAGTCGGCTGAGTTCACAACGCACTGTACTTTTTGCATGGCCTCTCAGAGTCAGCAGATATGCCGAGACATGTGAGCTGTTAAGTTCTTCCAGCTTTGTTATACCAGCATTCTGAAAGTACCGCATAACTACGGAGATATAATTTCGCATCGTTTCTCTGGTGCATTCTGAATAACCGGTTTTGATGAGATGTCGCAGACGGCCTGTTCTGTCGTGAAATAGACGGGCTGTTTTGTCGGTCATCGCCGGACATCATTGTCCGGCGCCGGTGCGTTTTGTCGCATAAGAGAAGGGGATGGCTCCAGCCATCCCCTTCTTTCCGGTATTCAAGAAACCTCGCCCTCCAGGACGAGTTGTACCATCCGGTCATCAATAATGGCCCGGCGGTTTTGGTATGCGTAGACAAGAGACTGGGTACAGGCCCGGTTAATCAGTCTCGGGATGCCGGATGAGAAAGAGTGGACTGCTTTCATGGCGTCCTCAGAGAAGATTGCGTTGGGGTGTCCAGCATAGGTCAGTTGCTTCTCAATATAGGCTTTCGTCTGAGCGTATTCGTAAGGCATCAGAAAGCACTGAATATCAACCCTGTGGAGGATCGCTCTGTACGCTTGCAGCCGTAGTTTCTCCCATAGCTCCGTCTGGCCAGCCAAAATGAGTGCGAGGGGATTTTCAGAATCCATTTTGTAGTTGAGTAAGAAGCGGATTTCCTCCAGCATTTCCTTAGAGAGTAGATGCCCTTCATCCACAATCACAACCAGTTTTCGGTGTCCAACTCCACGCATAATTTCAATTTCGTGGTGCAGTAGATTCCTTGCGTCACCTCGGTAGAACCGTGTTTCACACCCCAGCTGCTCCAGAAGACCGTTGTAGAAGTGTCTCGGGGTAAGTTTAGATTCAGAAAGGTAGAGTACGGTGTAATCTTGCCCATCTAAGACGCTTTTCAGGCGGCGCAGAGCCGTTGTCTTCCCCGTGCCCGCATCCCCAACCACAAGAGCAAAAAGCTGGCGGCTGGCAGCATAGAGCAGACGGTTATAGACTTCTTCGGTATCCTGGTCTTCATAGAGATTGTCAACAGGAATGCCCCGTACAAAAGGGGTATGTGTCATTTCAAAAAATTCCTCGTACATGCTTGTCACCCCTTTTCAATTTCTGTGGTGTAGGAAATCGCCCTCCTGCGCTGCTTGTCTTGGTATGGTTCCGTTATGGCATCCAATAGACGGGAATGGTCAACGGGAATACGCTCAATCTCTTTTCGTTTTGGCTTCGGTGCAACTTTTTCGCCAACTACAATCTGCCGCACTTGAAACGGCTCATGGTCTGGTGTCTCAATCGTAAGGATCTCTGTACAGATTGGGTCATAGACTACATCAACCTGCTTGCCGGCAAAAGCAATGCCAAGGTCATATCGTTTTCCGCCAAAACTAATTACACCACTCTTGTCGGCCTTACGGGATTCACAATGCAAAAATGCTCGTGCCATCAGAGCCTTGTCCACAAATCGTGGAGGCATGGAATCGGACTTAAATGCAATTTCTGGCGTTGTGCCAAGAGCACTATGCGGTTTGGAGTGGTAACATTCATGTAGCCATGCTTGGAATTTTGTGTTCAATTCTTGCAGGCTCTCTGGTGGATGTAGACTTACCTCTGCTAAAAAAGCATCCATCGTTTGGTTAAATCGCTCCTGTTTGCCTTTGCCCTGTGGATTTCTGGGCTTTGCATAGATCAGCCGGATACCAAGCAAATCGCAGGCGCGCTTCATCCAGCGTGTTCGGTACTGCGTCCCATTGTCAAAATAGAGTCTCCGTGGAAGCCCAAATTTCAGCATGGCTTTTTGCAGGGTGTCTTCTACAATACCTTGCTCCATCGTCCCGTAAAACTCACCGTGGAGAATGTATCTGGTAGCATCGTCAATCAGGCAGGAGAAGTAGGTCTGTGTCTGTACACCGCCAAGATTGAGCACAAGTCCATATTTAATATCTCCTTGCCACAGGTCATGCCGGTGCAGCCGTTGAAATCGTTGGGAAGCGTACCCTTTGTCATTGTAAAGCTTCATCATTGCGGTGGAATACCCTGCACGGCTCAAAGCATCCTGCAATGTGGTTCGCTTCAGAAATCCGGGAGGAGCCTTCTTCTCCAACTCCAGGATTTTAATAATTGTAGGGATGCTCCTGCTGGGAAGTTCCCTGCGTAGCTGGATTGCCTCATCCAGTAGCTCTTGTGGAATTTTGTAGTTACTTTGGCTGCTCCTGCTCTGCGGTTTCAGTGCTTCAAAACCTCCATTCAAATATGCGCAGAGATACCGTTCCAGAGTTCGTTGGGAAATCTGGTTTCGTTCGCATATCTCCTGTCGTAGCTGTTCCACCCGTCTGCTATCCATGTTTTGGGACAGCAGCGGTGCAATCATAGACATTCGCTCCTCTGCAATCTCTGCGGCGAGCTTCCTGTTTTTCATTTCCATGCTGGAATCGCCTCCTGTTTTATTGGCATGACACCAGTATAGCCGGAGGAAAATCCATTGTCATGGCGGAACGGTGCTGTATCCAATTTCCGCTGTTTGCTACCAGCCGGACAAAATGCACCGTCTGCTGGCGCAGAGTGTAGCCGGGGTGAAATGTCATCGGAAGGAGGTTGGCTGCAATCAATCCGGTTGCAATATTTTGGGCATAACAGATGAACCACGCAAGCCAGGATCGGATGCGCAGCCAGGTAGATGTTTCACAGGTATGTCGGGCTTCTGTAGATTCGGCAATCTCACAGAATGCTTCCACTCCATATCGCTTATATGGAATGAGGCTATCCGGTAACTCTCTGTGTGTTTTTCCACAGCACTGGCACTTTAATACTCTGAGATGGTATTTGTGTATGCAGTCTCCATATCGGACTTTCCGCGTACAGGTTCCATGAACTTTAAGTGCTCCTCCACAGATTGGACATAGGCTGCTCTCTTTGCTTAAAATTTTGGTAGTGTCCCCGTTGCAGGACAATTCATACTGTGCTATACTAATCATGGTTTGTGAGAGGGAGCATTGAGTCGTTGTAATTATTGGAAATGTGCTTGTTTCCAGTGATTGGACTCATTGCTTCCTCTTGCCTCATTTTTTGAGCTGTCATAATAATAGCATATCCAACTAAAAACAAGAAGCAAAACCGAAAAAATATATGCAAAACACAAAATTTAGGTTGCCATATACGAAATTATTCAGTATAATGAAGATGGTAGCTACCTAACAAGTATCAACGGTTCCAAGAAAAGGAGGAAAGTACCATGAAGAAAGTCCTGTCGGCTGTGTTAGCTCTCGCAATGGTGTTCTCTTTGTCCTGCACGGCTTTTGCTGTTGAAGAAGTCCCGTATGAACCGGTAGCCACGGAGGAAACCAATATCGTGCCGAAGTCGAGCCTGTCTCTTTCGTTCACCTCTTTGGGTTCCGGTTCCAGAAAGACTTCCAGCGAAACATACTACATTTCTGGTGAAGATGCTGTACTTACTATCAACTCCTGCACATGGAGTCCCTCTTCTCAGGATGTAAAAATCGGCTGGTATAATGTGGACACCCGGGTAACATACACTGTTACCTATGAAGGTGGAGATATTAACAGCAAGAGAGTCAACTCCAGTGGTGTTCCAGATGGAGATTATAAGGTTTGCATTGTGAATGGCGGAAGTAAGAGCATCACCGGAGCTATGCAGTACGAGGTAAAATAACCATGAAAAAGGAAATTCATCGAGGATTAGGGCTATTGTTAGCAATCGTGGTGGTTGCCATGTTAGCTGCTTGTTCTACTAAGGATTCTGTATCGGAGGTTCCAGACAAGGATGACAGCGATGCCATCGTTCCTCCGGCTTCTGTTCTTCCATTTGCTGATGTGGTGGATTTAAGTGAATACTTTGTAGATGAGCCTGTGGAATTCTCTGAGAGTACGCCAAAAGGAGAACTTGTGTGCGTCAATATTGATGAATCTCAATATTCAAAAGCAGACGATACCATTCTGTTGCCCAATGAAAAAACAAAGGCAATGGCCGTTCATTGCACTTGGGCCTCTGCTTCCAGAACAATCTATATTGGATTTATCGATGAGGTGTCTGAAGAGGTGTATACCCTATCTGCCGTTGGTGGTGCTCTTACAGGAACGCTCGATCTGAGTTCCCTTCCAGAAGGTGAATATCGTCCCATCATGTACAGCAGCGACAACCAAAATATCAATGCTGTTATGCTGTATCAATTCCAATAGTCTCAAGTTGAAGAGAGGTGCCGTTCTACCAAGAACGGCACCTCTCTTTTCCCTTTTATGATATAGCGATGCCAAAACAGACCGGCTTCAACGACAGATTAGCTCGGCTGTCGTGACAAAACAATCCGGCTATGCGACAAAACAGACCGGCTATTTCTGGACAAAACAGCTTGGCCTTAACAATGAGATATTCTTCCTGCGCATCAAGAAAGGAGTTGAATTCCGGCAACAACTCTTGCAGAGGATTGAGCATCCCCTTTCCCCATGTACCTTTGGTGGCAAGCAGATCAAGCATTTTCATGCTTCCGGCTTTGCGGTCAATTGTGGACTGCCTTAAAGGTGGAGTGCACTTGCCGAGTTCTGTGATGAATTCATCTTTATGCGAGGGCAAATATGTTTCATATCCCTTTTTATTGCAGAACTCTTGAAATTGCTTCCATGTCAATAGGGTGTATTCTCTACTGCGTATGGAATATCCCTGTTCTTTTAGAGTTACTGCACCTTTGTCAATGAGGTCTTTGATTAGCTTGTTTGGCAATATACCCACCGCCCTTCATGTAGAAATTTCTCCTATTACAATGACAATTCTACTTGAACAAGCGGAAAAAGTAAGCCCTTACTTTAAAGGTTTTAGCTGCTATGATTAAAGGTTGAAATGTGGAGTATTATGTGCAGTAAAATCCCAAGAAGCCTTGTATTCATGCCATTTTTGTGCCCATCATTAACATAATGGCTTTGTCCCAATAAACAGAGTTATGTGAAGCTCAACATAACAGTGTAGCGATTCCTTGCGTCGACTATGTTTTGCAAGGAATCGCATGGGCGACCACAGCACAGATAGCTTGAATGATTATGAATAGGAGATGCGATCATGGAACCGATGAAAAACCTCTGCGGCTTGATTCCCGAGTCGCTTCACAAGCGGCTGATGGAGGGCAAAAGTCCTGAAATGACAAACGGTGAGTATCTCACTAAGATACTCACTACCTATCTGGACCAGCCAGCCACAGCAAAGCAGGAACAGCGCACCCTGGCCGTTCAGATCTCAGATGACATGTTTCAGCGGCTGAAGTCCTACCTGGATGCTCATGCGCCCCTCACCCAAAAGGCACTGGTTCAGAGCCTTTTGAATCAGGCACTGGATCAGTGGGAACATGGCGAGGAACCGCTCCAGAGTGCGGTCCTTCAGGACAACAAGAAAGAACGGACGCTGGCCATTGCTATGCCCGAATCTCTTTTCCACCGCGTTGAGCAGTATGTGGAGGCGCATAATGGCGTATCCAAACGAGTCTTCGTTGTGGGGTTGGTGGCACAGGAACTCCAATCTTGGTTGATGGAACAAAGCCCAGACGAAGTACAAGATCAGGAATTCGGCCCCGATCAGGATGAACAGGGGTTTGGAATGAGCATGACGATGTGAGGTGAAACATGTACATTTATCCCGATAATCTGAAATCCAAAGCCGTACTGTGGCTGTGGGAACTGCGGGACATCGCTATCATTGGCGTGGGCGCCCTGATCTCTGTGTTTGCCATGGCCCAACTTGGCTTCCTGCCCCCAGTGGTAATCACTGCGGCCTATGCCTTCCTCTCGATTCGGCTGGAGGATACCAGTATCTTGGACTTCCTGCGCTATGCAATCCGATATTTCCTCCTGGGCCAGCAGACCTATGCCTGGGGGCTGTGTAATCCATCAACGGATAGGAGTGATAGAAAATGAGCAGAAAAAAAGAAGCAACGGCCAAACAGACTACCCGGCAGCTCATCGGGATCGACGAGATCACCGACAGCGGCCTAAAGACCAGTCATGGGAGGCTGATTTTCTTTGCCATCAAGCCCACCAACCTCTCGGTCCAGCCCCCGGAGGCTGTGAGCAATCGCATCTATGCCCTCATGACCGTCCTCAAGGGGCAGGCTGAGATCGAGATGTTGGCCCTCAACTCCAAGGAGAGCTTTGAGGACAACAAGAGGCACTATCGCCAGCGGGCTGCCGAGGAGGACCTGCCGGTCATCAGCCGGCTGCTGGAGGCGGACGCTAAATCACTGGACCGTCTACAGATCCAGATGGCGACCGCCCGTGAGTTCTTCATACTGGTCCGGTTGCGTGAGGAAACAGGGATGGAGCTGCACACCCACCTCTCCCGCATCCAGAAAAGCCTCGAGGATCAGGGCTTCAAGGCAAGCCTCGCCAGCGGCGAGGATCTCAAGCGCATGCTGGGCGTGTATTTTGAGCAGAATGCCACCACGGAAAAATATGAGGATTACGACGGGGAACGCTGGATCATTCTGAATGACTGACCCGTGCCCCACAATTTAATTGATATGGCCGTCAGGAGAACTTCCGGGCCATATCAGGAAGAAACAGTGCGATAAAAGATCTCCTGCCGGCCTGGACAGGAGGTTTTTTCATTGCCGAAAAACAGAACAAAGAACTCTCCCCGGCCTGTGGTGGAGGAACCATATATCAAGGATTTCCTCGACATGGTCGCCCCCTCGGTCATCGACTTCAAGGTGGACCACTACCTGTGCGGCAACACCTGCCGCTGTGTATGGGCGCTGCGGGAGTACCCCACTTCTACCGATGAGCAGGCCATCCTGCGGCATCTGGGCGAGATGGACGGGGTCACCATCCGCATCTACACCCGGCAGGTCACCCCCAGTGAGGAGCGCCGGATCATCCACAACGCCGCCAACAAGCACCGAATGTCCCGCTCCAGCACCGAGGATCTCCAGCAGACTGTCACTGCCGAGGCCAACCTGCAGGATGTGGTTACCCTGGTCTCCTCCATGCACCGCAACCGGGAGCCGCTCCTCCACTGTGCGGTGTTCCTGGAGCTGACCGCCCCGGACTACGACGCCCTCAAGCTGCTCCAGACCGATGTGCTCACCGAACTGGTTCGCTCCAAGCTCAATGTGGACCGGCTTATGCTCCGTCAGCAGGAGGGCTTTGTTTCTGTTATGCCAGCCGGCCGCAACGCCTTCGGCGCCCAATTTGAACGGGTCCTTCCGGCCAGCTCGGTGGCCAACCTGTATCCCTTCAATTATTCTGGCAAGACCGATCCTCACGGATTCTACATCGGCAAGGACAAGTACGGGGCCAATATCCTCGTAGATTTTGATAAGCGGGATGACGATAAGACCTCCGCCAACATCCTGATCCTCGGCAACTCCGGCCAGGGTAAGAGCTATCTGCTCAAACTGCTCCTGCTCAACTTCCTCGAGGCGGGCAAATCCGTGATTTCCCTGGATGTGGAACACGAACAAAAGGATATGTGTGAGACGGTGGGCGGCTGCTTCATGGATCTGATGGGCGGCGTGTACCGCATCAATCCGCTGGAGCCCAAGTGCTGGGATGACGGCAGTGGCCCGGAGGACAGGGACGCGCCGGAGGCATTCCGCAAATCCACCCGGCTCTCCCAGCACATCTCCTTTCTCAAGGACTTTTTCCGGGCCTACAAGGATTTCTCAGACCGCCACATCGACGCCATTGAGATCATGGTGGGCAAGCTGTACGCCAAATGGGGCATCAGCGACAGCACCAACTTCGCCGGCCTCAAGCCCCAGGACTATCCCATCCTTTCCGACCTCTATAAACTCATTGAGCAGGAGTACAGAGAGTACGATGGGAACTGCCACCAGCTCTACACAGCGGAACTGCTGCAGGAGATCCTGCTGGGCCTCCACTCCATGTGCCAGGGCGCCGAGGCTCAGTTCTTCAACGGGCACACCAATGTGACCTCCTCCCGCTTTATCGTCTTCGGGGTCAAGGGGCTGCTGCAGGCCAGCAAGAATGTGCGCGGCGCCATGCTGTTCAACATCCTGTCCTATATGTCCGACCGCCTGCTGACCATCGGCAACACCACAGCGGCGCTGGACGAGCTGTATGTGTGGCTGTCGGATAATGTGTCGGTGGGTACCACCATCATCGAGTATATCCGCAACACTCTCAAGCGGGTCCGCAAGAAGGAATCCAACCTCATCATGGCCTCGCAGAATCTGGAGGACTTTGACCGGGAGGGCATCCGGGAGTTGACCAAGCCCCTGTTCGCTATCCCGCCCCACCAGTTCATCTTCAACTGCGGCTCCATTGACAAGCGGTTTTATATGGATCTGCTCCAGCTGGAGGAGGCGGAGTACAACCTCATCCGATTCCCCCAACGGGGTGTGTGCCTGTTCAAATGCGGCAACGAGCGGTATCTGTTGGAGGTTCACGCTCCAGCCTATAAGGAGGCGCTGTTCGGCACAGCGGGCGGGCGATGAATGTGGTTGGGTATGGAGGCGGAACGGACAGCACGGCAATGCTGGTAGGACTGTGGCGGCACCATGTCCCAGTCGACCTGATCCTTTTTGCCGATCCCGGAGCCGAGCAGCCGCATACCTATGCCTACCTGGACACCATGAGCCGCTGGCTGGAGAACCATGGGATGCCGGCGATCACGCGGGTGTGGTACACCGAGAAGAACGGCCAGAGGCTGACGCTGGAGCAGGAGTGCCTCCGCTCAGGAACGCTGCCCTCCATTGCTTATGGGTACAAAAAATGCTCCCTCAAGCACAAGGTTGCCCCGCAGGAAAAGTTCTGCAGGCACTACCAGCCCTGCATTGATGCCTGGGAGAAAGGAGAAAAGGTCGTCAAGTTCATTGGATACGATGCCGGAGAGGAGCGCCGTCTGCTCAACGCCCTTCCTCATGACCTTCAGGATAAAAAATACCAGAAGGAATATCCCCTGATGGAGTGGGGCTGGAGCCGAAAGGACTGCATCCAGGCGATCCGGGATGCCGGCCTTCCCCTGCCGGGCAAGTCTTCCTGCTTCTTCTGCCCCAGCATGAAGCGGTGGGAAATTCGGACATTGTACCACCGCTACCCGGATTTGCTGCGGCGGGCTTTGGCGATTGAAGACGCAGCCATGCCAAACCTCACATCAGTGCGGGGGTTGGGCCGGAACTGGGCCTGGCGGGATTTTATCTGCGCGGATGAAAATCAGCTGGCGATTCCGGGCGCTTTCTCAGATGAGGATCTGCCCTGTTCCTGCTGTATGAAGGGTGAACTGCCAACAGCAGATCTATAAAAGAGAAAGGAAATTCGAATGAAAAAAATTGAATTGGAGCAGTGGGAGCCGTTTCCGGGAGATCCCCGGAGGATGCAGTATGCCGGTCAGCGCGTCGCACAGGAAGTCTTCGAGGAACTGAAGCACCGTCTGGAAAGTATGGGATATCTTCCGGACGAGTATTTTCTCATGGACCGGGAATGGGAAAATGGCCGGGAGATCCCCAAAGACGCCGACATCTTCTGTACCACCGACTACGGCGGCAACGAGGGCGTCTATTTAGATGTGTACCTGAAGTGGTATGAAGACAGCCGCCCCGTCACCAAAAGTTTCATCACCGGCAAGACGCTGGGCGAAACCGGCGCAGATCTGGACCGGATGTTCCTCATCTCCTCCGCCATCACCAAGGCGTTCCACGGGGACGGCGAAACCTATGCCCGACATCTCCGTCAGGGTGAGCGGGCGGAGCCGGAGGGCATGATCGTCCACCTGAATCCTACGGAGCAGCGCACCATCATCGAGGCGCTGGTGGAACAGCAGGAACGCCAGGAACAGGCCATGTCCCAGACGGAACAGCTCCTGCGGCGGATGACCGGGAGCATCACCGCCTATATGGATGAGGTGGGACGGTACCCCCTGCACATCAGCGACTACGATAAAACCGTGTTGGCCATTCGGGACGGAGAATTTGACGCCTTCAAAAACCTTTATCCCAGGGTATCAGACCAGACGGATGACCTGCTGATCGAGGTGGCGGGACGCCCCGGTGTCGTGGGAGGAAATATGACCCTGATACTTCTTGCGGCGGTGGAGAGGTTTTCCCCGGAGGCATATCTCACTGCCTGTAAGCGGGCGGTGGAAACGGGAGACAGTTGGCGGGTACAAACATTGGTGAAGGAATCAGAAGGCCGCCTCTCGGAGCCGCTCCCCTCCCTCCACGGTGAGGTGATCCTCTATGCCTATACAAATAACTGCCGGAACATCGCCAAAGACCTGATCGCCCAATGCACGCCGGAGCAGATTGCTTCTGTGCCCCCGAAGCTTCTCCGCTGGGTTGCGGAAAAGCTGGACTTCCAGACCGCGGTGGATCTGGTGGACAAGGGCGTCCGACCGGGCGATGAGGTGGCCGGCATCCTGCGCACCCTCACGGGCCAGCATCAGGAGTGGATGGCAGAGAGACTGCTGGAACACGGGATGCCGGTGGAGCCGGACAACTACGACGCGCTCTATGCCTGTGTCAGCAATCAGGCGGTCGGAGCCGCCAAGCTCCTGCTGGACCGGGGAATTGATCTGGAGCAGTACCAGCTGTGGGCGGAGCATCGGCCCAAAGGCGATGGGTACACGGAAACCATGGAGGAGCTGGCCGCGTACTGGTCTGAACTGCAGAACAGTACGCAGCCAGAGGATTCGCCCATGAAAGGTATGAACCTATGAGTGCCACCGTTGCAGCGGCCGTCAAAGCGGCGATAGTAATTCTTTCCAATGAGGAAGCCCGCAAAAAGGTGGGCTGGGGCATTGTGGCTATCCTTTCCCCGCTGATCGTTCTGGTGGTTCTGCTTTGCGCCATCCTCTCAGGAACCTCACAGCACAATGTGTCCGCCGTGGAGCTGTGCTTCCACGGCGGCTCCATTTCCGCCAGCGCCACGCCGGAGTACCAAAGATACATCGAGGATATGCGGAACAGCTTTGACCAACTGGACGAAGTGATCGCGGAGATCAATAGTCAATGCGAAGATGGAAAAAGCCTTGACGATACCCGCGTCAAGGCCATTTTTTATGCTCTGTATTTCGCCGCAGAACAGCCAGATACAGATGGCATCCATGAGTTTGCGGACTGTTTCGTGGATTATGAGGAGCGAACCCGAACGGTTACCACCACCGACGAAGAAGGCAATGAGGTGGAGACCACAGAAACCTACATGGTGGCCGTTCCTATTGAAGACCTGGCTGAAATTTATGAGCGGATCAGCCATGCCATTGGAGTCGAGGTCACCGCGGACCATCAGGCCAACGCTGACAGTATCTATCATCTCATCCTTTATGGCAGCCCCAGCGGGGAAAGCGGCGGCTGGTTCCCTGGGGCTGATGTCCCGTTCATTGGGGTGGATGGCTTCTGCTCTCCCATCGGAGCAGGCTGGGAGTCCGTGGTCACCTCGGAGTTCGGGTATCGCAGCGACCCCTTCACTGGCGAGACACGGGGACACACCGGGATAGATCTGGCAGTACCCACAGGCACCCCTATCCGGGCCGCACTGCCTGGGACGGTCACAGTTTCCCAATATAACAGCAGCTATGGTTACTATGTGATAATCGACCACGGCAATGGACTATCCACCTTGTATGGCCACAATTCCCGTCTACTGGCCCAGGTTGGCCAGACAGTGGAGGCTGGGGATATCATTTCCCTCTCCGGTTCCACTGGGAGGTCTACAGGTCCGCATCTGCATTTTGAAGTGCGGGTCAATGGGGAGCGTACCAATCCCCGCTATTATTTACCGAAGACTGGAGGATGATATTTTGCGGCTGAAACTTCAATTGCCGGCCAAGGCCGGACGCTTCCACATCTTTGAGTGTGAGGCAGTTCGGCTGGTTACGCTGCCGGACGAGGAATTCCAAGACTTTTTGAATGGCCCTCACCAGGATGGCCGCTGGGCTGCAGAGCCGTTCTATGCTGATGAACACGGTAGACGGATCTACCAGGGCGTCCTCGTTTTGGGAGAGGGGCATAAAGACGGAGTTTTTGCCTATGATGGGGGGAAACACTTTGCCTACTTGCCCGGAGCAAGAGCGGTGGTTGATTCCATTCTGGAGCAGGCAGTGGAAAAGATCATCAGGGAGGGAGCGGAAAACACCAACGAGGGTAGCTGGTGCTATTATTTCAGTGAGCTTTATGAGCAAATGGGATTGGTGATAGAGGACGGGAACGGCTTCGATACCATGCTCCTTGAGAAGCTGGAGCAGCGGCCGGAGGCGGCGGATGTCACCCTGACAGACGAGTGCTTTGATGTCTGCTATTATCTGGACTACTGCAAAAACCTGGCGCCGGAGCAGCCCGCCCCCTCTCTTTCCGCAGAGCGGAAGGAGGAGATCATATCAGGCATTCTGAACTATATGGCAGAGTATTTCGATGACAGCAGCCTCTACGATATCCTTCATAACACATTGGAAATCTGCAACGATGAAATTGGATGCCTCGGCTTCGCTCTGTATGATGAATATGTGGACGAGCAGATCGAAGCATCTGAGGTGCAGTCTGACCTTCTCCCAAAATCAGGGAAGCTGGTGAATCTGCTTTCCGCCTATGAAGAATTACAACAGATCCCAGATGAGGAACGAATCACCCGCCTGGCTCCAGGGGCTTTCGGTTACTGCCTTGACCCAAATGTGCCGGATGAACGGCTTCATACCGCGTACCAGCAGGCTCTGTCCGCTCTCGAACTGGAGAGCGATGAAATCCAGGAGGCCGAGAGCTTCACCTCCCGTGATGAAATCATTTCCCGTATGCGGGACTGCCTGTTAGCTAAGGAGCTGACGGCTGGAGACAAGGTGCTGTTTGTCGCTACCGAGCCATATGGAGGCCCCGGCGATTTCGATCTACGCGGTGGAGTAATAGAGAGCGTGGATGAAAAGGACAAGACTTGCTCTGTGCGGGGAACTTTTTTCACAATGGAAAAAGTCCCCCTTCACTATGTGCTTGGGCGGTACAACCCAGCGGTTGGTGAGGAGCACTATGGGGTCCGCGGCATCGTCCCCTTCTTTTGCGAGGACAAAGAACTGGCTGGGTATTACCTGAATGAGGTCCGGACCATGTGGGATGTGGAGATGGGTGAGGAACAGGATCTCTCTATGTAAAACAGACAGAACACGGTAATAAAACGATGGGAGGGATACTACGGCAGTGCTGTATCAAGTAGAGCAACGGGGACGGCAAACCGCTTTTGTAGGCGAGGATGGAGCTGGGCTTGTGGGGCTGTATCCACTGTTAGCGCGGGCCGCTGCCATCGCGGAAAATGAGAACAGCAGCTTCGCGGAGGCTCTTTCTCTCGCTGCCGCTGAACGCGGCACTCCACTCAGGCGGGTATTTGCAGATGAAGCGGAGGCCCTGAGCCATGACCTTGGTCATGGCGGGGCTGCGGAACAGCGGGCGGTCATTGATCTGGACAATGGGCGAATACGGTTGGAATATGACCACCGGGCCGGCAGCCTGCGGGAGAGCTTGGATGCCCTGGCAAACCATTTTCCAACGGCAGGCGCCAACAGAATCCAGAACAGGCTCATAGCTTTCCTTGCGGAGCATGACGGAAGTGAGGAACTCTACAAGACGCTTCACAATGAGTTGGGACTGACTAATCAGGAGATTGAGGCCATGGGCTTCGATCTCGCCCACCGCTATGAGCCTGACTGCGATGACGCATACCAGGACATCGTGGACTACATTCGCTTTGAGCAGGAAACCTCGAAGATGTGGCCCTGGCTTATCTCCGGCGATGAGATGCTTGCCCAGGAAACGACCCTGCGGGAGATCGCTGGCCGGCTGACTGCCGCTGGCGAATGGGATACGGAGAGCATCTACGAGAGCTTGACGGAAGCCTTTGGAAACAATCTATCGCTGGATAAACAGTCCAAGGATGACACGAAAGAGGAGGAAAGAAACATCAATATTAAACAGGATCAGTTGGATCTGCTTTGGCAGTTGGAGGAGTTCAGAAAGAAACATGAACATCAGGCAGAGCCGTCCGACTGGGCGATCCGGATGTGTGAGGCGTTTGTTGCCCGAAGTATGGGCTTCACAGACCGGGTACAGTGGACGGAACTGCTCCGGCAGAAGGGTGAAACTCTCTTCACCTTCGACTGGAAGTCCGGCAGCGTCAGCGACCATGTAGTCCAGTGGTGCAAGGAAAATAATCGGAACTGGAGATACAGCCATCTTGGGGAGTTGCAGGTTGCCCATGGCGGCGAGTGGAGAAAGGTCGATTATTTCTGCAGGGATGGCAGTGAAACCAGAGTGTATTTTCCACCAGAGCCTGTGCAGGAGCAGCAGCTCCATGCGCTGGCGGAAGCCCCGGCCGTCCATCTGCGGGATCTGTTGACACTTGGACTGCCGGATCATGATGTCTATTTAGTTCATGCCGCCGAAGATGTTGGCTGGGTGCCCGCAGCGGACCTTCCCCGTCTGACCGCCCAGGGCAAAGAAGAATTCTCGGCTCTTCTGGATGCCAAGATTGCCGCCATCCGCCCCGGCCCCTATGGAGTGGAACTGGTTCTGGACGGCGTCAATTCACAGCTTCTGGCACAATACGATGAAACACTTGCCAACAGTTCCAGGGCAGAACATGCCATGGAACTGTTTCTGTAATGGAGGGATCACGATGAAAAAAGCCACAGTCACGGTTTCATTTGAGCAGGAAAAACTCAAAGCCGTCCAGTTCTATGCGGGAAAGAACGGTACCTCTTTAGAGTTGGAACTGGATATGTTCATGGAGAAGCTCTACAAAAAATATGTGCCTTCTCAGACCAGGGAGTATATTGAAAGCATGGCGGAGCCGGAGGAACAGCCCCGCCCGCGGCCTGCCCGGTCCCCTCGAAGCGCCGCGCCGGATACTTTTGACGAGAAGAAGGGGGTTGAATAATGGCCGATTCTGTATCTACCGAGGCGTGGCTGGATCAGCGGCGCTGGGCGGCGCTGGAGGAGGCGCTGAAGGCGCAAGGCAGTAATGTTAAACGGCATCTGCAGGATTATTTGATAACGCTGTACAACGAAACTGTTCCATTAGAACGGTGGGTACAGATTGAAACAGCTATCACAAAGGAAGAACTGGAGTCAGCACAGGCAGCGGAAGACCAGAAAGTCTATGCGGCTTTTCATATTCGGGAGAATGGCCATGACAGTATCTTCTCAACGGGTAATGGCGAGGAATTTCTGGATGTGGCCATACGGCTGCGCCGTTATCTGCAAGGAGACGCCGAGGCGGTGAAGGGCGGTTTCTCCCACCACTTTTATAAGACACAGCCCATTACGCGGGAGCGGTTTGATGAATTGGCCGCCTTGCGCCTCGAAAATACTGGCAAAGTATCAGGTGCGTTTGAGATTGATCTGGATGCCGGCTGGTGTTCCGCGCTGAATCTCGCAGACGGTTGGCAGACCTTCAAAAACAAGGATGTATCTACGGCCGCCTACCACGCCAACCGAACTCGCAACCTCCAGAGAAACGAACAATGGCGCAGACTTGTAGATTATCTGTACGGCCGGAATATTGAATTGCAGACCTTTGGTTCGATTGAAACCAGAGGAATCCGACCTCTGCGGGAGGGCGATCTTACCTTCTCGGAGGAGATCATTCTGTCAGGCCATGGACTGAATTTTCAGTTTGACTTCACCAGCGATGAGGCCCAGCGGGAGGTTCTTGGCCCGGCGGCGGACTGTTTAGAGCCGGGGGGCTGGCTGGATATTCTCTGCAATTACGACGCCGCACGGCAGGAGGCCGACGCCACCCTTTCCCTTACTCTACATCGCCAGGATGGAGTGGTACAGAAACTTTTCACCTATCCCCTGGGAAAAGAAGAACGGGCTCTTTTGCGAAAACAGATGGAAGCGGACTACCTCGGCAGGACCGGGAAAACGCTGAACGATTACTACGCACAGTTGGATATGGAGCGTGAAGCCCCTCCGGAACTCACTGCAGGTACCAAAAGGCTGCCGGTAGATGCGGTATCCTTCACCGATGAGATCACAGAGTGCGATGGGAAACTGAACTTCTATATCCCCATAAACTTCGATCCTGACGCAGTATTTGGTACCAATGTTGCCTCTGCCTTCAACGATGACTGGCTGAATGTGTACGCCAATTTTGGCTGGAAGACCGGGCGGATAGACAGCGCATTGACCGTATGTCTCGTCTGCTCTGACGGTCATGAGTTTGAGTTTTTCTACCCGCTGACTTCCGCGGAACAGGTCCAGTTGTGGAACCAGATGGACGCCTACTGTCACCAACAGAATGGACAGAGCTTGGGGGAAACAAGGACCGCCCTGCTGCGGGAGCAGGCGGAAGAAGGGCTGGAGATTCGGCTGTAGGAAACGCCGCTCGGTAAATTTTATCGACTTCCCACAGCTTCTCAAGCCGCTTTTTATTGGCAATGATGAATGGATTTCTCTCCGGAAGTGTGGCATTGTGTTGTTGCATGGGCAGCCAACCGGCGCCTGAAACAAACCAAAAATCCGAGGAAAGGAGTTCAACGAATGAAAGCCAAACAAGTATGTAAACTGCAGGAAAATCTCGCAAAGGAGGCCATTGCATACCTTATGCTCTATGGAACAGCTGTGGATGTAACTCCATATCGAAAGGCTGTGACACAGGTTGGAACGGCATGGGGACTTCCAATACCAGACACACAGCGGTGGCTGGACTTGATCCGTCAGGAAGAAATCGCAGTTACCCAAGCAGCCGAGCCCGAAAAGGTGAATCATGTGATGGAGGAAAAAGACCTGCCGATAAACGCCAGCGGCCTCCAAACCCTGGATAATATCTGGGGCTTGTTCGAGACAGCAGTGAAGCTGAACAGCGCCGATGGCCGCCGTGAAATGTACGCACTGGCCAGGGAATTGAGTGAATGCCAGAACCTGACGGACTGGATCATCAAGAGCCAGACAGAGAACGAGGGGGCCCAGGTGTCTATGGCCTGCACACAGAACTGAGCAAACCAATAGCCGATGCTCCATGAGAAGCCGTGCGGCAGCACGGCTCTTTTTGTGAAGTGGAGCGCATTCCCCCGCCATTGCCCCCTGTGCGGCCCGGTGTGCCCTTTTCCGGGGCTGGGTGGCATCCGTACCCCTGCCGTCCCTCCCGGCGATTTGTGGGGGCTTTGTGCGGGCCGTTCCTAAAATGAGCAGTGACCGTCCTGCGTTGATGGCCTCTCACTTTCGCCTTTAGCGAGGGTGAACCGAGGGGTCGAAAACAGTGCAGGATAAAGAGCGGGGGTCGCAAAGCGTCCCCCGCTCGGCTCACACCGCCCCGCAATGCGGGCCGGGGAACGGTTTTGCGGGGGTCACTTTTCAGGGGATGGGATCACACCGGGGGTCACCACGGCTGGAATGGCCCATCACTTCGGCGTTTATCCGGCATTATAACAGGGATATGGACAGAAAAGGAGGCACAAAAGCAAAGTATGGGCGGCATTCAGCTTTGAAGTAAAGAAGCCTCTTAAAGAAAACGAATCCCTGGCCATGCAAAGGTCAGGGATTTTTGATTGGAGGAAAGTATGGCGAGAGAAAAAATCAAGTTCGCTCTGCGTATTGCTCCCGAAACACAGCAACTGGTCAAAGAACTCTGTGAAAGGGATAACTGCCAGAGCCAGAACGAGTTTATTGAAAAGGCAATCCGCTTCTATGCCGGCTATGTTTCCGGCAAGGAAGCCACAGCATATCTGCCGCCCGCACTGGTGGCAGCCATGCGCGGAACCGTCCAGGACAGTGAGAACCGCATCGCCCGCCTGCTCTTCAAACTGGCGGTGGAGGTCAACATGATGATGAATGTACTGGCGGCGGGCATGGAAATCAGTGACGAGGATCTCAAGACACTCCGCGCCCGGTCCGTCCGTGAAGTGAAGCAGACCAATGGGCGCATCAGCTTCAAGGACGCCATCGACTACCAGCGGGGCGTGGAGTGATGCACAAAGGTGGTGACAGTCTGTGCCGCGCCTGATTTTCAAGTGCCCCTACATCAAGGGCGGTACCTCCTCCGCCACCGCTCATCTTGAAAACTATGTGAAATATATGGCCACACGGAATGGTGTGGAGCGCATCGATCCGGGACGCAGTGAGTGGCCGGCCACCTCAAAGCAGAAAAAGATGGTGGAACAGATCCTGCGGGACTTCCCGCTCAGCCGTGGGATGTTTGAATACGAGGACTATGCGGCCGAGCCGACACGCACCAACGCATCGGAGTTCATCACTCGCGCTCTGGAGGACAACTATAACCAGATCGCCAAGAAGGATAACTATCTGAAGTACATCGCCACCCGCCCCCGCGCCCAGCGCGTCGGTTCCCATGGATTGTTTACCGGTGAGGAAGATCAGCTCGTACTGGCGCAGGTAGCGGAAGCGGTCGCGGCCCACCCCGGTAATGTGTGGCTGCCCATCATCTCTCTGCGGCGGG
>ENA-OZXJ01000010-OZXJ01000010.1-human-gut-metagenome-genome-assembly--contig:-NODE-10-length-74202-cov-11.934535_pt1 | contig 74202 bp, 47 predicted proteins | sample MGYA00244854_ERZ654092 | MGnify/ENA primary metagenome ERZ654092 (study PRJEB26926, sample SAMN06165064) | human gut metagenome | biome: ENVO:00009003; feature: ENVO:2100002; material: ENVO:00002003... | reverse complement strand
TACGAGATAGGAGTCCGTCTCGTGGGCTCGGAGATGTGTATAAGAGACAGACCCTATACAGACAACCATTCGGACAAGGAGTACTACCAACTGACGCCCTTTATCGATATTGAAGAAGAACAACTCCTGCTGCCTTCCATTCCCAACTGCGAAATGGGACGCTGGCATCCGGCATTTGTAGATGTCACCGCCAAAGGAAATACCAAACAACGCGGCATCGACGAGATAATCCGGCATTTCGGCATCCGTCTGGAAGAAACGATGGCTTTCGGCGACGGTGGAAACGATATCAGCATGTTGCGTCATGCAGGCATCGGAGTGGCTATGGGCAATGCCAAAGACGATGTTAAAGCCGCAGCCGGTTACGTCACTACGAGCGTTGACGACAACGGCATAGCCAATGCACTAAAACAATACGGAATAATCGAAAGTTGAGGGTTGAAAGCCAGCTATGCATATGTCCTTCGTACCCGACACTCAGAACAAGGAGTTTCAAGATGCCTTGAACCTCATACAGTACACCCGCCAGTCTGTTTTCCTGACGGGGAAAGCGGGTACGGGAAAGTCTACCTTTCTCCGGTATATCTGCGAACATACCAAGAAGAAACACGTTGTGCTGGCTCCTACGGGAATTGCCGCCATCAATGCGGGGGGAAGCACGCTGCACAGTTTCTTCAAACTGCCGTTTTATCCTCTGCTGCCCGATGACCCCAATTTCAGCTTGCAACGGGGACGCATCCACGAATTCTTTAAATACACCAAACCTCACCGCAAGCTGCTCGAAGAACTGGAGCTGGTTATCATCGACGAGATTTCCATGGTACGGGCAGATATCATCGATGCCGTCGACCGTATTTTGCGGGTTTACTCACGCAACCTCAGAGAGCCTTTCGGCGGAAAACAAATCCTGCTGGTAGGCGATGTATTCCAGTTGGAACCCGTAGTGAAAGGGGATGAACGGGACATACTGAACCGTTTCTATCCTACCCCTTATTTCTTCTCTGCAAGAGTATTCGGACAGATAGACCTCGTGTCCATTGAACTGCAAACCGTCTACCGTCAGACCGACAAGGTATTTGTCAACGTACTGGACCATATACGGAGCAATACAGTGGGCGCTGCCGACCTGCAACTCCTCAATACCCGCTACGGTACACAGATAGAACAGTCCGAAGCCGATATGTACATCACCCTCGCCACCCGCCGCGATAATGTGGATTATATCAATGACAAAAAACTTGCCGAGCTTCCGGGAGATCCCGTTACGTTTCATGGTGAAATCATGGGCGACTTTCCCGAAAGCAGCCTTCCCACCTCTCAGGAGCTGGTACTCAAACCGGGCGCTCAAATCATTTTCATTAAAAACGATTTCGACCGCCGGTGGGTAAACGGTACAATCGGCATTGTCAGCGGCTTCGACCCTATTGAAGAAACACTCTACATCATTACCGACGACGGCAAGGAATGTGATGTGAAACGGGAGTCCTGGCGGAATATCCGCTACAAATACAACGAAGAAAAAAAACAGATTGAGGAAGAAGAGTTAGGAACTTTCACCCAATATCCTGTACGACTGGCATGGGCCATCACTGTCCATAAAAGCCAGGGACTGACTTTCAGCCGGGTAGTCATCGACTTCACCGGTGGCGTATTTGCCGGTGGACAAGCATACGTGGCACTCAGCCGGTGCACATCGCTGGAAGGAATACAACTGAAAAAGCCCGTCAGCCGCGCCGATGTATTCGTACGTCCCGAAATTGTAGGATTCGCCCAACGCTTCAACAACCGCCAGGCCATTGACCGTGCCTTGAAGCAGGCACAGGCAGATGTGCAATATGTAGCGGCAGCCAAAGCCTTCGACCAGGGAGACTTCGAGACTTTCCTCAATGAATTCTTCAAGGCCATCCATTCCCGTTATGACATCGAGAAACCCGTAGTGCAACGTCTTATCCGCAAGAAGCTGAATATCATCAACCGGCTGAAAGCGGAGAACGCCTGCCTGAAACAAGACATGGAAAAACAGCGGAAGCGCCTGCAAGACTACGCCCGCGAATATTATGCCATGGGGAACGAGTGCATCACCCAAGCCCGCGACGCCCGTGCCGCCCTTGCCAATTATGACAAAGCTTTGGAGCTTTATCCCGAATATACGGATGCCTGGGTGCGAAAAGGCGTCACCCTCTTCAACGAAAACCAATACCAGGAAGCCGAAGAATGCCTGAACCGTGCCGTACGCTTGCGCCCCGCCGAATTCAAAACCGTGTACAACCGTGGAAAGTTGCGGCTTAAACTCGGAAACATTGAAGGTGCCATAGCCGACCTGGACAAAGCCACCACCCTAAAGCCCGAACATGCCGGGGCTCACGAACTCTTCGGGGACGCTTTGATGCAAGCCGGAAAAGAGGTTGAAGCAGCCTTGCAATGGCGATTGGCGGAAGAACTCCGCAAAAAGCGCTCCTCAAAATAAAATCCATCCTTATACATTTGATTTCAAGAAACTTATTATTACTTTTGTAATATACTTTTAAACCAAGTCCGACAATATCATGCTTCTGAAACTTTATGAAAAGAACAACAACCCGGCAGATTTGCAACAAGTAATCGACATTCTGAACGACGGGGGCATCATCATCTACCCCACCGACACCATGTATGCCATCGGCTGCCACGGACTGAAGGAACGTGCGATAGAACGTATCTGCCAGCTCAAAAATACCGACCCCAAGAAGAACAACCTTTCCATCATCTGCTACGACCTGAGCAGTATCAGCGAATATGCCAAGTTCGACAACAACACGTTTAAATTAATGAAGCGCAACCTTCCGGGCGCTTTCACCTTTATCTTAAACGGCACAGTCCGTCTGCCGAAGATATTCCGCAACCGGAAAGAAGTAGGAATCCGTATGCCCGACCATCCGATAATACAGGAGCTGGCACGCCTGCTGGATGCCCCTATCATGACCGCCACACTCCCCCATAACGAAAACGAAGACATTGAATACTGCACCGACCCCGAACTGATTGATGAGAAGTTCGGCAATATCGTCGACCTGGTTATCGACGGTGGAATAGGTGGCATAGAGGGTTCCACAGTAGTGGACTGCACCGGTGGCGAGGCAGAAATCGTACGCCAGGGAAAAGGCTGGCTGGATGAAGGATAAAATTCAATCTCCGCATATTTCTCAAAAACATTTCCGGCTCTTATAATGTTTCTTTTTCAAAGAAACAACATATTCTATGAGTACAAAAGAGCAATACTGGAAATATTCATTGATTACCATCATTATCGGGTTGGGGATTATCCTCGCCAGGCAAATCACTCCCTTCTTAGGCGGTCTGTTGGGTGCATTGACCATCTATATACTGGTCAGGCACCAGATGATTTATCTGTCCGAAAAGCGAAAGATAAAACGGAGCATAGCTGCCACCGTCATTACGGCAGAAGCCATTTTATGCTTTCTCGTTCCTCTGGCATTGGTAGTATGGCTGGCGGTAGTAAACCTGCAGAACATCAACCTTGATCCGCAGGCAGTCATTGCACCTTTTGAAGAAGCCGCCTCCATTATCAAGGCCAGAACCGGATACAATGTACTAAGCGGAAACAGCCTTTCATTCTTCATTTCATCCCTTCCACGCATCGGACAGACATTAATGGGAGGCATCAGCAGCTTCATCGTCAACATGTTTGTACTGGTATTTGTCCTCTACTTCATGCTGATAGGCGGAAAGAAAATGGAGCAATATGTCAACGAACTTCTTCCCTTCAATGAAACCAACACACAGGAGATAGTACACGAAATCAATATGATTGTCCGTTCCAATGCCATCGGCATACCTTTGCTTGCCGTAATACAAGGCGGAGTAGCCATGCTTGGCTATTGGATATTCGATGCTCCCAATATTCTGTTTTCAGGCTTTCTTACAGGTTTTGCCAGTATCATACCCATGGCAGGTACGGCATTGGTATGGATTCCCATAGCCATATACATGGCACTTATCGGCAACTGGTTCCAAGCAATCGGACTGGTCATATTCGGTTCCCTTGTCATCTCGCAACTCGATAATCTGATACGTTTCGTCATTCAAAAGAAAATGGCCGATATTCATCCGCTCATCACTGTCTTCGGAGTGGTTATCGGCCTCTCTCTTTTTGGATTTATGGGGGTCATATTCGGCCCGTTACTACTTTCCCTGTTCTTTCTCTTTGTCAATATGTTCAAAAAAGGGTATCTGGACGGAGCAAAATAAATCGCTCCTAAGGTGTAAACAGAACAAAGCACCGGACTCCCCCGAAAGTCTCATAACCGACTTTGGAATGGCAGTCCGATGCCTTGCATATCAGAAGAGTCCGGCTGAATACAACGTACCTCTACGGAAAACGTTTACTTCCGGCCGGTTTCCTCATTGTATTCCGATGTTATGACGTACCGGAGTCAGGATAAACGTAAATTCATAATCAGCATAAGGCACCTGATACTCAGGACGGGCTATGCGTCCCCAACTATCCTCGCATCCCAAACCGGCTTGAACCTTATCAATGCAGAAGTTTGTCAAATCCGCCTCTTCCACCTCCTGAGAGTGTCCCTGGCGCTTGCTCCAGCCTTCATCCAAAGATTCAATCGTATAGTGTAAAGCCGATGCGGAGAACGGAGCGGCAGCAACTGCCTCTATACCGTTACCGGCTGCATCCAGCATCTTCCACCAGCGGATATCCGTCTTTGTGCCATTCTCCTGCGGACGGATATACGGATAGAACTGCTCCGATACGCTCTGGCGATAGATACCGAGGTCGGTACAATGATTACGGTCTGCATAGTTCTCCACCGGACCGCGGCCGTAGTATTCTACAGTCTCAAAGCTGCGGGGCATAGGCATCTGCATGCCGAAACGGAAGAGGTTGGCTACTTTGGCATTCTTATCGGCAACCATCTTTTGAGTGATTTTAACAGCGCCACTGTTGTTGATAACATATGTCAGACTTAACTCCGCCGATGCTTCCGGCAGTTTATAAGCCGCTTCCACAATCACTTGTCCGTTCTCGGTGTGCTGACTGAAAGAAGTCAGTTTTATCTCCGGATTCTTCCAGACAGCATATTTACGTTGCAGGTTAGCGCCGAAATCATTGTCGGTAGGAGCACGCCAGAAATTGGGCGTAAGCGCTTCACCTTCCTTAATCATATCCAGACCGTTCACTTCGTATTTGGTCAGGTAACCGGTATGCTTGTTGAACTCCATACGGAAGGCCTCACCGGAGACTATAAGATAGTTGCAGTCATTCTCCTGTATCACGGGAGCAGCCACTTCCACGTTGCTCAATTCCGTGTTCTTCAAATCCATTGCAGGAGCCTGATAAGCATTCAGCGTCAATTGGTCTTTAGCGACAATATGCCCTGCCGGAAGCAGTCCTTCACGTTCCTTCAATTTATAAGACACGTTAAGCAACCACTCGGCACACTGGCAGACAGTTCCCAAATCCAGTTTGACTTTAGCAGTCTGTTGCGGAGCTACATTCAGGTCATCCACACGACCGCTGCGCATCACCTTGCCGTCTTTCAGCATTTCCCACTCCAGATAACAGCCCGAAAGGTCACGGAAGAAGTTTTCGTTGAATACATTAATTTCTCCACGCTGCAAATCGGCCGGAGTTGTCCAGATATTCTGATAGATACGTCCTACCTCGTACATATGGGGATTGGGTACGCGGTCGGGACTGACAAGACCGTTGTTACAGAAATTGACATCGCTGGCATCAAAGCGGTTGAAGTCACCGCCATAGGCATAAATCATCTTACCGTTCTTACCAGTCCAACGAACGGACTGGTCTACAAAATCCCAAATGAAACCACCCTGATATTTGGGATATTTGCGAATCATATCCCAATATTCTTTGAAGCCGCCTTCCGAATTACCCATGGCATGCGCATACTCACACTGAATGAGAGGTCTGTTCATAGAATCATCCTCACAATATTTCAGACAATCGTTATATCCATAATACATCGGACAGAATATATCGGTCTTTCCTGTCTTTCCGGCCTGTTCGTATTGCACGGCACGGCTCGGGTCTTCCGCTTTCACCCAGTCATAAGCCGCTTCAAAGTTAGACCCATAACCGGCTTCATTACCCAATGACCAGAAAATGATGCTCGGATGGTTGAAACTGCGCTGTACATTACGCTGATTACGCTCTATATGAGCTTTCTTGTAATCGGCACGTTTGGCAAGAGTGGATTCTTCATATCCCATTCCGTGAGACTCGATATTGGCTTCCGCTACCACATAAATACCATATTGATCGCACAAATCATACCACAGATTATTATCGGGATAGTGGCAGGTACGCACCGCATTCAGATTGAACTGCTTCATAAGCTGAATATCCTGAATCATACGCTCACGGGAAACGACATAACCGTAATCAGGATCCATTTCGTGACGGTTGGCTCCCTTGAACAGGACGGGCTTGCCGTTTACCAATACCTGCGCATTCTTCAGTTCAATTTTACGGAAACCCACTTTTATGGGAATAACCTCGCCACTGCCTTGCAAAGCAGCACGTAATGTATAAAGATACGGAGTTTCCGCTGTCCATTTGTGCGGATTGTCAAGGTTCATTACAGCAACCCCGTTACCGCGTACAGTTGCCGTTGCCACCTGCTTGTCTTCGGCATCCAATAGCTCCAAGGCGGTATTACCGTTACCTTTCAGACTGACTTCCACACGCAAAGAGCCGTTTTTGTAGTCAGCATCCAAATCTGGAGTGACACGGACATCCTCGATACGTTTCTTATCGCGGGCATACAGATAGCAGTCGCGTCCCACTCCGCTATAACGGAAGAAATCCTGATCTTCAAGATATGTGCCGTCGCACCAGCGGAACACCTGAAAAGCTATCAGGTTCTTCTGTCCCGGTTTCAGGTAAGAGGTGAGGTCGAATTCTGCCTCCAGTTTGCTATCCTCGCTGTAACCTACATACTTGCCGTTCACCCACAGGTACATATTGGAAGTCACCGAACCGAAATGAGCTATAATGTCCTTACCTTTCCAGGTAGCAGGCACTACAATCTCCCGGCGGTATGAACCGACATGATTGTCCACAACAGGCACTTGCGGCGGATTATTCTTGAACTGATTGCGCCAGGCATAACCTACGTTCACGTAAATAGGATCTCCAAAGCCATTCAGCTCCCAAACGCCGGGAACAGGCATATCGCACCAGCCTTTATCATTGAACCCCGGCTTCCAGAAATCAACGGGGCGGGCGTCTGCATCTTTCACCCAAAAGAATTTCCAAGTACCGTTTAAGGTCATAAAACGGGAAGAGTGCTCTTTAACTCCCGTCTGTGCCACGCCTTCCGATTCGTAAGCAAAATAATTGGTGTGCATCGGGGCACGGTTCACAGCATTCACTTCCGGATTCTGCCATTCGGTAAAAGACTGCGCGTTTGCCATCACAGCCAGGGCAGTAAATAATCCGGTAACAATTCGTTTTTTCATGATATCTATTATTTATTCAGGTTTGTATGCTGCAAAGATAAAAACTACAAATCAAAACCCAACCGGGTTTTAAGTCAAAAAAAGTATACTTATCTTTATAAATACATGCTCTATAATTTTCAATTTACCGGTATAGAGCATCATACACCCATCTTAAACATAGAAAAAAATGTGTGTCAAAACTAAAATTCGCTTATTATTTGTTTCTTTATTAAGCACGGAACTACACGGAAGGCACGGATTTCACGGATTTTCTTTATTCTTTTTCCGTGAAATCCGTGCCTGAAAGAAATCATCAAGTGTATTTCTCCATTTGCATCATACCGGACAGCAAATTTGTACATCAGCCTATAACCGGTTTCCCTTCCTGCAATCTCTTCAACCGTAACAACGCTTCTATATAATAATAATCCGCATAGATAATGGAAGCATCTACTTCCGACTTCGCCGGCCAATGTCCTGTAGAGTGAAGCAGAAATGCCGGGCTTGCCTCACCGCATTGATAATTTTCCGTATTCAAACTCTTCAGCATTTTCATCGCCGCATCCTTATACCGCTCTCCTTTGTCACCAGGCAGATAAGTGGAAAGTTCCAGCAATGCGGAAGCCACTACGCAGGCAGCCGAAGCATCACGGGGAGCATCGGGTATTGCGGGATCGTTGAAATCCCAATAAGGAACATAGTCTTCCGGAAGTTTTTCCAAATATACATCCGTTACTTTCTGCACAAAATCCAAGTAACGACAATCTTTGGTTTCACGATAAACTACCGTATATCCATAGATAGCCCATGCCTGACCGCGTGCCCACATGCTACTGTCGGCATATCCCTGATGTGTAACCCCTTTGACGAAATCACCGGTCAGCGTATCGTAAACGGCTACATGATAAGAGGTATAATCAGGCCGGAAATGATACTTCATCGTCTTATCGGCATGCGAAATGGCAATGTCCGCCAGATAAGGGTTTCCCCCGTTCTTTGCCGCCCAAAACAGCATTTCCAGATTTATCATATTATCCATGATTGTGTTGTGCCCGCCAAACAATTCTACATTGCGGGGCCAAGACAGCATTGTACCCACTTGCGGTTTGAACAATGTAGCCAATGTATCCGCCGTATCCAGAATCACCTGTTTGTAAGCCGGATTTTGTGTCAGACGATAACCGTTGCCGTAACTGCAAAAGATAAGGAAGCCTAAATCATGGTCGAATGCGGGTGTTTTGGAAAGGAACTCCAAAGAGGCGGTAAACTTCTCCGCTTCCTCTTTTATCCGCTTGTCACCGCTATATTCGTAATCATACCACAGCACACCGGGCCAAAAGCCGGCACACCATTCCTCTTTCGTTGCCTTACGGCAGTTCCAATCGCTTTGACCATTCAGTATATTGCGGGGCATCATGGTATAGTCCATCGCACCATTTGCATCATGCAATCGATTTAAGGTACGCTCTATCTGGCGATTACAATAGTCCAACGCCTCGTCAACGCGAAACTTATTTTCCGTAGTAGTACAGGCAGCTAACAGGCATATGCCCAAAGCTGCCAACAGAGCTTTTCTCTTCATATCCGATTTTATTCTATTATTTCTCAACATGGAACCAGTCGGCGTCCACCCAACCGCGTTCTTTACCGTAAGGAGCCGTACTGAACAATCCTACCTTAGCTCCTATCCATTTTCCCTGACGGGCTGCAAAAGGAGTTCCGGCAGACATATACTTCTTGCCGTCCAAACTGTAAGAAAAACGGCAGATACCGCCTTTCTCCACTTTTACCCGCAGATAGATTTCCCTTTCACAATTGGGATACAGACCGGCTTCATAAATCCGGCTTGCCGGAATTTCCGCCAGACGGACAGCCGTCTCCGGCGTATTCTGCTCGGCATCTTTACAAACGACCTGTTTCAGTATAAACCGTTCGCCGACCTTTTCCACACCTATATAACTGTAATCCCAGCCCATTACAATCAGTCCCGATTGCTGTCCGTCCATTTTGGCAGATACTTTCAGTTTGGCAGTGGCCGTGAATTTTTCTGCCGGAAACTTCTGCAACAACAGATTAGGCACTTCCCAAAAGTTTACGAAATTCTCCGAAAGCACATGTCCGTAGATACGAACAAAACCCAAATCCGAAGTAAAGCCGAACGTATCCTGATAATTGGCATGCCATTCCCATTGCAACCCCAACTGGCGAGCATTGAATTCATCACTTTCCACAGGAGTCTCTATGGAATAAGTCCCGCCCACATCCGGTTTGCGATAGATAGTGACCGGTTCACCGCAACCGTCACCGTCTTTATCCACACCGATTACCGGCCAGTCATTCACCCAGGTCATCGGATTCAGATGAATCACACGTCCGTACATCGCCTTATCCTGAAAATGTACAAACCACGATTCTCCCGTATTCGTATCGATCCATGCCCCCTGATGAGGTCCGTTAATATCCGTCTTACCCTGCGCCATTACAATTTTCGGGTCGTACGGGCCGTACACGCTGCGAGAGCGCAACACCAACTGCCAGCCCGTAGCCACACCACCCGCAGGGGCGAAAATATAATAATAGCCGTTGCGCTTATAGAACTTCGGTCCTTCTACCGTATGGTTCACTCCATCGTTTCCGTCATACACAAGTACCGGATTGCTGATAACCCGCGTGCCTTCCGCATTCATTTCGCATACCACCACAATACTGTTCATCTTTGAACGGCTGCCGGCCCAGGCATGTACCAGATACACATGTCCGTCCTCATCCCACAGCGGTGCAGGGTCTATCATTCCTTTACCGGCTTTCACAAGTACGGGTTTCTCCCATTCACCGGCGGGGTCTTTTGTCTTTACCATGAAGATACCGAAATCCGGGTCGCCCCAATAGATGTAAAACTCCCCTTTATGGTAGCGTATGGACGGAGCCCATACCCCTTTACCGTGGCGGGCGGAATTATAAAATTCTTTCGGCTCCAGTTCCTTCAAGGCATAATTGACGATACGCCAATTCACCAAATCTTTGGAATGGAGAACAGGCAGCCCCGGCGTACAGCCGAAACTGGAAGCGGTCATATAGAAATCGTCACCGACCGCACAAACGTCAGGGTCGGAATAATCGGCGTGCAACACCGGATTCCTGTAAGTTCCGTTGCCCTGATCCGCCACCCACACTTCGGACACATATTGCGCTTCCGTCTGCAAACAAACGGTACACAACATACCAATAACCAGTGCTAATCTTTTCATCTTATAACTAATAAATATCCCGAAAACAAAACTTCAATTACCTTGTATTATCGTACCTTGATTCATTAAAAACATTCATCTGCTAATACGAACCGACCGTGCCGATTACTCAACGGCAACCGTATTTTTATAATACTTCTCCCCTATACTTCCTGTATTTCTTCGCTTCATCCTTACTTACAGGCACAAAACGAACGGCAGCTCCACCACTCGGTTTCAAATCGAACTTCATTGTTCTGGAAGCCTCCACCAGCAGATATGAGCACTTCACCTGCGTACGGGTCTTTACTTCCTTTCCACCATCGGTATAGATATATGCAAGATAGGTTTTGTCCTTATCAAGAAAAGAGAGCTGTACATTCTCTTTCGAGCCGTCGTTATTCGTCATAGCCGCCAAGAACCACTCCTGTCCTTTCCGCCGTGCCATTGTAATGTTCTTGCCCGGCGTTCCGTCCAATACTTTCGTATCATCAAAGACCGTTTGCAGATTCTCAAACCACTCCACTTCCGGTTCGCCATGATAGAAAGAGGGCTTATCATACCAAAAGATTGTTTGCAGCGGACTGTAAAATACCAATGATGCCGCTAACTGATGCGCATGCGTTGTTTTCAGGCGCTTGTCGAAATAACAAATCGTATAATCCGCCGCACCGTTTATCATACGTGTAAAAGGCAACGTCACATTGTGCGTAGCATCCGGAAACTCCTCATTCCCGCAAATACCTTCCTGAGTAAGCAGATTGGGATAAGTACGGCTGAAACCCGAAGGTCGATACTCATCGTGGATATTCATCATCAAATGATTCTCGGCAGCCAGGCGAACCAAGTCGTGCAACCACGTAGCCCAACGATGGCTGGCATACTGCACAAAGCCGGACTTCACACCCACAATGCCCCATTCCCGAAGTATCGGGAAGAGTTCACGCGCCTGCTTCATCAAGGCATGCTGGTTGACGTACACCCAAATGCCAACTCCCTTTTCCTTTCCGTAAGCTACCACACGCGGCATGTCCAATTTGTCTACCACTTTGGTAGCGTCTCCGTCGTGCGAAGTACAAGGCAGATACCACAACCAGTCGAAAAGCATATACGGAATGTTATGTTCGGCACAGAAGTCGATTGTGGCAATAGCCCCTTCAGTGCTGATGGTTGTTTCACGCATGATAGTACCCGGTCTCACCCATTCGGCGGCATCGGCTATCTCGCAAGGCGGATTCAGATTTTGAATTATATCGTTATGTTCCAGCAACTCTCCCGGTTTCTCCGCAGTCATTATCACTTTCCACGGAGTGGCATAATAGGTCACCACATCTACCGGACTGTACATTACGGAAGTCAACGTATTCTTTTTCTCCGCCGAAGCCTGATACTTGGTAAGACACCAATCGTCTACATCGGCATCCAGCAATGCAGTCCACAGACCACTGGGCAGTTCCAGCGTCAGGGCGCGTTCTACGGGACGTTTCAGTTCGTTGACATCCAAATGCTCAAAGAAAGCCTGCGCCCACTGTTCCGACCAGGCTTTCGTACCAACAGGTAAGGTATATTCCGTCAAATCCTCCACTACCTTATGGAAGGTGGCACGAGGGTGTTCGGGGAAGAAATAGCGGAAAGCAATACCTTCATCGTAAGCACGCACCTCTATGTCAAGACGATAGAAAGAGCCGTCTTTCTTGGAAAGATGAAATGTTGCCGCATTATAACGGTCGCGTACTTTGCTGCGTTCACCGTAAAGAGGTTTCCATGTATTATCCACTGTCGGTGCATAAGTCACGGAATCGACTTCCAGATTATCCATCCAGCAGGCAGGCTGTATAAGCTTGCGCTGCCCCAATGCCATTTCCCAGATGCGGTTATCCAGTTCCAGACCGGCACGCGATTCCTCTATAACGGGCTGTCCCTTGAAAGAGACGCGATAGAACAAGCCGTTGACGGCAGGAGCTGTCTGCCTCTGATAGAATCCAACTTGCTGCACCCCATCCGGAGAGCTTAGTTTCAACTCCCGGGTATTATCCGCAAACAAAACGGCGGCGTATGCAAACGCACCTAACAGAAATCCTGTTTTCTTTATATTCATTGCCACAAACATATTTTTATATTTCACTTTAAAGGTATTTATTATGCACCCTCTCTTTCATTATGCAGAAATACGGATAAAAAGCTCAGGACGCTTAATCCATATCCGAAAAAGATTATTCCACGATAAAGAACGTACGCTCTACAGGTTCTGCGGTCTGTACTTTTCCGGCGATACCGTACTGCCAGGCTACCACCGTCACTTTCAGCGGATACCTGCTGCGAGGCGGTATTTTGGTAAATATCACCTTATTCCCCCTGATTTCCGCAGGACCTTCCTTTACATAATAGTACACGGGCAGCCCGCAATCGGATGTCGCATCGAGCGTAACGGATTCCGTTCCGGCTTTTACATCCCCGATACCGGGAAAAAGAATACATTGTCTCCGCCCCTCGGTAAGAGGGTAAGGAATATTAAAGCTGAGTTCCTGTACACACTCCTTATATTGCCGGTCTCCGCCGGCACTTGCCACCAGCGTGATACTCGGAGTCCGCTTTTTATTGGTCGTACCCATACGGTAGAAGTCAAGAACAAAAGTCGTATCATTAACCTGTTTCACCGGACCGCAAATACGTTCAATCCGCGGCACGGCAGCCGAATGCCCATCTGTCAAGGAAGCACGCAGGCTATCAGTATACACCGCTTTCAAATGAAACGTTACTCCGTCGGCTTCAGGTAAGAAACGGGCAGAAAGCGTAACATGAGATTGCGGAGTATATGGAACAAGCTCTCCTTCCTGCATAAAACTGACATACTGCGGCAGCAAGTCACGCTCCTGACGATAACACTCCTCGGTCAGCTCTGCCATCTCACGGTCGAAGTACCAGAAAGCGTCATGGCGGTCGCCTTTATATTGCAAATAAGGAGCAGGTTTTGCACGGCGGGGTTGCTTCGCGAGGCGTGCCGTACGTACTTCTCCCTGCGGCTCTTTTGTACCCGTACGCCAACGTTCGGCAAGCCAGCCGTCGCGGGGATTCAGTTTCTTCAAGGCAACCGGTTTGTTCCAATCCGTATCAGCGGGAATCCTGTACTCTACGGCTTTCTTCAGAAAGAGACCGATATAATCGGCTGTACGGTCTGCCACATCGAAATGCCCCCGACCGGTATCGCAAAGAAAAGAAATGCAACTCTCAGGATACATCATACGAAAAGCCAAAGCCGGATTGACACGCGCTTCCCACCATTCGTACTCTCCTTCGACCATCAAACCGGGAATACCGTCGATGTTGCGCGTGCGCCCCCACTCCAGGTTGGCCCCGCCGTAGCCTGTCAGGTTGGTGCGCGGAGCGTCACCGTGATAGGAAATTACCGCCAAGGCACGTTCCGGATTCCATGCGGCGAAGTTCCACGGGAAAGTAGCCATTGCCGAATGCCCCACAGGAACAATCGGGACAACTTTCAGCTCATCGTAGCCGCTCGTCTCCGCCAGACTGTCCAATGCGGTGAGTAACGCATCGTTACATCCCGTATTCACATTCCACGGAAAATCGAGTATGGGCGTAATCCACACCAATGCGATGCCCGCTTCCTGCATCCGTCTGCGGAATACCGGATTTTCAAACAAAGTTTCTTCACACATATTATGCTGGCCTACCGCTACGGCTTTCACCCGTTTGCAACCGGCAGGTATCCAGAGAAAAGCCTGCGGATGCGCTTCGGTTTCCTGCGAAATCATCGAAGGAATCCGTACCGACCATTGCCATTCGGCAGCCATACCTGTAAACGTCTCCCCAATGAGGAGCAAGAAGATACATATAGAATAAAAACGCTTCATAATAATTCCGGCATCAAATGAGTACTTATTTCATCAAATCCCAATACACCACATACCGCTGCCGGTGCATGTCATACAGAGGCCGGAGTACATCTCCCTGCGTAGTTGCGAATTTCAGCTCCTTCCCCACACGCCGCAAGGCACGTCCGGGATGTTTCACATCAATCTCCAGAGCAGTTTTCAAATCTGTCGGAACATGATAATCATACGTGTAGTAATCATTGTAAAGCGCCGGATTGGAAAAAGGCGCCGGAGCCTGCATGCCTTCCGTTCCCCGCTCACCTGCCAGTACTATGGGTCCATAGAGCAATGCGGCCTTTCGAGGATTGTCCGGTGTCGTTTCCAGAGATACCTGCATAGGATACGCGACTTCGATACGGTCGCCCGACTTCCACAAGCGTGTCAGGGCAATGTAAGAACCGGGCTTCTGCTTCACGGACACTTTCTTTCCATTGACAAAGACAGATGCTTTGCCGCTCCACGACGGATAACGCAAACAGACCGTAGTCCGCACCGGCTGTTCCGCCCCAACGGTCAGCACGGTCGTTTCTTCCGAGGGGAAAGCGGTTTCCTGACGCAAAGTCATGCCTTTCTCCTTCCAGCTTACAACGGAAGGGATGAAAAGGTTGACGTAAATAGCCCCGTCGTTATGATAATAGATAGCCTCTCCATACTTGGCATGGCTCTCGAAACCGCTGCCTACACAACACCAGAAAGAATTTTCTTTTGTACTGTACACCTTATGCGCACCATTCAGCAGAGGCAGGAAATAGCATACCATTCCCGTTTCGGGGTCTTGCTGCCCCAATATATGATTATAGAGCGCACGTTCGTAATAATCGGCAATCTTCACATCGCCCGTCCAGCAGAAAAGGTGACGGGACAGTTTCAGCATATTATAGGTACAGCAAGTCTCGCCCGTATAGCCGTTCAGAAATTTAGAGAATTGCTTCGGGTCGAAGAAGTGTTCTTTCTGACTGCTGCATCCCGGAGCAAATGTATGATGATTAATCATCGTATGCCAGAAGAAATCGCTCAACTTACGGCTCTCCTCATTCTTCGTCAGTTCATAGTTACGCGCCTCCGCAATTACTTTCGGGATAAATGTATTGGTATGTTTGGTACCCAAATCATCATTCTGTTCCTTCAGCGGGTCTATCACATCGTTATGATAGAAGTACTCCGCCAACCACTTGTAACGTTCGTCCCCGGTAACGGCATACAAATTATAGAACGATTCATTGATGCCGCCAAACTCGTTACGTATCATCTTCCGGCGTGTCTCTTCGCTCAACGGTTTCAGTTTATTGTAGGCCCAATCGCCCATTTTCGTCACAACAGCCAATGCCTGCATATTGTCTGCATACAGGTATTGGTCTATCAAACCTGAAAACAATTTATGCAATGTGTACCATGGTGCCCAAACAGATTGTCCCTTAATATTGCGGTTTATCAGTTCTTCGGGAAATGCACTCAGATAGCCATTTCCCAACGCATCCTGCACTTTGCCCAATTCCGTCACTATGCTATCGCCTTTCAACTTGAAGATTTCACTGCCCGTAGCGGCATACATCAGTCCGTATGCCGACAGCAGATGCCCTGTAGTGTGTCCGCGCAGTTCGCAATCCAGTGATTCCCAACCGCCCAACTTCTTTACGGTCATATATCCGCCTTCACGACCTGCCCATACACCGGCATTCGTACGGAAACTGTGCAGAAGCCGGTTCACATCTATCGATGCCATCCAGGCAGAGTCACGCAGCATATTATCGCGAAATCGACTTGGCAACAAACGGATGTCTTTCAAATCAAAACCCTTTATCGCCACCGGAGCACTCGTTTCCACTTTCATCTTTCCCGCATGCTGGCCGGGATATATGGACTGCGCTGCCAATGTGCCTGCCATTCCCAGACATAAAGCGAAAATAATAGTCTTATAGTTCATATATTCTTGATTTTTATATAAAGATACGAATAAGAAGATGAAAATACCTAATGCTATTCATAAGTTTGTTTTACATAAAAAGAAGAAAAAATATGGGAAATATGTATGTACAAGTAGCTATAGAAATAAACAGAAAACAAACAGCCGAAAGAGCATGCTGCAACTCGCAAAAAAATTATTTCTCAGTTGTTTATCCGCAAAAACATAGTACATAATCCTATTATAAACGTACAAAAACCAGGTGAAACACCAAGGAAAACCTCGTCCTGCAATTGGGGGCTGCCGGGTTTCCAACTGGCAACCGCAGAGCCTGCAATTGACAACCGTAGAGCCCGCAATTGGAAAACGAAGTTATATATGTAGGTTTACTACATTATACATCTATCAAAATCACAAAAACAACAAGGAATAACAATTTAAAGCAAGAAGCTTTTTTCATCATTTGCCGAAGAAAGTCGCTCTAATTTACCTATTGCATAACAGGAAAAGCGTGTACACTATACCATATTTGCGGCTATGATAAAGAAAACGCAACGTTTTAACCGATATTAACACGATTCATTGTATACCACTTTCATCATTGATTATAAAGTAGTTACCATATAAAAATAAAGAATATACCGCAAAAAACAGTGACGACAAATAGATTGTCATCACTGTCGTCACTGTTGTCATCACTCACCCTATCCCCTTTCTACAGAGGGATAGAGCGTAATCCATGCCAAGTGATGACAAAAAAGCTATCAAACAGTATTGAAACAGTAATATTGATAATGTATATATTACTGACCTAAGCCCAAGAAAAACGGCTGCCATAATATACGGCAGCCGCTTTTTATCAGAGAAAAAAGTCTCATTAACTTTAAAATACCTGCTGAAAATATTATCAGAAAGCAAGAATAGGACGGATAGCTCTTGTGTTCGATGACTTTTTTACTCCATTAGGAGCGTCTATTTTAAACTTCGCATCATATTCTTTTTCAGCAGATTGATTAATTGATATATCAAAAAGATAGGCATGGGTAGCAGACTTCTCAACACTAGTCCAATAAATGACACTATTCGTTCCAACAAGTTCCGTACCCCCCACTAATGTAAACTTCCCATTAATAGCCTCTACTATGGAAGTCAGTGCATTACGATTAGCAATATTGGATGATGTAAGATCTGTTCCATCACCATTCAAATTATTATAAATCTGAACAAACTGCCCACCACTTGGCAAGAACCAACCGGAAGTGTTTACAGGTGCTTTATATTTAGCCGTAGCTCCAGCCTCACCGAAATTCACAGCATTATAGAAAGCCGGATAAGTAGTATTCCAATTAGCCTCTTGTCCTTTTTGTGCAACGACATACCGAGTTCTCACATAACCTTGCATATCAGCCAATGCACCGGCAGCATTCGATACTGTAAAATCGGGCGTATTATCACCCTCGGTAGGAAACAAAACATTTTCCTCATCCGTAGCCCAAGCACAAGTAACTTTATCCAATGCCATTACATAATAATGATATTTATTTCTGAAGTCTTCATCTTCATCCCCACTTCCTACAGTAGCATAAATCATACCGATACAATTGGCAGAAGGCGCATTAGCCAAGTCCCCCGGATAGATATTTCCATCTGCATAATAATAATCACCATATGTAATAGGCCGTATTCTGTTATAGCCTTCATAGGTGTAATTTACTTTCAATCTTTTATAGTTACCGGAAGCTAACTCAATTCCATCCTTACTAAAAGTAACAGGAGCATCCCCATCATAAAACAAACCTTCAACACTCAGTGCAGCATCCGTTGCCGTAGGTGCTACGATACAACGATAAACACCTTTATCAATGGCATAAGGAATATATTTTTCTTCGCCAATAGTCAACTCCAACGATATGGGAACATTGTATTCATAATAGCCGGCGGCCGTATTATCATCCCCTGTTACATATTCACGTACAGGAACTTTCACCTCAATCATCGATAACTTATGAGCAAAATTAAATGTCACTTTACCGCCATCGGACAAAGTAGCTGCATCCACCGGTGCAGTCAATACGTCACAAGCAGAATAAGCTTCCTTAGAATTTTGCTCCTTACTTAGCTTTGAAGTAAAATAAGACACAATGTCCTCTTCCGAATTGATATTTTGCATCGTGAGATTTTCGATATAAGGATAGTAAGCAATATAAGATGCGGCATCCTTGTAGTAATAGAGTTTATTTCCTCCCCATACACCTTCGGCATCTCTCGTCAGCACAAGATTCTTTAGCAAAGTCTTACCATCTTTAGCAATGACATAGACACCGATTTTGTCACCTTCTACAAAAGTTGTCTGATAACCGGTCTCTGTAGCACGTGTTCCTGCATCAGCCGCCTGAAAGTCACCGGCTGTAACAGTAACATTCAGTTCATTGCCTGCTTCCATAGGTGTATTGTCCAGTTCTTCATTTTGATTACAAGCCGTTACGAAAACCGCAAGCAGTAATATTACTGATAAATTGAAAATGTTTTTCATAATGATTTCTTTTTATTTATAACTTCATTCTGTTTCTGCTATTTCCGAATAATACGATGATTCCTTTGTCATGTCTTCTTATTTCCTTCAACAATGTCTTCACCGCCGCTCCAAGAAGCATCATTGCCCCCATCCGGATTGACTACGGGAGTTCTTCCGTCAGTATCCGACTCATCGCCATTCCAACTGGAGCCATCATTATCCGTATCTGGATGAATACCGGGTATATGCACATCTATAGCCTCCTCACTTCCATTCCAAGTAGCAAAGTCAGTAAAAGTCACATCAATCCCTTCTTCAGAAACCTCTACATCCACTCCTATCGAATGCCCTTCTCCCAATTCCAAATCCTGACCCAGTACATAAGTATACGTGCGATAATCTTTCAATGTAACTTCCATAAACTCCGTTCCTGCCAAGACTTTCTGTGGCATTACCAAGGCCTTGCAGTCGGCTGTGGTCTGTATGGAATTGCCTTTCTCCACACCTTGCAGATTAAGGTATCTCACACTAATGCCATTGTCGCTAAGCCCTGTTATCTTCTCAATATTGCATACCAGTTTGGTATTACGATGGCGGAACAAAACACCGGCCGCGGCTATCGATACTTTAGAGGTCACCACTTCCAGATGATCGCTCTCCCAATACCCGCTGCCTCGCTGGTCTGCCTTCACTACAGGAATCTCCGGCTTGATGCCCTCATTATAAGGATACCATGCATTTACAGTCAGTTCTGTTTTATTGCCCCAGTAAAAAGGATCTTGAGAAGTCAGGTTTCCCTGTTCGTCCACAATATAGGGTTTTACCATGCCGTCTATCTCTACCGCCACAATGCGGTCGGCAAGTCCTGCCCAATTGTCATTGGTTGTCAAACGGGTATTCGCACCCGAAGTATGCATCGGTACAAATCCGGCAGTAAGCTTCACCTCCGTCCCATTAGCACCTTGAGATTCATCATCGTCTCCGCAAGAAACCAATAAGAGGGCCAAAGCCGCTGTCAGTAATAATTTTCCTTTTATCATAGTATTCGATTAAAATAATCCGGTTAATATCGGTATTTCATTGTTTTGAAGTAAGATACGGATGAGCGGAGCGTACCGCTCAAAACCGTATCTACTTTTCTGTTATATCAGCCAGTCGGGCACTCTTATTCGTAGTAGAACATAAGTGTGCTGTAGCCAAGCTGGTCGAGCGCACCGCCACTGCCGCCATACTGTTCCGGCCCTGCATCGGGACGAAGACGGGAAGCGAATTCCCCGCAATATTTGGCAGGCATACCCACTTTTTTGCAGTGTCCGTACCACAAATCCCATATGGGACGTTTGCCGCCACGACCGGTTTCCGCACCGTTGTTACGCAACTCCACAGCCGATGGCTCGTCCATCTGCTCGTCACAATAGAAATAGGAAGTGTACGGGAAACCCTCACGCGTATAGCTGAACCATTCGTTATTGCCACCCGGTACCTGACCTGCAAACTCCGGCTTGAAAACATTGTATTTGGCTACATATTCGGCCATTGCCACTACACGGCCGTTATCGTAAGCAAAAAGGTCTTCACCGATGTTATAAGCCATTTTGCAGAAATACCCCATCAACGCACAGCATAGCATGGCATGCCCCTGGTCACGGCCGGACTCCTGACACTGCCCCAACTTCTCGCCCGAACCGTCCGGGTCGTCATACAGGTGCAGCACCGCCGTATTCACATTGCCCGGACCGATACCGTTCTTGAAATATTGGATAACCTTATTTATCATTTCCTGATTATCACTCAAAATACCAATAGAAAGGATGGCAGTCATCTGCGCCAAGTCCCAATTGAGCCAATAGTGGTCGGTTGTATTGTTGTGACGGACAAGAAAATCATCCGCCATGGCGTAGAATGTATTCTCCATCCACTGGACAAAAGCCTTAAACTCTTCCGTATCCCCCCAATTATCATATCCTCTCAAAATCTCGGCAGCATTGGCAAGTTGATATGCCTGAATAGCAATCAACAGTTCGTTCGGGTCTATCAGACTGCCGTTTTCACGGTAAATACCCTTACAATTCTTAGCCCAAGCATTCAGAATGGTTTTAGCGGCGTCACCATACTCCGCCTCATCGGAAAGCTTCCAACGCAATGCCAACTGATAGGCAGCGGCAGCATCATTTGCCAGATTGGTATAATTTACATAATCGGGATGTTTGCTTTCCCAATTAGTCTTGTCCAAACGCTTCAACCATTCCACGGGTTCCGCCTGGTAAGCAGGGTTTGCAAATTTGCTGCTTTTCAATGATGTATAAGCGTCTGCCCAAGGCTGTGCAGAAGCGGCAAGCTTTTCTTTTACATACGCAAACTCCGCTTCCGAATGTAACATACACGGATGATTCAACGTAAACTCTATCTTTTCCGGGGCTTCCCATTCATCAAAATTAATGGGAGAGCCGTCCTCTATCTCTGTGCATGAACAGAAACCCAATGCAGCGGTAACTGCCAATGTATGAATAAAGTTCATTTTCATATCTTCTGTTGTTTTATTCTATATGATTATAACTTATCGTTCTTATTTATCTGCTGTAATTTGGTCTTCGGCAAACCGGACAGCTTCTTCTTTCGATGCAAAAGTACGTATCCAATATACCTCGTACTGACCGGATGGAAGTTCGGCCGGCTGCATATCGGCTATTTTTATCTGAAAAGTAGTGAAAGTCACCTCACCTTCCGCAAACTTATTAAGCGACTTCACATCATAAAGCAATAATTTGGTTCCGTCCGAAAGAGCTTCTCCTTTACTAAGTTTACTTTCCCCCTTTGTACCGTTGCTTGCCACCAGATCCAGCGTATATCCCTGTTTACTTATATCCGGAAGGTTAGTGTGAAGAGCGATGACCGGATAATTGGCAAGATCCATTATGGCTTTCGTGTTTTTAGTGTCCAAAGTCAAATCGGCACGCAATGCACCGGACGACTGTGGGGCAGTGGTCACCACCATACGGTCTTCAGTCACTTCAAAACTTGTGCCTTTAGTACCCATGCCCCAGCCTTCGAAACTGCAAGCGGCATCCCATACCCACCAACCGGTAGCAACTTTCACTGTTGTAGAAGCCTTATTACCCGTAGCACGGCAAGTACCCGTCACGGTAGCTTCACCAAAACCTACGGCTGTGACCTTTCCGTTTTTCACCGTAACCACATTCTCATCACTCGATTCCCAATCCACCGAATTGACAACAGCTATTTCCGGAACGAATGTGCAGTTCAGTTTTGCTGTTTGATACATATGCAAAGCCGGCAAATCCTCAATAACAATATCTTCTGCATTTACTATCTCATTGATTACAAACGGAAATTCACCCCGATAGCCGCTTCCGTCATGAGTATAAGCGTAAATAACCACATTTCCAGGCGCAACGGCGGTTACAATGCCATCTTCCGTAACAGTAGCAACGGCTTCATCGCTACTGTCCCATGTAAGATAAGAGTAGGTATGATTCTCCGGCAGCATCGTATAAGTCAATTTCTGTTCGTCACCCGGATAAAGAGATGTAAGCAGATTGCCCTCATCATCTTTATTCGTCAACAGGATATCAGTAACTTCTATTATTTCAGGTATAACATTCACTGCAATCGTCTTCTCCGTAACATCGGTAACTCCAAAACCTATTATCGGTTTTACCGTAATGACAGCCTCACCCTCGGCAAGTGCCGTGATTGTACCATTTTGAGAAACAGTGGCCACCTTCTCGTTAGAAGAAACCCACAATACTTCTTTATTAGCGGCATTCTCCGGCGCAACCTTATACACAATCGTGGTGTCCATGCCAACAGCCAAAGGCAATTTGGAAGTCACTTCCAACTCAATGGAATTGATAAGCTGCTGTTCGGGCATACCTGTCGTAAACTCCTGTTCCTGGTCGCAGGAAGCCAAAAGCAGACATCCCGTCAATGTACCGGCAAGCAGGAATTGATTTATATATATCTTCTTCATAATACTCTTCTGATTTATACTGTTTATTACTTACTTATCCCAACCCGGATTTTGTTTCAAATTCGGATTCAATTGCAACTGGTCCTTCGGCAGAGGGAATAAATAATGTTTATCCTGCCACTGACGACCGGTTTCCATTACAATTACTCCTTCGCTGTTACGGGGATAAGGACATGCAGACCATTTGGTTTCAAAGTCCGTCCCCGCCCATTTCACACCGAGTATGTCTTGCGGCATTTCCACCTCTGCCGTTTTCCAGCGCTTCAAATCATCCAGACGGAAACCCTCATGGAACAACTCGACAGTACGTTCGCGGCGAATTTCTTCACGCATGCTCAATCCGTTGTCATTCACAAGTTTGTTGGTCAACCCCGGCATATTGGGATTTACACGGGTACGGACAAGATTCAGGGAAATATTCAAATCCTTATCTTCTATCTTCCCGTCACGTTCATAAACAGCCTCGGCATAGTTCAACAGCACCTCGGCATAACGGATTATGGGATAATCAAAACCCTCGAAATTATCTTTCACCAAGCGTTCGGAAGCCCATTTCTGGTTATGATAACCGGTTCCGCTATTGGGAGTAAAGTTTTTGATAGCCGCATTGCTTTGGTCGGAAGCATCGTTCCATGTCAGGCGACAGCCCGGATTACTGTTGTTCCAGAAATAATCGCCCGGTTTGGCAAGTGTATAACGCATACGGTTATCGCGGTTCTCCCACTCGGAAGTCAACGTTGCATATTCTTGGAATTGCGCATTCTTCACACCGTTTATGTAGATAGGAAGTCCGTTCTGACAAAGGTACATATTGGCAAACTTACGGCTCACCCATACCATATTAATCAGATTGGCCTTTGTGATATTCTTGCCGATGGGAGCCAAAGACTCGTCATAGCGACGTGCAAAGACATACTCTTTGTTGGCACTCTTCTGTATACCTGCCGGATTGGATTTTGCATCTTCCAGAATAAACATATACTTCTGCGCCTTTTCTTTCAAAGCATCCGGCTTAAACAGACTGAATGCCTTGCTGTCGATAACCTGTTTGGCCGCTTTTGCCGCAATGTCCAGCAACTCACGTCCCCGTTCTTCATTTCCGCGAAACTTCTGCCAAGTTCCTTCGTAAAGAGCCACACGGGAGAGAAACGCCAAACACCCCTCACGGCTGATACGTCCAGCGTCATCCGTAGTCAGTTCGGTAAAACGAGGTAACATAGGAGCAGCTGTCTCAAGGTCTTCTATTATAAAATCGGCCACTTCGCTACGGTCATTCTGAGCAACTCGCAACTCCGGTGAAGTTACATCCAAAGGCTGGGTAATAATAATGGCATCGCCATAGAACTGCAACAAATCGAAATACGAATAGGCACGAAAGAAATGCGCTTCCCCTACATACTGTGCAATGTCCGCAGAAGCGGAATATTTCTCCGCATTCTGCAACAGCAGATTGGTACGCCGGATATGTGCATAGCACGAACCGTAATTACCATCGGACTCCTGTACCGAATTAGAGCCGTTGCTGAAACGGTTACGGTCGTCACGGCTTGTAAAAAGGTCGGAGTTATAATCCGAATGCAACGGTTTGACAGAGTTATTGTCTAATGAACCGAAATCCCGCGTCCAACTGTAGAACTGATTGGCAAACAACTGGAAATCGGAGGGAGAGCTCCACAAATTGGATTCGGCCAACTGGTCTTTCGGGTCCAAATCGAGACAGGATTGGGACAGAACTCCCATTGCTGCTACCGCCAAAATAGTTTTAATCTTATGTAATTTCATGATAATCTGTTTTTAGAAAGTTAAGTTCAAACCGAATGTAACATTACGAGTAAACGGATAACGGCCGTACGAGGTTACCGTACGAGAAGCTTCCGGATCCCAGCCGTCGCGTATCTTGCTGGTTTCCCATAAGTCCGCTCCCGTTACATAGACACGTGCATAAGTCAGGAATTTAGTCTTCTCTAGCCATTTGGCAGGGAAAGTATACCCTAAAGAGATGTTTTTCAGACGCAGGTAGTTGCCATTCTCCACCGACCAGGACGAACAACGGTAGTTATAAGTATTAATCTGATCGACATTCGTATAAGTCGGATAGTAAGCGCCCGGATTTTCCGGCGACCATACATTGCCTATCGAGAAGTTCGGAGAGTTCAAATGCGGCTTCATTACAGGAATACGCCATGCGTCATTACTTTTATTGGAACTACCCGTACGCCAGATAGAACGCATGCCTACACCCTGAAATACAACCGAGAAATCAAAGCCGTTCCATTCCAGTCCGCCATTGAAAGAGAAAGAGATTTTAGGGTCGTCCGTTCCTAAAAAGACATAATCTTCTTCAGTCAGCTTACCGTCACCGTTCACATCCTCATACATATTATCGCCCAAACGCAGGTTGGTAGGCATATCGATTGTATTATTACCGGTATAGCGGTAAAGGTATTTCTCCAACTGCTCTTCATTCTGGATTTTGCCTACATACTTCAAACCGAACACGGAATTCAACGGATAGCCCTCACGGTCGGAGCGCACTCCGTCTGTAATCGTTGCGCTTCCGCCATTATCGGTCAGTTTGTTGGTGGTATAGGTAAATGTTCCACCGATACTATAACCCACTTTACCTATCTTGTCCGACCAATTGAGATTTCCCTCAAAACCGTTTGCCTTAAAGCTGCCCACGTTGGCAGTAGGAGCTTTATCGCCTAACGTTGCAGGGTAAGACACATCAATCAGCATGTTTTCACAGACTTTCCAGAAAAGCTCCGCCGTACCTTTCAAGCGATTGCCGAACAAGCCGAAATCAAGACCGATATTGTAATTCTGAATCGTTTCCCATTCACGGTCCATACTCAATAACTTACCATTCGTATCGATATAGGAAATTTTTTCATCACCTATCAGAGCACCTTTATTCTGATTGAAATTATAAAGTTGAATACCGTCATAACGATCTATACCTCCCTGATTACCCACTGTGCCATAAGATACACGCAGCTTCAAATCATCAAATATATTAAGATTTTTCATAAAAGCCTCTTCGCTCAAACGCCAACCGGCCGATACCCCCCAGAAAAATGCCCAGCGGTTTTCGGGTTGGAATTTGGAAGAACCATCATAACGGAAGTTACCTTCCAGCAAGTACTTGGAAAGATAATCGTAGTTGACACGGGCAAAATAAGAGAGCAGCGCTTCCTGCCATTTCTCCGGTCCTTTATTGTTATCATTCACCAAAGTCACTTCTCCAATACCATTGATGATACCCAGTGAAGGCAGAATGTTTTTGGCTTTGGTGGTGGTATAGTCATATTCCTTAAAACTGTACTGCGTACCCAACATCACTCCGAGGTCGTGCTTATCTGCAAACGTCTGAGTCCAGTTGGCATAAGCATTGAGGGTATAGAGGTCGGTTTGACTGTTACTCTTGATGTAATTGCTCTCTTCCTGCTGGGGATTGGTCATTACCTTTCTGGTCCCGGCATAGTTATACCAATCGATAGACGTTCTTTGTATATCCCGTGTAGCGTTGTTCGTGTTATAACCAAAGGTTGCTACCGCATTAAAATGTTCGTTGAAGGTATACTTGAACATCTCACTGATATTAATGCCTGTGACTTTCAGCTTATTGTCGCCACCCAATTCACAATACCAGTTGGGAGCACCCCATGTACCCCAAGCATAAGGCTTTCCATCTGTTGTAGACGAAGGGAAACCCGGTTGCTGGGTAGAGGCCGTCAGTGCAGACCCTACTTGTGTAGGTGCCACCTGATCCTGCCGGAAAAATGAAAGCACGGACTCTATATCAAACTTATCCGTCACATGGAAAGTATTATTCAGACGGAGATTATAACGTTGGTTGTTATTATTGCCCCATTTCAAGTTACTGTCATCATACATATAGCGGCCGGACAAACGGTAAGTGGTCTTTTCACCACCGCCCGATACGCTCAGTTCATGAGAAGTCGACATTGCCGTACCCCATAGGATATTCTGCCAGTCGGTGTCAAAGAATACAAAGTCTGCAACATCGGTAAAAGCATTATTGAAGGGATTCACTGTATTATCCAAATCAATATAATGCCCTTTGTTTGCCTGAGCCAAAGCGGCATATTGCAGCCAAGTATCGTCTTCCGGTTTATAACCGTCATTCAGTCGGGCTTGCGTAACGGCATTACACCATTGGTCCAAAGTCATCAGTTCCGGCTGAAGCCCGACAAATTTTGCAGTCACCGAACCGCCATATTCCACTTTTGCTTTGCCGGCTTTTGCCTTTTTGGTCTGAATCAGAATAACACCACCGGCTGCCTTACTACCATAAATGGCGGCGGAAGCATCTTTCAAAAAGTTGATAGACTCGATATCCGCCGGATTCAACTGACTGAATGATTCCGATTCGACCCCGTCAATAATTACCAGCGGATCGGAATTATTCTTAGAGAATGAACCGCGTAACTTCATGTTCCAGCTTTCATCGCCCGGAGCTGCCGAAGTACGGGTAATCACCACCCCCGGCACCTGTCCTTGCAACGCTTGTGCGGGACTGGAAAGAGCGCCTTTGTCTTTCAGCATCTTATCATCGACCACTGTAACGGCACCTGTCAATGTTTCTTTTTTCTGAGAGCCGTAGCCAACAACTACTACTTCTGCCAATACCTCAGAATCCTCACGCATTACAATCTTCTGAAAAGCTTTTGTGTCCGAAGCCGGAATTTCCACTGTTTTGTAACCGATATAAGAAATTACCACAACTGCATCCGGAGAAGAAACGTTCAACGTAAAATTACCGTCGATGTCCGTTATCACTCCATTGGTAGTACCTTTTTCAAGTACGCTGGCTCCAATTACCGACTCGCCTGTTGCGTCAACCACCAATCCTTTCACCGTACCGGACTGCATGACGGACTGTACTCCCGCAGTTCCAGCAAAAGCAGACTGTGAAGAACCCGCCAACAACGCGGCAGCCAGCATAACCGAAAAGAAAAGTTTTCTCGATGAAAATTTCAAGAAATCATTTTTCATACGTTTATAATTTAAAATTAACATTCTCATTGGATTATATATTTATTATATACATTGTCTGATATATTCACGGATTTCGTGGCGTCCGATGCGCAGGTGGTTTTCCACTGTACGATGTGAAAGGTTCAATTCCGAAGATATGTCTGCTATCGACTTATCCTCAAAGCGACTCATCGCATAAATCTTTCTGCGTTGAGTGGGGAGCACACTGAGCTTGCGTTGTTCCAAAGCAGCTAAATCATCAGAGATAATACGGCTCTCGGTATCATTGGTACAGGTTTCGGCATGGTCGTACATATAAGAGGATATTTCCTGCCGCTTATAATAACGACGCAAATAATCATTTACCAAATTGCGGGAAATGGTATAAATGAAAAACTTCACTGTATCCGGACGAAGCATCTGCTTGTATTCCATTAATCGCAGGAATACATCTTGTGATAAATCTTCAGCCTCTTTCTGGCAGTTTACCTTATGTAATATATACAGGTAAACCTGGCTGTGATAGCTCACATAAGAATCAGCTATTAATTGAGAAGTTGTCATCGTACTGTTTTCCATATCTCAGATTTTTGGGTTTACGTTTGTTTTACGAAAGCAAAGATATAGATACATATACAGATAACATCATTCTACCATGCCTAATAAATCTCGCTTAATCCTATTAGACTTAAACAAGTATAAAATACAATAAAACAGATATTTAAGAAATTGAGACTCCCAGTATCAACTAATAATTTGAGACTCTGGCAATCATTTCAACAACAATCTCCACAGTTATTCATTCGTTTTTCCGATACTGCGAATATATTCATTGGGAGTAATCCCCGTAGCCTTTTTAAAGTAACGGAAAAAAGAAGCACGGGAACTGAAACCACAAAGTTCGGCAAGTGCACTCAAAGTATATTTGGAGTATTCATCTTTAGCAATCAAATGTTTGAATTCGGCAATACGGTAATCATTAACATAATCATAATAATTACGGTTCAGATGCTGATTAAAGAGATAGGACAGAGTATGCGCGGATGTTCCTATCATAGCGGCCAAATCCGCCACCTTCAAATCCGGATTTGTATAAGCCTTCTCACGATGCATGATAATCTCCAGCTTCTCGGTGAGGCGCTCGCATTCTTCAAGACTGATTTTGCTGGTCTTGTATTTCTCTTCCGTGACAGCAGTTTTGGACTCTGCTTCGGCAACCGGCAAAAGCTCAACTATTTCCTCAGCCTTTCCTTTCCGCTTATAAAAATAAAAAATGCACAAAAGCGACAAGACAATCAGAATAGCCGCCCCTGCAATCCAGGCCATAACCGGATAGGCAATATGCACCGCCATACTGATTTCCGAATCAGCCACACCGACACGCCGTATCTTAAAACAATAATTGCCTGGCGACAAATCATAATAAGTGATATCCGACCGTCCCATCAGCATCTGCCACCCTTCTTCCTTACCTTCCAGTTTGCACTCATAAGACATATAACTGGGATCGGTAAAATTCAAAGCAGAAAAACAAACCGTCAGATTGTTCTGAGAACTTTCCAAATCCACCCGCATCTTATCCTTACTCCATGCGGGTGTCACCGGATGCTTGCCATTTACAAAGACATCCGTAATCTTCAGAGAACGATTATATTGCGGAAACTCCCCTTTGGCGTGTGTATTCATATAAATCAGTCCTTTCGAATTTCCCATCCAGATACGTCCTTGCTCATCTTTTACGGGTAAGCAGAATATAAAAATAGGACTGGGAATACCATCTATGAAATGATACAAAATAAAAGTGTCCTTCTTGTCATACCGGTACAAGCCATTACTGGTACCAATCCATAACCAGCCCTCATCATCTTCTATCATAGACATGCAATCTTTACCCTCGAGTAAAGTATTAGGCTGCAAATGGCGGAAATGATTCATCGACAAATCGGATATATACATAGGACCTTTATCCGGCAGGAAATAAAGCTGATGTGCAGAATCTTCAAATACAGTACGAATTTTCTCCTTATGAATAAATTCCTCCGGAAAAACATCTACTTTTAGACTCTCGGAAGAAGGATCCCAGATGCACATGCCGTTCTCCGTACAAACCCACCCCTTACGTGTAGAATCAAAATAAATCTCATATACATTCCCCTCAGGCAATTTAGAGTTGGCACTTGTATAATGGTTCAACATCCTACCGTCCTTATAACGGAATAAACCGACTGAGGTTCCTATCCATAAGCACCCTTCCATATCGGACTTAATACAGAATATCTGCCCCTTGACAAAAGGTTGCACCACATGAGGTTCAAAATCGCTAATTGTCAATGTTACAGGGTCCAGTACATACATCCCGCCGCCATAAGTTCCGATATAATACTTCCCTTGAAAGGCATAACTACAGATAATCATACTGGAACGCAACTGCGGAGCACTGAAACCGGCATACCTTCCCCGCTGTTCGTCTATAAAATATAAACCGTCACGAGAACCTATCAGTTTCTCACTTCCCCGGAAAGTTATTGTCCTTACAGGCATGTCCTTTGTATCAAAATAAGGCGGATAACTATACGTATGGAACAATTCACTTTGATAAAGCGTATAATCCAACCCTAATTGATAGAACCCCACCCAAATAAGCCCGTCTCTATCCACCAGCAAAGAATAAACCGAATTGGAACGCAAACTACCGCCTTTTCCTACCTCATGTTGGAAAGAACGGACTACCTTACCCTGTTTCGTAGAAATAAAGTGCACCCCGTTACCATCCGTACCTACATACAGCAAATCTTTCCCGTCACAAGAAAGAGAAGATATTACATTACAACCTACATCCAAATAAGAATTGAACTTATGTGTACGGGTATCAAAACAAACAATCCCTTGCCCCATTGTACCCAAATAGATAACCGATCCGATACGGGCAATATTGGTATAAGAATAAATATGCTTGTCTTCTACTGTGAAATAATAAGGAACTATTTTCCGATTTTCCAATTCCAGTGAGTAAAGTCCGCTCGATGTAGCCATCCATAAAATTCCGTTTTCTCCGAAACTCAACCCATTGATGATATTGGCAGCGGATAATACATTGGGATCTATCAGGATATGTTCCAGCTGCCCTTTCCGGTAGATAAACAGACCTGCCTCACTGCCGATGTAAAGCGCCCCCTTACCGTCGGACAGCAAAGACCGAACACCGCATTTGATTGTTTCCGCCGCAATAGCATCCAGCTCGCGCTTCTCATGATTCACGCGCCACAATCCCATACCATTTCCCATCCATATCTGGTTATTTTCCGTTTCGGCAATAGCATTGACACGCTTCAACTTCTCATTATTGCCCGAGACAAGATAACGTTTCAAATGTACACCGTCAAAACGCTCTAATGAAGTTCCCGTACCAATCCATACATATCCTATTGAATCTTTGTACAGAGCATTGACTACCAAATCGGAAAGTCCCTCAGTGACGGACAGGCCACGGAATATAGACGTCTGTGCGTAAGGAGCATAAGAAACCAACAGAACAAAAAGTGCTACTATATATCTTAGTGTTATGCTTTTCATACAATATAAATTGGATTCCGTTACCGTGACAACACCGCAAATATACGGAAAAAACGCAGTCCTTCCGCATTTCAATATCCATTTTAATATTAAATACAAGTAAAGATGAAGAACCACTCAATCTACAAACAGAAAATATCGTATATTTGCACCCCAACCAATTTACAGGCTCATGGCAGGCATCTACATCCATATTCCCTTTTGCAAGACACGCTGCATCTATTGCGATTTCTACTCCACCACCCGCAGCGAACTGAAAAGTCGTTATATCCATGCGTTGTGCAAGGAGCTGCAGATGCGGAAAGAATATCTGAGGGGAGAGCCAGTCGAAACGATTTACTTCGGTGGCGGAACCCCCTCACAGCTTGCCGAAGAGGATTTCCGCGAAGTATTTGAAACCATCCGGAAATACTATGGAATGGAACACTGTCGGGAGATTACCCTCGAAGCTAATCCCGACGACTTGACCGAAGCCTATGCCGCCATGCTGCAAAATTTGCCTTTCAACCGCATCAGTATGGGGATACAGACTTTCGACGATTCCACTCTGAAACTGCTGAACCGCCGCCACAACGCAGCACAAGCCGTCAATGCCGTAAAGCACTGCCGCCATGCAGGCTTCAACAACATAAGCATCGACCTTATCTACGGACTGCCCGGCGAAACGGATGAACGCTGGAAACGTGATTTACAACAAGCCGTCAGCCTCAACGTAGAGCACATCTCCGCTTACCACCTGACATACGAAGAAGGCACTCGCATTTACGAGCTGCTGCAAGCGCACCGTATCCGCGAAGTAGACGAAGAAAGCAGCGTCCGATTCTTCTCCACCCTGATAAATACGCTTGGCAGTGCCGGCTACGAGCACTACGAGATATCCAATTTCTGCCGTTCGGACATGTATTCCCGCCACAATACATCTTACTGGAAAGGAATTCCTTACTTGGGCTGTGGCCCTTCGGCACATTCATTCAATACGGATACCCGCGAATGGAATGTGGCTTCCCTGGAAAAATACATACGTGCCATCGAAAACAATCAACGCTTGTTCGAACAGGAGCATTTGGACCGGACCACCTGCTATAACGAATGCATCATGACTTCCATTCGTACCCGTTGGGGAGTGCCCCTGAATGATATAGAACAGAAATTCGGCAAAGAACTGTGGCAATACTGCATCGATATGGCACGTCCGCATCTGGACTGCGGAAATCTGGAAATATACGACAACAACCGTCTCTGTCTTAGCCGTAAAGGGATTTTTGTATCGGATGGCATTATCAGCGATTTAATGTTTGTAGAAAGCTAAAGTATACTTTTTCAACTGAGTGAAATAGCTCTTCAAAAGGAACAGCAGAAAGGGCTTTCGATGAGAAGATAATAATTGAGTAAATGTAATCAGTTATAATCGTAAGAATTTGATGCACAACTGAATAAATATAGTAACTTTGTAAACGAATTAAAGAAAAGTATGGCTAAGAACACAAAGATACAAGTGGTTGATAACCTGACGGATAACTTCCGTGGTTATGCGGCATTGCTTCGCAAAATCAAGCAACGGGTACTGATTGCCCAGCAACGGATAATTTATGCCGCCAACGAAGAAATGCTTCGGATGTATTGGGATGTTGGCGAAATGTTACAGCAAAGCCAAGATGCAGACGGTTGGGGCAAGAAAACCTTGCAACGGTTGGCTGTGGATTTGAAGAATGATTATTCCGAGATAAAGGGCTTTTCTGTACGCAATATGCAGTGCATGATACAGTTCTTCAACGAATATAATCAGGAACTTACGATGGTGAAAGGAACAGTTTCTCCAATTACGCAATCACTGATTGCGCAATTAGAAAAATATAATTTCACCCTCCCCATAAAGCATTTGGGATGGACGCATAATCTTATTCTCTTACAACAGGTCAAGGACATTCGGGCACGTTATTGGTACATGATTCAGAGCATTACATCGCATTGGAATACACGTTATCTGCAAGAAGCCATCAAACTTGACGACTACGGCAAGCACGGAGCGTTAGCAAACAACTTCACTGAAATCCTCCCAGCACCGGAAGCAAACGATGTGAAGTCCATGCTCAAAGACCCGTATATATTCGATATGCTGACTTTCACCGACCAATACAATGAGCGTGATGTGGAAATCGGCTTGGTGAAGCATGTAGAAAAATTTCTCGTAGAAATGGGAGCTGGATTCGCCTTCATGGGGCGGCAATATCACATAGAGGTGTCGGGCGATGATTATTACATCGATATATTAATGTATAATGCATTCCTGCACAGATATTTAGTGATTGAATTGAAAGATACGGAGTTCATGCCGGAATATATCGGCAAATTGAATTTTTATTGTTCTGCCGTGGATGATATTCTTTGTCGAGAGGGAGATAACCGAACGATTGGATTGTTGCTTTGCAAGAGCAAAGACCGTATCAAGGCTGAATATGCCTTGCGTGATATTCAGAAGCCTATCGGAATCTCTGATTATGAATTAGGGCACGCCTTACCGAAAGACTTCCGAGGTAGTTTGCCTACTATTGAAGAAATCGAGAAAGAATTGGCATCTGATAATCAGTGAGCAATTTGAGACATCCTATCCACAACAAATAATAGATATGAAACCAATAACAGCAATCATAGTATTTTTCTCTTTGATGTTTCCTGCATTGTTCCTTGGATACAACAATTATGCAGAAGCAAAAGAGAATATAATCAAAGATGTAAATCAAGCTTTGGCAAAAACTGTAATATATAAAATGCCAACAAAGATTACTGCGGATACATTACAAGTTTTCAAGTCAAATCTGCAAATAAACCAATTAAAGGAAACATCATATCTGTCATTGTGTACAGAAGAACCAAGTAAAATTACTTTTTGCAGTGACACCGTCAGTTTTAAGACAAAGGGGGAAAGATTGTATATAAGAGCATATCCGAATTGCTCAAAAGCAACCATTTTCGATATATCAGAACAGTCGATACCGGGTGCTTTACTTACTATTAGCATATTATGGGGAATGTTCTCCATGATTTATTTACGTAGAAAAGAAAATGCCATGATTCTTGCAACACCTGTTTACCAAACCGTTTCATTCGGAAATTTATCTTATTCGGTTTCTTTCGGTCAATTCTATAACGAGCAAAAAGAAGAAATTTATTTCACACCGATGCAGTTGTCATTTATGAAAATGCTGATGGAGAAAGAGAATAAAAAAGTAGCAGTAGAGGAAATATGCGACAAGCTGTGGCCTGGAAAAGATAATGCAAGAGAATCTTTATATACACTGGTACGCAGATTGAAACCGATAGTGGAAAGCAACAGTAATGTAAAAATAGTTTCGGATAAAGGTGGATATGCCCTGGCAACGAAAAAAAACATTGATTGTCAGCATAATGTCAGATAAATATCAGTTTGTTTACGTCCCTGCTTTTACGACTTTGTAGTAATTTTACAGCCAAAATATCGTTGTAAAATTATGAAAAGATTAAATGCTATTTTTCTGATGGTATGCTGTGCCTTATGTGCTGTACCGGCATGGAGTCAGCATACAGTCAAAGGAATTATTAAAGACAAAGAAACGCACCCCGTTATCGGTGCAAGCGTAATAATACGCTCTTTGCAAGATACATTGAACCATAAGGGTTGTATAACAGATGAGAACGGACAATTCATCATCGAAAAAATAGAGTCTGGAAAATACGGCATTGAAATATCATTCATCGGTTATACTGACTATCGGCAGGAGTTTGAATTAGACCAATCTCTTGATTTCGGGGAAATAGTATTGGCAGAAAACACCATGCTATTGGACGAAGTCGTAGTCACCGCAAGCATGGCCAAGAGGTTTGCGGACAAAAAAGAATATAAACTCACCAACATAGAGAAAGAACAATACAGCAGTGCATTGTCCGCATTGGAGCACCTGCCCAAAATACAAGTTGTCGACCAAACTGTCAATTCCATGGACGGTAAAGCGGTAAAGATTTTGATAAATGGCATACCTTCTACGCCGACTGACCTTTCTGTGATTTCTTCCGAAAATATTTCTAAATTAGATTATTACACCCAACCGCCTATCCAATATTCCAACATGGGTTTGGGTGCAGTAATCAATGTTATAACCAAAGAAAAACACAATGGAGGTTCTGTAGGCATCAATACCCAAAATGCAGTTACTACCGGATTCGGTAATAATGCAGTGAATTTCAAATATAACTGGGGTAATTCACAACTTGGAGTAACATACAGCATTAATTACCGCAACTACAACAAACGCATATTGGATGAAGATATGAGTTATGCTGTAGGAGGCACAACTTATCAAAAGCAAAAAAACGGCAAGAAGAGTCCATACGCATATGAGCAACAAATGGCTGAAATCAGCTTCAACAACTCCAAATCGGACAACGATATCTTCAGCACCAAACTCTCATTCAATTCCCTGAATCGCAGACGCTCTTCTGCTCAGGATATTATATCCACCGTCAATGATAGGGTATTTGAAAAAATCGGGCAAAGTTCCGATAAAGACAAATATATCAGCCCTGTATTGGATATGTATTTCAGCAAAACATTTAATGCCAAGCATGAGCTAACGATGAACCTTGTCGGGACTTACTACAAATCTGATTATAACTATCAATATTCCGAGTTGAGCGATGGGGTGACTGACTTTGAAACGGCAACAGATATAAATCTCGGCAAGTATTCGCTTATTGGAGAAGCCATATATAACTACAATATGAAGACGGCACAGTTATATGTCGGCTCTCGGTATATGTACAACAACAGTACACAAAAGAATCTCTCTTCAAACAATCAGACACTGACGAATGAAATCTATTCTTATATAGGAGTTACAGGTATACTTGGAAAAAAATTCAATTATAGTGTCAGTGCCGGAGTAAATGGAAATATATTTACCACAATAGAGAACAAGGAATACAAGTTCGTTTATTTCAGACCACAAGTAAAACTTGGCTATTTCATAGACGAGAGTTCAGACTTGACATTCAATTATGAAGTGAATACAGACAACCCTGCCGTTTCTTCATTGACATATAATCCTTATTACAGGGATGCCAATTATTTGTTTACTGGCAATCCGAATCTAAAGCCAAGCAACAACTATGCTCTGTCTTTGTCATATTTCAAAGGCTTTAAGAAATTTGTTCTCAATGCAGAAGTCGCGTACTCTTATAACAAAGATGCCATAGTTCCGGTTTTTCAATCAGACGATACGAATATCATTGAGACATTCGGAAATTTGGATAATGCACAGAACATGAAAGCCAGCCTGTTTCTACAGTGGTATCCATTTTCAAACAATATTCTGCGACTAAGACTGTATTCCGAAGTATTCCACCAAATCAACGCTTTTGGAAACGAAAAATGGAATCATACAGGACACTCTTTCATCCCATCCATAAATTTAGCTTACAAAAAATGGGGTGTTTCGGTATTCTATCAGACTGAAAAGAAATCTCTTGTAGGTCAGACAATGAAAACAATTCCAAGTATGGCAAGCGTAGAGGTATCGTACAGTCCGATTAAAAACTTCACTTTGACAGGAGGAATTAGATATCCGTTCTATGACTCGTGGAAACAGATAACCTCTGTATCAGGAACATCACTCCTACAACGAACTGAAACAGAACGCATAATCAATAATGCCAATATGGTCTATATCAACCTCGTATATAATTTTGCTTTCGGTAACAACAAACCCAACTTGAAACTAAAAATGCAAAACAAAGACAAGGATTCCGGAATCTTAAACAGGTATTGATTTGATTCCCATCTTGCTCGTTTAAAATTTATTTAATTTAATTTGAACAGATACAGTCGTTTACCCCTTATATCGGATACAAAGGTAGCTAGCATTATTTAATGTGTAAAGGTCAAGCGATAAATCGTTTAGGGCAGTTTCTTCCTCCCTTGGAGAGTAAACAGCCCTAAAACCTTTTCTCTTTGCAAGACACGCTGCATCTATTGCGATTTCTACTCCACCACCCGCAGCGAACTGAAAAGTCGTTATATCCATGCGTTGTGCAAGGAGCTGCAGATGCGGAAAGAATATCTGAGGGGAGAGCCAGTCGAAACGATTTACTTCGGTGGCGGAACCCCCTCACAGCTTGCCGAAGAGGATTTCCGCGAAGTATTTGAAACCATCCGGAAATACTATGGAATGGAACACTGTCGGGAGATTACCCTCGAAGCTAATCCCGACGACTTGACCGAAGCCTATGCCGCCATGCTGCAAAATTTGCCTTTCAACCGCATCAGTATGGGGATACAGACTTTCGACGATTCCACTCTGAAACTGCTGAACCGCCGCCACAACGCAGCACAAGCCGTCAATGCCGTAAAGCACTGCCGCCATGCAGGCTTCAACAACATAAGCATCGACCTTATCTACGGACTGCCCGGCGAAACGGATGAACGCTGGAAACGTGATTTACAACAAGCCGTCAGCCTCAACGTAGAGCACATCTCCGCTTACCACCTGACATACGAAGAAGGCACTCGCATTTACGAGCTGCTGCAAGCGCACCGTATCCGCGAAGTAGACGAAGAAAGCAGCGTCCGATTCTTCTCCACCCTGATAAATACGCTTGGCAGTGCCGGCTACGAGCACTACGAGATATCCAATTTCTGCCGTTCGGACATGTATTCCCGCCACAATACATCTTACTGGAAAGGAATTCCTTACTTGGGCTGTGGCCCTTCGGCACATTCATTCAATACGGATACCCGCGAATGGAATGTGGCTTCCCTGGAAAAATACATACGTGCCATCGAAAACAATCAACGCTTGTTCGAACAGGAGCATTTGGACCGGACCACCTGCTATAACGAATGCATCATGACTTCCATTCGTACCCGTTGGGGAGTGCCCCTGAATGATATAGAACAGAAATTCGGCAAAGAACTGTGGCAATACTGCATCGATATGGCACGTCCGCATCTGGACTGCGGAAATCTGGAAATATACGACAACAACCGTCTCTGTCTTAGCCGTAAAGGGATTTTTGTATCGGATGGCATTATCAGCGATTTAATGTTTGTAGAAGAATGAAAGCGTTCCACTCCATTCTACAAGCATTTCTTTTTGTATACTTATAATGCACATTCTCTATCACATTAACACATAATACCCTTTAATATTACATTTGCATTACAAAACAGAACTATTTTTGTACATTTTCACAATCACCAATTGATATAAATCAAGAAATGAAGGTAAAACCTGCACTTTTCTTTATTTTCATTTTTGTGTTATAAAACATAATCATACATTTGCATAGGTAAAAAGAAAAGCTAAACGCTTACAACTGTTTTCAGTAGGTATTAGATTTTTATTAGATTAGTTTTTAGGTATAACAATTAAAAAAGTAGGTATTATGAAACGTTTTGGATTAACATTAGTGGCAGCGGTATGTCTGTCTGCCAGCACATTCGCAGCAGGAAACCAGCCAACAACTGCAAGTTGGGAAGGTAATATCAATGTAAGCAAGCTGAGCAAATATTTGAAATTGTCCGCTAACCAGCAAAAAGAGGTTACCAACATTTGCGAATACTTTAACGAGCAGATGTCACGTGCCACAAACTCAAAGAAAAATCAGGAAAAGTTGCTACGTAACGCTGTTTACGGTAATCTGAAATTAATGAAAAGAACTTTGGATGAAAAGCAATATTCCGACTATGCAAAAGTTTTGAACGTTACACTGCAGAACAAAGGCATTGAAGTAAAGTAACATGTATTTCCGGCATAGGTACGGAAAACATATAAAACAGAAAAAGGATACCGGCAAATGTCCCCGGTATCCTTTTTTCTGTTTGTCAACATTGTTAGAGTAATGGACATTCAACTTCACATACCAATCATCAGCCTGCTTTCACAAACAGAAACGTTCTTGCAATTCCTTCTTAAATTTCTTCGAAACAAGTAACTCCGTAATTTTATCAAAAGGCGGGTATAGCACACACCTGTTATCCCGTATGAGCATCAGATAATCTATATTGATAATATACGATTGATGTATCTGCACAAAACACGGAGAGAACGATGTAATCTGTTCGGCAGTCATACCGCGGCGCAAAGCCAGAGGCAACAGGTCATTCAGCACGACCTCCCACTGTTTGCGTTCGGAACAATAACGGAAAAATCCTATCTCGGCAGGGCGCAACGCACGCATATCATTAGTTGGAGTAAAAACGATGAAAGTCTGTCCGGTATGCATGGGATTTCCTACCGGAAACGATACCCGCTGCCCGGTGGTTTCAACCTGTTGGGTAAAGCGTGTCAGAATCTCTTTCAAATCCCGTTCATCGAAAGGTTTCAGCAGATAATCGAATGCCGCTTCCCGAATAGCCTGTATCATATATTTGTCGTACGCCGTATAAAATACGACCCTCATATTCCACGATACATAATCGCGTATCTCCTGCAACAGTTCCAGCCCCGTCATGTCCGGCATCTCTACATCCAAAAACAGCAAATCGGGTTGCACTTTCATAATAAGCTTCTTCCCTTTCCTACCATTCCGTGCAGTACCTTCCAAAGAGAAGCGGGCATCTTTCCACAACTCAAAGCTCAAATTTTCAAGAGCTACGTCATCATCATCTACTATAACGACTTTGTATTTGTCCATATTCCATGTTTTGGTCTGGCGAATATAAATATTTTCTCGTTTCCATACAAAACAGCAAATAGGCATTTACGAACTATTCTTCCGCAGCCGGCTCTATCAATAAAAAAAATGCCACTAAGCGGTTACTCTTAAATTCTATAATCGTACTTATCCGGTAATAAAAAAGTTACTTCACAGCCGGTTTCACCACTCGGCAAAGTGACATTATGTACAGATATATCAATTGCAGCCTGATTTTTCATATTCAAAATCTGGATGGTTTGCATGATGACTTTCATACCTGTACCAGTGCCTCTGTTCCGGCTCTCCGGATGGTAACCGCCGCCGTTATCCGTAATCCTGATGCAAACACCGCCTTCCCGACGATCTGCGGCAATCCACAGGTTCCGCTCTCCTTCCTTGCCACGCAATGCGTGTTTCACGGAATTTTCCACCGGAATCTGTATCATCATGGAAGGTAGCCAGACCTGCTCGGACAGTACATCTCCGGCTATTTCAATAACCGGATGGAAAGTTGCTCCGAGCGAACGGCGCTCCAAGTCGATATACGTCTTGACAAAGTCCAGTTCTTCGGCTAAGGTGACACACAACTGCTCCGCCAGTTCCAGATTTCGACGCATCAGTTTCACCAACGATACCAACTCCTGCTTTTCCTCTTCCTTGCGGTTTACCACCTCCTGATTGAGAACGTTGAATATAAAATGAGGAGACAGGCGGTTGCGGATGTTCTCAAGACGAAGTGTAGAGACCGTTCTTCGGTTTTGGGCAAGCAGCAGATCTCGCTTTTTCCTATTATAAAGAAATAGGAAAGCTGCAATCAAAAGGGCAATAACGGCAACCGCTAATGTCACGAGACGGGTCTGCCTCAATATCAGCATCTCGTTTTCCTGTTTCTGAAACAGCACTTTATGCGCCATCAAGGTAGAGTCCTGCTGATAGCGCAATGTCAAATCTGCCGTACGCATCCTTATACGCTCATTGCGAATGGAGTCGTCCAGACGTTTATTCTCTTTCAAGTAATCATACGCTTGCCTATAGTTGCCGGTTTCTTCGTAAAACTGCTGCAAATACTTGTTACGGATATGTATCATATCCGCATCTATTTCCGGCGAAGCCTTACTCATCGCCAACAATCGCCTTGCCTCCGCAAAGTCCTTGCACTGCAACGCCAGTTCTATCTTTTGAGTATCAATATAATAAAGAGCAGTAGTAGAACCGAGTTCTTCAAAGAACGGCTGGCATAACTCCAGGTATTTGACTACCGAATCGGTCTTATTCAGTTGCAGAAAGCAGTCGCTCAGGTTCAGATAGCTCAGATTAAGCGCCCAAGACATATCGGGGTAATCTTTCACAAGCTCTACTACTTTTCTAAAATAACCGATTGCCGTGGAGTAATCTCCCCGGTAATAATAAGAGTTTCCACGATTGTTCAGGTAGAAATGCTTCTCATCCGGAAACATATCCGCATAATTCTTGCCCACAAGTTCCGAATAATAGTCGCATTGCTCGTAATCGCGCAAAGCCAGGTATCCTTGTGACAATCCGTAATAAATAGAGATTTTCTTTCTGTAAGGCATCTTCAGCGAATCGCACATCAGCAGAGCCTTTCTATACCAGAAAGCACCCATATCCGGTCTGCCCAAATGGTTGGTAGCATCAGCAAGATTTATCAGGATATCAGGAATCACCTCGAATTTTGTTCCTTTCAATCTTGCTTCATAGGCCTCCTTGAAGCAGACCGCGGCAGAATCTATATAGCCCTTTCGCGAATAGACATTACCCTTTATATTAAAACATTCGGACTGCAAATCGGCCAACCGATGCGAAAAAGGCTGTCTGCTAGCAAACGCCTCAACTTGCCGGAGCAAAAGTTGTGCGGAGTCGAAGTCGGAAGTAGCCAGACAGGTTTTCAAGGCAACAGCAAGATAATTATACCGCACCATACTATCTTTGGTCCTTTCCATTCTCTGCAATGCCTGTGCTTTCATCCAGCGCGGCGCCATCACTACGGAATCGCTGTGAGTGCTGAAAAAAGAATCGAACTCCTGCATTTCAGAAACTCTGCCACTGCCGCCTTTATAAGTACAGGCACCCGGCAATGCCACTGCCAAACATAGAAGGATTAAGATAAGAATCCTGTTTTCCTTACCAACCTGCATCGCATATACCTTATTTTACCGTCACCATAGTAGCTCCAAATCCATACTCCTGAAAGGAAGCATCCTGCGTCTTACAAGTCGGATATTTCCGTTTCAGCTCATCCAGCAACGCTTTACGAAGCACACCGTCACCCTTGCCGTGAATAAAAACTATGCGTTGTTCACGCTTATTCCTGTACTGTTCCATCACCTCACGAAATTTATCCAGCTGATAGTTCAATATCTCGCTGTTACTCATGCCGCGCGTATCATCCAACAGTTCACCGATATGCAGATCTATTTCGATGATTTCATTTTTGCCGCCCCGCTTCACGATAGTCCGGGGTCTGGACGGACCGTCTGTTGCTTTCTTTTGCATCAGAGCATCCTGTAAGTCCTCAGCCGACACATAAACCTGCCTGGCGGGAGCATCATTCCTCACTACATCGTACACCAGTGCTGGAGTATCAAAGAAATCGGTAGGCTGAAAAGTATGCAACTTATAGAATTTCACCGTATCGATGCGGATTTCCACATTGGCAGCAGGCTTCATAGCGAAAGAGCGGTTGTCCTTGAACGCCACCAACTGAACAGCTACACGCTCCCGGTCGTTCAATTCCGATTTTTCAAATTCCTCTAACAAGAGTTTCGTATTCGGTTCTATCAAACCATGAGAACGGGCAGTCCACGACTTGCCCTCCGCACTCGAATAGGTATAATACATGCAGTAATTGCTATCATTCACCAAATAAGCCTCAAACGGAGTAGTGCTTACCGCCTTGATATCTTCCGGAACAAAGGCAAGATACACATTCAGCACATCTCCACCTTTCATTTCCGGCTGACGATAAACAGATACCTGAGGTTGGACCGGACACTCTATCTGCCGTCCGGAGTCCAAAACGGAAGATACCGGCTTCGAGGCTGCCGAAGCCATACGCGCAGCCGATTGCTCCTCCGCCTTCTTCTTGGCTGCTTTGGAAGCAGGAGTAGGAATATTGTAATCATCCGTTTCAATCACCACACATTCACGCACCGGCATCGGAATGTCAAACCCGTCGGCATCTTCCACCAACACTATATCTTTTCCCCGGAATCCCGTTACAACACCGCCACCTACTTCACTGAGGAAGCGCACTTTATCTCCTATTTTCATAATTTCCATTCTGTTTTTTAATCATTATCCGGAAGACACATCGGAACCATTATAAACATACGGTTCAGACATCTTCTTTTATCTCTCGCAAAGTTAGAAATTATTTGATGATTATATACAAACATACCTTTTTTGTATTGGCAAGAAATACATTGTGTATCCATGAACCGGAATGACCTTATGACTGATATGTCATTAATTGGCTGTATATAATCCAAATCTTCCCAAATATCCGTACCTTTGCAGTCCCCTAATAAAATAAAAATATGAAAGAAGATCCCAAACATATTAGAATCAGCGAATTCAATTATCCGTTACCGGATGAGCGCATTGCCAAGTTTCCATTGCCCGTGCGTGACCAATCCAAGTTATTGCTGTATCGTCATGGCGAAGTTACCGAAGACATATTCACTTCCCTGCCCGACTATCTGCCGGCAAACAGCCTGATGATTTTCAATAATACCAAAGTTATTCAGGCGCGCCTGCACTTCCATAAAGAAACGGGAGCACTTATCGAAGTATTCTGCCTCGAACCTGTCCAACCCAACGACTATGCCCTCAACTTCCAGCAAACGGAGCATGCCGCATGGCTCTGCATGATAGGCAATCTGAAGAAATGGAAAGAAGGTGCGCTCAAACGGGAAATAACCGTAAAAGGAAAGCCGCTTACCCTGACTGCCGAACGCGGAGCGTGCCATGGAACCAGCCATTGGGTGGATTTCCGCTGGAACAATCCGGAAATAACATTCGCCGATATTCTCGAAGTGTTCGGCGAACTACCCATCCCTCCTTATCTGAACCGGGAGACGCAGGAGAGTGACAAGGAGACTTACCAGACCGTTTATTCCAAGATAAAAGGTTCGGTAGCCGCACCGACAGCCGGTCTGCACTTCACTCCACGGGTTTTGGACGCTTTGCGTGAAAAAGGGGTAGCATTGGAAGAACTGACCCTGCACGTAGGAGCCGGCACTTTCAAGCCCGTCAAAAGCGAAGAGATAGAAGGGCACGAAATGCACACGGAATACATATCCGTCAATCGGAGTACGCTGGAGAAGCTGGTAGCGCATGAAGGAAAAGCCATTGCGGTAGGGACAACCTCTGTACGTACACTGGAAAGCCTCTATCACATAGGCGTTACTCTGCTGCACAATCCTAACGCTACGGAAGAAGATTTGCATGTAAAACAATGGCAACCTTATGAAACGGCGCTTGAAACAGCAGCAACACCCGCTGTAGATGCTTTGCAGGCAATCATAGCCTACCTCGACCTGCATCACATGGAAACGTTGCATTCCAGCACGCAAATCATCATTGCTCCGGGATACGAATATAGAATCGTAAAAGCCATGGTTACCAACTTCCACCAGCCGCAAAGCACATTGCTGCTGCTTGTCTCAGCGTTTCTGCATGGAGATTGGCGCAAGATTTACGATTATGCGCTTGCCCATGATTTCCGATTTTTGAGTTACGGTGATTCGTCTTTGCTGATACCGTAACTATTCTCGGAGAATGCACCATTTTCATCGATAAAACCAACAAAAAGCTCTGAATTAATGAACAGCGACAATAACCAGGAAATGTTTCCTCTTGTTGACGAGCAGGGAAACATCATAGGTGCAGCCACCCGCGGTGAGTGTCACAACGGAAGCAAACTGTTGCACCCCGTAATTCATCTGCATGTATTCAATTCCAAAGGAGAATTATACCTGCAAAAACGTCCCGAATGGAAAGACATACAACCCGGCAAATGGGATACCTCGGTAGGAGGACACGTAGATTTAGGTGAAAGCGTAGAAATGGCGTTGAAACGGGAAGTGCGCGAGGAATTAGGGATAACCGACTTCGCACCGGAAACCGTTACCAGCTATGTTTTTGAATCTGCCCGTGAAAAGGAGCTTGTCTTTGTGCACAAAACCGTATATGACGGAGAGATACATCCCAGCGACGAACTGGATGGCGGACGCTTCTGGAGTACAGAGGAAATTAAAGAAAATATAGGGAAAGGGATATTTACTCCCAATTTCGAGCAAGAGATAGGGAGAATCATTCAACTGTAACAACATAAAAAACACAGAAACACAAAGAAACAGAGTTTAGCTGTCTACTCTCTGTATCTTTGTGTTTCTGTGTTCTAAAGAACGGTACAATTATTTTGCCAAGTCTTCAATTACTTTCATAATCTGCTGACCGATTTCTTCGGCTGCTTCCGGCGTAGCCGCCTCGCTGTAAACGCGAATAATCGGTTCCGTGTTACTCTTGCGCAGATGTACCCATTTGTCGGGAAAGTCAATCTTTACACCGTCAATATCATTGATTTCTTCGTTCTTATAGATTTCTTTTACTTTGGCAAGGATGGCATCGACATCCGTATCCGGAGTCAGGTCTACACGGTTCTTAGCCATGAAATAGGCCGGATAAGTGGCACGCAATTCGCTAACCTTCTTACCTTCGTGCGCCAGGTGACTGAGGAACAAGGCAATACCTACCAAAGCATCGCGTCCGTAGTGACTGGCAGGATAAATAACTCCACCATTGCCTTCGCCACCGATAACAGCGCCTACCTCTTTCATCTTGGTAGTTACATTCACTTCGCCTACAGCAGAAGCGGAATATTCCTGACCGTACTTACGTGTTACGTCACGCAACGCACGGGTAGAACTCAGGTTGGAAACCGTATTGCCCGGAGTGTGCTTCAACACATAGTCGGCCACGGTAACCAGCGTATATTCTTCACCGTACATCTTACCGTCCTCACAAATCATGGCCAAACGGTCTACATCCGGGTCTACCACAAAAGCAACGTCTGCCTTACCGCCTTTCATAAGGTTCATGATGTCGCCCAAATTCTTTTCCAAAGGTTCCGGATTGTGCTGGAAATTACCGGTAGGCTCGCAGTAGAGTTTCTCCACATGCTTCACTCCGAGCTGTTCCAGCAGTTGCGGAAGAATGATGCCACCTACGGAGTTTACACAATCGATGGCTACGCGGAAATCAGCTTTCCTGATAGCTTCCACATCCACCAGGTCAAGCGCCAACACACTGTCGATATGCTTTTGGTTATAAGTAAGGTCTTTGCGATAAGAGCCGAGCTTGTCCACTTCGGCAAAGTCGAACTCTTCAGCTTCGGCAATACGAAGCACTTCGTTGCCCTCCTCCTTGTTCAGGAACTCTCCTTTCTCATTCAGAAGTTTCAAGGCATTCCATTGCTTGGGATTGTGAGAAGCAGTCAGGATGATACCTCCGCTGGCACCTTCCATGGTAACAGCCAGTTCGGTAGTCGGAGTAGAAGCCAAATCGATGTCCACTACATCCCAGCCCATACCCATGAGCGTGCCTACCACCACATTCTTTACCATCTCGCCCGAGATGCGTGCATCACGGCCTACTACAATTTTGTTGCTTTTTACTGTACACGTTTTGCGGATAAGCGTAGCGTATGCCGAAGTAAACTTCACAATGTCGAGCGGATTCAACCCCTCGCCTGCACCACCGCCTATTGTTCCGCGGATTCCAGAGATAGATTTGATTAGAGTCATAGGTTAATTATTTAAATAAATGGTTAGTTATTTCCAGATTTGATATTTCCGGATGTCATAAAAATAAGGGTAGACATATTGCATGGCTGTCTGATGCCCCATCTTGGAAGGAACAATCAGTTTGACATGAGCCATGTCGCGAACATAAGTCAACGGGACAAGCCAGCCTGCCGGAACTGTCGGTGAGGAATAATAAGTCATCATATATCCCTGCAGGAATGTCCCTGCAATGGACGAAGGAGTTACCGCATAGCGGAATGCATCTACGGTTTCCACCGCATTCAGGTTGGACAATGTGGTATCTTTGTCAAGAATGCTATATTCCATAAAACGCACCAGCACTTCATCGTTGTTTTTCACAGTGTCGGCTGCATTTTCAGAGCCTTTATCCACTATCTGCATGTACACTCCGCTGGCAAGCTGCACAAACTCATCCACGCCGTCTCCTCTTTCCTTAGACTTTGTCGTAGAGTCCTGTGCATAAAACTCCGATTGTGAGATTATCTTAAAGTCATTCTTTTTGATAAAGTCATTTATACCGTCTTTTTCCTCATCAAGCATCTCCGCATAAGTCTTGCCGTCATCACACGCCTGAAAACTCAAGCCGAATGCCAGTAAGGATAAAAAGAATAAAGTAAGTTTTTTCATTTCTGTTATTTAGTAATTTCGTACAAAAATATCTGATTTACCCGAAAGTTAAAAGTTGCAAGTAGAAAGTTCGTATCTTTTAACCTTTACAACCGCTGTTTTTTTATCCTTTGGCATTAAGCAGCGGTTTGAATTTTTCCAATGCAAGTTCCAGCACTTTTTTAGCCTCTTCCAATGTACCGTAAAATTCTCCGCCGGAAGCATTTAAATGCCCGCCGCCGTTAAAGAATTCTGTAGCCAGCCGGTTGCAGGGGAAACTGCCTACCGAACGCAGGGATACCTTTATCATCGGCTTTTCCGTATCTTCACGCAGGAAGCAGGAGAAAACGACATTTTTAATGCTCAACGGTATGTTTACAAACCCTTCGCTATCGCCACGGATATAATTGAAATTGCCTTGTTCCTTCTTAGTCAGCGTAATCAGGGCGGCACGATGCTCCGGATAGACTTTCATCTGCGACAGCACATGCCCCATAAGACGCAGACGGCTTTCGGAATAGGTGTTGTACACTTTCCGGTAAATATCATCCTTGTCGATACCTTTCGAAAGCAGCTCACTGATTATAAAATAAATTTCACGGTTATTGGAGTTGTACGTAAAGCCACCCGTATCGGTCATCATACCGGTATAGATACATTCAGCTCCCTCTTTGGTGATGTCACTGAAATAGCCCATGCGGCAAATCAGGCGGAACACCAGCTCGGAAGTCGAGGATATTTCGGGATGGGAAATGATGATTCTGCAAAAATCTTCAGGATTCAAATGGTGGTCTACCAGTATCTTCCGCGCAGGAGAAGCCAACACGGCATCTGCCATAGCATCGATACGGCTGATAGCGTTGAAATCGAGGCAACAGATGACATCGGCTTCCGCTATCAATTTGTCGGCAAACTCTTTATAACGGTCGTACAAAAGTATATCCTTGCTGCCGGGCATCCATTTCAGGAAATCGGGAAAAGCATTGGGAACAATGACAGTCGCATCCTTGTCCTGCGTATTAAGAAAATGCCACAACCCCAGAGAAGAGCCTACTGCATCTCCGTCGGGAGCCACATGGGCAACAATAACTATTTTATCCGCACGTTCCAGCCACTTGGCAAAGTGGTCTATTTTAGATTGATCTATTACTTTGGTCAACATATAGTTACTCGCTATTTTACAGTTTACGTTGCATATCCGGAACAACTTCGTCTCACCTGCAACAAAAGAAAGGGCAAAAGTACGAAAAAGTTTATGATTTATAATAATATGTGCACAGAACCTTTTTCGGAAAGAAGAAGATAAGGAATTCCCAACCGGACACAATCGCCGATAATCCTCTCCCGATAGTATTCGGAAAGAGATGCGTCAATCACTACCGTACCTACTTCAAACAAGGAAACGAGTTCCTGCATATCTCCCTTATAACCGTGAGAAACATACAGATAATCAATAAAAACAGGCACATCGGATATCTTGTTGCCCCAACGGTCGTCGTACAACAGACAGATGCGTTTCCCTGCATAGAAAACGGTTTTGTTACGGACTGAAATTTCAGGAAGCAAACAATCTCCCTCAATCACGTCAGGACGTTCCAGGCGCAAACGGCTCCAGTAGGAAGAAAGCGAACGTTCCAACCGGGTGACATCGGGCAGCGTATCGGCGCAGACCAGCCATGAAGCGGAGTTATCTGCCAGACAATGCACTGCCGGACAGCCACGGACATTATAAAAAACAATGCTGCGCCGGGGAGCATCTGTGATAAACGCATACGAATGATAGGAGACGCATAGCAGCAGGGCTGACAAAGCGATATATACATTCGCTGCCGTACGCCTCATCCAAACACGGCAGAACAACAACAGGCAACAATAAAACAGGAAGACATCCCATATATCGACCCAAATCCGGTCTATGGAAGCCAAAGGGAGCTGTTCTATCCAACGGAGCAAAGCATTCTGCATCCTTAGCGGTATTTCTACCACATCGGCAAAGAGCTGTTGCAAGACAGGAAAAGGAGTCAGGACAAGCAATATAACAGCCGCATACACAATCAACGAAACCAACGGGATTACCAACAAATTAGTCAAGAGAAAGTGTGTGGAAAAACGTGAAAAATAGAGCATTACCAACGGAGCCGTTCCTATCTGGGCGGCAACGGAAACAGTAACCAGCCCCCACGCCTTACGCAAAAGGCGGTTCTTCACCGATAACAACCCGTATAGCCCGGGTTGTAACAGTACAATAGCTGCAACAGCCGAAAAAGACAATTGAAATCCCACATCAAACAGCCAGGCAGGGTTAAACAGCAGCATCAGGAAAGCCGTAACCCCCAATGTATTCAAAGTAAGCTTCCGGCAGGCAGGTATCAGCATGGAAAGTAATCCAAATGAGCACATGACAACCGCACGTACCACGGAAGAAGACAACCCTGTAAGGAAAGCAAATCCCCACAACAAGAGGATTACAGACAGAAATAAAAACGGCTTTAAAAACCGCCACCTAATCCACAAAGGAGACAGGACAAACAGCAACAGGGCGGAAATAAAGCCGATATGCAGCCCGGAAAGTGCCAGTACATGGCTGGCTCCGGCAACCGAATACGTCTCTACGATACTCTCACTCAGCTCTTCTTTGTCTCCTATTGTAAGCGCAGAGAGTACCGCCAAGTCATCTCCCCGAAACCCCATGTCCCGATATAAAGCAACCAGCCTGCTCCGGCACTCCAAAGCCTGCTGACGAAAAGTGAGAGTGCTGTCGCAACCAATCGCACACCAATGTCCGGCACGTACGTACGCTGTTCCGCTTACCCCTTTCCGAAGAAGATAACGGGCGTAATCGAACTCATCCGGATTACCGTTATTGGCAGGTGGAGACAAACGGGTGCACACCAACAGTTCATCCCCTCTTTTCAAGGAATATGCCGCCGAATCTTTAGGGAAATAAAACAGAAAAGTCTTTTCTGAAAAGTTATATAAAAACGTATCTTTCAACACTTCTCCCCGCAAAGCAACGCGAAATAAAATACTGTTTTTCTTGATTTCCGGCTTTGTCGTAAGAGTAATCCGGTAAGTGGAAGGTTTTTCCGTATTCGGGAATATATATTCGGCTTGCTTCAACTGCACACTCACTAAAGTCCACCCCAATACAAAACAGGCCAAAAACACGACAGCCCCATATAGCTTGCAAAGAACATAATACTTACGGCCAAGAATATATGTCCCTATCAACAGCAGAATGACAGCTATCCACCAACCGACGGACAGTATATAAGGATATTTATCCCCATATACTATTCCACCAACCAACGGCATCAACAGTCGCAGGAAAGGATGCCGTTGTAAGTTGTCTGTTATCAATAAATATTACAGATTTTTCAAAGCACGGATTGCTTCTGTAGGGTCGGGAGCAGAAAATACGGCATTGCCGGCAACCAAGGCATCGGCTCCTGCATCTACCAGACGGGAGCCTGTATCCAGATTGACACCGCCGTCGACCTCTATCAGGGCTTCCGAACCGGTCACTGTTATCAGTTCGCGCAACTCGCGTACTTTATCAACAGTATGTGCTATAAATTTCTGACCGCCGAATCCCGGATTCACCCCCATTATCAACACCATATAGACATCGTTGATAATATCTCTCAGCATGGATACCGGGGTAGCCGGATTGATAGTAACCGCCGGCAACATTCCCGCTTCGCGGATTTGCTGCACTACCCTATGCAAATGCGGACATGCCTCATAATGCACGTTCATTATACGTGCCCCCAACGCCTTTACTTCCGGGATGAACTTTTCCGGCTGTACAATCATCAGATGCACATCCAAAGGCTTCTCGGCAAGCTTTGCCACATACTTCAATACCGGAAAACCGAAAGATATGTTGGGAACAAACACGCCGTCCATTATATCGACGTGTACCCAGTCGGCTTCACTGCCGTTAATCATTTCAATATCATTTGCCAGGTATGCAAAGTTGGCAGACAATATGGAAGGGGATATTATAGGTTTCATAACAGTTACATTCTAATAGGTTACACGAATTTACAACAGACAAATGTACAAAAAGATTTCGGATAAACGCTTAATGCACCCGACATTCTCCGGTCAGTTTAAATCCACGCAACAACTCATCCGTTTTCAGGCGTTTCTTGCCGGGAAGCTGCAAAGCACGCACACCAATCCAGCCGTCTGTACCGGCTATGCGGATATACGTCTTGCCATCGGTCTGCAAAGTTCCGGGAGCGGATTCATGCAGATGCTCTATCTTCTCTGTTTCAAAAATTTTCAGAACCACCGCTGTTCCGTCGGACTGTACCAATTCTGTCCACGCAGCCGGATAGGGAGACAAACCACGGATAAAATCATAAATCCGCTTGACAGGCTGGTTCCAGTCGATGCGACAAGTATCCTTGAATATTTTGGGAGCCGGACGCAATTCGCCCACTACAGCCATTTCTTCCTGCGGAACGGATTTCACCGTATCTGCAAGAATGGCATCCACAGTCTCCGTAACCAGACGTCCGCCAAGCATCATCAACTTATCGTGTACAATACCTACATTGTCCGTATCCGCAATCGGCACACGAACCTGTTGGATGACCTCTCCCGTATCTATCTCATGTTTCAGGAAAAAAGTTGTGATGCCCGTTTCCGTATCACCGTTAATCACCGCCCAATTGATAGGTGCAGCTCCACGATACTGCGGCAGCAACGAAGCATGCAGATTGAAAGTTCCCAGACGCGGCATATTCCAAACCACCTCCGGCAACATTCTGAAAGCAACCACAATCTGCAAATCGGCATTCCAGGCACGCAAAGCCTCGACAAACGCTTCATCTTTCAATCTTTCCGGCTGGAGAAGCGGCAGGTCATGCTCTAGCGCATACTGTTTCACCGGAGAGAATTGCACCTTATGTCCACGTCCAGCCGGCTTGTCGGGCATCGTGATTACCCCTACTATATTATATCCGCCTTCTACGAGGCAGCGCAAGGGCTCCACCGCAAATTCAGGAGTCCCCATATATACAATCCGTAAATCTTCTTTCTTCATAATCATCTCTTTTAATCTTCCGAGAAATGTACCAATACCTGACGGTACGAGTTAAATATCTTTGATTTGGACACGAAACCGAGATACTTGCCTTCTCCGTCCACCACCGGCAGGTTCCATGCTTTCGTATCGTCAAAAGTACGCATCACCTGTTCCATGCTGTCCGTATCATAAAGGCGTGCCGGAGCGGAAGTCATCAGTTTGCCTACCGTAAAACGATGATACAGTTCCTGCCGGAACATGATATTGCGTATGTCATCCAGCAGGACAATACCAATCAGCTTACCCTCATTGTCCGTCACCGGAAATATGTTGCGGTGTGAGGCGGAGATGGCTTTCACCAACTCGGCAAGATCCATTTCCGGATGTACCGCAACAAAGTCTTTCTCTACCACATTCTCCACTTTCATCAGCGTCAACACCGCTTTATCCTTATGATGTGTCAGCAACTCACCTTTCTTTGCCAGACGCATGGAGTAAATGCTGTGCGGTTCAAAAACGATAATCGTCAGATAAGAGCTGACCGCGACTATCATCAACGGCAAGAACAAGTCGTACCCTCCCGTAAGCTCGGCAATCAGGAACACTCCCGTAAGCGGAGCGTGCATAACGCCACTCATCACTCCCGCCATGCCCAGCAAGGCAAAGTTCTTTTCAGGCAGATAGGCAGTCATCTCAAAATCATTGCTGAAATGGGAAAAAACAAACCCGGCGATACACCCCAAATACAGAGAAGGCGCAAAAATACCACCGCAACCACCACCGCCATTCGTTGCGCTCGAAGCGAAAACCTTAAACAGGATTATCAATATCAAATACAGCAGCAGCAAGTGGCTGTGTCCGTAGAAGAAAGAGTTATTCATCACCGTATCCCACTCAACATTACTTGTACCGTTGAGCAGTAATTCTATCGTATCGTACCCTTCACCGTAAAGCGGCGGGAAAAGGAATATCAGAATACTCAACATAGCGCCGCCCACCAGCAGTTTCTTATAAGGCAGTTTCAGTTTACCGAACATTCCTTCCACCGAACTCATGGCACGGGTAAAGTAGAGGGAAACCAGTCCGCAGAAAATACCCAGCATGATCACATAAGGGATACGCTCCAATTCAAAAGCCTGGTCAAGGTGGAACTTAAACATGGCTTCCGTACCCGTCACGATATAAGAAACGGTTGCCGCCGTCACCGCCGAAATCAGTAACGGAAGCAGCGAAGACATTGTAAGGTCTATCATAAGCACCTCCAACGTAAAAACAAGTCCCGCTATCGGAGCTTTGAAAATACCTGCCACGGCCCCGGCAGCGCCACATCCCACCAACAGCATCAGCGTGCGGTGCTCCATTTTGAACAGGCTGCCCAAGTTGGAGCCGATGGCCGAACCGGTAAGCACAATCGGCGCCTCTGCCCCGACCGAACCACCGAACCCGATTGTTATGGAACTGGCAATAATGGATGACCACGTGTTATGACGTTTGATACGTCCCTGCCTGCGGGATATGGCATATAGAATTTTCGTAACTCCATGACTGATATCATCCTTTACGACATAACGTACAAACAACCCGGCCAAAAAGATTCCCACCACCGGATATATCAGATACTGGTAATTAGCCTCTGTTGTGTCGAAATTCTCTGTAAGAAAATTTTGTATCCAATGTATCAACAGTTTCAATATCAATGCGGCAAATGCCGTAAAGATACCGACCAGAAAGCTAAGAACCAGGATAAACCGTTTCTCCTTGACATTCTTCTCACGCCAAATGATAAAGCGTTGCAACCAACTTCTCTCTTCTCCAGTCATTTTCTTTATTCACGGATTATTTTAATCACTCCGCCTTTATCCAACTTGATAATGCTGGACGGCTTCGGATTACTCATCTCTTCCTGCCGGTAGCCCACGATATAATCCACCGCAGACTTTACCTCCTCACTTATTTCGCTGAAGTTCTTCGGCGAAGGCTGCCCGCTGATATTGGCTGAAGTAGAAACAATCGCCTTACGGAACTGCTGGCAAAGACGCTTGGAGAAATCTTCATTTGTCACTCTGATTCCCACGCTTCCGTCTTCCGCCAGCAAATTTGCCGCCAGATTACGCGCTCCCGAATAAATAATAGTCAACGGTTTGTCTGCCAGGTCTATCAAATCCCACGCCACCTCCGGAACATCCCGGACATAGAAATCCACTTTTACGGAAGAATCCACCAACACCAGCATCGCTTTGCTGTCCTGACGCTGCTTTATTTCATATACACGGCGCACCGCATCTTCGTTGGTAGCGTCACAACCAATACCCCAAATGGTATCGGTGGGGTACAGAATCACCCCGCCTTCCCTCATTACCTGGCAGGCTTTTTTAATGTCTTCTATCATTTCTTACTCTATAAATACAGTGATTAACACGCAAAAATAGTAAATTCGCACCGATTACAAACAAAGTTTAGGAGAAAACAATGGAAGATATTAAATTTAACCACACACTACCCATACAGCTACGTTTCAATGACGTCGATAAATTCGGTCACGTCAACAACACCGTCTATTTTTCCTTTTACGATTTAGGCAAGACGGAGTATTTCGCTTCCGTATGCCCGCATGTCGACTGGCAGAAAGACGGCATCGTCGTAGTCCACATCGAAGCCAACTTCCTTGCCCAGATTTACGGCTCTGACCACATTGCCGTACAGACCGCCGTGACCCAAATAGGCACGAAGAGTTTTCATCTTGCGCAACGTGTCATAGATATCGAGACGCAGGAAGTAAAATGTATATGCACTTCCGTCATGGTAGCTTACGACCTCAGCAAGCACGAATCCAAACCGCTGACAGAAGAGTGGATAGAAGCTATCTGCAAATACGAGGGGCGGGATTTACGAAAAAAATAAAGATTGGCAAAATAACTTTATCGAAAACAAAACTAATACTTTTTTTTTCTACATTTGCATAGTTAAGGAACGTATAATTTATGATTCGATTAATACTGCTAAGCGATTTCACTGAATCTTTCTCTTATAATCTACTGAAAGGAGTATTGATGTACGCAAACAGCCACGAACCGTGGGTGGTGTGCCGAATGCCGCTTTCCTATAAACAAACCTATGGCATAAAGGGAGTGCTGAAGTGGGCAAAAACGTGGCATGCAGATGCTATTATCGGCAGATTCGACAACGACGACAATGTAGAGATTTTCCGTGAAAATGGAATTATTGCCATAGCACAAGATTACAAAGCAAGATTCAGTAATATTCCAAACATCACTGGAGATTATTACAAAACTGGCAGGATGGCAGCGGAATTCTTTCTAAGAAAAGGGTATCAAAATTTTGCTTTCTATGGCTATCGAGATACGGTTTGGTCACAAGAGCGTTGCGAAGGTTTCTATAAATGTATAGCCGAACATGGTTTTGGTAATTGTTTCCAATCATATCAAGAGCAATCTCTCGATGATCTTTGGTTTTATGAAGCTCCTCCTTTACTCAAATGGTTGCAATCGCTCCCCCTGCCTACGGCACTCTTTGCTTGTGATGATAATCAAGGTAATCGCATTACTGAATTATGTAAAGTAAATAATATCAGAGTACCCGACAAGATAGCAATATTGGGTGTGGATAATGACGAAATTATATGTAACTTATCTGATCCTCCTTTATCCAGCATAAGCCACAATATTGTAAGAGGCGGATTTGAGGCAGCAGAACTCATCGTACGCCTACTGAACGAAGAGAAAGTCAACTATCAAGATGTAGTACTGCAACCCATAAATATTATAAACAGACTTTCAACCGATTTTTATTCTACTACCGATACGCATATCCAAACAGTTTTGAAATATATCAATAAGCACCTGACTGAACATATCACCGTATCAGATCTCGTAAAACAAGTCCCCTTGTCACGTAGGTTACTAGAGATTCGTTTCAAAGGAGTTACCCAACAGTCCATTCAAAAATACATATTTTCTCTAAAAATAGAAAGGTTTGCTCAACTGCTACTTACCAGCAATGCTCCTATCTCAACCGTAGCGGAATCTGTAGGAATAAACAATCTAAAAAACTTATCACGCCAATTCAAGGCTCTAAAGAATATTTCTCCCTATGAATACAGAAAAAGGCATCAAATAATGTCCGACTGCTATTACCAAGCTAAAGACTGCAGTTCTATTCATTTTTTAGGCAATTAGCTTGTGTAATTTTCCACGAAACATACGCAAACGAGATAAATAAATGTAAATCATATAATTACATTTTAAACGTATCTATTTTTGTATTCTCATAATCTGAATGAAATAGCAGTTATAGTTGACAATACATTAAAAAAGACGTCATGCTTTTCTTATTGTTTAATGGCATGAAAAAAGCAAAATACCGGTTCTCAAACAAATGCTCCATACCAGGATTGTACGATGAACGGCACCACCCGGTACGGAGAAAAAAATTCTAATCCGGCAAAAACAGCATCTCGGCCGGAATGGGAGTTTCGGGAATATCTCGTCCTAAAAATCCGACCTCCAGTTCCTGCCCCATATAATTTTCAAAATACAATAAATGCAATGCATGATAACCTTTCTCAAGAGCAACCTTACCTTCGGCACGACGAACACTATGTCCACCATCATTATCAACTATCAGCTTATCATCAATATAAAGTTTAGAACCATCATCCGAAATGGTATAGAAGCGATATACGCCTCTTTTGGAAATGTAAATCAAAGTACGGAATTCATAGGCAAAGTGATCAGCAATGGCAGCATCCTTTATCAAAAAGTTCTTCATAATACCTTCCTTTACTTTCAAACAAGAAGTAATATCAGCCACTCGTTTACATTGACCTTCATAATAAGTATAAGCTACCCCTTGTTTAGGTGATGCTACATTCATTGCCGGAAAATAATTCATCACCCGTTCCTCATCTGAATTTAATCCGGAGGGATAGTAATAGATCGCCTCACGACCTGAAAGCGTAGCAATCCAAGTATCAAACTTAAATTCACCTTCATACAGTTCAATGATACGTGCACCTCTAATCAATTCTCCGTAAGCATCCGCACCAGTCACCCGACCATATCCAAGCAATATTCTTTTATTGATACCAACATAATCATTATCATGGTCGTGACCGGCGAATACCCCCATTACATCTTTCCTATCAAGAAATGAAGCAAATATACCAGAATTGACCTTTGAAGAAGCAACTCCACCTTCTCTATCATTACCAAATGTCTTACCATCACCTATCAGTTCATTATATTCTAATAAAGGTATGTGAAAGAATGCCAATGAAGGTAAAGGACGTCCATTATTACAAGAAGCAAAATGAGCACTTTGTTTACGATACCATGCTATTTGGTCGAAATGTATCCAATCGTAAACTCCATAAAGTTTGTCAGGCTGATAATCATTAGAGTCTATACAATAAAGCACTGATTCTACCTTTTTCTTTGTCATCGAATCAAAAATCGGTATCACACAATTACCATACCCCATAACATCTCCAGGCCCCTTCGTTCCAACATAGTATGGAGATTTTTGCAACAAATCATAAATGCTATCCTTAGCCATGTGCTCCGCATCATGGTTACCCATAGTTACAACAAATGGCACTTTGGCATTATTAAATATTTCTACAACCGACATCCAGCCATTAATTGCAGGGGCTTCTGTCACTATGTCTCCAGTCAATATGGCAATATCCGGATTTTCGGATTTCAGTATCGTACGAATAGTTCTTTCCGTTTCAGCACACTTCGGTGAACCTGATGTCCAATGTAAGTCTGTGAACTGAACTATTTTAAACTTTCCATTTTGAAAAGACAATTGCCGTTGTGCAAAAAGCATTGATGGGATAATTCCCCATAACACTAACAAAAGAATTGATATTTTCTTCATAAGAATCTAATTGATTAGTTTATTTCTATTTCATCTATCGCCAATCTGCTTTGTTCTCCTTCATTGAAATATCCTTTTGGACATAAGCCTCCACTCAACAAGTCCAAGCGTACAAATGTAGCTTCCACTTCAGGAAATGAAAGAGAAGCAGGAAAGCGAGTGCTTTCCGTCAACGTAAAATCATATGATAAAACTTTATTACCTACTCCAAAAAAGTTTTTCCCGTCTGCCGAAACGGAAACACTCATTGCCTTTGCCGGCCAAATCATATTCCAAGGACGCCATAAGGAAGCAAAAGCTACTTGTTTTATTCTTTGCGTACCTTTCAACTCCACCACAATCTGTACACTATCCTGATAGAAGCTTACCCATCTACGCATGTCTTGAGCATATCCACAATATCCGTCAGTCAATCCAAAGCTTTCATCCAAATGTTCCCACTCTGTTTTAGGAACACACTTGTAATCACATCCAGTGGCCTTGTTTATGGCAAATTCTTTATGAGTCACCCTACCCATAGATTTGCCTTCCTTATAAACGGCTGCGTAAATAACTGCATCTTTACTCAACAATATTGGTGACTTGTACAGAGAAGAAGAAGCCGTTATCACAGAATCATTAATCGCATAGTGTATCTCCGCATCCGGACAAAAAGAAGATAAAGCCACTTCATAGGTCTCATGATTCTCATTCCACACTCCCGCATAATTCACTTCATAAAAATTGCGGCAAGAATTCACCTGACAATAGTCCAACCGTTTGAACTCCTTATCCAACCTGCGAGTAAAAAACACAAAATCTTTATATTCAGGTTGCGTCCACTGCACTTCGGACATAGCCAACAAACGAGGAAAAGCCATATATTCAAATGCTTCAGGAGTTTGAATATATTCTCCCCAAATATTCGCCTGCGTACCTATTATATAAGACTGCTCTTCGGTAGTCAATCCAGCTGGTAGTGGGTTATAAAAATATACACTATCCAACGGAAGGAAACCACCTATCGCCAGTGGAGCATATTCTGGGCTCTCTTGATAATAATCTATATAGCATCGTTTACTCGGTGTCATAATAACCTTATGCTTTTGACGGGCCGCTATAATACCACCTTCTTCACCACGCCACGACATAACAGTAGCATTAGGAGCAAGCCCGCCTTCCAATATCTCATCCCAACCGATAATATCACGTCCCCTGCTGTTAACAAATTGTTCAATCTTATGAATAAACCAACTTTGTAAAGCTTCTTCATCTGGTAGTCCCTCTTTCTTCATCAGAGTTTGACAATGAATACACTTTTTCCAAGCTTTCTTAGGACATTCATCACCTCCAATATGAATGTAATGACTAGGAAAGAGTTCCATAACTTCCACCAATACATTTTCCAAGAAATCAAACGTATGCTCCTTAGGACAATAGACTTCATCAAAAACATCAAAGTAATCGCGTACCACATAATCTTTTCTCAACCCACAAGAAAGCTCTGGATATGACGCCAATGCAGCAGAAGCATGTCCCGGCATTTCTATCTCAGGAATTACTGTTATAAAACGGTCAGAAGCATACTTAACAATCTCTCTAATTTCTTCTTGTGTATAATATCCCGCTTGTTTTTTTCCGTCAAACCGCCGTGGGTAATAATAATCAGAATGTCCTACTTGAGTTTGACTACGATGCGACCCCACCTCTACCAACTTCGGATATTTTTTTATCTCAATTCTCCAACCTTGATCGTCAGTCAAATGAAAATGAAATTTATTCAACTTATAGAAAGCCATCAAATCAAGAAACTTCAGTACCTCTTCTTTGGGAAGGAAATTACGACCAACATCCATCAAAGCACCACGATAAGGAAAACGAGGAGCATCCTTAATACTGACAATTGGAATTTCAATACGTCCCTCATACCTACGATCGGAAGCATAGATTTCTGCCGGCATCAATTGCAATAAAGATTGAACACCATAAAACAGTCCTGCTGCAGTTTCGTTAGAACAAATCCGTATAGCATCGGAAGCCACCTCCAATGTATAAGCCTCATCTTTTAGAGAATTATCAATTAACAGATAAATATCGGCCTTCTCTGTTGGAGAAACAGCTCTTAATGTTACCTGTGTGTTCTTCAAAAAGTTCTCTAAATAACGAAAAACTTTCATTTCATTCTCTCCGGAAGACACAGCCACAGTTTTCTCCCCTTGCAAAAAATACTTTCCTCGGGATAGAGTTATATCATTGGGCATCGGTATGATACCATAGTTTTCTACAGATTCCTTGCTTCCGCTGCCACATGAAAAGAGAGCCAATGAGATGGCAGTAAACACCCCCCAAATATATTTCATAACGTTTGTAATAAAAGGTTAGGATATGTCTGAACTACTTTAAGGATTAGCTCGCCAAACAGCGTGTTTGCCCAAGCAAACCAAGGACGTGTGAAATCAGCTGCATTTTCCGCATTAAAAGACTCATGCATAAAACCTGTTTCACCGTCCGTATCGCGCAGTTGCTTCAAACAACTGCGTATTTCTTCCTCATCATCAGTCGTAAAAGCTTTCATTATGATACTCATTGGCCAAATATAGTTCAATCCTACATGTGGACCGCCTATTCCTTCTCCAGCTTTTCCTTTAAAAAAATAAGGATTATTATCGCTCCATATCAATTTACGAGTATTTTGGTAAACTGCATCCTTGAAAGAACAATATCCCAAATAAGGAGCAGACAACAGACTGGGAATATTAGCATCATCCATACAAAGCACATTGCCAAACCCATCCACTTCAAAAGCATAAACCCGCCCACAAATAGGATGGTTAAACGTACCATACCTGCGAATTGCGGCATCTACTTCATCAGCTAAAGCTATACATTCTTTAGCAAAATCTATATGATTATAGACTGCATGTTCTATTTCAGACAATTGCCGCAACGACACAACAGCAAACATATTGGAGGGGATGAGAAAACCAAATTGAGTAGCATCATCCGAAGGGCGAAACGAAGAAACGATCAGTCCAACTGGCTTAACTGGTGCACCCCAACCATTATTGATTTGCGAGTCTGTAGGACGATCACAATCGCGCGAGAAACTATAAGTGCCGATTCCTTGTTTACGCTGCTGTTCCTTAAAAGTACGGACTACCAATTTCATAGCCTCGTGCCAATCTGCACTAAAGATAGACGTATCTTTAGTCAATGTCCAATACTGGTAAGCCAATCGAATGGGATAACATAGAGAATCGATCTCCCACTTACGTTCATGCAACTCTTTCACCATATGCTGTGTATGATCAGTTTCCCAATAACTACCCAATGGACCATCATTGAAAGCATTAGCATAAGGGTCTATCAGTATACATTCTGTCTGCCTGTTAATAAGTCCGGCTATCAAAAACTGCAAATTCCTATCGTCTTTCATCAACGGCAAATAAGGCCACACCTGCGCGGAAGAATCACGCAACCACATAGCGTCAATGTCACCAGTTATGATAAACGTATCCGGACGGTCGTTTTTCATCTTATATCTGACAGTAGTATCAAGTGTATTGGGAAAACAATTTTCAAACATCCACCGCAGTTTTTCATCTTTTATCTTTGGCTTTACTTCTTTAATGATTACCTCTACAGCTCTTGATACAAAACGCCTTTTGTCTATTGAAGGACGCAAGGAAACGAATTTCGTTTCTGATTCCCTGAAAGCGGCAAACGACAAAGATGGACGGACGGACATAGCAGCCAAAGCTAATCCTCCCATCTTCAGGAAATGACGTCGTGACATATTCTTTTTCATAGATTATCTTTTTAATAAGTGTGTTTACCAGGAAGCACAGTAATTTTCTTCTCTTTTTCACCATAAAGTACGAACAATTCAAAGCCAATATTCGTATCTACCGTAATGTGCGGTTCATCATTGACAGAACGGCGTGCTTCCGCCTTTAAACTGATAATACCTTCTGGTCCGAAAGGATAACGTTCTATTCCATTGGCCTCTGTCAGGTTCATGTCCCAAACAATTTGCTGTTTGGAGTAATCTCCCCGAATACCTATTATAAACTCTATCAGTTCGGCAATAGGTGGAAGTCCTGACCAACCGACAAATTCCTTTCTAGCCATAAATCCAGGCTCTGCCTTCTCCGGAGAATAGTATTCCCAAAATGTACCCGTATTCTTATATACCTCAAGTACTTCATTATAATGGTTCAAAGCTATTTCACGGGCTAACTTACGATAACCTTTCTTCACAAGACCTTGTATCACCATGTAGTTGGTACCCGGCCAGATGCCACCTTGCCAATAGCGACCGTTTTCCTTATACTTAGGATGGTCTGCCGACAAAGAAGGAACACGGAACTTGCGGTTAAAAGTTTCCGGATTATCCAATTCTTTTACCATACGGTTTAGTTGTATTGTATCTAACACATTGGTAAATAGCGCCCAATAAGCACCTATACCTTTGGTTTTGCAAAGAGTGCCATCAGCATATTGGTCATACAAAAATCCAGTCTTTTCATCCCAAAGATTATCATGAATATACTTTCCCAGCATCTTAGCTTCGTCTTCAAATTCTTCTATCTCTTGCCAGCGTTCTAAATAAAATCCCATTTCAAGTAATAAATTTGCAATGAACAATTGCTGAAGATTAGTATCTAACCAAACCATATGTCCATGACTATAAATAGGGCTATATCCGTTCGGAACCCGCGGCATATTATCCATACCTGTCCCCCATCCACTCGACCAATAAGTACCATTACGCCATGTACGGTTAAGTCTCAGCCACTTATAATATGAACAAAGTACGGGAAAAACTTTATGCAGACGCTCCATATCTCCAAACTGATGGTAATAAACCATTTCACACCAAGGCATCAAATTAGGTCCAGTGCTTACCGGATCATATCGTTCGAAACAATCCGCTCCATCTGCTTTAATTTCTCGGCAGATAAAACCGTCAGGATGTTGTTTGGCATAAAAGTTATCTAACGTGCGCTGAAAAGGGAAAAAACGTGTACCATACCGTGCAAACATCAGTATGAAAGAAGAATCCCACATGAAGATATTACCATTGTAAGCAGTATCCAAATAACTTGATACAAAACCCGAACCGGACTGTGGCTTACGAATATTTCCGACTGCTATTTCCCATGCCCTCCAATACATTTCCATTTCTTTTCCATGCCCATCCCAAATCGGATTGGGAAGTATCTGCCGAGCTTCTTCAAAACTCTTCGGTTCAATAACCTCGGGTTTGGCCACACGATACTCGTTCTCGGTAACCAAAGGTTCTTTTACATATGTATTCTTATAGGGCAAATGATAAATTTCATCATTACCACAATTTTGAGCTTTCAATAAAGGAGTTACAGAAAAGGAAAGTAAACATGTAAACAAGATATGTTTCAGCATAGGAAATAATATTTTAGTTATAGATTAAGCAGTTTCTTTATCTTATCAAAAATTGCGGTATTCTCATATATACCTGTAAACTCCTGTGCACCGGGCCCAAAAGCATATACAGGTACCATTACACCACTATGACCACCTGTAGAAAATTTACAAACAATTTTACCCTCTTTCAAATCACCATCTACCAATGTAAGACCACCGGTTTCATGATCGGCGGTAACCACTACCAGCGTTTCACCATCCTTAGCCGCCCATTCGTAAATGGCACCGATAGTACGGTCGAAATCATGTGTTTCCTGCATCAAGAGATTAATATCATTAAAATGTCCATAATCATCCAATTGCGAACCTTCAATCATCATGAAGAAACCATTATCATTTTGGCTTAAAAGTTCAATACCTTTTAACGACGCACGGGCAAGAAGGTCTCCACGTTCGTCAGGCAACGGAGCATCCACTGGATAAGGCACTGCAAATACCTTGCCACTCTTAATTTTTACCAGTTCATCCCAACTACGAGGCGTTTGAAAACCTTTGTCGCGCAACTCCTTGAACAAGTCACGTCCGTCCTCACGATTCTCAAAGAGTTTAGCACCACCGCCAAAGACATAGTCTACGTTACTGTTCACATAATCCGCCACAATTTCAGCCTCAGCATCACGATCTTTGTTATGGCAACAAAAATCAGCTGGAGTGGCATCCCAAAGGCGACAAGTAACTGCAATACCCGCAGATTTACCTTTGCCTACAGCAAAGTCTACCAACGACTTCAAAGGACGGCCTTCCACATCTACGCCTACGCTATGATAATTTGTTTTCTGTCCAGTAGCAATGGCCGTCCCCCCTGCTCCAGAATCGGTAATCAGTTTATTTGCACAGTAGGTTTTCGAAAGCCCCACAGCCTGACAATTATCCAAAAAAAGTTTACCACGATTAGCCGTCCAAGCAGAATATACGTGCATAAGACTCATACCATCACCAATCATCAAAACAACATTTTTAATCTTCTTCCCTTGTAACGGTGTTATTTTGTTAACTTCATAGGGATTCTCCAACACATAAGTCTGTTCTTTATCACGACGTTCTTGTGCAAATATATTAGCAGGGAATAATACTACTAACAATACTATAACACAGCACTTCCTTATTTTTTTCATTATTATCTGGTTTTATCAGTTACATTTACAAATTATTTATTATTCATAGTACATAGGACAAGATATTCAGTTCTAAACCTAAAGATGAACCTCCTAAACCTTAAATTTATTATTTTCAACCTAAAGTTCAAAAAGTAGAAAACTACTCTACAGTAACCAGCACCGGAGCATGATCCGATAAAAACTCTGATCCTTCTGTCTCGGCAAGCACTCCGTATCTCAATACCTTAAGATCGTTGCGTACAAACACATAGTCTATCAATGGGCGTTTATCATAAGGTATCTTTCCAAAATCGTGAAAACTCCATGATGGTCCATAAACAATTGGAGACATAAGCCGTGTATCTTGCAGATGCTTTGGATTCTCGGCATCGGTCATGTGCTTGATAACATCCGATTCTGGCTCTGCATTAAAATCACCTGTTACAATTACTGGTAATCCGTCACTCAATTCGTTCACTCTGTCCAATATAAGGCTCACTCCTTCACGACGAGCCACAACTCCTATATGGTCTAGATGTGTATTCAATGCAAAGTATTCCTTTCCTGAAATCTTGTCTTTCAATTTACCCCATGAAGCAATGCGTTCACAAGCACCATCCCACCCTCTAGAACCAGCAATTTCAGGTGTTTCGCTCAACCAAAAATATCCAGAAGCAAGTAACTCAAAACGCGCTTTTTTGTACCAAAGAGCACTATATTCGCCTTTTACCTTTCCATCTTCACGCCCGACACCAATCACACCATATTCTGGTAAACGCTGCTTCAGGTCTTCTAACTGATTGTGAAGCACTTCCTGTGTACCCAATATATCAACATCATAGAATCGGATAGCCGTTGCAGCACGGTCTTTTCGGTATTGCCAATTATTCATACCATCTTCTGGATTGTCATAGCGGATATTATATGACATTACATTAACACGCGCCTGTTCAGAAACTTGTTGTTTCACTTGCCCGCAGGATACTACCCCAAAAGATAGAAACAATAAAATGATTTTTTTCATAACAATATATTTAATTATTCCACATACAAAACAGAAGAAGGAATTGGCACCAACGTTTCAGCAGAAGGCAATTTCCAAGCCCAACTCAAATGTTCTCCTTCATAATCTTCAAAGTAATAGAGCTTATAGGAATGGAAACCTTTTTCTAAAGCTATGAATCCGGTAGCAGGAATTGCAGCATGTGAACCGTCATTGTTCACTACCAGTTCATTATCAATGTATAATACACTGCCATCATCTGAACTAGTTTGGAAAGTATATACTCCATTTTCAGGCACTTTTATCAGTCCGGAAAAAATGTAACCAAAATGGTCTGTCCTGCTTGCACCTTGTATAGAAGGTTTAGACAAAACTCCAGTCCTCAACAAAGGTGTTTTTTCTATGTCAGTTACTTTCTGGTAATTACCTTCAAAGTACTTATAGGTCACACCATTCTGTACAGGATGTACAGAAAGAGCATCCTTCAATTCCGCTTTGAGAGCTATAATAGACAAGACTCTACTTGGATGATAACCTTCCTTAAATCCTCTCGCTTTCACTTGAGTCGTCTTATTCAAACTGAAAGGATGTTTATAAAGGAATGACTCCTCGGTCGGTTCGCTTCCGTCCAGTGTATACCTTATTTTCGCACCTTGAGTGGTTGTGGCCAGTTCTACAACTACACTTCCTTGGAATAAATTCAAATCCTTATCGACGTAAGGGATAGATACAACTTTATCTCGAGTATAGGAGTAAGGCGCAGTTTGTTCAGCAGTACCTCTGCTCTTATTTGGCTTGTCAGACAAGGTAAAACGCAACTCTCCTCCTCCCATCAGACAGTCATAGGTAATAAAGTTTGTATCTATCTGTTTCCCATTTAGTTCCACCTTTGTAATATAAATATTTTTCTGCGGATCATTGGCAAGTATCGTCAAGGTTCTTCCATTAGCCAAATGCACTACAACTTTCTCGAACAAGGGAGTAGTAAGAACATATTCGTTGCTACCAGGACAAACCGAATAAAGTCCCATACTTGAAAGAATATACCATGCCGACATCTGCCCGCAGTCTTCATTGCCAATAATACCTTCCGGAGTGGGATGATACATCTCGTTCAGCAAGCGTCGCGACATTTTCTGTGTTTTCCAAGGCTCACCCACATAATTGTACAAATAAGCGATGTGATGACTAGGCTCATTCCCGTGGACATACTGCCCTATTAAACCTGTGATATCTACAAGATTGCCATGTATCTCTGCATCCGTATTGAAAATATCATCAAGAGCAGCAACAAATTCTTCTTTACCGCCAAAAAGTTGTATCATCCCATTCACATCATGGGGTACAAAGAAGCGATATTGCCAAGCTGTAGCCTCTGTATAGGCACGTCCCACTGCAAGCGGATTAAAAGGTGATTCCCAATTGCCATCCATACGCTTTCCGCGAAAGAATCTCGTAGCACCATCAAACACATTGATGTAGTTTTGCGAACGTTCAATGTATTTTTTATAAATATCTTCTTTTCCCATTTCTTGGGCCATACGTGCAATACACCAGTCATCGTACGCATATTCAAGCAGACAAGATACAGATTCTCTTTTAATATTAGAAGGAATAAAACCATATTTTACGTAAAAGTCCGAGCCTTTTTTGTTTTTATCGGAGGATATCATCATAGCCTCCAAAGCCTTCTCTGCGTCGAAAGACCTAATTCCCTTCAAATAGGCATCAGCTATAACTGATACTGAATGATAACCAATCATCGTGCCTGTTTCTCCAGCAGAAAGCGGCCAAATAGGAAGTTCCCCAGAAGCATCATAGATGTCGAGAAAGGAGTTTATCATGTGATTGACCAAGTCAGTATCTATCAACGTCATCAGCGGATTCCATGCACGGAAAGTATCCCAAAGGGAGAAAGTGGAGTATTGGATCCTTCCTATTGGCAACTTACCTATCTGCATGTCGTGGCGACGATATTCACCATTAACATCGTTCACGATATTGGGTACAACCATAGCGTGATACATAGCAGTATAAAAGTTCTCCTTGTCGGCTTCACTACCACCCTCCACAGTAATAGTAGATAGTTGTTGTTCCCAAGCACTTCGAGTAGCTGTATGTACTGCATCAAAATCGAAATCCTTCACTTCGGCCTCCATGTTTTGACGCGCGTTCTGCACACTCACCAATGACAATCCCACTTTAGCAATAATAGGCTCACCGTTCGTGTTATCAAATGTGAGGATAGCCTGTAAATCCGTACCGGTCAACTTGGTATTGATAGGCACTTTCTTCTTATTTTTCACAAACTCTACAGTCTGAAAGGATTTGGAAAAACGAGCTACGAAATAAATATATTGATTATCTGTCCATCCCCTGGTTCGGCGCATACCCGTAATTTCGTTGTCTGCAGTTTTCTCTAATTCAGCTTCATAAATATATTCATTATCAAGCGAATGTGCCATATCTACAATTACAGCAGCAAGATTTCCTGTAAGGTAAGTGTAACGATGCATACCTACATGAGGGGTCGCCGTCAATTCAGCCTTTATACCTTCATCTTTCAACAGCACCGAGTAATAGCCAGCCGATGCCATTTCGTCTTGATGGGAAAAGTTAGCAGGACTGTAGAAGAACTCATTTGTAAAGCTTGGTTCTTGGGTGGTAGGACGAAATAATATATCACCCAAATCTATGCATCCAGTTCCACTCAGATGGATATGTGAAAACCCCCTCAAGGTAGTATCATTATAGTGATATCCAGCACAGGCATCCCAATTGCCTACACGTGTATCAGGACTTAACTGCACTGCACCAAAAGGAGCGGTGGCTCCAGGATAGGTATGACCGTGAAACCCTGTACCGATAAAGGGATCCACGTAATCAACGGAAAATTTCTCCTCAGAGTTACAAGCACTACATATAAAAAGGTACAACAAGATATGTAAAATATTCAATTTCATCAAAGCATGTATTTGAAAATTATTCGGTTAACAACCACACTTCATTCGACAAATCTAATAAAAATCTGCAAGAACCAGCATACAAAGAAGACACCAATCCTTGCAGACAAGACCAATGGCAATGATCTACTTTTTAATCGTAAACTTCCAAAAGAAAAAGATTACTCATAGATATTTTGTTTCAACTGCCCGTTTGAGTTTATAATCTGATTAGACGGATAGGGAAAAACAATGAAGCAATCCTTATAAGAAGTTTTGTCTGTATAATCCGTGTAAAACTCAACTTTATGTGTATAATCAATAGCATCGGGTTTTCCATCTCCATTTGTATCGACCATACCACGGTTTTTGTAATGACGAACGAGAGGACGAGCATTTAACTCTTTCTCCGCCAATGCCTTGATTTCTGCATTAGAAGAATGGTGCCAACGTTTCAAGTCGAAAAGATGATCGGTAAATTCAAATGCTAATTCACAACGACGTTCATGATACAACTGTTCCATTGTAGCTGGTGATGGTAAAGAAAGACCACAAGCGCGTACATGAATTCTGTTCAAATCTTTCCAAGCCTTATCCGGTTGGTTCTTCATCAAATAAGCTTCTGCCCGAAAAAGCATCATTTCAGCAAAACGGATTATCGGGAAGTTAACTCGTGCAGTAGGCCAGTCACCATTAGCATTTACATATCCTTCGGTTGTAGCATTAGCATAACCAAAAGGTTCCATATACTTATTAATTTGGAAACCTGATTCAATGTCGGACGCTGAATAAAACTCGCGTTCCTCTCCAAAAAATAGGAATTTTTGTCCGTATTCTAAAATAGAACGTTTCAATCGGTCATTTTCTTTACCATCTTTTAGCATTTCCGCATAAATGTCATATGTCGGTTTAATTTGTCCCCAACCATTGTAGATGCCCCAACCTTTATTTTCAAGTATAACACCCGGGAATTCAGAACCTCCTCCAGTAGAACCACCCGTACCTGGAATAGTCCATAAATATTCCTTTCCCCAATATTTTGAGAAGTCAGAAGAGAACAATTCATCGAAAGTGTCTGCCAAACCACGATTATACGTCGTTTCCAGCTCATCTACCAATTTAATAACCTCATCCCATTTCGTTTCATCCCACATGGCCCAGTAGGCATATACCTTTACCTGAAATGCTATAGCTGCTGCCTGATGCGCGCGCCCTAAGTCCTTATCATCATAATCTTCGAAACGTGGCAAACGTTTCTTAGCATTTTCCATATCTTCAATAATCAATTTATAGTTATCAATAACTGAAGCCTGCTGGGGTGGAATAGAGTTATCATATCCATTTACAAAATCTTCATAACGTACAAAAGGAACTCCTTGTTTATCTGTACCATAGCGATAAGCCATCAGAAAATGTGCCCATCCTCGGGTAAAATAGGCTTCACCAAGACTCCTGTTTTCTATTTCTGTCAATGCAGTAGTCTTTTCCTTATCTACTAATTGATCAATCACCCAATTAGAACGGGAAATCACTTTATACATGGTTTCGAACACAGTACGTAATGGAGACTCATCACCTGTATATTTAAACGTCGCAAGTGTCGGGAAATCACGTGTTTTTCCCCAAACTATATCATTAGCAGCACCCTGCTCCCAAAATAATTCTCGACCATACATGGCTTCCTGATGAAAACGTTCGTATAATCCGTCCACAGCGTCAATTGCCTGCTGATCATTTAAGAAATAAGCATTGTCTCTGGCATCTCCTTCGGGTTGTACATCAAGGAAATCACTACAAGAAGTGGCAGTAAGTAGTGCAACGCATACTACTCCAAATAATATATTCTTTTTCATAATCTTCATTCAATTTATAATTAGTAAGTCAGTTTTACTCCTAAAGAGAATACACGAGATACCGGATACTTCAAAGCATCCCACCCCCCGCATTCAGGGTCCATACCAGAATATCTGGTGATAGTTGCCAAATTTTCTCCACTCAAAAATACAGATAGGCGGCTGTTGCGGTCATTCAAGTGTGACCACTTACAAAATACGTCACTCAAATCATAAGAAAGCGTTACATTCTTCAAGCGCAGGTATGAAGCATCTTCCAGATACCAATCTGAAGCTGTGCTAAAGTTTCCATTGTTGTCATTCTTTGACAGAATAGGAATGTTAGATCCTCTGTTATCGGGCGACCAAGCGTTCAAGATCTCACGAGAACGGTTAAAGTTACCTTCTACATCACTTAAAAGCATATATTTGGAAACATTCATTGCTTGTGCTCCACCTACTCCTTGAAACATTGCACTGAATGACAATTTCTTCCAAGTAAATCCAAGTGTCCATGCAAAGGTAGTTTTAGGAGTAGCACTACCCATATATTGACGGTCACCAAAACCAATTGTACCATCACCGTCATAATCTACAAACTTCAAATCTCCTTTTTTAGCATCAGGTTGAATTCTCTTACCATTCTTATCCACATATGCCGCTGCTTCCTCATCACTTTGGAATATTCCAGCTGTCTGTATCAAATGAAAAGAATTCAAAGGTTCACCTTCTGTGGTCTGATAAATATCTTTCACACTACGGAAACTCTTATCATCTGTCCACACTCCCGGAGTTCCATCCTCATTCTTCACCCCAATGTCAGAAACCCAATTCTTCAGATAAGAAAAGTTACCTGTTACAAAGTAAGAAAAGTTTTTATTTATTCTATCATTCCAACCTATAGACAATTCAAAACCGCGATTTCGGACCTCTCCAAGATTTACCAACATAGCATCCAACCCCATAGTAGAAGGCCAGTTCATCGGTTGTGGCTGTATCAAATTGAAAGTACGTTTATCAAAATAATCCATTGACAAAGAAAGACGGTTATTGAACATTTCCATATCTAAGCCCAAGTCGTACTGTTCAGAAGTCTCCCATGTCAAATTTGGATTTAAAGCAGTACTATAATAAGCAAAGTTATTCCATAATTGATTAGAAGTTACACCGTATTGTGCTTGTTCTGAATAAGTATTTTTCGATAATAGTGGTGATTTATAATTATAATCAATAGACCCCAAATTACCGACACGTCCCCAAGAAGCACGTAATTTCAAAAGGTTTACGATATCGTTCTTCTTAAAAAACTTCTCATTAGAAATTTTCCATCCTAATGTTACAGCGGGAAAATCGCCAAAGTTATGTTCCTTAGGCAGGCGTCCTGCATAGTCACGGCGCCATGAAGCGGTTACGAAATAACGGTCGTCATAAGAATATGCCAAACGAGCAATCATTGAAACATTCGCATCTGGTCCCGTTAAATAATCAAGCACTTCAGTTGAATTGGCATAAGCCATGTATTGCAGATAGGCTGCTTCACTAGACAAGTCCTTTCCAATCGCTTCCAACCCCCGTTTCGAATAATGGTCAGCCGTAGTAGAGAACAAAGCACCTACGGTATGTTTACCAAATGTGTTATCATACGTTAATGTATTCTCTGTCTTCCAAGCGTCCATACGATAAGATTGCTCCTGAACATTATTTGATAGGTTCGGTTTACCAACTTCGTCACGGATAGGATTGAATTTTTTATAATAATAGTTCTGCAAATTGTAAGTAAAACGACTTACAAACTTTAAACCAGGCAACACATTACCTATTTCCAAACTAGTAGTACTCCACACATCACTTGTCTTATTGTAGAGATTTTCTGCCTCAAGCAAACGTACAGGGTTCACAGCATCACCATGAGCATCGGCAAAGTTTGAGCCATACTTTTCAATGTAAGCAGGGTCTTCTGTTGTTGTACCACCATAAGAGCCATCCAAGGGATTATAAATAGTAGCACTAGCCGGCATATATACAGCTGATAATATAGGACCGGTGTATGCATCATTATCCGTTTCTTTAGAACGACTTGTTGTATTCTTCCACACCAAATCTTCGCTGATTGTAATCCACTTGTTCAATTGCATCTTACCATTATAACGCAAAGCAAGATTTTTCTTATAAGTATTAATCAAAGTACCCTGATCGTTATCAAAAGACAATGAGAGGCGGCTGGAAGACTTATCTGTACCTACATTTAAAGCAATATTGTGGCGCTGATAAAAAGCTGTACGGAAAATAGCATCCATCCAATCAGTACGTGTAGTACCTACCCACGGATTTTTTGTTACATTCCAGCCATCAGGTAATGCCTGGCCTGCATTTTCATACGACCTTCTACGCATTTCCACTTGTTCTTCTGCATTGAGTGGTTCAATTAAATTAGTAGCCTGACGAAAGCCGAAAGTTCCGTCATACGTCAAAGTAGGAGCACCTTCTTTTGCCTTTTTGGTAGTAACAAGCACTACACCACCTGCTCCTGACTGCGCACCATAAATAGCGGCAGAAGCAGCATCTTTCAATACAACAATACTTTCAATATCGTTCATGGAAGTAATAGGAGCCCCCGGAACACCGTCTACCACCCATAATACGTTATCGCCGTTCTGCGAACCCTGACCGCGAATCACGATATTAGGAGTTGAAGTAGGATCACCACCATCAGCCTGAATAGTTACACCAGGCAACTGCCCTTGTAACATACTTTCCGTAGAAGTAACAGGTCGTGCAGCCAACTCATCTGTATTACTAATTATACCTACAGAAGCTGACAAGTCTTGCTTACGTGTATTGGCACCATATCCCAAAACAACTACCTCGTCCAGCAATTCTGTGTCTTCTTTCAACACAATTGTCATTTGCTTCTCACTTACAGGTATTTCTTGAGTAGTATAACCCACAAAGCTAACAACCAATACATCACTTTTAGAAGCGGAAAGAATAAACTCACCATTAACGTTTGTAATTACTCCATTAGTAGTGCCTCTCACTAGTACATTAGCACCTATTACAGGCTCTCCAATTTGGTCTTTCACAATTCCTTTTACTGAAATTTGCTGTGAGTACGCAATCACAGAAGTAAACAATCCCAATAATAGAAACAAAACCATTCGATAAAATCCAAGATTTACTTGTTTCATACCTGTCTCTTATACACATCTCCGAGCCCACGAGACGGACTCCTATCTCG